>Ga0190265_10002847_pt1 | contig 11701 bp, 8 predicted proteins | sample Popmic124T_FD_133135 | JGI IMG/M metagenome (GOLD analysis project Ga0190265, IMG submission 133135) | Populus adjacent soil microbial communities from riparian zone of Indian Creek, Utah, USA - 124 T | ecosystem: Environmental > Terrestrial > Soil > Riparian zone | place: USA: Utah | collected...
ACCTGATCGGAGGAGCGAACATGATCGTCAGGCAAAGGCTCGCGCACCTGCGGGCGTCCACCGTGGTTGTGATCTGTCTCGTGGCGCTCGTGTGCGCAGGCGCGGCGAGCGCAGGCCCGCCCGGCGACTGGGACGTGGTCGTACAGGGCGCGAACGTGCCGGGGGGGATGGCGAGCGAGCTCGGCCTCGCGCGGACGCCCGATGGGCGGCTGCACGTGGCCTGGAAGGAGCAGGCCCCGACGCGCTCGACGGGCCCGCAACTGGTGCACATCGCCCACGCCTGGGTGTCTGCGGCCGGCCGCCTCTCTGGGAACAGGAGGTTCATCGGCGACTGGGTCGGCATGGGCGATCCCGAGCTCGTGGTCGAGTCCGGTGGCGGGCTGCGTGTCTACTTCAGTGGCCGGCGAACGACGCAGTCCGGAGAGCCGCTGGCCGGTCTGCTGACCGCGACGGCGCCCGCGTCGAACGTTTTTTCCTGGTCGGCCCCGGAGGTCATTCACAACCGGAATGGGGCCGGGGTGCGCGTTCACTCGGCGACAGTCGGCCGCGACGGGACGCACTATCAGGCCTGGTACGGGTCCGGCGGGATCCTGCTCCATCGCGGCCTCGATGCGTCGCTCGGGGACAACCTGTTCACGGCCGGTCCGACGGTGAACCAGGCAGGACCGACTGTCGTCGACGACGCGGCCGGACGGATCTGGGTGGGCTGGTGCGGCGGGGGCAGCGCTGGCGGGCTCTTCGTGCAGCGGGCCGACCCGGCTTCCGGAGCGCCGATCGGGGCGGCGCGGAAGCTGCCCGGCTCGACTACACGGTTCGAGGGCACGCAGGTCTCGACCTGCAACCTCGAGCGGACGGATATACGTCGGACGCCGATGGTCGCTCGTGCGGGTGGCGGCGTCTTCATCGCCGGCTCGACCGGTTATCCGGGGCTGAGGCGCGTGAACGTCTGGCGGATCGATCCGTCAGGGCAGATCCCGGCGGGCTCGTTCGTCGTCGGCGAGGGCAGGTTCCCCCACTACACGCCGGCGCTCGCCGCGGCTCCCGACGGCCGCATCTGGGTCGCCTGGCACGAGCCCACCTCCGCCCAGGGAACGATCGCCGCGCGGCGATCGAACCGCACCGGCACCGTCTGGGGCGAGCCCGTGCGCGTCCGCGCGCCGGGCAACTGGATGCTCGGCGCGGTCAACATCGCCGCTCAGGCCGACAGGCTCGACGTGCTCGGGCTGACGCATACCGGCCAACCTCTCAACAGCGTCCAGCACACGCAGCTCCTGCCCGGGCTGACGCTCCGGCACGTGCGAACCGAGCGCCGGCCGAACGGCAGCGTCGCGTTGACCTTCCGCGTCACGGACGCGGGCGATCCCCTCGCCGGCGCCCGCGTGACGGTAGGCGGCGTCTCCGACCTGACCGGCGGCAACGGCGTCGCGACGGTCGTGCTCGCCGCGCCGAGGCCGGGAACGCTGCGCGCGACCGCATCCCGCGCGGGCTACGTCGAGGACACGATCGGGGTTCGCTGCTGCTGACCGACGTCCAGACGCCGTGCCTACAGACGTTGTGAACGGCCGAGGGTCTATCCGGCCTCCTTCGAGGGCAGTGGGTCTGCCAGGACTCACGCTCGAAGGAGGCTGCGATGTCGAGGAGATCGAGCGCGTCTCAGCCGCCGCCGACCCGAGTCTGCAAACCGCGCCGGGCACCACCACCACGACGCGAGCGTGACACTGGTGCGGAAATGTCTCTTGATGGTCCGAGCTCGCTCTAGCCGTGTCGACTAGGCGTTGATCGCGTGCGTGTTCTTCTCGACGACCGCCATCGTCTTGGCAAGCTCGGCCGTCGGATGGAATTCGACAACCTCCGATCCTGCGTAGAGGTGAGGGAGATGCCCTGGAGGCGCGTAGTAGGCGTCTCCGGTTTCGTACGTCTCTTCATGCCCGTCGCTGAACGTGAACATGACCTTTCCTTTGACGACGTATCCCCAGTGAGGGCACTGGCAGCGGTCGTCGGGTAGTCCCTTGAAAAGCGGTGCGAGGTCGGCATCCGCTGTGTACGTCTCGAAGCCAACGGAGTAGCCACCCTCGAAGTGCTCAAAGTGTCCTTCGTAACCTTCGAGCGCCACGCTTTCGGAGGCAGTCGTCTTCGATGCCTTGGGCATTGCAGTTCCTTTCCGTGAGTTGTTGCGTGCCGTCGTGCGACAGCGACGAGGCTGTTGTCAGCTGGACGTCGCGGAAACCGTCTCTACGGCCGGCTCCTCAGTCAGCTGTCGCATGAGCCCTGCCACGTTCGTCATGCACCAGTAGGAGACGAACTTGCCATCCGCAATGCGGAAGACCTCTGTCGCCTCGGCAGCAACGTGCCGGCCAGTCGGGGGAATGCCCTTGTACTCACCGTCGTGCGTTCCGGTCAGGGTTGACCGCAAGAAGACGCGATCGTCCTCTGCGATGAACTCGTCGAGGGCGACGTGCATGTCGGGGAACGCGGTGAAGTAGGAGAAGCAACCACGGCGCACGCCTTCGACGATCCGCTCGTCCGCGAAGTAGTCGCTGACAGCATCGAGATCCCTGCCGTTGATCACCTGGTCGTAGTAGCGGATGACGACTTCCTTGTTCTCCTGGGACATGCCGACTCTCCTTCCTCGTTTCGGGCAGCGTGACTCGGTACGACCTACGGCGGTAGGGGGGAACCCCCTATTTCGTCCCCGAGATTGCGAACTGCGTACGCCGCCGCCTCGGCACGAGACTTGAGGCCCAGCTTTGAGTAGATGCGGCCGACGTGATGCTCGGCCGTCTTCGGGCTGATGAAGAGACGCGATGCCATGTCTCGATTCGAGAGCCCTTCGCCGAGGAGCCGCAGCACCTCCGTCTCGCGTCGGCTCAGCGAGCCGAGACTACGCGGTCCTGCGCGGCCCTTCGCCCCGAGCGAGCGCATGAGGGCGGCCGCGCCGTCAGCGTCCCTGGTGGCCCCGAGCGACTCCAGCTCGTTTCGCGCGTGACGTGCCGCGTCGATCGCTGCTGCCGGCGACTGTGGAGCCAACGCCCGCGCGAGCTCGAGTCGAGCCTGTGCGACGTCGAGCCGCAACGCCAGCCGGGCGAATCCGTTGACCGCACGCTGGAGCAGGTTGACCGCGTTGGCCTCCCCGGCGACGCGGGCGATGCGGCCGCGGGCAAGTGCGCTCGCAGCCACGACGCGTTCTCTCCCTGGCGCCTCCGCGAGCGCCTCGAGCTCTTCAGCAGCAGCGGTCGCGTCGCCAATCCGCTCATCCGCCAACGCCACCTGCACCAGGAGCTCGAGAAGCGGTGCAGCGAGCAGATTCGTCCTGCCGATTTCATCCAGCCGCGCGACGAGCAACGACTCCGCCCCGCTCGTCTCGCCGCGCGCAAGGCGCATCGCCACGGCCGCGCGGACGGCATCAGGTTCGCTCTCGAGGCCGACGAGCACGTGCTCTGCCTCTTCGAGCCGGCCCTGGAGCACGCGGATCTCGGCCAGACGCGCTGCCGGCGGAACACATCTCGACCGTTGGCCCGCCTCGTCCAGCTCGCGGATGGCAGCGATGAGCTCCGCCTCCGCAGCGTCGATTCGACCATTTGCAGCGAATACGTCCGCGCAGCACGTACGGCAGAACGCGAGCAGAGTGACGTGGTCGTACTTCCGCACGAACTCGTCGAGGACCTTGCTCCACTGCTGAGGCCTTGCCGTGTCACCCGCGCGCTCACACGCGAGCATCAACGTGCAACAGACATCGGCGAAGGTCTCAAGGCTCGTCGGCTCGCCGCTCGTTGCAGCCGCCATCGACTCGTCCAGATGACCAAGACCTTGGTCGACCCGCCCAAGCGCGACCTCGGCGAATCCAAGCTGTGCAAGCGCGCGAAGCTCGAGATCTGTGTCTCCGGCGGCAACTGCGACGTCGAGCGCCGCCTCTGCGTACCGCGCCGCGACCTCGTCGTCGCGGGCGCCCTCAGAGCGCGCGAGGTCAAGCCATCCCCGCTCAGCGCCGGGGGCGACGTCGCGCAGCAACCGCTCGGCACGAGCGAGCCAACCGCCGGCGGCAGCCTCATTGCCGAATGCAAGTGTGTACTCGCGCGAGAGCCAAAGGGCAATACGAGCCGCCCGCGCGAGCTCGCCGTCTCGCCGGAAGCCCGCATACGCCCGCTCGCGACAGACAACTGCCTCGCGCTCTTCCCGTAACCACCACAGAGCACGGCCGAGCCCGTCCAGCGCTTCCGGCGAATCGGCGATCGCAAGCGCACTTCTAAAGGAATCGCGCGCAACCTCCCAGTCGCCGCCCGCAAGCGCCTCGTAGCCCTTCGAGAAGCTTTCGCCCGCGTCGACGACCGCACTGCTCACGAATCATGAGTATGAACCGCCTGAGGCCGATTTCTCAGCCGGCGCGGATCGGCGGATCGAGTTCCGGAAGAGGGCTTGAAGAAAATCCCTGCAAGAGCGGCGTTTCTGTCGTCTAGAGCAGCGACACACGCACACTCGCGGGCACAGGGCGCGTACAAGCCTGTTCGCGGCGGTCTGCCTCGACGTCGTCGTTGCTCACGGAGCCTCCTCCTCCAGTGCGTAGGCCAGTGCTTCATCCAACCCCATCACACGTCCCTGCGGCCAGGCTTCGGCGAAGCCGTGCTCGCCGAGTGCGGAACGGAGCTGCCCGATCGCGAGCTCGGGGTCTGGCCAGGCGACCTCCGACGGGTGTGTACCAAAGGATTCGCGGAGCGCGCTCGCGCAGGCGTAGAGACGGACGGCTCGTTCGAGACGACCCTCTGCAGCCGCCAGCGCTGCGCAAACCTCGAGATTGAAGACGAGCCCCGGCCAGTCGCCAGCCTTCAGCTCGAGCGAGACGCTTTCCGCGACCAGGCGCCGCACAGCATCGTTGTCCCGCGCTTCCAGCAGCACGAGCGCAAGGCTCGTGAGCGAGTGTGACATCCCCCAGAGGTCGTTGAGCGTGCGGTGCCCTGCGAGGCTTTCCTCGAAGAGGACGCGTGCTCGCGGGTAGTCGCGCCGAGCAAGGGCAATACCGCCGAGCGCCCGGATCCAGTTCGCCACGCTGCGGACGTTCCCGACCCGACGCGCCCCGCGCACGCTCTCCTCGATCAGGTGCTCGGCCTCGTCGAGCTCTCCGCGCCAGGCAAACACGACGCCGGCGGTGTACCGCGCATAGGACTCGGCCAACGGGTCGCCCGAGCGGCACCCGACCTCGATTGCCTCCTCGGTGAGCGCCCGCGCCCGGTCGAGGTCGCCCAGCGCCAGCGCGGAATTGGCCATCAGGCCGAGCGCGCCTGCCAGGAGCACGTTGTCTCCCAGCCGACGAAGTACCGGCAGGCTCGCGTCGCCGTGGCGACGTACCGCCTCGTGATCGCCCTTCACGAACGCAAGCGACGCGGTCCGGCTGTGAGCCATCGCTCGCGCCTCATCCGAGCCGGAGCGGAGGGCAAGCAGCCGCTCCAGGTGCTCGCGTCCCTCGGCGTCGGATCCTCGCAGCTGCCAGTAGCGCCAGAGCCCTGCGCCCATCCGCAGACCCACTTCCGCCTCGAGTTCTTCGGTTGCCCAGGTCAGCGCCGCACGCAGGTTGTCGCGTTCGGCGTCGAGCCGCTCGAGCCAGCTCAGCTGCTGCGGTCCGAGCAGCGCCGGCTCGGCCTCCTCCGCGAGCGAGAGATAGAACGCCGCGTGGCGGCGCTGCACGGCCTGGCGGTCGCCGCGCTCCGCCAGTCGTTCGCCCGCGTACTCGCGGATCGTCTCCAGCATCCCGAAGCGGGGTTCGCCACCGGACATCGGCTCGGTCCGGAGCAGGCTGTTGTTCAGCAGCGACTCGATGCCGACGACCACGTCGAGCTCGAGTTGGCCGGCAACCGCTCTCGCACCGTTCAGGGTGAAGCCGCCGACGAAGACGCCGAGGCTCGTGAAGAGCGCCTGCTCCTCCTCATCCAGGAGGTGGTAGCTCCACTCGATCGCGGTGCGCAGCGTCCGGTGCCGTTCGGGCAGGCCGGCCCCAGGTCCTGCCTTCAGGACCTCGAGCCTCGCACCGAGGCGGTCGAGGACGTCGCTCGGGGAGAGCAGCTTGACTCTGGCGGCGGCGAGCTCGAGTGCCAGCGGGAGCCCGTCGAGGCGGACGCAGAGCTGCGCGACGGCGTCGGCGTTCAGCTCGGAGAGCGCGAAGTCGGGCCGGGCGTCGCGTGCGCGGGCAACGAAGAGCCGTACCGCCTCGGTGCGCCGAAGACGGTCGATCTCGAGGCGGCGAAGTGGGTCGGGAAGCTGGAGCGCGGGTACGGGATAGATCCGCTCCTGGGGGATCTCGAGCGGCGCGCGGCTGGTAACGACGAGCGTCACGCCGGGTGCACCGGTGAGCAGCTCGCTGAGCATCGGCGCCGCGTCGAGCACCTGCTCGAAGTTGTCGAGCACCACGAGCGCGCGCAGGCCGCGCAGCCGCGCGATCAGCGTTTCGAGCGATCCGCGCTCCGGCCGCTCGACCAGTCCGAGTGCGCCAACGATCGTGGCTGCGACGAGGTCGGCGTCGGCGATCGGGGCTAGGTCGACGAGCACGACGCCGTCCGGGAACTCGGCGACACCTGTTGTGGCCTCGATCGCGAGCCGTGTCTTGCCCGTTCCCGCCGGTCCTGTCAGCGTCAGGAGGCGCACGTCTGGTTCGCGCAGCAGTGCGCGGATCTCCCGCAGCTCGCGTCTACGGCCCACGAAGGACGTCGAGCGCGCTCGGAGTCTGGGTGGGGCCAGGGCATCCACGGGCATCGGCGCGACGTCCAACTCGGGATCCTGATCGAGGATCGCCCGCTCGAGGCGGCGCAACGCCGACGCCGGCTCGATCCCGAGCTCGTCGACAAGCGTGGCTCGCGCCGCCCGGTAGGCCTCCAACGCCTCCGCCTGCCTGCCCGACCGGTAGAGAGCGAGCATCAGCTGACCGCGCAGGCGCTCCGACAGCGGGTGCTCGGCGACCAACCGCTCGAGCTCACTGACGAGCTCCGCGGCGCGCCCGACGACGAGGTCCGCGTCGATGCGATCCTGGAGCGCGGCGAGGCGACGCTCCTCGAGCCGACCGATCTCACCCTGCGCCCACGGCTCAAACGCGAACTCCCCGAGCGGCGGGCCACGCCAGAGCGCGAGCGCCTCTCGCAACTTCTCGCCCGCCGCCGGCGGATCCGACTGGCGCGCTTCGGTGACGAGGCGTTCGAAGCGGTGCAGATCGAGTGCACCCGGCTCGACGCGGAGCTCGTAGCCCCCAGGGCGCGTGACGATGACGTCGTTGCCGAGCGCCTTGCGGAGCTGGGAGAGATATGTGTGCATGACCTTCGTCGCCGTAGCGGGCGGACGAGCAGCCCAGAGATCCTCGATCAGCCGGTCGCTCGACACCGGCTCGCCGGCGTGCAAGAGCAGGATCGCCAGGAGCGCACGTGGCTTCGCCGCCTTCAACTCGACCACCCGATCGTCGGCTACAGCCTCGAGCGGCCCGAGTACACGGAAGTCCATGGCTCACTGTATCGGCGCTGTACCGCCGCTCGACCATCAGCGCCGAGCGTCCCTCCTACTTGGTTCTCGCGTACAGGAGGAGGGAAGAAAGATGCAGAGACGACTGCAGCTCAGAAGGCATCTGCTGCTCTTGGGTGTGCTGGGAGCGCTGATCGCGCCGGCACCCGCACACGCCGACGCAGTCACGCAGTGGAACCTGAACGCGTCGAACGCGATCTTCACCGTTGCGGCTCAGCCGCCGCAGCTCTCGGTGCTGCACCTGGCAATGGTGCACGGGGCCGTCTACGACGCGGTGAATGCGATCGACAGCGGCCCAGGCGTGGCGCGCGCCGACGCCGTGGACGAGTGGAATGTCATCGCACAGACGGAGACGCTGCTGCTCCGGCCGTCGGCGCACGGTCAGTCGCGCGGCATCGCGATGGTCTCGGGCGCGGTCTACGACGCGGTCAATGCGATCGATCGGGGCTACCAGCCGTACCTCATCGATCTCGACGAGGTCGGCGCGCAACCCTGGGGCTCGCAGGACGCGGCCGCGGCGACGGCGGCGTACCGCGTGCTCCGCGCGATCACGCCACCTGCGCGACACGCGGGGCTCGATACGGCGTACGCGAACACGCTGTCGTCGATCCCGGACGATGCCCTCAGGCAGGAAGGCATCGACGCAGGTGACGCCGCGGCCGAGGCGATGCTCGACGCGCGCGAGGACGACGGGTTTCTGGGGCCGTTCGACTTCAGCCTCGTCATCGGGCCGGATCCCGGCGACTGGCGGCCGGTCGGATGGGCGCCGCCGGTGCTGGGAGCGCTGGACCCGGATCCGTGGGTCGGCGACCTGAAGCCGTTCCTGATCCGGAGCCCGTCGCAGTTCCGTTCCGAGGGGCCAAACGCGCTCACGAGCGCGGCCTACGCTGAGGACTTCGCCGAGGTAAAGGAGCTCGGCGCACTCAACAGCGCGATGCGTACGGCAGACCAGACCGCCGCCGCGGTCTTCTGGCAGTTCGCCCCGATTGCGCTCTGGAGCCCGCTCATGCGGTCGCTCGCCGCCCGCTTCGAGCTCGACGCGGCCGACCAAGCCCGTCTCCACGCGACTGTCGACCTCGCCGCGGCGGACGGGGCAATCTCGTGCTGGAACGACAAGTACCACTGGAGCTTCTGGCGGCCGCGGGCGGCGATCCGCGAGGCCGACACCGACGGCAACCCAGACACGATCGCCGACCCGAGCTGGGAAGCGCTGTTCGCACCGGCGACGGCAACGACGCCGCCGCTAGCCACGCCGCCGTTCCCCGACCACCCGTCCGGTCACGGCTGCCTGAGCGGCGCAGTCCTCAACTCCGTGGCCGACTTCTTCGGCACGGACAAGGTCGCGTTCACGGTCGTCTCGGGTCGTTCCCTCAACGGTGTGGCAATCCCGCCGCGGGAGTTCGCCCGCTTCTCGCACGCGCTCAAGGAGATCATCGACGCGCGCGTCTGGGGCGGCATCCACTTCCGCACGGCCGACGTGCAGGGCGCCGTGATCGGGAAGAAGGTCGCCCACTGGCTCCGAAAGCACTACTTCCGGCCAGTCCGCTGAAGCGGATCCTCACAGTTGGTCCTCCCGAGGACCACCGCCAGCGGGGCCGCCTCCGGGCGGCCCCGCTGCTTCTCGAACCAGGGTCGCTTTCGGGGTTCGACCGGGGTCATTCCGGATGGCCGCCGCGCGTTCGAGTCGCGACGCTGAGCGCTCCGCTCACCGACCAGGAGATCGCCGCATGGCACCGCCCGATCCCAGCACCAATCGCACCGCCGGACTCGGCAGGAGCTTCCGAGGGCTCTCGACGGAGGACGCGCCGGCGCACGAGCACGAGGCGATCCCCGGGTCGTGTCGGCAGCCGCGCTCGCGACGGTCGCATCTCGTCCGTGGGGGCGCCGTCGTGCCCGCTCGCAAAAACGGATGCGGAAGGAGGAACATGAGCGGATGCCCAAAACGGGCCGCAAGAGCGCTACCGTCGCCGCACTGCTGGTCGCATTCGTCGCGCTGATCGCCCTGGTCGCGTTCGTCGGTTGGCGCGACATGAGACCGGCACGGACGCGGAGCGACGGTCGGGCTTCAGGTCCCTCATCGGCCGGCCGACGCGAAGGCGGCGGCTCTCGCGGCGTACGCCGCTGAGCTGACGGCGGCGGACGACTTCTTCGGCGCCGTCCTCGTGGCGCGGGAGGGCAAGGTCGTGCTACGGAAAGTCTGGGGTCTCGCGGACCGGCAGGCGGGCACACGCAACACGGTCGCTACGAGGTCCCGGATCGGCTCGATGAAATAAGATGTGCACCGCGGTTGCGACGCTGTAGCTCGTCGAGGCGGGCAAGCTCGCCCTCGACGACCCGTCGGCAGGCACCTTCCCGACTACCCGAACAAGAAGGTTGCCTCGAAAGTCCCGGTGCGCCAGCTGCTGACCCACACGGGCGGCACCGGCGACATCTTCGGGCCGGAGTTCGCGGAGAATCGGTTGCAGCTTCGAGTGCAGCCGGGACGAGGGCGAGCAGCGCGGCCGCCCCGAACGTCCGCCGCCGCCAGACCCGGCGGGTCGTGCGGAAGAGGAACGCGATGTGCCCGAGCTTACGCGGCGCGGCGCGTGGCGGCTGCGTCGTCCTCCTCGAGCTGCTCGAGCCGGCTGCCGCGCTCGATGAGCGTTTCGGCAGCGGCTCGCAGAAGAGGGCTGTCCGAGCGGCCGCCGCGCATGAACACCTCGGTCCGGATCGCGGTCTTGATGGCGTCGACTTCGAGCCGCAGTGCAGTGAGTTCGTCCACGGTTCCGTTGTACCTGCTGGAGCGGTCGGTCTCTGCCCGCGCCCGACTCGCTCGTGCTCCCGGAGCGCTCTTTGCGGGAAAGGCGTGCGGCTACAGCCGCCGAGGCTGCCGGACAACCATGAACGTCACCTCCGGCACCGACGTTTTCGTTTTTCGGCGGAGGCTGCTTCAAGCTCACCGACTGGGCGCTGCGTGGCTTGATCGGCGCGGCCTCGAGCGTATTGAGCGAGGATCTGGTCAGGTGGGCGAGTTAGAGGCGCTCACCCGTGACGTGACCAAGGGAAGCTCTGTACCTTGAAGCGGTTTCTGAGAGGATCCGCGACGGCGGGCGCCGACCCATCCAGCAGGGCGTCAGTCTGGTTCGCGGTGACACCCCAGGGAGAGGAGATCGTCGTGCGTGTTCGCAGGCACGTGTCGGGAGCGTTGGCAGCAGTCCTGGTGGGGACGGGGATGCTTGCCCTGTCGGCCGGTCCGGCGGCCGCCCAGAGCGATCCCTTGGGGCCGAAGTACACGGCCGGCGCCCCTGGTGCGGGCGACCCCTACTTCCCGTTCGCCGGCAACGGTGGGTACGACGTCCAGCACTACGACCTCGATCTCACCTACACGCCGCCCGCGCCCGCGCCGGCGCCGCTTGTCGGGCAGCTGAGCGGTGTGGCCACGATCGACCTGGTGGCCACGCAGGACCTGGATCGATTCGACCTCGATTTGCGCGGCCTGGACGTGCAGGCGATCACCGTCGACGGGAAGCGGGCCAGCGAGGTGGCGGCGCCCGCTGCCGGGGCCGAGGTCGAGGGCGCGGTCTACTGGCAGGTGCAGGACGACGCGGCCCGCATCTGGGAGCTCACGATCCAGCCCCGCCCCAAGATCAAGAAGGGACAGACGGCGCGCATCGTCGTCACGTATGGCGGTGCGACCACCCGGCCGCAAGACATCGAGGGCGCCCTCTACGGCTGGGTGACCATGCGGGACGGCGCCATGGTGGTGAACGAGCCCGAGGGCTCGATGACCTGGTACCCGGTCAGCGACCACCAGACAGACAAGGCCACCTACGGCTTCGAGATCACCGTGCCCGAGGGCAAGGTCGCGGTCGCCAACGGTCTGCCCGCACACGACCCAGTGACGGAGGGTGGATGGACGACCTGGTTCTGGGATGCCCCCGACCCGCAGGCCAGCTATCTCAGCACCGCCTCGGTGGGTGACTACGACCTGCGCTTCTCCGAGACGGCCGGCGGGCTGCCCATCATCGACGCCGTCGACGACAACCTCACGCCCGCCAACGCGGCCGCCACCGAGGCGAGCCTCGAGCTGCAGGCGGAAATGATCGCCTTCCTCGAGGAGACGTTCGTGCCGTACCCGTTCAACTCCTTCGGCGCGATCGTCGACGACGACACCGTCGGCTACGCGCTCGAGACGCAGACCCGGCCCGTGTACTCGCGGGTGGCACGGGAG
>Ga0190265_10002848_pt1 | contig 11701 bp, 9 predicted proteins | sample Popmic124T_FD_133135 | JGI IMG/M metagenome (GOLD analysis project Ga0190265, IMG submission 133135) | Populus adjacent soil microbial communities from riparian zone of Indian Creek, Utah, USA - 124 T | ecosystem: Environmental > Terrestrial > Soil > Riparian zone | place: USA: Utah | collected...
GTCCTTCTGCCGGGCGTGGGCGGCGGCTTGCGGGGTGAGCCGTTCGAGGTCCGTACGGACGGTGTCCAGCAGGGCGTCGATGCGGCTCGGGCCTTCCTGCGCAGCCGGGTTCGCGGCGTGCGGGCTGCCCGCGTCGTGGGGGCGGGGCGTGCGGGTCATTCCCACTCTTCCCCTCGGCCCTCCGGGCCTGGGGAGGCCCCAATGAGCTCGACCTGCTCCAGCCGCAGCAGAGCGTCCGTACGGCTGTAGCGGCGCATGAGCGGGAGCGGCGGGTAGTAGGCGTGGACGGAGACCGCGTGCTCTTCCGTGGTCTCGTTGAGCACCTGGTGCACGTGGTGCGGCCCGAAGGCGCGGCCCCGGCCTGCGGGCAGCTGCCGCTCACGGTCCACGCCGTCCGCCAGCTCCAGCGTCTTCCACCCCTCGGTGGGGAGGCGGGCGGCGAGGGACTGTTCGGTCAGTTCGCCCCGGGCGGTCGCGAAGGCGCCGTGCGAACCGCCGTGGTCGTGCCAGCCGGTGCCGGTGCCCGGAGGCCAGCTGATGATCCAGGCTTCGCTGCCGGCGGGGCCGTTGAGACGGAGCCAGGTGCGGCCCTCCGGATCGAGCGGGAGGGATGCGATGAGCTGCTCGTCGGCGGCCGTCCCGCGGACGAAGTCGAGGAGTTGTGCCTCGGTGGGGGGAGCGGTGGCAGCGGCTGGGGCTGCAGTGGACCCGGACGCGGATGCGGGCGCAGGCACAGGGGATGCGGGCGATACGGATGACACGGAGAACCGTCCTGGCTGAGTGATCGGACACACACCGGCTGAGGGCGCGTGGAAGGACAGACGTTGATCAGCAGGACGGACGACACAGGCAGCCCACGTAGCGGAGCAGGTCCAGATGGACCCTCCGCCATGGGTGCAACTCGGTGCCGTTCATGCGGTGGAGTGAAGCACGAGACCATGCGGCGGTCAACTTCCCCGCGGCCGCTGTGAGCTGGACGGGAGGGAGGCCCGTACGGCCTGAGCAGGGGCTCGTGTTCATGCGTCCGCGACCGTTTCCAGCTCCACTTCGTCCCGGCTGACGTCCCGCTCGTCCGCGTCGATCGAGCGGCGCAGTGCTTCGTGCAGACGGCTCGGGGTGAGGACGCCGACGAAGCGGTCGGCGTCGTCCAGTACCGCGATCCAGCCGGCGTCGTGCTGGAGCATGCTGCTGAACGCCTGCTTGAGGGGCGAGCCGAGCGGCAGCCATGCCTCCATGCGGCGCGCGTGGTCCGCCACGGTCGCGGGCGGCCCGTCCGTCTTTGTCTCCGTGGAGGGGGCAGCGGCGGGGGTGGTGATCGCGTCGGCCGACAGCCAGCCGTGCAGCTCGTCCGCGTCGTCCAGCACCACCGCCCAGTGAGAGCCCTCGCTGCGCATGCGGGCCCGCGCCTTGTCGAGGGGGTCGTCGAGGTGGACGACCGGCGGCTGCTCCAGGTCGCTGCTCTCGATCGGGGTGACCGACAGCCGCTTGAGGCCGCGGTCGGCGCCCACGAAGTCGGCGACGTACGGGGTGGCCGGTGCGCCCAGCACCTTCGCCGGCGGGTCGAACTGCTCGATGCGGCCGTCACCGTAGACGGCTATGCGGTCGCCGAGCCGTACGGCCTCCTCGATGTCGTGGGTGACGAAGAGCACCGTCTTGTGCAGCGTGGACTGCAGCTTCAGGAACTCGTTCTGCAGGTGTTCGCGTACGACCGGGTCGACCGCGCCGAAGGGTTCGTCCATCAGCAGCACGGGCGGGTCGGCCGCCAGCGCACGTGCGACGCCGACGCGCTGCCGCTGGCCGCCGCTGAGCTGGTCCGGGTAGCGGTCGCCGTAGCGGGCGGGGTCGAGGCCGACGAGGTTCAGCAGTTCGGCTGCGCGTTCACGGCGCTCGGTCTTGGACCAGCCCAGCAGGTAGGGGACGGTCGCGGTGTTGTCCAGCACCGTCTTGTGGGGGAAGAGGCCGACCTGCTGGATGACGTAGCCGATACGGCGGCGCAGTTCGACCGGGTCGACGGCGGAGATGTCCTCGCCGTCGAGCAGGATCCGTCCGGACGTCGGCTCGATGAGCCGGTTGACCATCTTCATGGTCGTCGTCTTGCCGCAGCCGGACGGACCGACGAGTGTGACCAGCTCGCCCTCCTCGACCTCGAGTGACAGGTCGTGCACGGCTGTGGTGCCGTCCGGGTAACGCTTTATGACGTTCTCGAAGCGGATCATGGTCTCAATCTCGTCGCTCGGCTCGGCTCGGTTCTGCCCGTCGGGATCGGAGGCCGGCCCCCTGTGTGAATTCTCCCCGTGCCCGTATGAAGGGTGTGTTGCAGGAGTGTGGCAGTTCGGGCCGCTTGTCGGTAGCGGACTGTAAGGTCTCCCGGCATGCTTACGGGCGCACAGGACGCGCCCGTAAGCCACCGGCGCGGGATGGGGCCTCCCCAGGCCCGGAGGGCCTTGGGGAAGAGTGGAACGGGTGAGCGGGGTGAGCGGGGTGAGCGTTTCGAGCGGGGCCGATGGCGCCGTCGTCCTGGCCGGAGCGGCCGGGAAGGCCGGAGGCGACTGCCTCTCCGCGAACGACTGGATCTGCGCCGAGTACGTGCGTTCGCGCAGCCAGGAACTGACGGACGCCACCGTCGAGCATGTGGGGATCACCGTCGTCTCGGTGCTGCTCGCGCTGCTCATCGCCTTCCCGCTCGCGCTGGCCGCCCGCCGCTGGCAGCGCGCGTACGGTCCGGTGCTCGGTCTGACCACGGTGCTCTACACGGTTCCCTCGCTGGCGATGTACGCGCTGCTGCTTCCGCTCTTCGGGGTGGGCGCGGCGGTTGTGGTGACCGGCCTGGTGCTCTATTCGCTCACCGTGCTCGTACGGAACATCCTGGCGGGCCTGGAATCGGTCCCGGAGGAGGCACGTGAAGCCGCGCGGGGCATGGGATACGGGCCGTTCAAGCTGCTCTCCGGGGTGGAACTCCCCCTGGCACTGCCCGCGTTGATGGCCGGGGTGCGCATCGCGACCGTCTCGGCGGTGGCGCTCACGACGGTCGGTGCGATCGTCGGCTTCGGCGGTCTCGGCAATCTCATCTACGACGGCATGGACAGCTTCTTCAGGGCCCAGGTCCTGACCGCGTCGGTGATCTGCGTGCTGCTGGCGGTGCTGGCCGATGTGCTGCTGCTCGGGCTGCAGCGGTTGCTGACGCCCTGGGTCCGGTCCGGCAGGCGTGCCCGGCGGCGTCGCGGCCGTGCGGCTGGCCGTACGGAACCGTCCGACGGGGTGGGCGCGGCGGGCGGTGGCGGCGGTGCGAGCAGTGCCGGCGGTACCGGCGGTGTTCCGGTGACGGCCGGAAAGGGGGCGTGACGGTGGGCTTCTTCCTGGACGCGTGGACGTGGCTGACCACCGGCGCCAACTGGACCGGCGGTGAAGGCGTCACGCACCGTCTCACCGAGCACCTCTATCTGACCGTGGTCTGTCTCGCCATCGCCTGCGCCGTCGCGCTGCCCGTCGCGCTGTGGCTCGGCCACGTGGGCCGCGGCGGGGCTCTCGCCGTGAACATCTCCAACGCCGGGCGCGCAGTGCCCACTTTCGCGGTACTGGTGCTGCTGACGCTCAGCCCGCTGGGCAAGCACGGCGACTTGCCGACGATCATCGCGCTGGTGCTCTTCGCTCTGCCGCCGCTGCTGACCAACTCGTACGTCGGGATGCGTGAGGCCGACCGCGACGTGGTGGAGGCTGCTCGCGGAATGGGCATGTCCGGCTGGCAGTTGCTGGCCCGTGTCGAGGTGCCGCTCGCCTTCCCTCTGATCATGACGGGCGTGCGTTCCGCCGCCGTGCAGGTCGTGGCGACGGCAACTCTGGCTGCGCTGCCCGGTGGCGGCGGTCTGGGCCGGATCATCACCGCGGGCTTCGGCACGTACGACACACCACAGGTCGTCGCGGGTGCCGCGCTCGTTGCGGCGCTCGCGCTGCTGGTGGAGGGCGTGCTGGTGGTGGCGGAGCGGCTGATGGACCCGATGCGGCGCCGCCGCCGCAGCAGGAGGCAGCAATCGCGATCGACGCCCAAAGGCTTTGATGAAAAAGTGATCCCCGCGCAAACGACGGCCTGACGGTCTCGTGGCCTGGGTGTTCCGACTCCGGTGCCCCGCACCTGACGAATGGTGGACCTCAATGAACAAGGCAGCACACCCCGAGCGCCCCGGGCACCCCGAGCAGCGCCCCGAGTACGCGTCGGGCCTCTCCCGCCGCGCGCGCCGTCCGCGCCGTCTGCTGGCCGCGTGCGGCAGCGTCGCCGTACTGGCCACGGCTCTGACCGCCTGCGGCGGAAGCAGCCTGGAGAAGGAGGGCGGCGGCTCGGCGGACGGCGGCTCCAAGGGCGAACTGGTGATCGGCTCCGCGGGGTTCACCGAGTCGCAGGTCATGGCGGAGCTCTACTCGAAGCTGCTGACCAAGGCCGGCTACGAGACCTCGATCAGCAAGCTGAAGAACCGCGAGCTGTACGAACCGGCCCTGGAGAAGGGCGAGATCGACGTCGTACCGGAGTACGCGGCGACTCTCGCGGAGTTCCTCAACGCGAAGGAGAACGGGCCGAAGGCGAAGCCCGTCGCATCCAGCGATGTGAAGAAGACGGTCGCGGCGCTGGAGAAGCTGGCGAAGCCCCGAGGCCTGAAGGTGCTGCCCGCAGGTGAGGCGGTGGACCAGAACGCGTTCGCGGTGACCGAGGACTTCGCGAAGAAGAACAAGCTCAAGACGCTTTCGGATCTGGGCAAGTCGGGCGAGAAGATCAAGCTGGCGGCCAGTGACGAATGCGAGGAGCGGCCGTTCTGCCGTCCCGGTCTGGAGAAGACCTACGGCATCGACATCACGGACATCGACCCCAAGGGCGTCGGTACAACGCAGGCCAAGGAAGCCGTCAAGGACGGCACCGACCAGCTCGTGCTGACCACGACCACCGACGCCACCCTGAAGGACTTCGGCCTGGTGCTGCTGGAGGACGACAAGAGCCTGCAGAACGCCGACAACGTGCTGCCCGTCGTCAACTCCAAGAAGGCCGGCGGCAAGAACGTCTCGGCCGCACTGGGGAAGCTGACGGGGGTGCTCACCACCGAGGACCTCGCCGACCTCAACCGCAAGGTCGACGCCGAGCGGGAGAAGCCGAAGGACGTCGCGGAGGCCTACCTCAAGGACAAGAACCTGCTCTGAGGCACCGGGCGGGACGCCGCGCGGAGCGGGGACCTCGAACGGGACCTCGAACGGGACAGCGGAGGGCGAAGAGGACAGTTGCGAGTGGCGGGGGCGTAACAATGCCCCTCGGCCGGTGCCTGACCGGAGCCTTGCACGGTACATTCCAGGCCATGCCTCGTGGACGCCATCGCCATTCGCAGCCACTGCACCGGTCCCTCGCTCCGGCGACCGTGGCTGCCGCCGCGCTGCTCTGCGCTGGAACTGCGTGGCTGCTCGGCGAGCCGGGCTTCGCCGATACGGGCACGGTGCTGCTGCGAATCTGCGTCGCTGCTGCTGCTGTGGCAGCTCTCAGCGGCGCCGTTCTGCTACGCGCGTGGGACCGTGCCGCGGGCAGACGCGTCGGTGAACTCAAGGCCCGGCAGACGAGCTCCGAATGGCGCGCCGAGGAACGTCATGCCGAACTGGAAGGCGAACTCGAAGAGATCCGCGAGGCGCGCGAGAAGCTGCAGGGACGAGTGCGTGACAAGCGTGCCGAACTGGCGCGGCTGCGCAGTGAGCACGCCGACCTGCTCCGCCGTTACGCACACGCGGAGACCGAGCGGGCGAGTGCGCTCGAGGGACGCCGGCAGCTGGAGATCGAATCCGGGGAGCCGACGAAGGCACTCACAGCGGGGGCAACGGACCACAGGCACCCGTCGGGAGCGCCGACACCGCTGACGTACCTGCAGGCGAACGAGGCGCTGAAACACCTCACTCGGAATCTCGCGCGCAGGCAGGAGCGCGAGGAGGAGGAGAAGAAGGAGAAGCTGCGCCGGGAGCGGGAAAAGGAGCGGGAGCAGCGCGAGGAGAAGCGCGAGCGGGAGCGGGAGCGCGCGACCACGAAGCGGAAGCCGGCCGCAGAGGAACGCCCGGGGGATGTCGAGATCAGTACGTTCGACTTCTTCGGCACCGGTGCGGCCAAGCCGAAGCGGCGCGCGAAGAAGTCGGTGCCCACACCGCCCACACCGCGTGAGGCTCGGGAGCCCGTCAAGTCCGCTGAGGCGGAGGCCGGTTCGCAGTCGAAGACCGGCAGGACGGAAAGCAAGGACAGCACGGACAGCCGGGGTGCGCAGGGCGGTACGAAGGGCACTGCGCAGGCCGGTACGAAGGGCACACAGCCCAAGTCCGGTGAGACCTGGGCGCAGTCCAGGACGAACGGCCGCGGGACGAAGTCCAAGCCGGAGTCGTCGCGGGCGCAGTCCAGGACGAGTGCCCGTGGGGCGCCGCTGAAGTCCGAGGGCGAGGGCGTCCGTACGCCGCCTGCGAGGGCGGGGGAGCCGGCGGCGAAGCCGGAGGCCGAGGCCGGGGACGTCCGTACGCCTGCGAAGTCCGAGGACGACGCGGCGGCGAAGCCCGCGGCGGCCGGGGAGTCCCGTAGGCATGCGAAGCCCGGGGGGCCGGGGGAGAAGTCCCCGGCAGGAGAGTCCGGTTCGCGTACCGGGACGGAGAAGGCGGAGGCGAAGCCCGCTGCCGAGAAGCCCGGAACGGCCTCCGGATCCGCGAAGCCGGAGGGGCGGGAAGGGCCGAAGGCGCCGGAGGAGCCGAAGGAGAAGACTTCGGGCGAAGGTTCGCCTGAGGCTGCCAAGTCCGGGGAGCCGGTGGCCGAGGTCCCGGCCGGGGACGCCGGGCCCGGGAACGAGTCCGGCGCCGCGAAAACGGAATCGACGTCCCAGCCCGCGCCCGATTCCACGTCCGACGCTGAAGCGGGCCCTGAGAACGCCAACGGATCGGCAGCCGGCGACGCGACCCGGGCCGACGCGACCCGGGCCGAGGCGTCCAAGTCCGAGGCGTCCAAGTCCGAGGAGCCGAAGACCGAAGCGTCCAAGGCCGAAGCCTCCAAGTCCGAGGAGCCGAAGGCCGAGCACAGGGCGGCGAACGGCCCCAAGCCCAAGCCCGGCACTTCCGAAGTACGCAACGCGAGCTGAACAAGCCCGGTTTCCAGCGCCTGCGACACCGTACGCCCGCGGGCCAGGCAGTCCCCGCGCCCGCCGCCCTATTTGTCGATGTCGCCGACGACGAAGAAGAACGATCCCAGGATCGCCACCATGTCCGCGACCAGCGTTCCCGGCAGAAGTTCCGTCAGCGCCTGGATGTTGTTGAACGAGGCCGAGCGCAGCTTCAGCCGGTACGGCGTCTTCTCGCCCTTGGAGACGAGGTAGTAGCCGTTGAGGCCGAGCGGGTTCTCCGTCCAGGTGTACGTCGATCCCTCCGGTGCCTTGACCACCTTCGGGAGCCGCTGGTTGACGGGGCCCGGCGGCAGCTGCCCGAGACGGTCCAGGCAGGCGTCGGCCAGGTCGAGGGAGTTGTGCGCCTGTTCGAGCAGAACCTCGAAGCGCGCCAGACAGTCGCCTTCGCTCCGCGTGACGACCTTGAGGGTGTCCTGAAGCTCGGGGTACGCCAAGTACGGCTCGTCGCGCCGGAGGTCGAAGTCGACGCCGGAGCCTCGGGCGATCGGACCGCTGACCCCGTAGGCGTGCACCGTCTCCTGCGCGAGCACGCCGACTCCGCGCGTACGGCCGCGGAAGATCTCGTTCCCGGTCACGAGGCGGTCGAAGACGTCCATGCGTGACCGGACGTCCGAGACCGCCTGCCTGGCCCGTGCCTGCCAGCCTGCGGGCAGGTCCTCCTTGAGGCCGCCGACCCGGTTGAACATGTAGTGCATCCGCCCGCCGGAGAGCTCCTCCATCACATGCTGGAGTTCCTCGCGCTCGCGGAAGGCGTGGAAGACGGGCGTGATGCCCCCCAGTTCCAGGGGATAGGAGCCGAGGAACATCAAGTGGTTCAGTACGCGGTTGAGTTCGGCGAGCAGCGTCCGCGTCCACACAGCGCGTTCCGGGACCTCCATGCCGAGCATGCGCTCGACGCCCATCACCACGCCCAGCTCGTTGGAGAAGGCGGACAGCCAGTCGTGGCGGTTGGCGAGGACGATGATCTGGCGGTAGTCGCGGGCTTCGAAGAGCTTCTCGGCGCCCCGGTGCATGTAGCCCACCACGGGCTCGACTTCGCTGATCAGTTCGCCGTCGAGGACGAGGCGCAGCCGCAGCACTCCGTGCGTGGAGGGGTGCTGGGGGCCGATGTTGAGCACCATGTCGGTGCTCTCGGCGGCACCGCCGACGCCGACGGTGGTCTGCGTTCCCTTCGGCCCGGGCGTACCGGCAGCGCTGCCCGTCATCGTCCGCTGACTCATGGGCGCAAGTCTCGCACTCCCCGTCGTCACCGGTCAGGGCGGCAGCGGTTTCCGTGTTCCCAGTGCTTCGCACATCCCTCCTCTGTCCGCAGGGGCACCGCATACGCTGGTCGCATGACGACGGGGACAGGGACAGACCAGCCGGACACCGGGCACGGAGTCGAGCATGGACCCGGGCCCGAGCAGTGGCGCGGTGTCGAGCGTGCGCTGCTGAAAGTGCGCCGTGTCGTCCTGCTGTGCACGCTGCTGCCGCTGGCCGCGGGGCTCGCCCTGCTGCTCGGGCTGACTGCCGGCCCCGGCTGGGCGGCCTTCGCGCTGCTGCCGCTCGCCACCGCGGCCTGGGGCTGGGGCGCGCTGGAACGCAACTGGCGCTCGTGGCGGTACGCGGAGCGCGAGGACGACCTGCTGATCAGCCGTGGAGTGCTGTGGCGTCAGCTGACTGCCGTGCCCTACGGACGTATGCAGCTGGTCGAGGTCACGTCCGGCCCGCTGGAGCGGCGCTACGGCCTGGCCCGCGTCCAGCTGCACACCGCTGCCGCGACGACGGACGCCGAGATCCCGGGACTCGCTCCGCAGGAGGCGGAACGGCTGCGTGACCGGCTCACGGAGCTGGGCGGCGCCCGGTCGGCGGGGCTGTGAGCGGGATGCCGGAGAAGGCGCCGGAACGCGGTCCGGCGGAGGAGCAGGAGGCGGCCCCCGAGGGTGCCTCCGGTGCCGCGGGCGCCCTCGGAGGTGCGGAAGGTGCGGAGAACGCCGGGGCATCCGGTGCGTCCGGCCAGACAGAGGCTTCGCCGCTGCCGGGCCGTCCCGAGGGCAAGCGGCTCCACCCCGTCACACCGTGGCGACGCGCGTGGGCACCCGTCGCCGGTCTCATCGCCTTCTCCATGCATGACTTCCAGCGCACCCAGGAGTGGTTCACGCAGCTGACGACGGGCTGGCTGATCGCCGCTTTCGGGGTGCTGCTCCCGGTTGCGGCGGCGTACGGCTTCTTCTCCTGGTGGTTCACCAGCTACCTCGTCACCGACGCCGAACTCCGAATCCGTACAGGCCTGGTCTTCCGCCGCACCGCCCACATCCGGCTCGACCGCATCCAGGCCGTCGACGTGGGCAGGCCGCTGCTCGCCCGTATCGCCGGGGTCGCCAAGCTCAAGCTGGACGTGGTCGGTACGGAGGCCAAGGACGAACTGGCCTTCCTCAGCGAACGGGACGCCGTCGCCCTCCGCGCCGAACTCCTCGCCCGCGCCGCGGGGATCGCACCCGAGGCCGCCCCCGAGGCGGGCGAGGCACCGGCCCGTGAGCTGCTGCGCGTGGACACCCGCACCCTCGTCACCGGCCTTCTGCTCATGGGTACGGGCTGGGGCGCGGTCCTCGCGATGCTCGTGATCCCCGGCGTCGTCTTCGCCGTCAGCGACAGCTTCCTGGCAGGGCTCGCGGCTCTCCTACCCGCACTGGGCGGAGTGTGGGCGAGCACCGGTGGCCGGTTCCTGAAGGAGTACGACTGGACGGTCGCCGAGTCGCCGGACGGTCTGCGTCTCGACCACGGCCTGCTGGACCGCGAACACGCGACCGTACCGCCGGGGCGTGTGCAGTCCGTGAAGATCACCGAGCCCCTGCTGTGGCGGCGCCGCGGCTGGCTGCGGGTCGATCTGGAGATCGCCGGGGCGGGCAAGGACAAGGGCGGGGTGCTCATCCCCGTGGCCACGCGGAGCGCGGTCGCGGATGTGCTCGCCCGGGTGCTGCCGGGTGTGGGCCTCGACGACGCCGCAGAGGTCGCCGTCGCTGTGCCGCGCCGCGCGCGCTGGTGCGTACCGCTGATGTGGCGGGGTTACGGGCACGGGGTCACCGACGCCGTCTTCGTCACCCGCAGCGGACTGCTCAGGCGGCGCACCACGCTGGTGCCGCACGCGAAGGTGCAGAGCGTCCGGTTCGTCCAGGGGCCCTGGCAGCGCAGGATGCGGCTTGCGGACGTGGTCGTCGACCACGGTGCCAACGGCTGGACCGCGGCCCGGCTGCGCGACGCCGAAGAGGCACACGCTCTCGTGCACGCGCAGGCGGAGCGCTCCCGTACGGGACGCCGGGAGGCGCGTCCGGACCGGTGGATGACGTGAGGCGGGGCTGTCGCCCCGCTCAGCTCCCCGGTCCGAAGGGTGACGGGACGCCGCCGAGGCGCTGGACCAGCCAGCTGAAGGCGCCCAGGCCCGCCGGATCGGTCAGTTCCGCTGCCTCGCCCGCGGCGGCCAACTGCCGTACGTACGCGGCCGGGTCGGTGGACGCGAGCGTCAGCGGGGGGCGGGTGCCGCGGACGTCCAGGGTGTGAAGGGCGATGCGCTGGGACAGCAGTTCCGGAGGCGCAGCCTGGCCACCCGGTTCCTCCGCTGTCGCTGTGGCTGTCGTTTCGGCTGCCGCAGCACGAGCGGCTGTGGCTGCGGCTGCCGCTCCCGCTGCGGCGCACGCGTCCAGCGCGACATGGGCGGTGATGTCGCGGCTTCCGTCCGGCACGGGGTCGGCCTCGCGGCCCTCGAGGTAGCCGGTGAGGGTGCCGAAGGGCGGGCGGTCCTCGCGGAAGTGCGCGTAGTCGACGGCGACGGCGAGGCCGCTGTCGAGGGTGCGTACGGCTGCCGACCACGCCTCGTCGCGGGGACGTCCGACCTCCGCGCGCAGGCCCACCGCGGAGAGGCCGGATTCCGGTTCGGCGGCCTCTCCGTCCACTTCCGCGGCCGGTCCGTTCGGCTCCGAAGGCTCCGCGGTGAGCGGCCACCAGCGCGCCAGCCAGTCCGCGTCGGGTCCCTCGGGCAGCGGCTCACCGAGCTGCTCGGCTCCGTCGGCCGCGCGTACGAGCACGGTGTGCGCCAGACCGTCGGAACCGACCTCGACGACATCGACGGGAACGTTGTCGAGCCACTCGTTCGCGAAGAGCAGCCCCACCAGCCCCGCGCGGGCGGGCAGCCGGTGCGACCAGACGATGCGCTCGTCCAGACCGACGGGGCGGGGCGCGCGCTCCACGGCGTACGGGCGTACGCGCGCGGCGGCATCCGCGGGGAGCGCGGCAAGCACCCCCGTCAGCAGCTCACCCCGGCCCGCGCCCACGTCGACCATGGCCAGCTCGCCGGGCCGGCCCAGCGCCTCGTCCACGTACAGCAACAGGCGGGCGACCGCGCCCGCGAAGAGCGGGGAGGCGTGCACGGACGTACGGAAGTGGGCCCCGGGCCGCTCGCGTACGAAGAAGCCCGCTCCCTCGCCGTCACCGTTCTCGTCGCTGCGGCTGCCGTGCCCGGCGTCGCGGCCGGCTTCGAGCGCGGCGTCGTGGCCGTA
>Ga0190265_10002849_pt1 | contig 11701 bp, 10 predicted proteins | sample Popmic124T_FD_133135 | JGI IMG/M metagenome (GOLD analysis project Ga0190265, IMG submission 133135) | Populus adjacent soil microbial communities from riparian zone of Indian Creek, Utah, USA - 124 T | ecosystem: Environmental > Terrestrial > Soil > Riparian zone | place: USA: Utah | collected...
AGGGCGGTATTCGGGTTGTCGCCGTGGCTCGGGCTTGATGGGGGGTCGATCTCAGATCGGCCCCCCACCTTCATGTCCGGGGGATCTCCAGCCAGAACTCGACCTCGAGGTCGTCGGTGCTGTCGGTCTCTGCGCCACCCTCAGGCACACTCAGGCCCACCACCGTCACCGCAACCGGTGAACCCTCCGCGGCGGTGCGCGCGATGATGCGGTCTGCGCGAGACCCGGCAACCGCCTCAGCGAGCCGGGACAGCACGCGATCGCGCGACGGCTCGTCGAGCTCGTCGATGCCGCCCTCGTCGAGCAGGGTCACGACTGCACCCCGCTCGCGCGCCCGCTGCACCTCTGTGCGCACCGCGTCGGTGAGGAGCATGCGTCCCCGGATCTCGTCGCGGATCGCCGCCTCGAGGGTGCGGCACTCCTGCCGTTGCTCTGGCGTGAGCCGGCCGCCCCGATCGGCGATGCGACGCAGCATCGGTGCGGCGACGTGGTTCGTGTGAGCCAGGCGCATCCGGCCCTCGAAGAGGTGTGCGTCCTGCGCCGCCTGCCAGGCGGCCGCCTCACGCTCGGCCTGCGCGTACCGGCGGGTCTCACGGGCCGCCGTCGCGAGCGCAGTGGTGAGCATGTGGGCGATGGCGACCCATACGATGCTGCCGATGACGCCGAGCATGCCGAGCGAGAGCGGCCCTGCCCAGACGGTGCTCTGCACGGCGAGGGCGAGCACGCCGACCCACGCGACCACGAGCTGGCGCCTGGCCGCGGCGATCGTCATGAGGGTACCGACTGCGGCGACGTACCAGGTGGCGTACCCGTTGTCGGCGTCGGCGTCGAGCTGGCTCGTGACCAACAGCGGCAGCACGATGCTGACGGCGAGGTCGAAGGCCGCGAGCCAGTCGGGCATCCGCAGCCGCGAAACGGGCCAGAGGCTGGCTGCCGTGGCGATCGAGTAGAGCGCGAGCGCGACGACCGTCGGCCACGGCGATCGCGGCACATCGAGCGAGTACACGCCGAGCACGACGTGGTAGACCGAGAACATGGCGCCGAGCACGAGAAGGAGCCACCGGGGTACCGCGATCATGCGTCCCCTCCTGCCGCGCCGGCCGGCCACGAGACGGTGACGGTGGTGCCATGCCCGGGGCTCGCGTCGATCTCGGCGCTCCCGCCCGCGTTGTGCATTCGCTCCTCGATCGAGACCCTGAGCCCCAGTCGCTCGATCGGCACCTCTGCGCGGACGAACCCGGCGCCGTTGTCGGCGACCTCGATGACGCATCCGCCGGAACGCACCCCGCGGATGCGGAGCTCGCGACGGGTGCTCCGACCCGGCTCATCCGCGTGCTGCATGCTGTTGACCATCGCCTGAACCGCGGCCGAGTAGAGGGCGTCGACCGCTTCGACGGGCAGCTCCACACCGCCGGCGTTCACGACGCGCACGGCGAACGGGGCGGAGAAGGTCGTCAGTGCCGCCCGGAGCCGACGCACCAACACGGGCAGCCCGATCCTGTCGAGGGCGCGAGGGCCGGATGCCCCGGCCTCATCGAGTCGCTTGATGGCGTCGCGCGCCATGCGCGCCGCCAGGGCCTGCTGCTCGGAGGATTCGGCCGCGGCGGCCGACAAGAGCGTCGTGAGCACGCTGTCGTGCACGAGCGCGTCGATCTTCACGCGCTCGTTCTCGGTCGCGTGTTGACGGGCGGCGACGTCGTAGCGCTGCAGCGCCGCCTCCTGCGCCGAGTCGACGGATTCGGCCGCCTGCCGGAGCATCGTGACGATGATGAGCACCACGACTCCGAGGATCACCGCGTACACCGCGTCGAGCACGGCGAGCAGGGGCACTGCTCCGCCGCCCGCAGGAAGTAGTCGGATGACGCCGTAGATGCTCGGCACGATGATGGTGTACCCCGTCGCGATCGGGGTGGGCAGCGCCACGACGGCTGCGGTGGTCGCGACCGTGCAGAGGTAGTAGAGCCACGGCGCGTCGCCGTTGAGGGCAGCCGGATCATCGACGAGGATCGGCCAGGCGATCAGGGCCGTCGCGTACAGCGCGGCGAAGGCGAGCGCCGCCCCTCGAGCGATGACCTTGACGAAGCTGCCCACCGCGACCGCGACGAGGCCGCCGTAGATCAGGGCCATCAGCGCGGCGCCCGTTCCGTCGATGAGGGCGGGCGACTGCATGAGCGCCACGGGCAGCATCTGCGCGCCGAACACGAGTCCGAAGATGCCGAGCGCCCGCGCAGAGACGGTTTCGACCTGTGCCCGCGTGACGGCAGCCCTGCGGCGTGTCGCGAGTCGCGCGACCCGCCATTCAGTGACGCGCATCCCCGCCTTCACCATCGAGGCCCGGGAGGATGCCGTCTTCGACCGCGCGGCGGAGGAGGTCGACCTTCGTCGGTGCGGGGCGACCGACCTCGACGTATTTCGCGCGGATCCGATCGAGGTACTCGCGCGCCGTGGAGTGGGCGATACCCAGTTGCTGTGCGACCAGCTTGAGCGGCAGGCCCGATGCGTACAGGTGCAGCACATCGCGCTCGCGGCGACCGAGCTGTGCCTTCGCGAACTCACGGTCGGCTTCGATGGCGCTCGCCCACTCGACGTTGTTGAGCACCTCTCCGCTTGCGACGGTCGCGATGGCGCTGATCACCGTGGCCATCGGCGACGCCTTCGGGATCACGCCGGCCGCACCGGCGGCGAGCGCCTCGCGCACCGCCGCGACGCGATCGGCGATGCTGTGCACGAGCACCGCGCTGCCGGTCGCGAGGGTGCTGCGCACGTTCTCGGTCACCGAGGACCCGTCGCCGAGCGAGAGGTCGAGCACCACGACATCGCACGACGAGTCGCCGAGCGCGGCGAGCAGGTCGGGCACATTGGCCGTCTCGGCGACGACGTCGTACCCCGCGTCACGGCATGCCGCGCGCAACCCCAGGCGTACTGCCTCGTGATCGTCGACGATCGCCACCCTCGCTGCGGCATCCGCCCGATTCGTCCGAGTCACGTGTCCCCCTTTTCCCGACATTCACACGATAGCGGTCAGTCTCGCGACCGCCTCGACGTGATGCGTGTTGGGGAAGAGGTCGTACGCTGCGACATCGGCCAGTTCATAGCCGCGCTCGCGCAGCAGGCCGACATCCCGCGCGAGTGCCACCGGGTCGCATGCCACGTAGACGAGCTGCCGCGGTCGCAGTTCCACGAGCCGCTCGATCACGGCCCGGCCGGCGCCCGAGCGCGGCGGGTCGAGCACGACGGTCGCGTCGCGCAGACGCGCGCGCTCACCCGAGCCGGCGCCCGCGCCCGTGCCCACGCTCGCGACGAGCTCATCGAGGAAGCGATCGACGCGACCGGTGACCGCGCGGGCCCCGACCCATTCGGCGAGGTTCGCGCCCGCGTGCTCGGTCGCCCGCGCATCGGACTCGACGGTCGTGATGCGCAGGGCGTCGCCGAACCGATCTCCGACAGCGGCCGCGAGCAGCCCCACCCCGCCGTAGAGGTCGAGGTTCGCGGCGCGAGCATCGAAGAGCTCGGGGTCGATGAACTGCTGCACCGCCCTCGTGAGGGTGGCCGCCGCTCCACGGTGCACCTGCCAGAAACCGTCGCGGTCGAGCCGGAAGACGCGTTCACCGACCCGTTCCTCGATGGACGGACGGGCGCCACGCGGCATCCGCTCGCCCTCGACGACCACGACGGCCGGGTCGCTCCCCACGCCGCTCGGCGCGACGAGGTCGACGGCACGAGCGCCCGGGAATCGCTCGGTGAGCGGCGCGCGTTGTGCGAGCTCCGATACGGCGAGGGGCACGGATGCCACGGGCACCACCGTGTGGCTCCTCGCCGCGTACGGGCCGACCGTGCCATCGTCGGCGACGTGCAGTCGCAGGCGGGTGCGCCACCCAGTGCCGGCCTCGAGGGAGACGTCGGGTGCCAGCTCGGGGTCGACGGCCTGCACCGTGACGTCCTGCTCGACGCCGCCCATGCGCGCCAGCGCGTCACGGAGCACGTCTGCCTTGAGCTCGCGCTGCCGGTCGACCCGGATGTGCCCGAATTCGGCACCTCCCGCGCGGCGTTCGGGGGCGCGGTCGACGGATGCCTCCGCCCACACGTGCTCGCGCCGGTCAGGCGACGCCTCAAGCACCTCGACCGTCTCGGCGCGCCAGAAGCGGTCACGGTGCTGGTCGGTGATGCGCGCTGCGACGCGCTCGCCCGGAATCGCGTCTGCGACGAAGACCACGCGGCCCTCGTGGTGGGCGACGAATACGCCGCCGTGCGCGACACGCTCCACCTCGAGCTCGATCACGGGTCCGTCGACGGGCGGCGGAGTCGGCGCAGAGCGCGGCGAGGTGCGCGGCGCCGCCCGTGAGGTGCGCCTCCGGTCTGCGGTGCGACGGGGTCGACGGGGCTCAGCCATGCATCGAGCATTCCACAGGCCGCGCCCTTCGACTTGCCCGTGGACCGACGGCAGGATGGGGGCATGCGCCTCTATCTCGCCTCGACCTCTCCCGCCCGCCTGCAGACGCTCCGTGCCGCCGGGATCGAGCCGATCGCGATCGCGCCGGGGGTCGACGAGGAGTCCCTCGTCAGGGCGACGGAGGCGGCATCCGGACCGCTCGATGCACCGCGCATGGTGCAGCTGCTCGCGCAGGCCAAGGCCGAGGCGATCGTCGGCCTCGATCACGACGGCGCGGCCATCGACGGGCTCATCCTCGGCGGCGACTCGGCGTTCCTCACGGGCGGCGAGATCCACGGCAAACCACATCGGCCCGAGGTGGCGAAGCTGCGCTGGCTGGCACAGAACGGCGGCCACGGCGAGCTCTGGTCTGGTCACTGGGTCATCGACCATCGCGGCGGCTCGGTGCGCGGCGCGGTCGGGCGAGCGGATGTCGCGACGGTGCGGTTCGCCGCGCTCGACGAGCCCGAGATCGACGACTACATCGCCACGGGCGAGCCCCTGCTCGTCGCAGGCGCGTTCACCATCGACAGCCTTGGCGGCCCATTCATCCGTCGGGTCGAGGGCGATCCGTCGACCGTTGTCGGCCTCTCGCTCTCGACGCTCCGCGATCTCGTGCGAGAGCTCGGCGTGCACTGGCCGTCGCTCTGGAACCGCGGTCGCTGAGCCGCTCCAAGCTGACGGGTCGATTGTCGCCACCCGCAAGAGACATCCACTCATTTTGTGGATGAGACCCAAAGGGGACGGGGGCCGCGCCAATAGGCTTGAGAACTATGCCGCGTATCACCAAGGTCCTCATCGCCAACCGTGGAGAGATCGCGGTACGCGTCATCCGCGCCGCCCGCGACGCCGGTATCGGCTCGGTCGCCGTCTACGCCGACCAGGACCGTGACGCCCGGCACGCGAAGCTGGCTGACGAAGCGTACGCGCTCGAGGGCTCCACGAGCGCCGAGACCTACCTGGTGATCGACAAGCTGCTCTCCGTCGCCCGCCGCTCGGGCGCCGACGCGGTGCACCCCGGCTACGGCTTCCTGGCCGAGAACTCCGACTTCGCGCGTGCCGTCATCGACGCCGGCCTCATCTGGATCGGCCCATCGCCCGAGGCCATCGAACGACTCGGCGACAAGGTCTCGGCGCGGCATGTGGCCGAGAAGGTGGGCGCCCCGCTCGCCCCGGGCACGCTCAATCCTGTGGCGGATGCCGCGGAGGTGCTCGAGTTCGTCGACGTGCACGGGCTGCCCGTGGCCATCAAGGCCGCGTTCGGCGGGGGCGGGCGCGGCCTCAAGGTCGCACGAACCCGCGAGGAGGTGCCCGAGCTCTTCGACTCGGCCACGCGCGAAGCCGTGGCGGCGTTCGGTCGCGGCGAGTGCTTCGTGGAGAAGTACCTCGACAGGCCGCGCCACGTCGAGACCCAGTGCCTCGCCGACGCGCACGGCAACGTGGTCGTCGTGTCGACGCGTGACTGCTCGCTGCAGCGCCGCCATCAGAAGCTCGTCGAGGAGGCGCCCGCGCCGTTCCTCACCGATGCACAGGTCGAGGCGCTGTACACCTCGTCGAAGGCGATCCTGCGCGAGGTCGGATACGTCGGCGCGGGCACCTGCGAATTCCTCATCGGGCAAGACGGCACGGTCTCGTTCCTCGAGGTCAACACGCGACTCCAGGTCGAGCACCCGGTCTCCGAAGAGGTCACCGGCATCGATCTCGTGCGCGAGCAGTTCCGCCTCGCAGAGGGCGGCGTGCTCGACTACCCCGACCCCGTCACCACCGGGCACTCGTTCGAGTTCCGCATCAACGGCGAGGACCCGGGTCGCGGCTTCCTGCCGGCGCCGGGCCCGGTTCACCAGTTGCGCTTCCCCGGAGGCCCAGGCGTTCGCATCGACTCGGGCGTCACCAGCGGCGATGAGATCTCGGGCGCGTTCGACTCGCTGCTCGCCAAGCTCATCGTCACCGGCTCCAGCAGGCGAGACGCCCTCGAACGTTCCCGCCGGGCCCTCGACGAGTTCGAGATCGCGGGCCTCCCGACCGTGCTGCCCTTCCACCGCGACATCGTGCGCGACCCGGCGTTCGCCCCAGACGGCGATGAGCCGTTCTCCATCTACACCCGCTGGATCGAGACCGAATACGACAATCAGCTCGAGCCGTGGTCGGGCGAGATCGCCGAGACCGCAGGACCGGCGGCGCGCACCGACGTCGTCGTCGAGGTCGCGGGCCGGCGCATCCAGGTGAGCCTGCCGAAGCGGCTCGCGGGCGGTGTCTCCGCCGGCGCCGGTGGTGCGACGGCCGGGCCCGCGCCCCGTCGCCGTACCGCGCTCCACTCGGTCGACACCGCCACGGGCGACGCCGTGAAGGCTCCCATGCAGGCCACCGTGGTGAAGGTCGCCGTCGCCCAGGGCGACAAGGTCGTCAAGGGCGACCTTGTGCTCGTGCTCGAGGCCATGAAGATGGAGCAGCCCATCCTCGCCCACAAAGACGGTGTGGTCGGGCTCGTGAACGCCGAGACCGGCTCGACCGTCTCGAGCGGCCACCTGCTGCTGGCGATCAACGACGCCTGACGCGTCGTCGCGACACGGAGCGGAGCGCGGCTCAGCGCACGATGTGCATCGCCCTCGCGGCATCCGTGAGCGACCCTGTCAGCGACGGGTAGACCGGGAACGCCTCGGCGAACTGATCGACGGTGAGCCGGTGCTCGACGGCCAGCGCAAGCGGGAAGATGAGCTCGGACGCCCTCGGCGCGACGATCACGCCGCCGATGATCGCCCCTGAGCCGTTCGACGCGAAGATCTTCACGAAGCCCTCGCGAATGCCCATCATCTTCGCGCGGGGGTTCGATGCGAGCGGCAGCTTGTAGATGACGCCCGGCACGACGCCCTCCTCGATGCTCTTCTGCGTCCACCCGACGGTCGCGATCTCGGGCTGCGTGAAGATGTTCGAGGTGATGTTCCGTTCCTCGGGCGGGTCGACGACGTCGCCCATTGCGTGGAACACCGCGGTGCGGCCCTGCATCGAGGCGACAGACGCGAGCGGGAGGAAGGTCGTGCAGTCCCCTGCGGCATAGATGTTCGGGATCGAGGTGCGCGCAACCCGGTTCACGCGGATGTGTCCGCTCTCCGAGAGCTGGACTCCGGCACCCTCGAGGCCGATGTCGGCGGTGTTCGGCACTGATCCGACCGCCATCAGGCAGTGGCTTCCACGCACCTCACGTCCGTCGGTCAGGGTCGCGACAACCGAATCACCGTCGCGCACGACCGACTCCGCCCGCGACTTGTTCATGACCTTCATGCCGTTGCGCTTGAAGACCTTCTCGATGACGGATGCCGCATCGGCATCTTCACCCGGAAGCACCTGGTCTCGGCTCGAGATGAGCGTGACCTTCGCACCGAGCGCCCGGTACGCCGACGCGAACTCGGCCCCCGTCACTCCCGACCCCACGACGATGAGGTGCTCGGGGATCTCTGGGAGGTCGTAGACCTGCTTCCACGTCAGGATGCGCTCGCCGTCGGGCACCGCGGTCGGCAGCACTCGCGGCGTCGCCCCGACCGAGATCACGAGTGTGTCGGCCTCGATGCGGTCGAAGTCGGTACCGCCCTTCGCCGTCGACACGATGATGGCGTTCGTGCCGTCGAGCCGTCCCTCGCCCTGCACGAGGTGCACTCCGGCGTCGATGAGGTTGGAGCGCATGTCTTCCGACTGCTGGGCGGCGAGCCCGAGGAGCCGCTTGTTCACGGCGGCGAGGTTGATCGCGACGTTCGGCTTCACGGCCTTATCGGACTGGCCCTTTGCGTAGAACTGCACACCGAGGTCGGCCGCCTCCTTGACCGCATTCGATGCCTCGGCGGTGGCGATGAGCGACTTCGACGGCACGACGTCGGTCAGCACGGCAGAGCCGCCGACCCCGACCCGCTCGACGAGGGTCACCTCCGCCCCGAGCTGCGCTCCCGCGAGGGCCGCCTCATACCCGCCAGGGCCTCCTCCGAGGATGGCGATCCGTTGCGTGCGCTCGAATTCGTAGGCCATGCTCACATTCTGTCAGTAGGCGGCTGAGCGCCGACAAACGAGCACCGCCGCACCGCGGCATCCGGCCCTCATTAGAGTGGTGGGATGCACGCTGCCAACCCGCTCGACGCCCCCGACGCCGACCCCTTCGCCATCGCCGCCGATGCGGCAGCGCGAATCGCCGAACTCACCGGCGTCCCGCGTCACGACATCGCCCTCACGCTCGGAAGCGGCTGGGGCCGCGCCGCCGACCTGATCGGCGAGACCACCCACACCATCGCGGCCGACGAGGTGCCCGGGTTCTCGAAGCCCGCTCTCGAGGGCCACGTCGGCACCCTGCGCTCGGTGCTGCTGCCGAGCGGCAAGCACGCGCTCGTGATCGGCGCACGCACGCACTTCTACGAGGGCCACGGGGTGCGAAGGGTGGTGCACTCGGTGCGCACCGCCGCCGCCGCCGGCGCGACGACGATGATCCTCACGAACGGTGCGGGGGGCATCAAGGAGCACTGGACCCCTGGCACACCGGTGCTGATTCGCGACCACATCAACCTCACCGCCGCCTCGCCGCTCGAGGGGGCGACCTTCATCGACCTGACCGACCTCTACTCGCGGCGACTCCGCGACCTCGCCCACTCGATCGACCCCGAGCTCGACGAGGGCGTGTACGTGCAGTTCCGAGGGCCGCACTACGAGACGCCGGCAGAGGTGCAGATGGCCAAGGCCATCGGCGGCGACATCGTCGGCATGTCCACGGCGCTCGAGGCGATCGCCGCCCGCCAGGCCGGCATGGAGATCCTCGGCATGTCGCTGATCACGAACCTCGCTGCGGGAATCCAGACGACGCCACTGAGCCATGAAGAAGTCATCGAGGCGGGACGCACCGCCGAACCGGTGATCTCAAGCCTGCTCGCGAAGATCGTCGCAGAACTCTAGGAGGCGACGGATGCCGCAGACGAACCCCACCGACGCAGAACGCCTCGCCCTCGCCGAGGCCTGGATCGCGCAGGATCCCGATCCTGAGACGCGCGAAGAACTCGCCGCGCTCGTCGAAGGTGCCAGATCCGGTGACGCCGCGGCATCCGCGGAGCTCGCCGATCGTTTCGACACGCGCCTCGCCTTCGGCACCGCCGGCCTCCGCGGCGAGATCGCGGCCGGACCCAATCGCATGAACCGGGTACTCGTGGCACAGGCCGCCGCCGGCCTCGCCGCCTATCTGCTCGAGCGCGCGCAGCCCGGTTCGACCCCCTCGGTCGTGATCGGGTACGACGGACGTAAGAACTCGGCCGTGTTCGCACGCGACACCGCCGCGGTCATGGCCGGCGCCGGCGTGCGCGCCGTGCTCCTCCCCCGGCTGCTGCCGACCCCCGTGCTCGCGTTCGCCGTCCGTCACCTCGACACGTCGGCGGGCGTCATGGTCACCGCCTCGCACAACCCGCCCAACGACAACGGGTACAAGGTGTATCTCGGCGGCGACGATCAGGGCTCGCAGATCGTCGCTCCCGCCGACGCCGAGATCGCGGCGCACATCCTGCAGGTCGCCGCCTCGACCACGGTGTCCGAGCTGCCCCGCGCCGACTTCGAGACGGCGACCGAGGCGATCATCGACGAGTACGTGCGGCAGACCGCGCTCGTCGCTGAGCCACCGGCCGCCCAGCCGCGCGTCGTGTACACGGCGATGCACGGCGTCGGGTGGGAGACCGCAGGGCGCGTGCTCGCCGATGCCGGATTCGACGCACCCGCCGTCGTCGAGGAGCAGATCTCCCCAGATCCCGCATTCCCGACCGTGGCGTTCCCCAACCCAGAAGAGCCTGGCGCGATGGACCTGAGCCTCGCGCGTGCCCGTGAGACCGACGCTGAGCTCGTCGTCGCGAACGATCCCGACGCCGACCGCCTCGCCATCGCGATTCCCGACGCCACCGTCGACGGCGGCTATCGAGCCCTCACCGGCAACGAGGTCGGCCTCCTCCTCGGCTGGCAGGCCGCCCGGCGCGCAGAGACCGAAAGCAGAGGTGAGGGCGGTGCCGAAGGGACGCTGGCCTGCTCGATCGTCTCGTCACCGGGACTCGAGGCCGTCGCAGAGGCCTACGGCCTCGAGTTCATCGCGACGCTCACCGGATTCAAGTGGATCTCGCGCGCCCCGGGCCTCGTGTTCGGCTTCGAGGAGGCGCTCGGGTATCTCGTGAACCCTACGACAGTGCGCGACAAGGACGGCATATCGGCCGCGGTGGCGTTCCTCTCGCTCGCCGCCGAACTGAAGGCCGCGGACAAGACCATCGCCGACCACCTCGACGAGTTCGTCGAGCGCTTCGGCGCCTTCGCCTCGGCGCAGATCTCGCTCCGAGTCGACGACCTCTCCCGCATCGCCGAGGTCATGACGCGGCTGCGCGACGAACCGCCCGCCTCGGTCGGCGGCATCCGCGTCGAGCGGATCGATGACCTCTCCGGTGGATTCGGTGCATTGCCGCCGTCGGATGTGATTCGCATCGTGCTCGACGGGGGCGGCCGGGTCATGGTGCGGCCGAGCGGCACCGAGCCCAAGCTCAAGGTCTACATCGATGCGGTTGGCGAACAGGGCTCCGTCACCGAGCGGCGCACCGCGGCATCCGACGCGGTGTCCGCACTCGAGGCAGGAATGCGCGAGCTCATCGCGTAGTGCTCGGGCTCAGCCGAGGGATGCCTCGAGCTTCGCGCTGATCTCCTCGACGTCGAAGTACTTGCCGACCTCGACGATCTCGGCGAAGCTTCGGCCCACTGCTGCACGCACGGAGTCGGCGAGCTCGCTCGACGTGAGGATCACCTGCGCGTCGGCCGCGGCGCCCGCGACATTGGCCAGATCGCTCGCGCTCACATCGGCAGTGAGACCGAGCCGATCGAGCGCGCGCTCGGCGTTCACCTTCAGGATGGCGGACGTGCCGACGCCCGCGCCGCACACTGCGACGATCCTCATGCGCCGACCGGGTGGTCGCCGGGTCGGCCCTCGTCGGCAGCGTCGCCGCCGACCACAGCCTCGATCCCGAGGAGCTCGCGCACCTCATCGGCCGACCTCGCCCTGGCGATCCGCCCGACGATGCCGCTGTCGTTGAACGCGTTCGCGAGGCGAGCCACGGAGGCGACGTGCTCCTCGGCGTTCGACACGGCGAGGCCGACGACGACGCGCACCGGGTCGTTGTGCGGGTGACCGAACGGCACCGGATCGGCGAGCGTGACGACCGACAATCCCTCGCGTCGCACATCGGGGCCGGGGCGGGCGTGCGCGAGCGCGAGGCCGGGCGCGATCAC
>Ga0190265_10002850_pt1 | contig 11700 bp, 6 predicted proteins | sample Popmic124T_FD_133135 | JGI IMG/M metagenome (GOLD analysis project Ga0190265, IMG submission 133135) | Populus adjacent soil microbial communities from riparian zone of Indian Creek, Utah, USA - 124 T | ecosystem: Environmental > Terrestrial > Soil > Riparian zone | place: USA: Utah | collected...
CGAACCGGTCCGCCAGCTCCTCCCGGATGGTCGCCCCCACCAGGGGCCCGCCGGAGTCAAGCGCGCAGACGTCGAGGTCGAACCCGGACGCCCGCAGGCCCTCCGCGACGTCCATCATCACGGTCTCCCCGCCGCCCAGGAGGACGTGGGGGAAGACGAGGCAGAGGGCGGCGCTCATCGGGATATGATGGCACCGAGACGACGATGACGCGATTCCTCTGGATCTGCCTGGGCGGCGCGGTCGGCACCGGGGCGCGCTACCTGCTTTCTGGGTGGCTCTACCGCGCCGCCGGTCCCGGCTTCCCGTACGGGACGCTCGCGGTCAACGTCCTCGGCTCGTTCCTCCTCGGGGCGCTCATGCACGTGGCCCTCACTACCGAGATCCTCCAGCCCACCCTGCGGCTGGCGCTCACGACCGGCGTCATGGGCGGGTTCACGACCTATTCGGCCTTCAACTACGAGACGCTGCGGTACTTCCAGGAAGACGCGTGGCTTTTAGGCTTTGTGAACCTTGGCATGATGGTAGTCGCCTGCCTGGTTGCGGGTGCGCTGGGCATGCTGAGCGGCAGGCTGTTGGTGGGTTAAATCCAGATCCAAGTCCACCAGTACCGCCGCGATCTCTCGCAGCAGATCCTCGTCTCCCTCCTCGATCCCAAGATCGTGGACCTCGGTGCTCACCGCTCGCACCAGGTCGCTCAGCATGTCTTCCTGCGGATAGGCGGCTAGCGGGGGGACGGGGCGGATGGGGGTAGGGCGCAGAGCGACGGTCTCTTGGATGAAGTCGGCGTAGCCCTGGGCCGAGCCTTCCAGGGTGTGGTGGGTGGCGATGTGGCGGCGGGCGTTCTCTCCCAGGCGGCGGCGGAGGGGCTCGTCGGTCGCCAGGCGGTGGAGGTAGGCGGCGAGGAGGTCTTCCTCGGTGTCGTCGAGGTCCACCTTGGCGCAGCAGTCGTCGGGGATCTCGGCGAAGGCTCCGGTGTTGTTGACGATCACCGGCTTGCCCATCCCCAGCAGGCGGACGAGGGTGCCCGAGGTCTCGCCGGCCGTGGGGTGGCGGAGGTTGATGGCGAGGTCGCAGGCCTGCATGTGGCGCAGGAAGCCGTCGAGCTCAGTGCGGCCGACGAGGACGACCCCGGGGGCGAGATCGGGTTTGAGGACGGCCTTGAAGTCGTAGTGCGGCGAGACCTCCCCCACCAGGTAGTAGAGCGCGTTCGGCACCTCGCGGCGGAGCCTGGCGAAGGCACGCAGGGAGACCTCCAGGCGCTTGGCCGGGGTGATGAAGCCGAAGGAGGAGACGACGAAGGCGTCCCGGGGGATTCCCAGGGCGGCTCGGACGGCGGCCGGATCGGCGGTCTCCGCACTCCCCAGGCTCAAGTGGTGCGGCACGTGGGCGATGCGCGTGCCGGGGCGGCTCGCCAGGACGCGGCGGGCCGTGGTATCGTTGTGGACGATCAACCCCAGGCTCTGGTCCACGACGCGCTCGAAGAGGGGATAGCTCCAGACGTCGAGCGGGATCCCGGTGTCCAGGCCGCGCTGCGCCATGGAGTGCCCCGTGCGGCCGTAGGCGTAGCGCATCTCCTCGACGTAGCCGGCGGCGTCGCCGCGGGCGAGGGTCATGCCGCGCACCAGGTGGTGCAGCAGGTATTCGTGGAGGACGACGATGCCGGGATGGCGCGCGAGCATGCGGCAGATCCCGGCGTGGTAGTCCGCATTGTTGCCTACGTGGTAGACGACGGCGTCGTACCGCCCGGCCTCCCGGAGCGCCGGGAAGTCGCGGTGCGGCCGCACGGCGAAACGGGCCGCCAGCCCCTCGTCGACCTTCTGGCCGTCGTCGACGAAGGCCTCGACCTCCAGGTGCTCCGCCAGGGCGGGGAGAAGCTCCGCGCTGTAGTCGGCGATCCCCGAGCGGGCAGGAGGGAGGGGGCTGAAGTAGGCAATGCGCATGGCGGGAGAAACCGTACCATGCGGAATCAGAGGAAGAAAAACGGCGGCCGCGGAGGCTGACTCCGGGCCGCCACCCTTCAGACGCCGGCGAGCGCCGTCGTCTCGGCGGGCTCCGGCATGGTGGTGCCGAGGCCCTCCGCCACACGCCGGCCGTAGCCGGCATCAGCCCGAAAGAAATGACCGATCTGGCGCTCTTGGCACTAGCCGCAGGCCATCCGCGCTCTTCTAGGTGACTTCGGTTACTCTAGAGCCACAGTTCCAATAGAACAAGACGAGGAGGCCTATCAATGCGATTGGAATTTCCTATCGATGGGCTGGACGGTTTGTCGATCCGGGATCTGCGGGTGGTGGTGGTGCTCGCCGAGCGGCTGCACTTCGGCCGGGCGGCGGAGGATCTGGCAATGGCCCAGCCGTCCCTGAGCGCAGCCGTCAAGAAGGTCGAGGCGGCCCTCGGGGAGCGCCTGTTCGAGCGCACCTCGCGGCAGGTGTCGCTCACCGCTGCGGGCCAGCGGGTGGTCGAGCGCTCCCGCTCCGTTCTCGAGGAGATCGCGGAGATGAGCCGGGCCGGCCGGAGCGACCGGCTCACCGGGCGCTTCCGGCTCGGGCTCGTGCCCACCATCGGGCCCTACTACGCGCCGGTGTTCCTGGCCCGCCTGAGGGGGCGATATCCGGAGCTCAAGCTGGTGCTGACCGAGGCTCTGACCGAAGCGCTGCTCCAGATGCTCCGCCAGCGCGCGCTGGACGGGGCCATCGTCTGCCTGCCCACGGGCGAGAGGGGCCTCACCGAGACTCCTCTGCTGCGCGAGCCGTTCGTCCTTGCGGTCCCAGAAGGCCATGCGCTCGCCGGTGCCGGGCAGGTCAGCCTAGGCCAGCTCGATCCCAGGGAGATGCTGCTGATGGAGCGCGGGCACTGCCTGCGCGAGCAGACCCTGGAGACGTGCGGCACGACGCCCGAGGAAGTGACGAGCCCGGCGCAGGCGGCCAGCGTCGAGACCCTGAGGCACCTGGTGGCGGCCGGCACCGGCTGTGCCCTCCTCCCGCGCATGGCCGTGCTGGGCGGCGCGGACTGCGCGGGGCTCGTGCGCTACGTCCCCTTCGAAGATCCGGCACCCGGCCGCACGATCGGCTTCGTCTTCCACGAACGCTGCGCCCGCGTGGAGGACGCCGGCGAGCTCGCCGCCTTCCTCGCCGGGCTCCACCAGCCCGCGGCCGGAGGCTCGGTGGCGCTCTAAACCGGTCTCATAAATCCCTGTCTTCTCGTAGGGGCGGGTCTGGACGGCGGCGTGGGGGCTCGACCCGCCCTGCGGAGGCCGCCGTCCCCCCAGGGCGGGTCGCGCCACCGCCCTCCCGTCCAGACCCGCCCCTACCCGAAGATTTAGGAGACGGTGCGGCCGGCGCGCTACTTCGCCGCCGCCTCGATCTGCTGGATCAGGGTCTCGACACCCTTCTTGGCGCTCTCGTCGGGAGCCTGCTTCAAGGCGAGGCCGGCCTCGGCGAGGGCTTCCTTGTGGCGTCCGAGGCCGAAGTGGCCACGGGCGAGGCCCACGTGCACGGGCCAAGTCCTGGGGAAGCGCTTCGCGTTCAGCTCGAAGACCTTCATGGCCTCCTCGTTCCTCTTCTGACCCTGCAGCTGGCGGCCGTACTGGTGGATGTCCGAGGCGGTCAGCCCGGGGAGGTTGAGGGCGCGCTCCAGCGACTTGCCCGCCTCCTCCGCCTTACCGTTGGCGGCCTGGAGATCGGCCAGCGTGGTAAGGAGCCCAAAGGTCTGCCAGTTCAAGGGCCCTTCGGCGGCGGCGAGCTCGGCCCAGCGCAGGCCCTCCGCCAGGTTCTTTCCGCTCTCCAGGAAGAAGCGCGCCGCCTCAAGCCGGTTCTGCCGGTTGAACCCGGCCTCCGACCGCAGGTCGCGCCTCAAGGCCTCGACGTAGAGGTCCGCCATGTTGTCTACCGAGAGGGTGAAGGGGAGTTGGAGATCTTCCCAGCGCAGGTTGGCCGTGGCGCTCTCCGGTTTCGCCTCGGTGAACTCGTAGGTCAACCACTCGGTGTACGCGCTCTTCTCCGGCTTGGCCGTCACTCGCAGGGCGTCTTCCTTGACGTCGTAGTAGTAGCTCCCCCACGAGGTGTGGTTCTTCGAGAAGATGATCGTCCACTCCTCGGGACCCGGGATGAAGTGAAGGCCGTAGGAGCCCGCCGGCAGGGGTTGACCTTGAACCTTGACGTCGTGCGAGGTCGTGAAGACCGTGTTCTCGTTGGCGCCGCCGCGCCATGGGCACTCCTTGCCGCAGGGGAAGTCCTCCGTCGCCATGCCGAACGGCACGAGACCGCCCCAGATCTTGCCGCGGCGGTCCTCCCCCTCAGGGGTATGGACGTCCGGCCGGTTGTACTCGACCGTCACGCGCACCAGGCCGATGCCCTGGGTGACGGAGGCGTACTGGTTGTCGCCGCTAGGCGGCAGCGTGAGGCCGCGGGGTTGCGCCGAGATCGGAGCGGCGGCGAGTGCGGCCGCGGCGGCAAGGATCAACAGTCGAAACGGGTGTCGCGCCATGCTGGGGCCTCCTGGGGCAAGTGGGTAACGTTCGACTCCTCTTACGGAGGAGGAGGGCGGGATGTTTGCGGACGCGGCTCGCACTTGCCCCCTGGAAGCAGCAGTTTTTAGGGGACCAGCCGACTAGTGAGCTCCCACCTTCATATGATACGAAGTATTCATGAATGTCTACACGCTTTCGGAAGCCCGGCAGAAACTGGCGGCTGTTCTGGAGGAAGCCCAACAAAAGGGGGCAGTCCGCATCAAGCGCCGAGATGGACGCGAGTTCGAAATCTCCCTGGTCCGTTCAAAGACATCCCCGCTAGATGTTGAAGGCGTGAACCTGGGTCTTTCCGCGCAGGAAATTGTCTCAGCCGTTCGAGAGTCGCGAACGCGGGACAACGGCTAATCAGCTACTCCGCCTCGTTGACCTCGAGCGCCGCGCGGACGGCGGACTCGATGGCTCCTTCGACCCAGGCGTGCTTCAGGGAGGTGTGCTCGCCGGCGAAGTGGATGGGGCCCTCGGGGGCGGGGATGTCCAGGTGGAACTGGGTGAGCTGCCAGGGCATGAAGACGGCGGCTTCTCCGAAGGCGAAACGGTTGCGCAGCCAGCTCTGGGTCTTCCCCATGCCGGTGTAGAACGCCTCGACGCGCCGGCCGTGGAGCGCCGCCAGGCCGCGCAGGGCGTAGGCGTAGCGCTCGCCGTCGTTCATCGAGTCCCAGCGCGCCGCGTCGTCCGCCCAGGTGTAGCTCGCCAGCACCACGCCGCCCTCGCTGCCCTCCACGCGGTGCGACGGGTAGTAGATGAAGCGGTTGGGGTTGTCCGTTACCGAGCCGCCGCCGAAGAAACCGCCGGCCGCGCGGGCCGGCTGCCGCACGGGGTGGTAGGCGTCGTAGAACGTCTTGGTCTGGTCCGCGATCTCCGTCTCGTCCACGTCGCGGTGCGCGCCCAACATCGCCGAGCCGGGCGGCACGCCTCCGGGCTCGCCCCGGTAACGGTCATACAACCCCGGCTCGATGGCGTCCAACTCGCGCCGCCAATCCTCCTCGTCGAATTCCCACCACCGCTTGCTGAACTCGAGCAGCACCTTGGTTGCCGAGTCGTAGTGCAGCTCGATGATCGCGCGCCGCTTGCGATAGGAAAACTGCGGCGAGACCACGACGTGCCGCAGGCTCGAAAAAGGGATCGTAACGATCGCCAGGTCGCCGGTGAAGTCCTCGAAGGTCTCGCCGTTTTCGCTAGCGGTGCGGATAAAGACGCGCGGGCCTTCCGGCCCCACGTGCCGGCAGCCCATGCCCCTGGTTTCGGGCTCCCAGTACTCCATGCGGATCAGCCGGCGGTCCAGGCGCAGCTCGTCTTCACCGAGGAAGCGCCGGAAGGCGCTCGGCAGGCTGCCGTTGCCACCCTCGATCTCCCAATAGGTCGCCAGGGGATTGATGTCGCTGCGCCCCAGGAAGCTGTGGAAGAACGCCAGGTGCAGGCGCGAGGTGAGGTTCTCCAGCGTGCCGATCGCTTCGATCGTCTCGTCGCAGAAGCCGGCGATCTCCTTCAGGAAATCCCACATCGAGTGCTGGTCGAAGTCGTAGATCAACCGCGCCCAGCCCTCCACCCACTCGTCGAACGGCTTCAGCCGGCGCCGCCCCGTCTCCGGGTCCACCACGGAGTAATAATCACGCACCGGTTCCAAGGCCGCGTTGATCAGATCGTTGGCGGTCCGCGAGCGCTCGGCCGGAGGCATGTGGAAGCCGATGTTGACGGCTTCGGGCGAGGCCGCGTATTCGCTGCGGCGCACCTGCCGGCCGTTGGTGCGTATCCAGGTATGGAACAGTTTATCCGGCGGCCGGAAATCCGGTTGATCGCGCCCGTTGCGCCACTCGCCGGAGCCGTCGAAAGGCTGGTAGACGACCGGCGGCACCGGGCCGTCCGTCGAGCCCGTGGCAGGGTCCACGTCCACGTTGTAGAACAGCCGCCGCCGCAGGCCCAGGCTGTCCGCGAGCGCCAGCACCAGCGGGTGGGTGTTGGGCAGGCGCATCGCCCCCGCCTCGGCATACTGGCGGGGGTCCTTGAAGCCGCTCCTGAACGTCTTCAAACGGCCCCCGATGCGGCCCTCGTTGGCCTCGACCACCGTCACCCGGTGCCCCGCCTCCTTGAGCAGCTTGGCCGCCACCAGCCCGGCGATCCCCGCGCCCACGATCAGCACATGGCGCGGGCGCTCGGGGCGCGGGAGGCCGTGATCGATCAGGATGCCGAGGTACTTCCTGACCAGGTCTTCGCCGTTCGGCCCCACCATCAGCAGCGTGCGCGCCAGCCGCCGGCACTTCTCCCACCGTTCCGGATCGATTCTCTGCATTGGGATCGATGCTATCCCGAGTGCGCCGGGGGCGGCAAGGAAAGGGAGCACCGTGAGGCCACCTCCAGGCCCCGCATGGGGTTCGCGACGCTGGTGAGAAGCCCGACGACGTAGCTCGGATTTCGAGGCCGTGCTCGAACTCCTGGCTCATCCGGGAGGGCGAGAGGCACCAGTCCTCTTAGAGGCGGGCAATGCAACCCCCACGGGTAATTTGATTTCCATTTTCAGGAGGTGAGAGAGATGAGGATTGCTCATTGGTTTCTGCGGGTGAGCCTGGCCGTTGCGGCCGGCACCGTGCTGATCGGTTCCGGCTCGCCGGCCCAGGCCCAACCCGGGGCGCAAAAAATCCATCCCTGGGTGATCGAGAACACCCGCGCCGGCGCCCAGGCCGAGTACTTCGTAGTATTGACCGAGCAGGCGGACCTCTCGGGCGCCGTGAGGCAGAAGGGCAAGCTCAACAAGGGGACGCACGTCTACAAGACTCTCCTGCAAACGGCGGAGGCGTCGCAGAAGGGGATCCTCGCCGAGCTCGAAGCCCGCGGCGTGGAGCACCGCTCCTTCTACCTGGTCAACGCGATCCTGGTCAAAGGCGACCGTGCGCTCGCGGAGGTCCTGGCCGCGCGGCCGGACGTCTCCCGGATCGACGGCAACCCCGAAATGCGTTCGAACCTGCCGGAGCCGCATGAGCCGCTGGAGCTCGAGTGGAACCCCGAATGGACCGACAAGATCCTCGCCGTCGAGCCGGGGATCAGCTACGTGCGCGCTCCGCAGATCTGGAACCTGGGATACACCGGCCAGGGCGTGGTGGTGGGCGGCGCCGACACGGGTTACCGCTGGACGCACGCCGCGCTCAAGAACGCTTATCGCGGCTGGAACGGCTCCACGGCCAGCCACGACTACAACTGGCACGACTCGGTGCACAGCGGAGGCGGCGTCTGCGGCGCCAACTCGATCCAGCCCTGCGACGACGGCGGTCACGGCACCCACACCATGGGGACGACGGTGGGCGCCGACGGCGGCGCCAACCAGATCGGCATGGCGCCGGGAGCCAAGTGGATCGGCTGCCGCAACATGAACCAAGGCGCCGGCACGCCCGCCATGTACCTCGAATGCATGGAGTTCTTCCTGGCGCCCTATCCGGTGGGCGGCACCCCCAGCCAGGGCGACCCGAGCAAGGCCCCTCACGTGACGGTCAATTCCTGGGGCTGCAACGCCGCCGAGGGCTGCACGACCCCCAACATCCTGCTGACCGGGGTCACCAACACCCGCGCGGCCGGCATCGTGATGGAGGTCTCGGCCGGCAACTCGGGGTCGAGCTGCTCCTCGGTGAGCAATCCCCCCAGCTTCTACGACCCGTCGTTCACCACCGGGGCGCTCAACACCGGCACCGACACCGTGGCGAGCTTCAGCAGCCGCGGTCCGGTGACGGCGGACGGCAGCGGCCGGGTGAAGCCGGACATCATGGCCCCCGGCACCAGCACGCGCTCCGCCTATCGCACCAGCGACACGGCCTACTCCTCGCTCTCGGGCACCTCGATGGCCGGGCCGCACGTGGCCGGCGGCGTGGCGCTCCTGCTCTCGGCCTTCCCCGGCCTCGCCGGCAACGTCAACGCCATCGAAACCCGCCTCACCTCTTCCGCCAAGCGCATCGCGCTGAGCTCGACCACCTGCGGCAGTGCCGCCGGCGCCATCCCCAACAACGTCTACGGCCACGGCCGGCTCGACATGGGCTGCGCAATCCCGGCCAAGGTCTCCGGATCGACCGCCGTCTGCTCCGGCAGCCCCACCACCCTCACCGTCGATCTCGTGGGCACCGGCCCGTGGACGCTCACCTGGTCGGACGGCTTCGTCCAGAGCGGCGTCTCAGCCAGCCCCGCCACGCGCTCGGTCTCCCCGACGAGCCCCACCACCTACAGCTTGACCAGCGTCACCAACGCGACCTGCAACCAGCCCGGCGCGGGCAGCGCGGTGGTTAGCATCGCGCCGCCGCTTTCGAACGTGACGATCGCCGCCTCCGGCAGCACGACGGTCGGCAGCCCCTGCCTGGGCGGCACGGCGACGGTGACCACGACCGGCGGCGGCTCGGCCAGCCACCAGTGGGGCTACCGCACGGCCTCGGGCGGCGCGATCACCAACCTGAGCGGCCAGACGGGTACGAGCTATACCCTCAACTGCGCCAACTTCCCCGCCTCCGGCAGCTACTTCCTGGTGGCGCGGACGACGCCCGGCTGCGGCTCGACCCTGATCTCCAACGAGATCGCGGTCACCGTGACCAGCGTACCGACCTCACCCCCGGTGACCGTGACCTTCTCCTCGGTGGCGGCAGAGGACGGCCGGCTCTGGGAGGCCGGAGAGACCAGCAGCGTCGGCGGCGGCGGCAACTCGACCGACAACACGACCGCGGCGCTCAGGGTGGGAGACACCGACGTCGACGAGCAGTACAAGAGCGTCGTCTCCTTCGACACCTCGTCGATTCCGGACACGGCGACGATCACCTCGGCGACCCTCCGCCTGGTGCGCGGAACGAGCTCGGGAACCAACCCCTTCACCACCCATGGCGTCTGCCTCACGGACATCGTCACCGGCGGCTTCGGCGGCTCGAATGCCTTCGCCTTCGCCGACTGGCAGGCCGTGGCCACGGCGACCGGTGTGGCCACCCTGTCGAACCCCGCCTCCAACGGCGCCGCCTCGACGGGCAGCCTGAACGCGGCCGGCCTCGCGGCGATCAACAAGACCGGCGCCACGCAGCTCCGGATCACCTTCACCCTGGACGACAACGACGACGCCGGCTACGACTACATCGGCTTCTACGCGGGCGAGAACGGCACCGCGGCCAACCGGCCGCAGCTCACGGTGACCTACCAGCCCTGATCTCGATATCACGCTCGATCCAACGGGAGTGCCGGACCAGACCCGGCCGGCACCCCCGCTTTCCTTCCCTGCAGAAAAGAGCCGCTGCGTCCGTCTCCTGAGTAGCCTTCGGGCCGTCTCAGGAGCACTTCCTTTGATACGATGATTGAACACCCCGGCCAAGGAGGTCGTCATGGCGCCCCCGTTTCGGAAAATCTCGCTGGAATCGCTCTCGGAACTGCTCGACGCCTATCCGTTCGCACGCTCGATCGACACGGTGCTAGCGCACGCCGCCGGCAGGGAGACCTCCCTGGTGGGCCTCTGGCGGCAGGAGGTGTCCCAGGGCCTCGCCGAGGTCTCCTGGCACCTGGCCGTAGAGGCGGACGGCTCTCTGGCCCTGGGGAGGGATTGGAACCTGCCCTCTCCGGGGACCGACGCGTTCGTGATCGCCGTCTTGGGCGACGCGGCGGACCCCGCCGTGCAGGAGCGCGCCGAGGCGGTGGGGAACCGGGTGCTGACCGGCCTCGACCTGCCCGACGGCGCGCTGAGCCTGGAGGGGCTCGAAGGCTTCGACCAGGGCGTGGCGGCCATCGAGGCCATCGACGACGAGACCGAGGAAGTCTCCGCAGAGGTGTCCGATCTCGTCCGCGAGATGCTCCGCAGCGGAGTGGCGGCCGGGAGCCTGGAGAGCTCGGCCGAGGGCGCCGGCGTGGCCGGGCTCTTCCCGGAGGAGATCACCACGGACATGCTGGAGGTCCTCCGTCTCCACGTGATCGACCTCACCCGCGGCCGCCTCAGCGAAGGCGGCCTGTTCGAGACCTCCGAGGACGACGTCGACGCCCTCTTCGGCGAGCACCTGGAGCAGGCGGTGGCGGGCCACGGGCCGGGCAACCCCCTGCGCATCCTGTTCTGGGCCCACGGCGGCCTCGTCAACGAGCGGGGCGGGCTGCTCGACGCCTACAGGAAAATCCTCTGGTGGCGGCGCAACGGCGTCTACCCCGTCTACTTCGTCTGGGAGACCGGCCTGCTCAAGGCCCTGGGCCGGGTGATCACCGGGCGCTCTCCCAGCGAGGAGGCGGGCGTCGCTGGCATCACGGACCTCACCGACCGGGCGATCGAGGCCACGGCCCGCACCGTGGGAGGGCCGGAGGTCTGGAGCGACATGAAGGGGATCGCACGAATCGCCTCCTCCGCGGCGGACGGCGGCGGCGCGCACTACGCGGCGGGAAAGCTCGCCGAATTCTGCGAGCGCCATCCAGGCGAGGTCGCGCTCTACGCCGGCGCCCACAGCGCGGGCGCCATCTTCCACGCGAGCTTCCTCCCGGCGGCGCTCGAAGCCGGGGCGCCCCATTTCGCCGCCCTCCACCTCCTGGCGCCGGCCATCCGCGTGGACCGCTTCCTCGAGCGCCTGGCGCCGCGCCTCGGCCCCGGCAAGGGCATCGAGCGCTGCACGATCTTCACCCTCAACAAGCTTCGGGAGTTGGACGACAACTGCATCGGGATCTACCGCAAGTCGCTCCTCTACCTGATCCACTTCGCCCTCGAAGACCGGCGGGAGACGCCGATCCTGGGCCTGGAGATCAGCCTGCGCGGCAACCAGCGGCTGCGGGAGATGTTCGGCCTGGGCGGCCCCGGAGCCGGCGCGGTGGGCGAGGTCGTCTGGTCGAAGAGCCCCGCCACCGCGGACCTGAGAAGCCGCAGCCGCGCCACCTCCCACCCCGGCATCGACGACGATCCCGCGACCCTCGACAGCGTCCTCCGCCGCGTGCTCGACCGCGACGACATCCCGCTATCCTTCGAGGCCGCGGGGGCGCTCACTCCGGACGACTCCGTGCCGGCCGGAGCGGAAGACGACGGCTTCCTCCTCCAGGACGCCGTGGAGCGGGCGGCCGAGGCCATGCTGGCGGACGAGCTGGAAGAGCTGCAGCCTGGGATCGCGGGCGAGCTCCTCGAAGCCGTGGCAATCCCCGAGATCGCCTTCGGACCCAACGCCAAGGAGGCGGACGTGACGGCCTTCTCACGCCAGGTGCTCACCGA
>Ga0190265_10002851_pt1 | contig 11700 bp, 8 predicted proteins | sample Popmic124T_FD_133135 | JGI IMG/M metagenome (GOLD analysis project Ga0190265, IMG submission 133135) | Populus adjacent soil microbial communities from riparian zone of Indian Creek, Utah, USA - 124 T | ecosystem: Environmental > Terrestrial > Soil > Riparian zone | place: USA: Utah | collected...
CCGCTGAAGTTGCGCCCGCCCTCTTCCACGAGGCTGGCATAGCCGGCGCCGCGGCTGATGATCTCGTCGTGCAGATACGCGTCGCGGGCGGCGTTGATCAGGTCAGCCTCGGCGACACTTGCGTCCCACAGCGTGAGGTTGGCGCGCACGCTGCCCTCGAACAGGCAGATGTCCTGGTCCACCATCGCCAGCGACTGGATCCGGGTCTCCCGCGGCAGCGCGCGCCGCGGCTTGCCGTCGAACAGCACCTCGCCGCTCCACGGCTCTTGCAGTCCGGCCACCAGCCTGGCCACCGTGCTCTTGCCCGACCCGGAGCCGCCCACCAGCGCGACGCGGCTGCCCGGCTTCAAGCTGAGGTTGAAGTCCTCGATCAGCGGCGGCTCGAGCGGGCTGTAGCCGAAGCTCACGTGGCGCAGCTCGAGCCAGCCCGACAGCTTGGCCGGCCCGCGCTGCGCGGTCTCGCTCGGCGCGGCCTGCCCGGGCACGGACTCGGATTGCGGTCCGAGCCCGGCGTCGATCTGCGCGCGCAACACGTCGTCGAGCCGCGCCATGTTGCCCTTGACCTGCTGCAGCGTGCCGCCGAGATCGACCATCCGGTTGACCGGTCCCAGGAACGAACCGAGCAGCGCCTGGAACCCGATCAGCATGCCGATCGTCAGGTGCCCGTCCATGACGCGCGCCCCGCCGAGCCCGAGGATGAGCGCGGTGTTGACCGCCATCAGCAGCGGCGGCACGGCCGATAGCAGCAAGGTGGTGAGCTGGAGCTGCTGCTGCGCGATCACCACCTTGGTCTGCTGGCCGGACCAGCGCGCGAAGAAGTTCGACTCCGAGCCGGTCGCCTTGAGCGTGTCGATGGTCTGCAAGGCGCTCATCGCCGTGCCCATCATCTTTCCCCGGTCCTGGGTCAGGCGCTGCGTCAGATGGACTCGGGTCCGCGACACGTAGCGCAGGGCCAGCAGATTGAGCGACGCGGTGACCATGCCGACCAACGACAACAGCACGTCGTATTGGAAGAGCAGCGCTGCATAGAGACCCACGACCAGCAAGCTGACGGCCGTGGTCGCGAGATCGCCCGAGAGCAGCGCGCTCACTTCATCGTTGATCGTCACCCGGTTGGCGATGTCGCCCGCGTAGCGCTGCGTGAAGAACCGGATCGGCAAGCGCAGCACGTGCCAGAAGAAGCGCCCGGAGCCGTGCAACGACAGGCGGCTCTCGAGGCGCAGCAGATAGTGCTGTTGCAGCGCGGTCAAACCGAAGATGAGCAGCGCGGTCGCGATCATCGCCAGCATCAAGGGCCGTACCCAGCTGGTCAGGTCGCGGATGATCACCTCGTCCACGAAGATCTGGGTGAACGTGGACGCCACCAGACCGGGCGCGATCAGCAGCAGTCCTGCCAGCACCACGAACGCCAGCGCCGGCGACGCGCCCACCAAGCGACGGCGCAGGGCGGCGATGAAGCTCGGACGTTCGCCGCCGGGCTCGAAGTCCTCTCCGCGCTCGAAGGTCAGCACGACACCCGTGAACGCCTGGTCCAGCTCCTGTTCCGAGATCGTGACCGGGCCGACCGCCGGATCGTTGAGATGGACGCCGCGCTTGTCGAAGCCGTCCAGCACGATGAAGTGATTGAAGTTCCAGTGCAGGATCATGGGCGGCGCCATCTGGCGCAGGGCGGCGGGCTCCCTGCGAAAGCCCTTGGCCACGAGACCGTGCGCGCGCGCCGCGCGCAGCACGTTGCTCGCCTTGCTGCCGTCGCGCGAGATCCCGCAGTCGACGCGCAGCTCTTCCAGCGACACGACGCGGCCGTGGTGGGCCAGCACCATCGCCAGCGCGGCGGCACCGCACTCGACTGCTTCCATTTGCAACACGGTCGGGGTGGCGACCCGCCGCACGGGCTTCACCTTGGCTTGCGGCTTCGGTGCCGTCTGCTGCGCGCTGGTCATATGCCGAGGCCCTCACGGATGAGAGGCAGCACCAGCTCGACGGGCCGGCGATGCGCCACGGCGATTTGGGCGGTGGCCAAGATGCCGCTGCCGATGCGCTGCGGCGGGCCCTTGGAGGAAGACCAGCGGTACTGGCTCGAGGTCGTCGGATCGAGCACGAGCTCGGCGCGGACCTCGTAGGGCGCATCCGATCCGGCCAGGCCGTTGGCCAGCTTCTCGTTCTTCAGCACGCGCTGCATGCCCTTGAGCGTGGCGGGGAAGTCCGAGACCGCGGTCACTCGCGCCAGCATCATGCCGAACTCTTCTTGCTTGACCGTGCTGGGCGCGATCAGCACCGACATGCCTACCTGGATCTGCTTGCCGTACATCGACGGGGCGTAGATCACCGCTTCCAGCTGGCGGATGCTGCGGCCGGACAGATCGAGACGCATGATCGGCTCGCCGGTCACCGCTACCATGCTCTGCTCGGTCAGGATCTCCAGGATGCGACCCGTGTAGGGCGTGACGATCTGGGTCTTGCTCTGCAGCTCGCGGGTGAGCTCGTCGACGCTGCGCTGGGCGTCCTCGATCTGCGTCTGGCTGGCCGCCACGTCTTCGCGCTGCCGATTGCGTAGCTCCAGTTGCTTGACCGCGATCTGAGCCAGCTGGCTCTTGCCCTCGCCGATGCGCTCGAGCGCCGCGTGTTGCTTCTCGCGCGTCTCGAGCAGGTTCTGCTTGAGCAGCAGGCCGGCGTCGACCAGCTCCGTCTGGATCAGAATCTTGCTGGAGGTCCAGCGCACTACGTTCTCACCGCTGCCGATCGCCTGTTCGATCGCTTTCCGCTGCTGGGCGAGGTTGTCGGCCTGCAGCACCATGTTCTGCTCGCCGAACGCGACCAGCTGCTGGTGCTTGCTCTGCAGATCGGCCAAGGTCGCCCTGGCTCGCTGCAGACTGGCAGACAGCTCGGGCTGAGCCATGCGCGCCACGACCTGACCTTCGGTGACCTGGTCGCCGACGTGGACCGCGACGTCGCTGATCTGACCGCTGGCGGCGGCGATGATCTCGAGCACGCCGCCGCTCTTGACCAGGATCCCGGTGCCGCTGACGTTCTGCGGAATGCTGCCCAGGAAGCCCCAGCTGATCGCCGCCACCAAGACCGCCCCCACGGCGATCAGCGCGACCCAGCCGCGCGCGTCGGTGACCGGCAGCAGCTGGTCCAGCTGCTCGGGCGACGCCAGGCGATCCAGCGCGACCTTGCGAAACAGCATGCTCGCTGCGTTGTCCTGCCTGTCGGTTTTGTTCTGCTTGCCTTGCACTGCGTTGTGGTCCCTGCGTCAGGGCAGCGATGTGAGCCGCAGCGCCACGGACGCGTTCGTGTTGCTGGCGCCTTCTTGACCGAAGCTGTCGGGAAAGATCGTGCTCGTCTCGAAGCGCAAGCTGGCCACGCCCACGGCGAACGCCCGCTGCCCCTCGATCTCGTCCAGCAGTGCGCCTGTCAGCAATTCCTCGGCCTGAATCACCGACAGCAACGTAGAAGAGCCGGCCTGGAACCGTCGGTTCTCGTGGTCGACGCTCTGCTGGAACAGCTGCACCGCCCGCTCCGACTCGGCCAGTGCATGGCGGCTGCTCTTCAAGCTCTCGATCGCGATCGGCACGGCGACGCGGATCCGCCGCTCGATCTCGGCTCTGGCCAGGTGCTCGCGCTCGCGCGCTGCGGCCGACTCCGCCAGGCGCCCGCGCGCGCCGGTGCGCTCGAGCGGCAGCTCCAGACGCAGCTGAACCGTCGCGTCGACCCCGGGGATGTCCCGGTAGAAGGGATCGTCCAAGCGCTGCAGGCCAGCGCCGCGCCGCTGACCGCTGTACCCGGCGCTCAGCTCCAGGTCCAGGCCCGGCAGCTGCTCGTTGCGCGCCGCCTGCAACAGCGCTTCGGCTGCAGCCACTCGACGCTGAGCCGCCGCGAGATCCGATCGCCGAGCAGTCGTCTGTTCGACCCAGCTCGAGCCTGCGACCCACGCAGTGGTCAGCTCGCCTCCCGGAAAGTCGGTCGCGGCTCGCGGCAGCACGCCGAGCGGAAGCGGGCGCATGCCCATCGCGATCGCGAGCTGTTGCCACGCTGCCAGCAGCCCCTGCTCGGTCGCGATGCGCAGCGCACGCCGCGAGGCGAGGTGGGCCTCGGCCTGTGTGAGGTCGGCTCGCGTGCGCTCGTCACCCTGGACCAGCGCGGCGGTGAGCTCCGCCGTGCGCTGCGCCCGCGCTTCGGATGCGCGCGAGACCTCGAGGCGGCGCTCGGCTGCGAGATAGTCCCAGTACGCGACTGCGGACTGCAGCACGACCTGCGCTCGGGCGTGTTGCTCGTCCATCGACGCCGCCGCGTGCCCGGCGCGGGCGGCCTGCTCGGGCGCTGCGCTGATGGCGCCGCCGAAGTCCCTCAGCAGGGGGGCAGACAGCTTCAGGCGCACGGATGCTTCGGTGAACTCGATCGGCTGCGCCACGTCGATCGTGGTCTTGGTCGCGGTCACCTCGGGCCCGATGGTCAGACCGTTGCGCAAGCGCCGGCTCCAACTGGCGGCCAGGCTGAGCTGTCTCACCGCGTAGCTCGTCTGCGGCTCGGGCGGCGCAGTGAACTGGTACGCCTGACTGCCGCCGGCGAGCAGGCCGAGCGCGCTATCGAAGGGCGCAGCGGCCGCGAGCAACGAACCTCGCGCCCGCTCGACCTCGGCGCCGGCCTGCCGCAGATCACTGTTGTCTCGCAGCGTGGCGGCCACCACCTGGATCAGCGAGATCGTCTCCATCGCTGCCGACGCCGTGCGTTCCGCCGCGGCATTGCCCTCGACCGCCAGCACCGCGGTCAGCGCAAGCACAGGCGCCAAGTGGGTGCACGCCAGGGTCATCGCGCGTCAGCGAGGACCAGCGCTCCCGAGCTACCGCCGGCGCTGCGTCCTGGGTCGGCCGCGCGTCGGGTGCCCTGCCAGGGACGGTCCAGTCCGCCCACCACCGCATCGAGCTCCTGCTCGGTCAGCTCGCCCGCATGCTGCTCGCCCTGAGGCGCAATCGAAGAGGTCGGTTCCATCGCGATCACCTTTCTGTTTCGCTGCCAGGCTCAGTCGTCGTAGGTGCACCAGGGCGCTTGCCCGCCGTTGACCGCTTCGAGATCGTCTTCGCTCAGCTCGCCATCCTCGCTGCCGGCCTTGAGGTCGGGCAGCACCACCAGGGCATCCAGATCGGCCCCGCGCTCGATGAAGCGGATCCGGAACGGATCGGGAAGCACCAGGCCGAAGCTCTCCTTCAGCGCCGAGCGCGGGTCGGCGATCAAGCGCTGCCGAAACGCCCGGTCGACCGCGGCACGGACGAGCACGGCATTCATCATCTGCTGCTTGTCATTCACGGCATCAGATCCTGTTTGGCCCGTGAACAACCACACGGGCACCGAGTGCATATGCAAGGTGAAGACCAACCATCGACGCGTGGAGTGCAGGCAAAGCGCGAGGCTGCCGTGTCGCCGCGCGCTCGCTTGACGAGCCCCGGCACCTATCGATAGAGCCCGGGCTCGATCGGCTCCACGACGGCGCCGCCACTAGCGGTGAAGCGCGTGAAACGCGTGCGCCACGGAGGGATAGGCTTTGCGGTCGACGACGGCTTCACCGTCGAAGACGATCTTCAGGTTGTTGATCCCGCGGACCGCGAGGCTGGGCCAGAGCTCGTGAGCCAGCGTGGACAGCGTCTGGCCGGACCAACCCAGGAGCGCTTCGCGCCGCGCGGAGTCGCACAGCCCTTCGCTCACCAGCGCAGAGAGAAGCCGAGCCTCGTGATCTCGGCGCCTGGCCGGCGCTCGCTCGCGACACGGCACGTACTCGATGCCGATGCGTGGAGACACCGCCGGCGACAGATCGAGGTGCAAGAGATCGACGCCATCATCGGGCCGAGCGCGCGCCATAGCGATCCGGCGGTGCAGTCGCGAGAGCGCTCGCACACTTCCGGGCCAGCGCAGGGCGCCGAGCAAGCGCAGCAGGTCCTCGCGACGCAGGCCCCCTACGCACAGCCGCAGCCCGTCCCAGCTCGAAGCAGTCGGTACGCCGATGGACGGTATGAACGCCGAGGCGGGCAGTAGACGAAGGCAGTCATCCAAGCCGCGGACCAGCGCTCGCGGTGGCCTGCTCCCGAACAGCGCTCTCAATGGCCTCCAGATACACGGCGCCAGCTCGCCGACCGGGTGCGCCATTCGTAGGTGCGCGCCGCTGTAGTCGAAGAACAGCCGGGGCGCAGGCAAGGCCGGTGATGGTTGCCGGGCGTCTGCCTTCAGATCGAACTCCAGCCAGAGGCCTGCCAGCGCCTGCATGCGCTCGTCACCTTCGGTCCAGCGACGAGCAAAGCCAGCGATCCTCGACCAAGCATGCTCGTCGGCTCGCGTCGGCGATCCAGCGCAGAGCAGCGGCATCCGCGCGAGCAGGTCGCGCCCCCGGCGCTCGACCCGCACGATCAGATCGAGGCGGTCCGCCGGGCCAAGCAACCTGCACTCGACGTAGATCCAGTCGGTCAGCGCCGCAGGCAGCTGAGCCGCCGCCGCCCACAAGCGAGCCTGCGCCTGCGCTCCGCCGAGGACCGGGGGGAGCGCAGGCGCAGCGGCGGTCAGCGTTCCGACCAGGTCATGCATCGGGCAGCATCAGGCAAATGGCAGGTCTGTGATGAATACACAGATCGGGGTGTCGATCGGGGACAGCACGAGGCGGCCACCTGCCACCCGCTCGAGGTCCTCTTCCGAGAGCTCTTGCACGGCGGGGATCACGATGTGCAGCGTGTTCGACGCTTCCTCGATCACCTTCACCTCGAGCTTCGCCGGAAGCTTGGCGCCCGACAGCTGGCCCGACAGCGCCGTCTCCACGGCTGCTTTGGGATTCGCCAGCAGCGCGCCGCGGAACGACTGATCCGTCAGGGCCAACTTGATAACGGTGTCTTCCAGCTCGCGTCGCGTCATCGTGCTTTCAGTCATCACTGCCTCCTATCGGTTTGCTCTCTCTCGATCCGGTCCTCATCGGACAGCAAGGAACGTGCTAGACGTGGATCGCTGATCGCTCGGCACGGGCGCGACCCACGCGATCGGATCAGTAGAGGCCCGGCTCTACTCGCTGGAGTCCAGCCGCTGCAGCCGCGGGCGCAGCCAAGACCAATCCGCCCGAACAGCCGAGGAATGGACGTCGACTCGCGAGCACACCGCTTGCTCAGGGCGAGACCCGATGCCCGACAGCACACCCTTCCAAGTCTGCCTCGTTCAGATGCCCTACAGCGGCCTCGACCGGCCGTCGATCGCGCTCGCGCTGCTCAAGCAGTATCTGACGGCGGCCAATGTCCGCAGCAAGGTCGTCTACGCCAACATCGACTTCGCCGATCTGATCGGCGTCGATGTCTATCGGACGATCGAGGAGACGCCTGCCGATAGCCTGATCGGCGAATGGACGTTTGCCCAGGCCGCGTTCTCGGAGACACGCGCTGACGAGGCACCTTTTCTCGAGCTGGCCAGGACGCAGCTCCAGCGCGCGTCTTGGCTCGCCATCCTGAACGAGATCTACCCGCACATCGACGCGGCCGAGCTCATCTCCGCGGTGCGAAAACGAGCCACGAGCTTCGTCGATGACATGGCCCAGAAGGTGTTGGCGCTGAGCCCACGCATCGTTGGCTGCACGTCCATGTTTCAGCAGCACTGCGCCTCCCTGGCCTTGCTGCGGCGGATCAAGGAGCTCGCCCCCGAGGTGGTCACCATTCTGGGCGGCGCCAACTGCGAGGGGATCATGGGAAAGACGACCCACGAGCACTGCACCTGGGTCGACTTCGTGGCGTCGGGCGAGGCGGACGCCTACTTCGCCGAGCTCTGCCAGTCGATCCTGGACAAGGGTCCGGTCCTGCCCCGCGAGCAGCTGCCGGAGGGCGTGCTCGGACCTGCCGATCGAACGCGGTCGCAGCGGCGAGCATCAGCGCGATCGCTCCCCGTCCTCGGGAGCAAGCCGGAGACCGCGGTCGGACGCGCGATGCTGCAATCGATGGACGACGCGGCGGTCCCGGACTACAGCGACTACTTCGACGCGCTCTCGGCCTGCAGCTTTCGCGATCACGTCAGACCGTTCTTGCTGTTCGAGTCCTCACGCGGATGCTGGTGGGGTCAGAAGCACCATTGCACCTTCTGCGGGCTCAACGGCGATGGGATGCGCTTTCGCTCGAAGTCGGCCGCCCGGGTGTTGCAGGAGCTGGGTACGCTGCGCGAGCTCTACGGCGTCCGCTGGCTCAACGCCGTGGACAACATCATGGACCTCACCTACCTCAAGACCGTGTTGCCGACCCTGGCGACCATGGCCGAGCCTCCTCACCTGTTCTACGAGGTCAAGGCGAACCTGAAGAAGGACCAGCTGAAGCTGCTGAGCGCCGCAGGTGTGCACAGCATCCAGCCCGGGATCGAGAGCCTTCACGACGACGTGCTGAAGCTGCTCAAGAAGGGAAACTCCTGGTCCATCAACGTGCAACTGCTGAAGTGGGCGCAAGAGCTGGGTGTCCACGTCTTGTGGAACTTCCTGTCCGGCGCACCTGGCGAATCCGAGGAGTGGTACTGGGAGCTGGTCGAGTGGCTGCCGTCCATCTATCACCTGAGCCCGCCCGGCGGCACGCTCTCCCACATCCGCTACGATCGCTTCAGCCCGTATCACGTCTCCGCCGAGGCCCACGGGCTCCAGTTGGTCCCGAGTCGGGCCTATGGCCATGTCTATCCCTGGTCCAGAGAGGCACTCGAGAGCTTCGCGTACTTCTTCGAAGACGAGCGCGCCGCGCAGGGGCCTCGAGCGCCGGCCTACAGCGCCGTGGCCGAGCGGATTCGCGCATGGCACGAGGCCCACGCAGGCAGCCGCGAACGTCCCCGCGCCCGGCTCAGCGCGCGCGACCGCGGCGATCACGTGGACATCGTGGACACTCGCCCGCTGGCCAACACGGCAAACCTGACCTTGTGGGGAGTGGACTATCGGGTGTGGAAGGCCTGCGACTCGGCGCTTTCACGCGATGAGCTGCTGTCCACGCTATGCGGCTCGGACGAGACGCCGCCGACGTCGCCGACGCCGCCGGAAGTATGGGCGTCCGTCGAGCGCCTCAAGGCAGCGCGTATCGTCCTCGAATTGCGCGGGCGGATCCTGAGCCTGACCGTCAACGAACCGATCGCGCCGTACCTCGAAGCGGAGCGCGGGCTCATCGCCATGGGGAAGCTGTTCAAGAAGCTCGCCCCGCGCAGCTTGGCGCGCGGGTGTGTCCGCCTTCCGAGTCAGGTGCCGCTATCGCAGCTCTGGGCTCACCTGGCCTGACGCCACGCGCAGTGGGTGAGCGTGGCTATTGAGACTCCACCGTTGGCTTCAGCTCATGGTGACGGAGAAAGTCCATGAACTTGATGTAGTCCTGCGGGCCCATGCCGAATAGCGTCAACATCTTCTTGTAGCTACCACGCGTCCGCTTCAAGCCCTCGGCCAAGATCGCCTGCACCTCGCAGCGATTCAGATCGCGGTTGAGGTAAGGCTCATGCACCAGCTGCCAGAAATTGCCCTCGCTCTCCAGCATTCGGGTGCACAGGTCCAGCGCTTGAGTGGCGACCGCCAGCGTGCTCATCTGCGTGTCACGGGCAGCGTCCTCCAGCGCCTCCAGGAAGTCGGCGGGCTCTATCAAGTCGCCATCGCAGAGGTGATAAGCGGTGTCGACTATGCCTCTCAACTCGCGCACATTTCCCGGCCAGCGATAGCCGCCAAGCATGCTCCTGGCGGCAGCAGAGAACCCCTTGGGGGTGCCTCCCGAAGTCGCCAGGCGATCCAGGTTGTGAGCGGCGATCAGCTCCCAGTCGTCCCCGCGCTCGCGCAGCGGTGGAATCTGCAGGTGCAGGTGACGGAGCCGGTAGTAGAGATCGGCCCGGAATCGACCGCTCTCGATCATCGCTTTGAGGTTGCGGTGCGTGGCCACCACGACCCGCACACTCACGCTCCGGCAGCGGGTCTCTCCCACCGGGAGGATCTCTCCTTCACTCAGCAGCCGCAGTAGCATCGACTGTGCTTGCAAGCTCAGCTCACCCACTTCGTCGAGGAACACCACGCCACCATCAGCCGTCTCGAAGATCCCGCGATGATCGGAGAGCGCGCCGGTGAAGCTCCCGCGCCGGTGACCGAAGAGCTCGCTCGCGATCAGCTGGCTATCCTGGTACTGGGCGCAGTTGACGCTGATGAACGGTGCCCGAAACCTCCGCGACAGCAGGTAGACCGCCTTGGCGAAGAGCTCCTTGCCCGTACCGGTCTCGCCGGTGATGAGCACGGGACTGTCCGACTTGGCGAAGCGCGCCGCCCGCTCGAGCGCGCCGGCCAACGTCGGATGACGACCGACGATAACGGTCGCCTGCTTGCTGCTCCATAGCTCGCCAGAGCGAGCCCAGATCGCCCTGGCCCAATCGCTATCGAGAACCCAATCGCGCTTGCTCTGCTCGGCGAGTACCGCGCTGCTGTCCATGCGATTCTCCTGGACGATGCGAACTACGCTGGGATTGCACCTGCCATGACCGACGACTCTCCTGTTACGTGAAAGAGGCTCCCATGGTTCCCGCTGATCAGCATCGCGCACGATGCTCGATGGCCTTCGCTGCTCGCGCGCGCCGTGCCGAAACGCCAATGGCCAGCACGGCGTGACGACGTTGTGTCGCCACGGCGTGATGGCCATTGCTTGGAGGGGCAGCGGCGACCGCGAGCGATCGGCTCGTCGGTCTGGCTTCCGCGCTACGACGAGGCTCTATGCCCTGTGCTGCAGCGCCTTGGCGGCGATCGCGCGTACGGTCGCGTCCTCGTCTTGCGCGGCGGCTTGCAGCGAGTCTTCGAACAGGCTTGGGTCGAGCTTGGTCATCGCTCGGACCGCGTAGTAGCGCACCAGCGAGTTCTCCGAGCGGCGGTCGCTCTCCAGCCGGTCGACCACGCGCTTCTTCACGTCTTCGGAGCTCGCGCTCTTATAGTCGCGCACCATCTGGTCGTAGGTCTCGCGGTCCGCGGCGAGGCTCGCGGTCGGCACGTTGGGCGGGCTGACCGAGGCGTTGGCCGCCGCGCTGGCGGTCGCGCTTTGCGTCGTGGTCTGCGCCGCAGTGATGCTGGGAATGCCGGGCAGGGGCGGCGGCACGGCCGGCGCGGACGCGGCGGCTGCGGCTTGCGCGCTGCGCTCGGCGCTGCGCTCGGCGGTGCGCTCGGTCTGCGGCGGCGCCGAGGGCCGGAACGGCCGGCGCGATACGTTCGCGCTCGCACCCCCGCCCGGGTGCTCGGTGATGCGCGGCCGGCGCACCAGGCCAGGGCTGGTGCGCAGCAGCTCGTACTCCTCGATCTCGCCGAGGTCGAGGCCGGTCAACGTCTGCTGCAGCTTGTCGCGCAGCTGCGCGCCTTCGCGCTTGGCCGCGCTGACCATCTCGCGCACGCCTTCGGGCAGCGCCGCGGATGCGCAGATCAGGCGGATCGTGGCCTTCTCCGCGTCGTTGTCGCGGTACACGCCGAGGTGCACCGCGGCGCCACCGGTCTCGTCCTTGAGCTGCTCGCTGAGCTGCTCGAAGAATGAGTACGGGGTCGAGCTCAGGATCGAGTCCGGCGCCTCGAGCACCAGCCCGAGCGACGACACGGTCTCGAGGTTGAAGCCTTGCGGCATGATCGTGCTGAACTGCACGGCCTCGCGGATGCGGTCGTCGGCGTCGACGCGCTCCGCGACGTACAGCGCGATCACCGGAACGCCGGCCCGGAGCGCCTCGACG
>Ga0190265_10002852_pt1 | contig 11700 bp, 10 predicted proteins | sample Popmic124T_FD_133135 | JGI IMG/M metagenome (GOLD analysis project Ga0190265, IMG submission 133135) | Populus adjacent soil microbial communities from riparian zone of Indian Creek, Utah, USA - 124 T | ecosystem: Environmental > Terrestrial > Soil > Riparian zone | place: USA: Utah | collected...
CCGCGCTCCTCCTCGCTCAGCTCGATTTGGTGGCGGGCGGGGCGTGCCATCGCCAACAGATTCAGCGCCCCGCCCGGGACTCCTTCAAGAATTCAAGTCAGTACTTACGGCCGGGTCTACTAGTGCCTGAAATGGAGCGCGATTTTGACGGCGGTTGGAGTACCCCAAAAAAACAGAAGCCGCCGACTTGCAGGGGCTTCTACGTATGGAGCTAGCCGGACTCGAACCGGCGACCTCCTGGGTGCGATCCAGGCGCTCTTCCAACTGAGCTATAGCCCCGCGTGCGTGGCTGGGAGGATCGTCCCAGAGCCTTCGCAGGAGGAAGGATAACCCCATAGTCTCTAGGTTTCCGGAGCAGCAATGGGCATTCTCGACGACGCGATCAAAGAGCATTTGGAGCTGAAGCGGCAGCACGGCGCCGACCAGTCCGAGTTGAAGCAGATCGAGGCCGAGGCTTTCGGCGCGGCCGAACGTCCCGGGAGCGAGAAATCGGCCCCGGATCCGCTCGCGGAGGCGCCGACGCAGTTCATGGAGCAGCCGGAGTCGGTCGAGGTCGAGGAGGGGTCGGGCCGTCGTCAGCCGCGTACCGAGATCGCCGACCTGCAGGAGGCGCCGCAGGCTGAGACGGAGGCTGAGGCCGAGCCGGTCGAGCCGGAGGAGCCGGCCGGGGAGCAGTCGCCCGCGATGGAACACGAGGCGATCTCCAGGCCTGAAACGGCGTCCGAGCCGCAAGCGGACCAGCCCGGGTCCACCGGCCACTCGACTGAAGAGCGCCACGCGATCGCCGAACAGCCGACCGAGATGTTCGACGTCGAGGAGGAGCTTGCGGCTACGGAGGCAAAGGCGCCCTCCGAAGAGGAGCTCGTCGAGGAGGAGATGACCGAGCCGCGCCTGGCTCCCGTCGACCCTCTCGCTGGCCTGAAGGAGGCCGACGAGGAGGACGGCGCAGGCGAGGCTGGTGCCGAAGCCGATGCGAGCTTGGACGACGAATTCTGGGGCGAGAAGCGACTCTCCGATGAGCTGGATCAGGCACTCGAGGCGCCGATCGAGGCCGCGAAGGAGCCCGAACCCGAAGGCGCGAGCGAGCCGGCCGAGGAGGAGCGGGCCGCACCGCAGAGCGAGTCGGGAGTCGACACCGAGCAGCACGAGACCTCCCGTCCCGAGCATCGCGACGAGGACGTGCTCGAGGAGACTCCTGACTTCCTCGAGGAGACCCCCGAGGACGACCAGCTCTGGTTCGAGCAGAAGCCGCCGAAGGACTTCGATTTCGACGAGTGAATTCGACCAATCGGCCGGATAGATTCCCGGTCCGATGGCCGCTGACGCAGCGATAGAGACCAGCGGCCTGCGCAAGGCCTACGGCGAGGTGCAGGCGCTCGACGGAGTCGACCTCACGGCGCCCGCCGGCACCGTCCTCGCCCTGCTCGGCCCCAACGGCGCCGGCAAGACGACCGCCGTGCGCATCCTCACGACCCTGCTCCGGCCCGACAGCGGCAGCGCCCGCGTCGCCGGCCTCGACGTCGTGCGCGACGCTGCCGCCCTGCGCAGCCAGATCGGCCTCGCCGGCCAGTACGCGGCGGTCGACGAGAACCTGACCGGCGCCGAGAACCTGGAGATGGTCGGCAGCCTCTACCACCTGCCGACGGGCAAGCCCCGCCGCCGTGCGGCCGAGCTGCTGGAGCACTTCGACCTGAAGGAGGCCGCGGATCGCCTGGTCCGCACCTACTCGGGCGGGATGCGCCGCCTCCTCGACCTGGCCGCCGCGCTCGTCGCCCGCCCACCGGTCCTCTTCCTCGACGAGCCGACCACCGGTCTCGACCCGCGCAGCCGCCTCGCCCTCTGGACGACGATCGAAGACCGCGTCGCCGCCGGCACCACGGTCCTGCTCACCACCCAGTACCTGGACGAGGCGGACCGCCTCGCCGACCGCATCTCGGTGATCGATCGCGGCCAGGTGATCGCCGAGGGGACCTCCGACGAGCTCAAGGACCAGGTCGGCGGCGAGCGCCTCGAGGTGACGCTCGAGGACGGCGACCAGTCGCAGGCAGCGATCGCCGCGCTCGAGCCGCTCGCCGCGGAGTCGCCCGTTCTCGTCAATGGGGCGGTGCGGGTGCAGCTGCGCAGGCGCCAGGGCGCGATCGCCGAGGCGGTGCGGCTCCTCGACGGCGCCGGGGTCGGAATCGACGACGTGGCGATCCACAGGCCGACCCTCGACGACGTCTTCCTGATCCTGACCGGGCACTCGGCCGAAGAGCGGGCCGAGGAAGAGACCGTCGCAGCCGAGGCATGAGCAGCCTGCGCAACAGCATCTCGGACACGCTGGTGCTGGCCAGGCGCAGCCTCCTCCGCATTCCCCGCGCGCCGGACCTGCTGCTCTCCTTCACCGTGCAGCCGATCATGTTCGTGCTGCTCTTCGTCTACGTCTTCGGCGGCGCGATCTCCACGCCGGGTTTCGAGTACGTCGACTTCCTGATCCCCGGGATCATCATCCAGACGATGTCCTTCGGTGGCTTCGTCACCGCGCTCGGGTTGTCGGAGGACCTGAAGAAGGGACTGGTCGATCGCTTCCGCTCCTTGCCGATGTCGCGCGCCGCCGTGCTCGCCGGGCGCACCCTGGCCGACATCGCGACCAACGCCATCTCGCTCGCCGTGATGATCGCCGTCGGCTTCATCGCCGGCTTCTCGTTCGACGCGCCGTTCGCGCACGTGATCGCCGGCCTCGGCCTGGCGCTGCTCTTCGGCTACGCCTTCTCCTGGGTCTTCGCCTTCGTCGGCCTCTCCTCGTCCTCGCCGGAGGCGTCGCAGTCGTTCGGCTTCATCCTGATCTTCCCGCTCACCTTCATGTCATCTGCGTTCGTGCCCGTCGACTCGATGCCCGGTGTGCTCGAGGCCTTCGCCGAGATCAATCCCTTCACCACCACGGTCGACGCGATGCGCGCCCTCTTCCTCGGCACCCCGGCGGGCAACGACATCTGGGGCGCGGTCGCCTGGTCGGTCGGGATCGCGGCGGTCTTCGCGTCCCTCTCGGTGGCCCGCTACAAGCGCGCCATCAGCCGCTGAGGGTGAAGGACCGGCGCTGGACGATGGAGCCAGCCGGGCTCGAACCGGCGACCTCGTGCTTGCAAAGCACGCGCTCTTCCAGCTGAGCTATGGCCCCGTCGCGCCAATTGTAGGCGTGTATAGAAGTCCTGCGGGACCCTCACCCCGGCTCGCCCACCGCCTCCAGCAGCTCGAGCATCTTGCGGTGATAGCCGATGCCGGCCACGAGCGCGCGCTCGGATCCTTCCCAGCCCTCCACGGCGCGCACGCTGTCCAGGTATCCCTGCAGCTCCGCCAGCTTCTCGCGGTGCCACTCGACCCGCGCCTTCCGCAGCGGCCCAGGGTCGCCCCCGGCGAAGATCTTGAGCATCGCCTCGTCGCGCAGCTGCGGCGGCGCGGCCGTCGGCTCTGCCGCCCACTTGCGCAGCGCCACGCGACCCTCCTCGGTGAGCGCGTAGAGCTTGCGCCGCCGTCCTCCCGGCTCCTGCCGTGCTGTCAGGTAGCCGCCCGCGGCCAGGCGCGCTGGCTCCTCGTAGGCCGTCGTGTGGGGGACGGGCCAGAAGTTCTGGATCGATTTGTCGAGCGCCAGCTTGATGTCGTAAGAGGTCGCCTCGCCGAGCTGGTCGAGGAGGGCGAGCAGCGCGTAGGACGTGGAGGTCAGCTTGATCGACTCGAGTTTCATCGTTCGTCCCGTAGGGTACGTGGCGTACTATCCAATCGTAGTCCCTCGGCCTGCGGGTCGACGACGCGGGAGCGTGACATGAACGAGACCGGGCACGGAAACGGCATCATCACCGATTCCCTCGACTACGACGCGGTGGTCGTCGGTGCCAGTCTGGGGGGCTGCGCGACGGCGCTCCTGCTCGGGCGGGCCGGCGCCCGGGTGGCGCTGGTCGAGAAGCAGCCCGACCCGCGGGCCTTCAAGCGCGTCTGCTCGCACTTCATCCAGGCCTCCGCGGTCCCGACCATCGAACGCCTTGGCCTGCTCGACGAGATCATGGCCGCGGGCGGCCTGCGCTCGCGCGTCCGCATCTGGACGCAGTGGGGATGGGTCGAGCCACCTCCCGACCGGGCGGCATACGCGGTCAACCTGCGCCGCGAGCTGCTCGACCCGTTGGTCCGCGAGGCGGCTGCGGCGACGCCGGGCGTGGAGCTGCTGCTCGGCCGCGCCGCACAGCGCCTCGAGCGGCGGGGTGACGCCGTCAGCGGCGTCGTCGTCCAGGATCGAGACGGGGAGGAGACGCTGCTGCGCGGCCGACTCGTGGTCGGCGCTGACGGTCGCGACTCGCGCATCGCCGAGCTGGCCGGCGTCGCCACCAAGACCCTCCCGCACGGGCGCTTCACCTACGGCGCCTACTACGAGGGGCCACCTCCGGCTAGCGCCCCCGCCAGCACGATCTGGTTCCTGGACCCGCAGTGGGCTGCCGCCTTCCCCACTGACGACGACCTCGTCTTCTACGGCGCGATGCCGACCAAGGACCGGTTGCCCGAGTTCAAGCGCGACGCGGAGGCGGCCCTCGTCTCCTACATGGCAGACCTCCCCGAGGCGCCCCCGATTGCCGCGGCGCGAAGGGTCAGTCCGGTGATCGGCAAGCTCGAGATGCCCAATCGCGTGCGCGTCCCGGTCGCGCCCGGCCTGGCGCTCGTCGGCGATGCGGCGCTCGCGACCGACCCGCTGTTCGGCGTCGGCTGCGGCTGGGCGCTGCAGTCGGGCGAGTGGCTGGCCGACAGCGTCGCGCCCGCTCTGCGAGGGAAGGAGCCGTTGGAGCGCGCCCTCGCCCGTTACCGACGCCGGCATGCCCGCCGGCTGCGAGGGCATGCCTTCTTCATCCACGACTACGCGACCGGGCGCCGGTTCAACCCAACTGAGCGGATCCTGTTCGCGGCGGCGACGCGCGACGCGAAGCTCGCCACCGACCTCGAAGCGTTCGCGACGCGGCGCGTCGGCCCGGCACGGAGCTTCGCCAAGGCGGTGCCGCGCGCGATCGCGGTCCACGCCCGGCAGGCTGTCGCGCGCCGGCGCGGTGACACGAGGCCAGCCGGAAACCGGGTCGCCGGGGTCCGAGGATGAGTGGTGCGGTGGAGCGCGCGCGGATCGTCGTCGGCGGTGCCCAGCCCCGTCTGCTGCAGGCCGGCCCACCGGAGGCGCGGGAGGCGGTCGTCTTCGTACACGGCAATCCCGGCTCGGCGGACGACTGGGAGGCGCTGATCGCCGCCACGGGCGGCGTCGGCCGTCGCGCGCTCGCCCTCGATCTGCCGGACTTCGGCGAGACGATCGCGCCGCCCGGGTTCGAGCACACCCCGCTCGGCCATGCGGAGTTCCTGGGGCAGGCGCTCGAGGCTCTCGGGGTCGAGCGCGTTCACCTCGTACTCCATGACTTCGGCGGCGCGATCGGACTGACCTGGACGGCGCTGCACGTTGACGCGCTGGCCGGCGTGACGCTGATCGACACCGGTGTCCTGCCGGGCTACCGCTGGCACCGCCTCGCACGGATCTGGCGCACGCCGGGGCTCGGCGAGCTGTTCCAGGCGATGACGACGAGGCGCGCCTTCCGCTGGGCGGTGAGTCGCAACGAGCCGCGCGGGCTGCCCCGAGCCTTCGTGGAACGGATGTACGACCAATACGACCGCCGCACCCGTCGCGCGGTGCTGAAGCTCTACCGGGCCACGCCCGACCCCGGGGCCGGCGGCAGGGAGTTCGCGGCACTGATCGCGCCGCGCGACATTCCGGCACTGGTGATCTGGGGCGAACACGATCCCTACCTGCCCGCCGCCTTCGCGCCGCGCCAGCGGGAGCCGTTTCCGTCGGCCGACGTGCACGTGCTGCCGGCGAGCGGTCACTGGCCCTACGTCGACTCCGCCGAGACGGTCGAGCGGCTGCTCGTCGACTTCCTCAGCCGACTGCCGGCCCCGGCGGACGCCCTCGAGCGCCAGTAGAGACTCGGACGGGGGCGGTAGGCTCGGGCGGACGCCGTAAGGCTCGGGCGGAGAGCGGGTAGGGCTCAGGCGGAGGCCGTAAGGCTCGGGCGGAGGGCCGGTAGGGCTCGGGCGGGGCGCCGTAAGGCTCGGGCGGAGGGCGGTAGGGCTCAGGCGGCGGCCCGCTCGGGCAAATTCTGGTCGGCGTGGTAGCTCGATCGCACCAGCGGGCCGGAGGCGACCGACTCGAAGCCGAGCTCGTAGGCGGCCTTCTCCAGCGCCTCGAACTCCTCCGGGTGCCAGTAGCGCTCGACCGGCAGGTGGTTCTCGGTCGGGCGGAGGTACTGGCCGACGGTCAGCACCTGGACGCGGTGCTCGCGCAGGATGCCGAAGGTCTCGACCATCTCCTCGAAGGACTCGCCGAGGCCGACCATCAGGCCCGACTTGGTGACGACGCCGGCGCCGCCCATCTCCTTCGCCATCCGCAGCACGCGGGCCGAGCGCATGAACTTGGAGCCGCGCCGCGCCTTCGGGTAGAGGCGCGGCACCGTCTCGACGTTGTGGTTGAAGACGTCGGGACGCTCGTGGATGACCTTGGCCAGCGGCATCTCCTGGCCGCGGAAGTCAGGCGTCAGCACCTCGACCTTGCAGCCGGGCGCCTGCATGCGGATCGAGCGGATCGTGCCGACGAAGGCGCTCGCCCCGTAGTCGGGCAGGTCGTCGCGGTCGACTGAGGTGACGACGGCGTGCCGCAGTCCCATCCGCTTCACCTGGTGGGCGACCCGCAGCGGCTCCAGCGGGTCGTTCCAGCTCGGCACTCCCGTCTTCACGTTGCAGAAGCCGCAGCGGCGAGTGCAGACGTCGCCGAGGATCATGAAGGTCGCCGTGCCGCGCTCCCAGCACTCGCCGACGTTGGGGCAGTTCGCCTCCTCGCAGACCGTATGCAACCCCTCGGCGCCGATCTCCGCCTTGAGGCGGCGGTAAGTGGGGCCGCCCGGCGCCGGCACCTTCAGCCACGGCGGCTTGCGGGCGTGGCGGAAGGGAACGGCGCCGTCCGCAGCCGCGGCGGTCCCGCCCGGCTTGGCACGGGAGCGGGTTACGTGGACGCGCTCGGCGGCGGCCCCGGATGGTACGGCGGGCGCGGCCGGCATCCCGCCGCCGTCGGTGGCGCGATCGCGGCCAGGTGCGGCGGGCCCGGCCGGCATCCCGCCGCCGTCGGTGGCGCGATCGCGGCCGTCGGTTGCGGTCTCGCTCATGCGATGCCGAGCCTAGCGTTGTCGATCCCCAGCGCGCCCGGCTCGGTCGCGACGGGAGTGCGGTCGAAGACCTCCGCGAACCGGTTGGCGACGGTGGCGGCGAAGGCTTCGAGGTCCTGCTCGGCCCCCCGCTCGCGGCAGACGGAGGTGATGCGGCAGCCCTCGATTCCGCATGGCACGATCCACTCGAAGGGCTGCAGGTCGTTGTTGACGTTGATCGCGAAGCCGTGGGTCGTCACGCCGCGGCTGACGTGGACGCCGATCGAGCCGATCTTGCGTGCCTCGGGCAGGCCGTTGCCCGAGCCGGGCGGCTCGCCGCCGGTCCAGACGCCGGTCAGCCCCTCGATCGTCCCGACCTGCACCCCGTGCTCGGCGAGCGACCAGATCGCCACCTGCTCCAGCCGTCGCACGTACTCGTGGACGTCGTCGCCGTAGGGCTTCAGCGAGACGATCGGGTAGGCGACCAGCTGGCCGGGCCCGTGGTAGGTGACCCGCCCGCCACGATCGGTGTCGTGGACTTCGATCCCCTGCGCTTCGTACCACTCAACCGCCATCGGCAGCTCCTCCGCGGTGGAGCGACGGCCGCGGGTGTAGATGGGTGGGTGCTCGAGCAGCAGCAGCACGTCGGAAACCGCGCCCTCCTGCCGCGCCTCGACCAGCCAGCGCTGGGCGACGCGAGCCTCCTCGTATGGCACCAATCCGCAGTTGACGACCAGGACTTTCGCGCTCACGCTTGAAATCGTTGCACGGCGCCGCTCTATCCTTGGCGCCGCCCCATGGTCCAGTCCAAGGTCCTCCGATACGACTGGCTGCCCGCCGTCGCGCTCAGCGCCACGCTCGCCGCCGCGATGCTCGCCTGGAACCCCCCGGTGGGCGACCTTGCCGCGCAGGTGTTCCGCACCGAACTGTTCCAGCGCGGCGGCCTCTCGATCTGGAACGGCAGCTGGTACGGCGGCCACTACACGCTCACCTACAGCGTCCTCTTCCCGCCGCTGGCGGCGCTGCTCGGCCCGCGCCTGGTCGGGACGCTCGCCGTGGTCGCCTCCGCCTACCTCTTCGACCGCCTCGTCCGCGACCGCTGGGGCGAGGCAGCCCGCTGGGCCACCCTCTGGTTCGGCGCCGGTGTAGTAACCCTGCTGGCCGACGGCCAGCTCACCTTCGCCCTGGGCGTCGCCCTCGGCCTGGCATCCCTCCGTGCCCTCCAGCTCGGCTGGCGTGGACCGGCATTGCTCGCGGCAGCGGCCTGCGCCCTCTCCAGCCCAGTCGCCGCCGTCTTCCTCGCCGGCGTGCTGCTGGCAGGCGCAGCCGAGTGGCCGGCCGACCTCAATCGCTTCTTCCGCGGGTGGCGCGGTGGCGGGGGTCCCCCATGGCGGAGGGCGCCGAAGGCGCCTGAGCACATGGGGGAGGGCCGCCGCGACAGGACCCGCGGGCAGGACGCTTGGACCCGCGGGGAGGGCGCTTGGACCCGCGGGCAGGGCGCTTGGACCCGCGGGCAGGCGGCCCAAACCCGCGGGCAAGCACTATGGGCAGCCGCCCTCGCCCTCGCCCTCGTCCTGGTGCCGAACGCAGTCTTCCCCGGCGCCGGCGAGTTCCCGTTCGCCTTCTCCTCCTTCGTAGCGATCCCCCTCTGGTGCGGCTCGGCGCTTTACCTGACCCGAGGCCTGGCCGGCGAGGAGCGGCAGCTACGCCGCGTTCTGCTCGCCTACATGCTGGCGGCGGTGGCGATCTGGTTGGTGCCCAACGCGATGGGCGGCAACGCCGTGCGCCTCGGCGCTCTCTTCGGCGGGCCCGTCCTCGCCGCTGCGCTCCTCGCCCATCGCCCCCGCGTGCCGATCTGGTTCCTGGCGCTGTTCCTCGCCGGCAGCCTCTACTGGCAGGTGACCGCGAGCGTCACTCAGATCGCCCGCAGCGTCGGCGACCCGTCGACCAGCGCCGCCTACTTCCAGCCACTGGAGCGGTGGCTTCGCGCCCACGGGGGCGACGCGGTCCGGGTCGAGGTGCCGCCGACCGCGAACCACTGGGAGTCGGCGTACCTCGCCCCCCAGGTCGATCTGGCCCGCGGCTGGCTGCGCCAGCTCGACACCACCCGGGACGGCATCTTCTATGCCGAGGAGGGCGTGTTGACCGATCGCGTCTACCGGGCCTGGCTGCGCGACAACGCCGTCCGCTACGTGGCCCTGCCCGACGCCCCACTCGACTACTCCTCGGTCGCCGAGCGGCGGCTGATCCTGCGCGAGCCGCCCTACCTCATGCCGCGCTGGCGCAGCGATCACTGGCGCGTCTACGCGGTGCGCGACCCGGCGCCGCTGGTGCAGTCGCTCGGCAGCGGGGCAGCGACCGTGCGCTGGATCGGGCACCAGGGCTTCGCCCTCGCCGTCCACCGCCCGGGCGAGTTCCTGGTCCGCGTCGCCTTCACCCCCTACTGGTCGATCGCCCGGGGGCACGGCTGCCTTCTGCATCGCGGCGACTGGACTGTAGCCCGCGCCAGCCGCCCCGGCGTCTTCCGCGTCGCGGCAGATTTCTCCGTGCCGCGGGCGTGGAATGCGGTCACCGGCGCCCGCAAGACCTGCTGAGAGCACCGGGCAACGCAGCGCCGTCAACGGTGACGCAAGCTTCGCTGATGCATTTGCCCGCCTATAGGCCGGCAAACTCTTCAATCTTCTACAGCGCCAGCGAAAGGGGCTCTTCGAGCAGGCTGCGGATGTGGGCGAGGAACTCGGCGCCCTGGGCGCCGTAGAGGATGCGGTGATCGCAGGCGAGGTCGACCTGCATCAGATGGGCGGTTGAGATCTCCCCACCGCGGACGACCGGCCGCTCCTCGATCGCCCCGACCGCGAGGATCGCCGCCTGCGGCGGGTTGATCACGGCGGAGAAGCCGACGATCCCGTACATCCCGAGGTTGGAGACGGTGAAGGTGGCCCCCGACAGCTCGGGCGGAGTGATCTGACCCTCCCGCACCCGCTCCGCCAACGTCCGCGACTCAGTGGCGATCTGGCGCAGGCCCTTGCGGTCGGCGTCGAAGATCGTGGGGACGACGAGGGCGTCACGTGCCGCTACCGCGACCCCGACGTTGACCCGAGAGTACAGCTCATACCGCCCATCCCGGTATGCCCCGTTCGCCCGCGGATGCTCCCGCAGCGCCAGCGCGCAGGCCTTCACCACCATGTCGTTGAACGAAGGCACCACCTCGCCCTCCCCGGCCGCCGCCTTCAGCCGAGCCCGCCCCTCCGCGGCCCGGCTCATGTCCACCTCCGCCCGCAGGTAGAAGTGAGGCGCCGTAGCCTTCGACTCGGCCATGCGACGGGCGACCGTCGACTGCAGCTTGGAGAGATCCTCGTAGGTCGTCTGACCCTTGGCCGTCTCGGGACTCGGCGCAGGACCAGCCGTCCTGGCCGCGGGTCCTGCCGCGGCGGCCTCCCCCATGTGCTCGGGCGCTTCGCGCCCTGCGCTATGGGGGACCCCCGCCACCGCGTCACCCGCGGAAGTAACGAATTTCTCCACGTCCGACTTCACGATTCGTCCACCAGGTCCAGAGCCCTGAAGGCGGCTCAGGTCCAGCCCCTTCTCTTTAGCCAGACGACGGGCGATTGGGGAGGCTTTGGGTCGGTGACCGTCACCTGGGGTTTGAGCTTCTCGCTCCTCGGCCGGGGCGGTTGCCGCGTCGTCAGGTGCAGCAGCGGGCCCATCCCCTTTGTCCGCGGGTGGCGCGGTGGCGGGGGTCCCCCGCGGCGCGGAGGCGCCTTCGGCGCCGAGCGCCGTGGGGGATGCCGCCGCGACAGGACCCGCGGGCTCGCGTTCGGTCCCTCCGTCGTCGTGCTCCGCGACAGGACCCGCGGGCTCGCGCTCTGAACCCTCGCCGTCTGCACCCACCTTTGCAATAGGCGTCCCGATCGCCACCGTCTCGCCCTCTTGGACGAGCACCTCGCTCAGCGTCCCCGCAACATCGCTTTCGTAAGCCATGTTCGCCTTGTCGGTCTCGATTTCGACCAGCTCATCACCCACCGCGATCTCATCTCCGACCTGCTTCAGCCACTGCAGGATCGTCCCCTCCTCCATCGAGTCGGACAATCTCGGCATCACGACGTCAGGCATATCGGTCTTTCTCTCGGGAAGCCAGCCCGGAAGGGGGTGGGGCGGATCTGCTGCACAGTGTGGAAGGGAGGGTCGGGGGTCCCGCCTGTGCGCGGCGTCCTGTGTTTCGCCTCGCCGACTCAACGAGAGGCGCGAGCGCCCCTGGCGAAAAACCCAGCGCGCAGGCGGGACCCCCGACCCTCCCCATCACAGGGATCCCTCCAGCGTGGCCAGCGCTGCGCTCACCACGTGCTCCTCATGCGGAATCGCCGCCTGCTCGAGCCGTCGCGAGTAGGGCATGTGGACGTCGGCGCCGGTCACCCGCTGCACCGGCGCGTCGAGGTGGTCGAAGGCCTGCTCGGTGATCAGCGTCGCCAGGTTGGCGCCGACGCCGCCGTGCGGCCAGCCCTCCTCGACG
>Ga0190265_10002853_pt1 | contig 11697 bp, 12 predicted proteins | sample Popmic124T_FD_133135 | JGI IMG/M metagenome (GOLD analysis project Ga0190265, IMG submission 133135) | Populus adjacent soil microbial communities from riparian zone of Indian Creek, Utah, USA - 124 T | ecosystem: Environmental > Terrestrial > Soil > Riparian zone | place: USA: Utah | collected...
CGATGGCGCGCAGGTCCTTGTTGATCGTGTGCAGGGAGCGCTGGCCCCGGTCGGCCTGCTCCCCTCGAGTGCCGTCCGCCTTCGCCCTGCGGCTAGGCAGTGTCGCGATGTAGCTGCGGAGTCCGGCAAGTCGATCCCCGGTTAGATCTCGACCGTTGGCGATGCCGGTGCTCACACACCAGTCCGTGAAGTGCTTCGCGGATGCGGTGTACAGCAGGAGCGTTTTCTCTCGAACGCGCGCGGTGCCTAGGTCGATCAAGTAGCCCTTCACCAGAACATCGATCGACGCGTCAACACGAGCTGCGCCGGTGCGCCCCGACACGGCTGCGCGCATGGCCATGATCTCGAGGGCCTTGCGCTTGGCCCACTCCACGCGGTCCGGAACGTCGAGCCCGAGCATTGACTGCTCGTGCCTGCGCTTGGTGCGCGGATCCTTCCAGCGAGCTCGGGGCCCGCGCCGATCATCGCCGTCTAGAAGAACAACACCGGGGTGAGGGCTGCGAACACGCTGCTTGCGCCGGGCCATGACTGCCACCCTACTGCCACCCATCGGTACCGAAAAGACACCGCTCTAGGACGCATTATTTTGGGGACCGTGAGGGGCAAAACCTCGGTGAATTGAGGACTTGCGCCTATCGCGGTGCATTATTCTCAGGACTCCGGAGCCGTAGGTCGCAGGTTCGAATCCTGCCGGGCGCGCCACTTGCCGGGACGAAGTCCATCCGGCGGACAGGTCCCGACGAGTCCGAGTTCACGGCCGCAGCGGCGTGAATGCGTGTGGCTAGCACTGGCTAGGCTCGCGAAGGCGGCACCTCGCGAGTGCCGCCTCGGCAGCCATCGGGCGAGATTCGTGATAGAGCGGCCGGCGGTTGTGCGTTTTTGCGGAAGTTCGCGCGCAACCGAGCGGGGCAGAGGTCGATAGAGGGGCCAATGCGTTTCGTGTGGTACTGGCTGGCGCTACTCGCGCTGGGCGCGTCGTGCGTTCCTGCGGTTGCGGCGCAATCGTGGGTCGTCGTGCCGGTCGTGGTGGGGAGCTCCGATGACGCCGACCTGTCCGCGTCGCGCGCCCGGGCGGTGATTGGCGCGGGGATCGGCAAGGACGCTCGCGTGATCGATGCCAAGACGGCGCGTGAACGTTTCGAAACGCGGGGCTCTACCGCGCCGGTGGCCGCGACTCATGGCGACATCGACCAGCTCGCGCGGGATGCGCAACAAGCGCTCTATCACGTCGCGATGGGCCTCTACACCAGCGCCAGCGCCGACGTCGAGCGCGTCGTCGCGCGCGCCGATCGGGCGCTCGAATCGCTCAATCGCGAGACGCTCGCTGCGCGCCAACTTCTGGACTCGTGCCTGTTCATCGTCCGAGCGCGGATGCAGGAGCGCAAGGGCAAGGCCGCACGCCGGCAAGCGCTCGAGTGTCGGCGGCTCGTCCCGGACATCGAGCCTGATGCCTCGATGCATCCTCCCGACGTCATAGGTGAGCTCGCTGCCGCCGAAGCCGAGCTCGAATCGCAGCGGCCCGCGTCGCTGCGCGTCACATCGGACCCCATGGAATGCCCTGCGTTCGTGCAGGGGCGCAACCTCGGGTCGACTCCGCTCGAGCTGTCGCGCCTCGGGCCCGGCGACTACCGCATCCAGGTGGAGTGCGTCCCGGGCGAGTATGGTCGGGTCCATCGCGTGACGTTGGGCCACGCCCGCACCATCGTGCACGTCGACTCGCACTTCGACGCGGCCGTTCAGAGCGGAGATGGGGTTTCGCTGCGCTACGGCAGCGCTGCCGCCGCCGCGCGTTTCGCGCTGCGTCATGGCATCGAGGTGGGGCGTCTGATCGGAGCGCGCTATGTCGCTTTGATCGCTCCTGAGCCGGCGGGCGATGGTGTCATTCGCATCTCGAGGCTCGAAGTCGAGAACGGCAAGGTGCTCGCCCAGGTGATCGCACGTCTCGACGAAGCGCACGAGATCGTGCGCTTGCCGGAGGTGCTGGCTGCGCTCCGCGAAGGGCAATCGACCGACTTTTCAGGTGAGGCGCCGGCGCCGATCAAGCCTGCGGTGACCATCGCCGCGCCGCGGACCGAGGCGCAGTCGAGCGATGGGTTCGACCCGGCGCAGGGAGCCGCAGGCAATCGGGCCGCGTACGCGGATGCAGAGTCCCGCGAGGCCCCGGGTCTCGCGGCATGGACGCTCGGAGCGGCGGGCGCCGCGATCCATGTGACCGGATGGGTGCTGTATGCGCATCACTTGGGTCTCGAGGCGGACTATCGCAAAGTCCGCAACCTCGACGACTCGAGCGAAGCGCTGCGGCGCATGGCGCGCATCGACGACTTCGAGCTTGCCCCGCCGCTCGTCGCCGGGGGTGGTGCGCTGCTCGGGACGGTGGCGTTGCCCTTGCTGCTGCCGCAGTCCGATGTGAATGGCGTGCCGGGCTGGTCGATCGGTGTTGGGCTCGGCGGGCTCGCGCTCGCGGGCGCCGGTGCGGGACTCTTGGTGCGCGGCAGCGGTTGCGACGACTTCGATCGTCTTGCGCGCTGCGACGACGTGGTGACCACGACTCACCTGGGCGCCTTGCTGATCGGCGCCGCGGTACCGCTGCTGAGCGTACCGGTGATTCATTTTATCCGGTCGCGCGGGGGCTCGACGCAGGCCGCGCTGTCGGTCGACGTATCGCGCTCACGCGTGGCGCTGAACTGGAGAGGAACGCTATGAGCTGGAGACGATCCACGTTGTCACTGTCGCTCTTGGTCGGCGGTACGCTGTTCGCTTGCGTCGACTCCGGTTGTCCCGAGGGCAGTCGCGAAGTGGACGGCGCGTGCATGGCGCTCGGACGCGATGCGGGTACGGACACGGAGACGCGTGGAATCGAGGGGCAGGGCAATGCTGGGACCGGTGCGGCCGAACCCGGCGGGAGCGGTACCGGTGGAGCCGATCGCGTCGATGCCGGCGTCGCCGCGGGTGCGGGAGCGGGCGGGAGTGGCGCGGACGGCGGCATGAGCGCACAGCCGGACGCGGCGATCCCCGGAGGCGATGCAAGCACGCAGCCTGCGCCGACCTGCGACAACACGACCTGCGGCGAAAACGCCGCGTGCGACGCCAGCAGCGGAGCGCCCGTCTGTAAGTGTTCGCCGGGCTATTCAGGGGACGGTCAGGCGTGTGTGAACGTGGACGAGTGCGCGAGCGGTGCTGACGACTGCGATGCGAATGCTGCGTGCACGGACATTCCAGGCAGCTTCAGCTGCGAGTGCAAGCCCGGCTACGAAGGCGACGGCAAGAGTTGCACCGCAAACCCATGCGAGCCGCGCGTCAATCCTTGTGACGCGACGACGACCGATTGCCGCGTCGACGCCGGCAAGACGGTCTGCGATTGCAAGGAAGGCCGCGGTCGCTGCGACGCCAACTTGCTTGCATGCAGCACGGACCTCGCAAGCAACGCCGATCATTGCGGCGAGTGCAATCTCGCCTGCGCCGGGGACCTCGCCTGTCACGACTCGACGTGTGACCAGCCGATCAAAGCGCTAGCGTTGGGCTACAATCATACGTGCGCGCTCGGCAGGGATGATCGCGTGCTGTGCTGGGGCGCCAATAATGCCGGTCAGCTGCAGCGTGCGAGCACCGTGGCCAGCTTGTTCGAGCCCGCAGCGACTTCGTTGGGAGAAGCGCGTCTGATCAGCGCCGGCGGCGACTTCAGCTGCGCCCAGCTCAAGAACGGCGACGTCGTCTGCTGGGGCAGCAACACTTCCGGGCAAATCGCGCCGGTGGGCACCACGCCGACTCCTCCATCTCAAGGCCTGTTTACGCTTCAGGCCGGCGAGAGTCCGATTACGCAAATCGCATGTGGTGCAACGACGAGCTGCGTTCTCTTGAATGGATCCACGTACTGTTGGGGCACTGCGTACGGTCGCGAGCTCGGAACGACGGCCACGGCGATCACCTTCAATCAAGCCGACAGTATTGGCCTGATGGCGCCGCCCACAGTGCTGAGCGTCGGCTTCGGTCAGGCGTGTGCCGTGAGCACGGATCGTCGGCTGCGGTGCTGGGGGCCGAGTGACCCTGCGCCGACGGAAATTCTCGACTCAGGTGGGACCGCGTTGACAGGCGTTCTTTCTGTCGCATCCGGCATAACTCTTGGCGGCGGCTGCGCGCTCCAGGAGAACGGTCGAGTATTGTGTTGGGGTATCAACAACTACGGACAGCTGGGGAATCCGACGGTCGCTGGCCCGGCGTCGGCGAATGCCGTAACGGTGCTCGACAGCGCGGGGACTCCGTTGACGGGCGCGGTTCAGGTTCAGACCGGTGGCATGCACGCGTGTGCACGTCGGGCTGACGGAACGGTTGCGTGTTGGGGCCGTCGCGAGTTGCTGGGCACGGGAGCCTCGGGATCAGGCGCGCAGCGCTCGTACGTCGAGGTCATGGCGGTCCGAGATGCGATCGACATTGCCATCAAGAATGCCCATACCTGCGTCCGACGCCGTACGGGACAGGTGCAATGCTGGGGCGACAACGCCAAGGGACAGCTTGGCGTGAACCCGACGCAGACCGCGCTGGCGCTCGAGCCCGTGAACGTGATTGGCTTACCATGAGCGGGCGGCGCCATCTCACGGCGTTGACGGCGCTCGTCCTGCTGGCATGGGTCGGACTTGCTCGGGGTGCTGAGGCCGCCGAACCCGTCGTCGTGCTGGAGCCGCACATCGAGCCGCTGCTGGACGAGGCGACACGCGCGTCCGTCCTCCGAGCATTCTACCAGGCATTGGGAAGAGAAGGAGCAGAACCCGCTCGTGCCCCCGACCCGCACGTATGCGAGCAAGGTGGATGCGAGCGGGCCACGCAGGCACAGGCGCAGACCGGCGGACAGCGCAGCGTCCAGCTCACGATTTGGCGCTCGGCGACCAGCCCGGATGGTGGGGCGGGCGGGGTCAGCGTCGCGCTCGTCTCGAGCGACGGACTGCGCTACAGCGAGGGCGCCGTCGTGGTCGGCAAGAACGAGGCTGCCATCATCGACGCGATCGCGGTGGCCACCCGCGGCGCCTACGAACGGTTGCGCCGAGGTCCCGGGCCATGGCTCGATGTGACGGGTGGGCCGCACGGAAGCGCCATCGTCGTCGACGATCGCCGCGTTGGCATCGTGCCCGGACGCTATCGGGTCTCGGGAGGCCTGCACCACGTCGTGGTGAGCGCTCCAGGATTCGCGACGTACGACGCAACCATCACAGTGCCTCGCAACCTCGATGCGTGGAAGCAGCTTGAGATCGAGCTGCAGCCAACTCCGGAACCCGCGGGTGCAGCGGCGCTCAGCGATGAATCGAATGAGCGGCGAAGCCCGCTCAACTATGCCATCGCCGGCTGCGCGCTCACCCTCGGTGCGGTGATTGCGATCGCACCCATGCGCACCATGCTCAACGGCGGCGAATGCGGCCGCATGGATTCCGGTCGCTGCACGGGCGTGATCGAGATGGATACGGGGTCGAGCGTCCAGCTTGGAGCCGCCGCGCTGCTCGTGGTCGGCGGCGTGGCGTTTGCGGTCTGGGCGCCACTCCGGGTGCGGGTCTATAGTGAGTCGGCGCAGGCGGAGCTGGCGCTGCGTTTCTGAGCGGAGGCGGGATGAGGACAGCGCTGCGATCCATTGCCTGGGCACTTTCGATTGGCTTGCTCGCGAGCTGCGGAGTGACCGACCCGAACGTCGAGCCATGCGGCGACCATTGTCCGGGGCAAACCGACGGCGCGGCAGGCTCCTCTTCCTCCGGTGTCACGGGCGGAGGGATGGGTGCCCGTGATTCGGGCCTCGATGGTCGCGTACCGGCTGGAGGCCTGGGTGGGAGCGGGTTGCCCGACTCGGGCGGCGCTGGCAGTGCTGGCACGTCGGGCACGGGCGTCGATGCTGGAGGAGGCACGCAGGGTGGAACGGGTGAAAGCGGAACGGGAGGAGCGGGAGCGGGTGGCAGCGCCGGCAGCGAACCGACATGCGGAGAGTGTCCCGCGGCGCAAAGCCAGTGCGCGGGCGGCCAATGCGTGCAGTGCGTCGGGGACGACCACTGCCCTGGAGGAGTGTGCGAACAGAACGTCTGCGTTGCTTGCCGAGTGACCGACGATTGCATGGAGCGCAATGCGGCACGCTGCACGCACGAGAACCGGTGCGTCCCTTGCGCCGGCAGCGCCGACTGCCGGCATCTTTCAGGAACACCAGTCTGTAGCGCAGGGGCCTGCGTGCAATGCAAGGGCAGTGACTACGCCGAATGCGGCACCAACGTGTCCGGCACGCGCCGCGTGTGCGACTCGCTGAGCCAGACCTGCTCGACCCAGCTCGAGCAGGCCGCGAGCCTGTGCGAGCCGTGCGTGAGCGACGCCCAGTGCAAGACCGGACAACTGTGCGTGATGCAGACCTACGACGACCCGACCGATGCGCCGGACGGCGGCGAGCTGCCGGTGGGGTACTTCTGCTTCTGGCGCCAGGACTCTGCGGGTACGGGTGCGCCGGCCGGCAGCTGCGCAAATGCGCGCCCATTCTTCGCAACCGAGAGCGTGACGAGCATCGATGGAGTGCAGGCGAGTGTTTGCGGGCTGGCGGTGACGACCTGCGCTGGCTACAGGCATTTCCGTGCGGAATCGTGCACGGGCGCGGACAATGACGCTGCATGCGGAGACACACGGTACGCGACCGACGGCTATTGCCGCGAGGTCGGCGCCGGCTCGGGCACGTACCGCTGCACGACTCCGTGCCTGAGCGATGACGACTGCAAGACTGGCGCTGCTTGCAACACCGGCTCTATTCCGAACTACTGCAACCTGCAGTGAGCTACGACCTTCCGATCGTGGAAGCAGCCAGCACGCGCGTGCTCACCCTCCTGTTGACGGGCGCAGCGCTCGGCGCGTGCGCGCTCCGGCGGCGCCGCATTGCACGACGTAGACGGCAGCGCGCATCGCGCGCCGGTTGAGCACGGGGGCGTCTCGGGAGCGCCCGGCGCTGACGGGCGATGTCGGAGTCCGCGGCTGTCGATCCGATCATCCAAGATGGTGCCAGCGACGACGGCGGGGCGCCCTCGGATGGCGGCGCCGGCGAAGTGGCGGGCCGCCTGTGCCAGCGTGGACCTGCGATGGTAGGCTGCCATCGATGTCGTCGACGGCGCCCAAGCTCGCGACCTATGCCGATCTGAAAGTGCTGCCCGCGGATGTACGTGCCGAGGTGATCGCGGGCGAGATCGTGACAGCGCCTGCCCCGCTGCCTCGGCACTCCAACGTACAGGGCTCTGCCCGGCGCTTCCTGGGCGGCCCATTTCACGACGACGACGGTCGTGGCGGCCCCGGCGGATGGTGGATCTTCGTCGAGGTCGACGTCGCGCTCGGAGTGCACGACATCGTACGTCCGGACCTGTCCGGCTGGCGTCGCGAGCGGTTGGCGCGGCCCGGGCTGGCGCGGCCGATCGAGGTCGTGCCCGACTGGGTCTGTGAGATTCTGTCACCCGCCACGGCCGCGCGGGATCGCGTGCACAAGCGCAATCTCTACGCGCGCACCGGCGTCGCGTACTACTGGCTGATCGATCCCGACACCCGCGTGCTCGAAGCGTTGGTTGTGCACAACGGCGCATGGCTCGAGACCGGCGTCTACGACGACACGAGCGTGGCGCGGATCGCGCCGTTTGAAGCGATCGAGCTCGAAGTGGGGCGCTTGTTCTTGCCGCGCGAAGCGGACGAGGCGGAGGCGGGCGAGCGGTAGCGGTGCAGAGGCAGTGCTGAATTGGCTACCCGTGGGTAGCTTTTTCGCGTCGAGGCAGCGGTAGCGACGTGCAGAGGCGGACGAGCTCACTCGGGCGTGGGGTCGTTTCCGCCTTCGCTACCGTTGCGGCCGGGATAGATGCGGACGATCATTTTGTTGACGTCAACAAAATGATCCAGCTCCCGAACGGCGCGGAGCGCGGAGTGCCCGACCTGATGCTCACGCGTTACGCGCGCTACCTCGTCGCGCAGAACGGCGACCCAAGAAGCAGGAAATCGTGTTTGCCCAGACGTACTTCGCGATCCAGACCCGTCGCGCCGAGCTGATCGAGCAGCGCTTGCTGGAAACCGAGCGGCTCTCCGCGCGCAAGAAGAATTCGCTACTCGCGGGTTGCGAATCTGGCCGGAGCGTCGGCGGCCCGTACCGGTCGCGCACGCCCGTGCGTGGGAGCTCACTTGGGCGCGGGTTCGGGTCCGATTTCGGTCCTCTTGCGGCCGGGGTAGATGCGGACGATTTGGCCGTTCTCCCACTGGACGACCGCTGTACCGGTGGCGGCGGCGAGCTCCTCGGCGCGTTTGCGCGCGCGCTTGAGGGCTTGCAGTGCGGACTCGGGGTCCGTGCGGGGAGGCTTCTTGGTTGGCGGTGAGGTGGTCACGGGTTGATTCCGCGATCGATCTCGATGGGTGCGGAGCCGGAGGCGTCGTAGAGCGTCCACTCGTTCGCGATGGGCTTGTACACGGTGTCGAAGTTGGCGCGACCTGAGGCGAAGCGGCGTCCGATGGTTCGTTCCGGGATGTCGTGGCCACCCTGGCGGACTCTTTCGGCGACGCGGGCGAGGGCGAGCTCCGGGGTTGCGAGGGCAAGGAAGTAGAGCGTGACGCGCGTCGCGCTCAAGCTCGAACTAGACCCGTTGCGTAGTTAGCCAGAGATCCACGGAGGAACGAGATGAAAGCACTGACGCTGAGGGCGCCGTGGGGAACGGTGATCGCGAAGCACGGCAAGGACGTGGAGAATCGGGGCTGGAAGCCGCCGGACTCGATCATCGGTGAGCGCATGGGTCCAGCGCGCACTTCAGCGGCGTCGCGCACGCGCGCGCGTTAGCCGTGCGGCGGAATGTGATCAGGAGCAGTGACATGCGAAAACAACACGATTTCGTCCGGGCGAAGCGCGGTGCAGTCGTGCCGGTGCCAAGGCCACGACGTGGATCACTGGTCGTCTCGACGATGAGGTTCTCGATATGACAACGAAACTCGTGCCGCTCACGGCAGCGGCGCGCATCCGAGCGCATGCGAAGCAGCACCCGGACCATGACATCCGTGCGCTGGCGAAAGCGTTCGGCGTCCGGACCGAACAGGTCGTCAAGGCCCTGCAAGCGAAGCCGATGGGGCGGCCGCGACTCACGCGCGAGGACGAGATCAAAAAGGTCATCGCGCGGTTGCTCGATGCCGTGGCGGAGCTGCAAACGTACGCGACGAAAGACGCGCCGCTAGCCATGCGCATCGCGGACATCCTGCTCACGCAACACGACGCGTGCGCCGCTCTTCACGATCGGGCGCGGGCGAGCAAGCGGCCGTGAGCCTGCAGCAGGCCTTCGGACTCCGGGGTGGCGCCCGGCGGGAGCGCGCCGGGAGGAGGTGGAGAACTTCGCGGCCCCGAACCTCGCCGCGATCGAAGTCACGACGTCACCGTCAAACGCTCGCGCTGGCGTTCCGTTAGCTCTGCACCGGATCGATCTTCAGTTCCGCGCGCGCGTGCAGCATGTCCGGATACATTTCGGCTGCAGTGACTCCTTCCATCACTGGGCCGAGGAAGAGCGGGAGTTGCCAGCGCTTGGCGCGATAGCTCAGTGGGCCTGCCGAGAGGATCTGTTTCTCGTCGCCGGCTTGGAGTTCCACGAAGCTGCCCCATGGCAAGCCGGCGAGCTCGGTCGTGGCTTGCGCGTCTGTGAGCGGGACGCTGTGCGCGCCGCCTCTGACCTTGCGGAGCGCGCTGATATCCATGCGGATGTGTTGCACGTCCTTGCGGGCGGGCACGCCCCCGGGCCACTCCTCGATCTCGATGTCGCGCTTTCGTTTCTTCGCAGCGCGTAGGAGCAGACCCGCGACCGTGGTGCGGTGGCACCATTTCGCGTCGCCGGGCGAGCCGCAGCTGCAGAAGAAGATCACCCGCCGGTTCGCCTCTGCGGCCTTGATCGCCAAATCGAGCAGCTCCTCCGCGGCTTCCGGTTTGTGGATTCGTATCGTACCGCGGGCGCCCTCGTCGCCGATCGCGGCGTTGCCGAGGGACTTCATCCAGAGGTGGTCTTTGGGGCCGAGCAGCTCTTCGAATACGTGGTCGCGGAAGCCCTTGGCGCGGACGCTGCGGCGGAAGCGGACGTCGACGAAGAAGGGTGGTTTGTAGCCGCGTGCGCGTTCGATCTCGCCGACGGTGCGGACGAGGAGCTCGGTGGCGTTGCCCCAGCCTTCGTAGCCCCACTTGAAGATGGTGATGCGATTCGACCGCGCCAATGTCACGCGCCCTTTCTGCGCAGGCTCTGGGCTCGCACGACGAGTGAGAGCGTACGAAGTCGAAGGGTATCGCGGCCCGCTGCGTCGTGCATCGCGTGGGCATTTGCTCACGCCCCTCCCGCTGACTACGATGCGCCCCCGAATCCTCTGCAACGGAGTCGACGAAGTGAGCAAGCTGTTTGAGCCGGTCCGGTTTCCGCGCGGTCGGGCGATGAGGAATCGGTTCATGTTGGCGCCGTTGACCAACAGTCAGAGTCATCCGGACGGGCGCATCTCGGTGGAGGAGCAGCGCTGGTTGACGATGCGGGCGGAGGGTGGGTTTGGGGTCGTGAGCACTTGTGCGGCGCATGTGCAGGGGATCGGGCAGGGGTTTCCGGGGCAGCTGGGGGTGTTCAGTGAGCAGCACGCGGAGGGGTTGAGCGGGTTGGCGCGGGCGTTGGTGGGGGAGGGCGCGGTGGCGTTGGTTCAGCTGCATCACGCGGGGATCCGGGCGCCGAAGGAGCTCACGCTCGAGCAGGCGGTCGGGCCGTCCGAGGATGCGAAGACCGGCGCGCGGGGGTTGACCACCGCGGAGGTCGAGCAGGCGATCGAGGATTTTGCGGAGGCTGCGAAGCGGGCGGAGCGGGCGGGGTTCGATGGGGTGGAGCTGCACGGGGCGCACGGTTACTTGCTGTGTCTGTTCTTGAGCGCGCAGTACAACCGGCGGGAGGACGCGTACGGCGGGTCGCTGGAGAACCGGTCGCGGATCTTCTTTTCGATCCTGGATGCGATCCGCGCGCGTTGTCGGCCGGACTTCATCGTGGGGGTGCGGCTCTCGCCCGAGCGGTTCGGCGTTCAGCTGCCGGAGGTCCGCGAAGTGGCGCAGCGCTTGATCGATAGCGGTCAGGTCGACTTTCTGGATCTGTCGTTGTGGGATTGCTTCAAGGAGCCGGAGCAAGCGGAGCTCAAGGGGCGGACCTTGATGAGCTACTTCATGGATCTGGATCGCAAGGGCGTGCAGATCGGGGTGGCGGGGAAGATCCACGATCCGGCGGACGTCGAGCGCGTGCTGGAGATGGGCGCGGACTTCGCGATCCTCGGGCGGGTCGCGATCCTGCATCACGACTACCCGAACCGGCTCGCGGCGGATCCCGCGTTCGTACCGGTGCGCCCGCCGGTTGCGCGCGCTTATCTGCGCGCCGAGGGCTTGAGCGAGCCGTTCGTGCGTTACATGCAGAACTGGGCCGGGTTCGTCGCGAGCGAGCCGGACTCCAGCCAAGCGGCGGTGGGCTGAGGGCAGCGGCTACTGCGCGAGGATCGCGGTCGCGTCGAACGTCGTGGTCTGCTTGGCGAGCCAGGCTCGCGCCTTGGTCAGCGCGGGTCTCCACTCGTCCGAGCGCTCCGGGCATTCGCGTTCGAGGTGCAGCACGACGAGCGCGGTGAGCACCAGCCGTTCGTCTGCGCCGGCGAGCGCGGCCTGCAGTCGCAGCGTGCGCTCGGGGCCGAGCC
>Ga0190265_10002854_pt1 | contig 11696 bp, 7 predicted proteins | sample Popmic124T_FD_133135 | JGI IMG/M metagenome (GOLD analysis project Ga0190265, IMG submission 133135) | Populus adjacent soil microbial communities from riparian zone of Indian Creek, Utah, USA - 124 T | ecosystem: Environmental > Terrestrial > Soil > Riparian zone | place: USA: Utah | collected...
ACATCGCGGGCAACCGCATCTCCAACCCGAGCGGCTACGGGATGAACTTCAGCGCCGACTCGAACGATGCTCCGATCGTGGACGTGACGGTCCGCGGCAACGTCTTCGACGGCATCGCCGTCGACGCGATCCAGGCGAAGATGTTCCGTAACCTCCTGATCGAGGGGAACGAGTTCAAGAACGTCAGGGCGACCGACGCCAGCGCCCATCCGGATGTGCTCCAGACGGTCTTCGGCGGCCAGAACCTGGTCTTCCGCAACAACTGGATGCACGACTACGAGGCGCAGGGCTTCTTCATCGCCGACGGGACCGTGACGGGCGTCGTCGTGGAGAACAACCTGATCGAGGACAGCGACGGGCCGATGTCGCCGGTGCGGATCGCGGACGCCGTCGGCGTCTCGTTCGTGAACAACACCGTCCGCGGGCTCGCCCGCTTCTCGGCCGACACCCGCGGTGCGGTGATCAGGAACAACATCATCCAGCAGCTCGACCTCGACCGCTCCGCCGGCCTGACCGTCGACTACGAGGACTACAACCTGATCGAGAGTGGCCCGCGGGCGGGCGCCCACGACAGGAGCGGGTCGCCGCGCTTCGTGAACGAGGGCAGCAACTACGAGCTCCAGCCCGGCAGCCCGGCCCTGGACGCCGGCACAAGCGACGGCGCGCCCGCGCACGACATGCTTGGCCGCACGCGCGTGGACGACGCGACGGCGGCGAACGTCGGGGGCGGCACGCACGACATGGGGGCGTTTGAGCGCGGCGGATTGTTTCCACGCTTCGGCGACGGACCCGGCTCACCGGGCAAGCGCAAACGCTTCCGCATCAAGCAGCACGTCCGGGCCGCAGGGGCCCGGCGGCTCAAGGTGACCGTGCGCTGCCCGCGCGCATGTCGGGTGGCGGTCACGGTGAAGGTGAAGAAGAAGGTGGCCCGGCGCCTGCGGCTGCGTCCGCGTGGACGTGTCGTGCTGGGCCGGGCAACACGCGCTTCACGTGATGCGGGCAGCATCACGCTGACCGTGCGGTTCGATCGCCGCGCGGTCCGAGCGCTCAGGAGGGCACGTCGAGTGCCCCTGATCCTGAAGGTCACTGGCAGGGACCGGTCCGGCGCCAAGCACAGCTTGCGCAGGACCATCCGGGCGAAGACTCGCTGATAGTCCGTCCAGGCCGGGGGCCTGGACGAACGTCCGACGAACGGTTGTCCAGCGCGGGAGGCGCCGGCTCCGCTGCATAGCGGAAGGGGTCGACAGACGCATGGCCAGCCCCGGGGCAGGAAGGACCCATCCATGCGTCGTTCTCCAGCGAGCATCGCCGTTGCTGTTGTCATAAACGCGCTGATCGCGGCACCGGCTTTTGGGGCTCAGTACGTTGATCGCAATTCGGTCGGCGGCTCTTGCTCCGACTCGCGCTCGGCCGCCGAGGCCTCGTCGCCGGCCACGCCGTGGTGCAGCCTCGGCCGAGCGGCAACCGCCGCGCCGGCGGGTGGGCAGGTGATGGTGCGCGTGGCGGCATTCGCAGAGCCCACGCTCAGCTCACCGCGCTCGGGGATGGTCACGTTCAAGCCAAGCGGGACCGAGGACGTAACGATCGACGGAATCTCGTTCTCGGGCGCGAGCCAGGTGCGCTTCGAGGGCTTCGAGCTCACGGGTGCGGTCGACTTTTCGGGCTCGTCCCATCACATAGAGCTGGTGAACAACACGATGCGCCAGATCGGCTTCGCGGCCGGCGCTCACGACGTGCTGATCGAGCGCAACTCGATCACGAACCCGGGCGGCACCGCCATCAACTTCAGCTCGGACTCCTCGCGCCCGGCGATCTCCAACGTCACGATCAGGAGCAACCGGATCGACAAGGTGGCTGTGGACGCCATCCAGGCGAAGAACTTCAGCAACCTCCTGATCGAGGGGAACGAGTTCTCGAACGTGCGCCGTCCGTCCGGCTCGACCGCGCACCCCGACGTGCTCCAGACCGTCTTCGGCGGCGAGAACCTGACGTTCCGGAACAATTACCTGCACGACTACGACGCGCAGGGCTTCTTCATCGCGGACGGCGAGGTGCGCGGCGTGGTCGTCGAGAACAACCTGATCGAGGACAGCGACGGGCCGATGTCGCCGGTCCGGATCGCGGACGCGATCGGCGTTCGCTTCGTGAACAACACAGTCCGCGGGCTGGCGCGCTTCTCGGGCGGGTCACGCAACGTGGCAATCCGCAACAACATCCTCGAGGTCCTCCAGACCGACGCCTCCGAGGGCCTCACGGTCAGCTACCAGGACTACAACCTGGTCGAGTCCGGGCCGAGGCGGGGAGCACACGACATCACCGGCACGCCGCGGTTCGTGAACTCGTCGGCGGGGAACTTCGACCTCGCGGCAGGAAGCCCCGGCATCGACACCGGCACGAGCGTCGACTCCCCGGCATCCGACCGTCTTGGCCGCGGCCGCGTCGACGACACCGGCAGCGCCAACGGCGCGGGCGGCTACACGGACATGGGAGCCCACGAGCGAGGCGGCACAGCGGGCGGCCCCGATCCGGACCCGCCGCCGCCACCCGACCCCGACCCCGACCCCGACCCGGATCCGCCGCCACCTCCGCCACCTCCGCCGCCGCCTCCTCCGCCGCCCGGCCCGACCCCGCCACCGGTCGGCGACCTCAAGGTCAGCCTTTCCGCGGACCGGTCGTCAGCGACCAACCTGGCCGGCGAGACGCACAAGGGCAACATCTTCGTGTTCGCCAGCACGTCCCCGGACGTGACCAAGGTCAGCTTCTGGGTCGACGACACGGCGCACACGGGCGCGGCCGACAAGGTCGAGAACCTGCCCCCGTGGGACCTCGAGGGCGGCATGACCACGGCGGCGAATCCGTATGACACGAGGAGGCTCGCCGACGGAAACCACACGATCACCGCCGTGATCGTGAACCCGGGCGGCTCGACCGTGATCACCGAGAGCTTCAAGGTGAAGAACTCGGCCCTGCCGACGATCCCGCCGCTGCCCGGGCCGACACCGGAGCCTCCAGCCCCGCCCGCGCCTCCGTCTCTCCCGCTCACGGGGGGAGCACCGACCAGCCCGACGCCCGTGGCCGACCCGGGCTCTGGCGCGAAGACGGGTGGCGGACTCCCGGGCGAGACGAATGGCGGGAGCTACGAGCGGATGATGAGGTCGACACGCGGTCTCGTGGCGTGGTGGCGGCTCGGCGACCTTCGTGGGCGCCGGGCGGTCTCGGCTCGCGCGGTCGCCTCACGTGCGGGTGCCTGCCGCTACCTCGGAGGGGCGGTCATGGGGCGCCCTGGTGCCCTCGGCAGCGAGGACACCGCCACTCGGCTGGACGGCGCGGACGGCAGCGTGCAGTGCGGGAACGGCCGCCGCTACAGGCTCACCCGCGGCAGCTTCGAGATCTGGTTCCGCTCAGACGGCGCCGGCAGCGGCAGACGGACGATCTTCGGAAAGTCGGGGGTCGCGACGATCGAGACGATGAACGGCAGGCTGGCGCTGGGCGTCGGCAGGCGCGGACGGCTGGCGCGGACTCGGATCCAGGTGGCCGATGGTGCCTGGCACCACGCCGTTGCGACGTTCGACCGGCGCGCCGGCGTTGTGCGTCTCTGGCTCGACGGGACGCGGCGCCTGAGCGCTCGCCTCGCGCGGATGGCGCAGAGATCGCCGCTCGCAATCGGCGCGGGAGCGCGCGGCCGGACCTTCGCCGGGAGCGTGGACGAGGCGGCGGTCTACCGCGTGCCGCTCTCCCGCTCGGCGATCCGCGGCCACCACGCCGCCGCGGGCTGAGCCGGCCCCGTTTCGCACGCTGAGCCGAAGCGGCCCTACCATGGGTCGGCATGCGCTGGCTCGTCCTCTGCGCAGTGTTGGCTGCGTGCGCCGCGGGCCTGGTGCTGGTGCTGGCTGGCGGCGGCTCCGAGTCGGCCGATCGCAGCAGCCGGCTGCTTGCGTACGTGGATCCCGACGGCCTGGGCGGCCGCTGCGACGACTCGCGTGGGGCGGCCGCGGCGCAGTCGCGCGGGACACCCTGGTGCAGCCTGCGGCGGGCGGTGGAGGCCGCGCGGCCGGGGACGCTCGTGCTGGTGCGGCGTGCGCACTTCGGGGCCGTGAAGCTCGGCGGGCAGAACCGCAGGGGCCAGGTGCGGCTGAAGGCGCTCCCCGGTGAGCGCGTCGAGGCGGAGAGCCTCACGCTCGATGGCTCGCGGAACGTTGCGCTCGCGGGGATGCAGATCGGAGCGGTGGTCGTGGAGCCGGGGACGCGCTCGGTGGTGCTCGCGCGCAACGTGTTCCGCAGCCCCGGCACCACGGCGATCACGTTCAGCGTGGACGCCGAGGATGAGCCGGTACGCGACGTGCGGATCGTTCAGAACCGCTTCGAGGCGGCCGGCGTCGACGCCATCCAGGCCAAGAACTTCCGCAACCTCGTGATCGAGGCGAACGAGTTCACGGGGCTCGTGAGCAGGGACGACGGCGTCCATCCGGACGTGCTTCAGACCGTGTTCGGCGGGAGTGGGCTCGTCTTCCGCGGGAACTGGCTGCACGATTACGAGGGCCAGGGGGTGTTCGTGGCAGACGGCCGCGTGTCGGATGTCGTCGTGGAGAACAACCTGATCGAGGAGAGCTCGGGCTCCTACTCGGAGGTGCGCATCTCCGAGGCCGATGGGGTCAGGCTCGTGAACAACACCGTTCGCGGCCTGACGCGGCTCTCGGGCCCCACCACTCGCGTCGTGATCTCGAACAACATCCTCGACGTGCTGATGCTCGACCGCGCCGATGGCCTCGAGGTCGAGCGCGAGGACCACAACCTCGTAGTCGACGGGGCCGGGGAGGGGCCGAACGACATACAGGCCGACCCGGGCTTTGCCGATGCCGAGGCAGACGACCTGGAGCCTGCGGAGGACAGTCCGGCGGTGGACGCCGCCAACCCGCGCGACGCGCCGCCCACGGACGTATTCGGACGCGCCCGCCGCGGACCCCCTGACATGGGTGCGATCGAGCGTGGCGGTCGCGCGCCGAAGAACTCCAGGTCGCTCTGCTGTGGCCCAGGCTCCCCGTGACGCGCCGACCCTAGTGGTGCTCGTCGAGAGCCCAAGAGGGGCTCGAGGCCATTCGGTTGGGGTACCGGAAGGACCACATTAGGACCAATTCTGGAAGAACGCCTGCTGGCGAGCCGTTTCCAGCTTCGACGTCCGCTGATGGAAGCATTTACCGCCACCTCCGGAACTGCTCCTGCCGCCAACGCGGCCATCCTCGAGCTTCACGAGGCCCTTGGGGTACGCCCCGCTGACACCTCACGCCGCCGCGACGAGCGCGGCTACTTCCTGCGCCGCCTGCTCGCGGTCGGCGACGTCGTCTCGCTCTCCCTGGCCTTCAGCCTCGTCGAGCTGATCGGCGGCGTGACCGGCAGCGAGGGCACCCCGATCCAGACCGACCTGCTCCTGCTCGCGGTCGGCGTGCCGATCTGGCTACTGCTCTCGTACGCGTACGGGCTCTATCACGTGGACAGCAAGCGCGCGGACTACGGCGTTGCGGAGGAGATCGGCCCGATCGTGCAGATGGCCACGCTCTGGAGCTGGGCCGTGCTGCTCGGCATCTCGATGAGCGGGCTGAGGCCCGTGGCCGTGGACGACATCGCGCTCTTCTGGCTGCTCACGATCCTGCTCTTGACCTGCGTCCGCGCCGGTGTGCGGGCCTGGTCGCGCCGCCGCGTCTGGTACCTGCAGAACGCATTGGTGGTGGGTACGGGCTCGAGTGCCGACGGGGTGGTGCGCAAGCTGCTGCGCCACCCGGAATACGGCATCAACGTGATCGCCTGCGTGAACCTGTCCCCGCCACTGCCGGCCCCCCAGCGTGTGCGCTACCTCCAGCACGTGCCGCTGATCCAGGGCGAGGTAGACGTGCGCGAGCTGGTGGAGGCGCTCGATGTGGACCGGGTGCTCGTGGCGGACTCGCACCTCCCGGTGGAGCGTCGCAGCGCCCTCGTGCGGGAGCTGGCCGACCAGGGCGTGCATGTGGACCTGGTGCCCGGATGGTCGGATGTGATCGGCGGCCGCCTGGATGTGAGCGAGCTCGAGGGGATGGCCCTCTTGACGGTGCCGCAGGCGCGCATGACGCGCTCCTCGCGGAACATCAAGCGCGTGATCGACGTGGTACTAGGAGGGCTGACGCTGCTCTTGTTGGCGCCGCTCATGGTGGCTGCGGCCATAGCGATCAAGCTCGACACCAACGGGCCGGTCTTCTTCTTGCAGCGCCGGGTGGGCCGCGACGGCAAGCACTTCGACGTCTTCAAGTTCCGCACGATGCACATGGACGCCGACGACCTCAAGGAAGACATCGCGGCGCTCAACTACCACGGGGGCGGGAACAACAGCGGCATGTTCAAGATCCGCGAGGATCCGCGGATCACGCGCGTGGGGCGCATCCTGCGCCGCGCCTCGTTCGACGAGATTCCGCAGCTGCTGAACGTGATGACCGGCGACATGAGCCTCGTCGGGCCGCGGCCGCTGATCGAGAACGAGGACAGGCAGGTTGAGGGCCGCTTCCGACAGCGCGTGTCGATCACGCCGGGGCTCACCGGCCTCTGGCAGGTGCACGGCCGCTCCGAGATCCCCTTCGAGGAGATGGTCAAGCTCGACTACCTCTATGTGACGAGCTGGTCGCTCGCGCTTGACCTGAAGATCCTCATGAAGACCTTCGCCGCGGTCTTCAAGGGCTCCGGCGCCTACTGAGCCGGGGCGCCGCGCGCCTACTGAGCCGGGCGCCGCGCGCGCACTGAGCCGGCCAGCGCGCGAGCCCCACGCGCGAGCGGGCGCAGTGCTGGCCAGGCGCGCGAGCTCTTGACCCAGCGCCGGGGCGCGCTTGTGTCGGCTGCGAAGCGCTCCCGGCTCGCCTTGACCACGATCGTGCGCGGCCAGCGCATCGGGTCGGGCCTGCGCGACCAGGAGTCGAGGCTCGCCGCCGCGGCATAGCCCGCCACGCGAGCCGCGTCGACCACGCGCTCGTCGACGTCGCCGTGTGGGTAGGCGAGCGTCCTGCAGGGAACGCCGATGCGGTCCTCGCAGCGCAGCCGCGACGCGGTGAGCTCGCGCTGAAGGTCGCGGGTCGGCAATCCAGTGAGTCGCGGGTGCGAGCAGGTATGGGAGCCGATCTCCCAGCCCGCCGCCTGCAGCTCGCGCAACTCGGCCCACGACATGCCGGCCAGCTCGTGCTCGTGCTCGGTCCCCAGCCAGCGGTCGAGCTGCGGCCAGGCCCGCGGCGCACCGCTCTCGGTGTGGTCGCTCGGGACGAACACCGTGGCCGGCACTCCCAGCTCGCCAAGCAGCGGGTAGGCGCGCTCGAACACGGAGTGGAAGGCATCGTCGAAGGTCACGGCGAAGCTGCGCCGCACGGGGGGCGCGATCACGGCGTCGTGGAAGGTCGCGGCGCTGTAGCCGCGCCCCAGAAGCAGTTTCACGTCGCGCTCGAGCTGGGCAGGAGCCACGGACATCGGGAGCGGCCAGTCCGCGCTCACCGCGTGGTAGCAGAGGACGAGCACGTCGGCGAACCGGGTCCGCGCGCGTTCGGGCATTGCGCTACGGCCCGGCAGCCGCGCTGCGCGGCGCCGCCGCGGCCGAGTCGAGCACCTCCGCCAGCCGGCGCGTGAGCTGTTGGCGCGAGAAGCGCTCGAGCACGGGCGCCCGCGCGCCGGTCGGCGCGAGCGTGCCGGCCTTCCAGCGCAGGAACAGGTCCTCGATCGCCGCCTCGATGCGCTCGTGCTCGTGGGGCTCGGCGCAGGCGCCCGCCTCCAGCTCTCGAACCAGGCGGTAGGCATAGTTCGCGGCCGAGGTCACGCACAGCACGGGCCGTCCCGTGGCCAGGTACTCGTAGATCTTCCCGGGGGTGTTCTGGGGCGCGGCGGCCGGCACGTAGCAGACGAGCGCGTGCGCGGCGGCCATCTCGCGCACGGCGGTCGAGTGGTCCACGTAGCCGGTGCGGACGACGTCGAGCGGCCCTGCGTCGAGCTCCGGGATGCCCACGTTGCCCACCACGCGCAGCTCCAGCTCGCCAGGGGCGATCACGCCGCGCTCGGCCAGCCGGCGGAGCGCCGCGAGGATCGGGGCGCAGTCGATCGAGCGGTAGAGGCTGCCAACGAACGACAGCCTGAAGCGGGAGCCGCTCGGGCCCGGAAGGTCCTCCGGAATATCGTCGGGATCCACGCCGTTCGGGATGAAGGTGCGCTGCGCGTCGCCCGGCTCGCTGCCCTCGATCCGCGCGAACTCGGCGCTCACGAGCAGCTGGCTCGCGTGCCTGGAGACCGCGCGCTCGGCGCCCCGGTCCGCGGCCGCGAAGCCGGGCGGGCGGCCGTTGTGGAATGCGTAGTTCGCCCACGGGTCACGGAAGTCGGCCACCCAGGGGACCCCCGTGAGCCTGTGGATCGCGAGCGCGGCCATGTGAGTCGAAGCGGGCGGCGCGCTGCTGTAGATCGCCTCGGGTTGCAGCTCGCGCACGGCACGCACGCCGGCGCGCACCGCGCCGGGGATCCAACCCGCCTCCCGGTCCGGCCAACCGGCCAGGTAGGGCGCATAGGGGACACCGGCGCGCCGCGCCCGCCCGGCCACACGGCGTCCCAGCATCAGCTCCGGGGCTCTGAGCACCCTGAGCCCCGGCGGCAGGTCCGCCTCCAGGGTCGCGTCCTCGGCGTGGTAGAGCCGCGCCGAGGTGGTGAGAACGGTCGGCTCCCAACCCTGCTCGGGGAGGTACTTCACGAACTTGACGCTGCGCTGGACGCCCCCACCCGCGAGCGGCGGGAAGTGGTAGGCGAGCATCAGCACCCGACGAGGGCTCACGGCTCCGCGGTGGGAGGCTCGGCCGAGCGCCGCTCAGCGCTCGCGGCCACGGCGATGGCGGCCATAAAGAAGAAGATGTAGGGCACCTGGGGGAATGCGAGCACGTCGAAGAGGCCGGACGCCACGGCAAAGCCTACGGCGCCGGCCGCTGCCGCCACCGCTGGTGGAGACCGCAACGCCTTCGGGCCCCTGCGCTTGGCCAGCGCCAGCACCGACAGGACCATGACCGCGAACGCTCCCACCCCGATCCAGCCCGTCGTGATGCGCAGGCCGAGGAACTGGTTGTCCAGGTACCGGTAGCGGTGCGGGTCGTAGCTGCCGTACCCGCGCCCGATCGCGATGCCGTGGAGCAGGTCGGGGGCAACCGCCTTGTAGTCCTCGGTTCGCCCGGAGACAGGCGCGGAGTCATCGCCGGCCGAGAACTGGCTCCTGATCGATCCCATTGCGCCGGGTGACAGCACGTGGGTCATGAGCAGCAGCCCGATGCCGAGCGGGATCATCTTGCGGATGTCGCGGGGCTGGAAGAGCACCAGCGCGGTGATTGCGACCAACGGGACCACGACCGCGCTCTTGCGGACCGTGGCGGCCGCGCCGCCCAGGATGATCGCGGCGGCGAGACCGTAGACGAGCTTGCTCCAGAGGTCCTCCACCTGCATCACGCGGTTGATCGCGAACGGGAGCGCCAGTGCCAGCATCGTGGTCACGGCCAGACCGTGTCCGGTCGGCCCGCTCACCGCACGGCGACCGATCGAGTCCACGCCGACGGTGTCGGGTGCCACGTACACCGCGCCCGGCAGTAGGTGCGCAGTCCACGCAAAGAAGACGTTCATGTCGCTGCGGTACTCGTAGATCGTCCCGAGCGCCGTGATGCACGCGAGCACGATGGTCAGCGTGATGAATGCCTGGACCTCGGTTGGCCGGATCACCGACGACGCGACGTAGAAGAAGGTGATGTACGAGACGAGCAGAGCGAGGTTCTTGATCGCCATGCTGAACTCGCCGAGGTTCACCAGCGTGCCCGAGTTGATCAGGATGCTCGCGAGCGCCGCCGCGAAGAACGCGGCCACGCCGAGGTCCATGGGCGTGTGCCGGAGGCGCGGCGTGCCCTCGCCGCCCGCCGCCAGGGAGCCGAGCCAGATCACGGCGATGACCCCCAGGATCACCCGGTCGAGGCGCGCCTGGAAGGGCAGCGAGAACGGCAGGGTGATCGCGTCGAACGGGATCACCCACAGCATCACCAGGAAGCCCGCCAGCATCCAGGGGAGCAGGCGGCCGGTGTTCGGCCAATCGTCGGTCAGGTCGATCACGAGTCGCCGCGTGCGAGCCCCGGCTGGGGGCGGGGCCACACGGGGCTCGAGCTGGACGGCGGTGGACATTGGCCTTCCTACGCGGCGCTGCCGCTAGTGCCGGTCGGGATAGCTGCTCGTCACACGGTCGGTCCCCATCAGGACCGGGCTGCGGTGCTCCGGCTGGGCGTGTCCGTTCGAGCTCGCGGCTGGGTTGCTGCGCTCGGCCTGGTCGGCACGCCGCCAGGAGGCCGCGACGTTCGAGGCGAACAGGATCAGGAGGCAGAAGCCCGTGAACAGCGCGACGAATGCGAGCAATCCGACGGCGAGGTTGGTGCCGGAGGAGATGACTCCGCCGACCGCCCCGCCGAGCTGGCGGACCTTCACGCGTCGCTGCTCCGGCACGGCCTGCTCGACTTGGAGCTTGTCGATGTACTGACGCAGGCCCACGGCCGCTGCGTCGGCGAGATTGATCGCCGCCTCGGCGGACGGTCCCTGCGCCGCGATCGAGAGGAGGGGAGTCTCCGAGGGCTGGGATACGCGTAGGCGGTAGTACCCGTCCTCACCAACGATCTGGTTGGCACGAGTCTCGGGCGCGGCGTTGTTGCTCTCGGGCGTGACCCCACCGGTGATGATCTGGCTCGGTGCGATCCCGACCCGGCGCGCGATCTCCTTCTTGACGGGCTCGCTGCTCATCAGCGGCCCATACACGGCCGCGCGGTCCTTGGCGGCCTCGAAGTCGCGCCGAAGATCCGCGACCGGCGACTTCGGCGAGTCCACCAGGACCTGCGTGAGTGCGGCTCCGACCTCCCTGTTCTTCTTCTCGATCGAGGGGGGCAGGAGGGAGACCCGGAAGGTCGTTATGACGGCGATGGCGAGGGCGAGGAGCCCCGCGCATACCACCAGCGCCTTGCGCTTCCACAGTTCTCTCAAGATGTGGGCTAGATCCACTTGTCAAAGCTCCTTGGGCTCAGTAACCGCATTCCTGGGACAAACGCGGCCCGGTCATCCGTTCTTCCGACCTTTTTTCAGCGCGCGGGGCGGGGCAGCAGCGCTCGCAGCGGCCTGCGCATGCGGCGACGCAGCTCACGGCGGGTGAATCGCCGAAACTCGGCGTCCTCGACCTTCGGGCGCCGGCGCACGGCGGCTCCGAAATACCCCCAGAGGAAGGCCAGCCCCGATACGCCAAGCGGCCGCTCGAGGGCCATCTTGAAGGCGCGCAGGGCGACCCAGCCGGGCCCGTAGCGCACGATCCATGCGCACTCGCCGTGCCGCGCGTGGCCGCGCAGCCTGCCGCCGGTGCTCGCGCGTGGGCGGTGGTGGCGCGCCACGAGCTCGAGGTAAGAGTGCGTCTCGAAGCCGTGCATGCGCGCGTACGTCTCGTCGATCGTGTCCCAGCCGAGGCGCTCCTGGATTCCGCCGATGGCCGTGAAGCAGGGAAGCGTGTAGAGCTTCAGCGCGCCGTGCACGTGGTGGCGCGGGATGCGGATCGGTCGCCAGCGCTCCCCGCACGGCTCGATCAGGGTGCCGCCGGCCACGCCCAGGCGCGCGTTCTGGGCGAGCTCGGCGAGCAGCCGCTCGAAGTAGTCGGGCGGCAG
>Ga0190265_10002855_pt1 | contig 11692 bp, 10 predicted proteins | sample Popmic124T_FD_133135 | JGI IMG/M metagenome (GOLD analysis project Ga0190265, IMG submission 133135) | Populus adjacent soil microbial communities from riparian zone of Indian Creek, Utah, USA - 124 T | ecosystem: Environmental > Terrestrial > Soil > Riparian zone | place: USA: Utah | collected...
ATACGTCAGTGCCGTCTCACCTACTTTTACCGCGAATTTGCCGGCCTTCAACGCCTTCACTTCGAGGCAATAATCCTCCAGGCTGCCGCCAAAGCCATTGGCCTGCGCTTCCAGCCAGTACTGGTGGAATTCCACCAGCCAGTTACTTTGCCCGAGATCACCGAACGAGTGAACGTAGCTTTCGCCCGGCGCGCCCCAGTTGTCAAAGAGAATGCCGAGCTTGAAGCTTGCCTGGGTTGCGCGCATAAACTCACGCTCGTCGATGTCGAAGAGCTGGTGAAATCTGCGCATGGTGGGAATGGTCGCCTCGCCCACACCCACGGTTCCGATCTGGTCGGATTCGACCAGGGTGATTTCGAGCAAGTTACCCAGCCGCTTGACCAGGCAGTAAGCTGTCAACCAACCAGCCGTTCCGCCACCGGCGACGATTACGCGAATTTTCTCATCCATCAATGGTCTCTGGACAGTCAACGATTCAGGTTATGCTGCAACGGCGCGCAGGCTGCGCGCCGTCAATTCATCCGTGTTCACCAAAGGTCCGAGACACTCTTCGGGCAAATGCGCTGTTACGTTATTGGCGGAACCGAAGATATAATAGTCGACCAACTCCCGCCGCGCCTTTTTTTTTCGGAGTATAGGAAGGATAAGCACCCTTTTTGTACCTGGTCAACGGTCATTTCACGGAAGACGAAGGGCCATGCGCCCTACCACCACCCCGATATCCTGCCCCCTTTCAATCATCATGATCGCGTTCAGTTCGCCGGTCGGAAAAATGCCGACATCCAGGCCGACGTCGCGCGCCCGCGGTAGCTCCTGCGAGAGCGAGGCGGCGGACAGGACCGCGGCCGAGGCCGCAATGGGCAGGGTCCAGGCAGGTCTGGCCGTGAACGTGGCCGCCCGCGATGTAATGACCAGGGGGGGCCACCGTATGACCCCGCCGCGCGACAGGCAAGGCGGCCGGGCGGCCGCCTCAGTCGAAGACGTCGAAGATGTTGCTATACTTCAGGATGAGTTCGCGGCCGGCGGGCGGCGCGCCGTCGAAGCGCTCGTCGATCTCGTTGTAGACGAGGAACAGTCCCGAATTGGCCGACTGCAGCCACGAGAAGCGCAGGTTCGTCGACAGCACGCCGCCTGAGTCATTGTGCTGTACCAGCGCCTGCAGGAGGATGTTCGGCGTGAACGAGTACGACAGGCGCAGTCGGGTCAGGCTGACGGAGAAGTCGCCGTTTGCCACCGGCAGGTCGAAGTCGTTGTAGTCGATCGACAGCTCGGAGCTGAAACGCTCGCCGACGCGGTAGCGTAATGTCGGCGTGAAACTTACTCGGTCGCCGCCGAAGCGCCCGCCGGCTATCAGCCGCGTATCGATGCTGAGCGGTGCGCTCTGGTCCGTGAAGAAGACGATCTGGACTTCGCTGTGATCGTAGGTACCTGGCTCCACCGTGACGCCGTCCACGATCTCGAACGGCTGCTTGACGCCGGCCTTCGTGAAGTTGACGCCGGTGTGAATCTCGGTGCTTGTCTTGAACTCCCAGTGCGAGTCGACGTGCAGGAAGCCTGTCTCCTGGAAGCCGTCGAAGTCCCAGTAGCCGTCGTAGGAAATGTGCGGCCGAATCTCGAGCAGGTTCCAGAGATTGTCCGGCCGGATGCGGCGCATGATCAAGCCGTCCGCCCTCCGGTACGCCGTGCGCGCGAGAAAACCAACCTGCGGGCTAAAGTTCTCGCGGACCTCGGTGTAGCCCATACGCGTCGACCAGTCCGCGGAGCTGTAGTCGCCCCGCAGGTTGAACGCGGTGTCACGGTCTTCCAGCGTCGGCGTGTCGGTCTGCGCGGCCCAGGCTTCGAACAGCAGGTTTTCGCCGACGCCCCAGCGGCCGTCGATCGCGTAGGTCTGGTGGGATTCGCTGATGCCCGGCCCGCTGATACTCAGGCCGCCCTCACGATTGACGATCAATGCGCCGATCGCCGAGCGGTTCGGCAGCTCCTGGCTGATGCGCGCGACCGTGAAGTCGCTCGCGTCTACCGTCTCGCCGAGACCTTCGTCGGACATGTGCAGGAAGCCGACGTTCGTGCTTGCGCCGAGCTTTCCCGACAGGCGCACGCCGCCCTCGATCGGGATCAGCTCGCCTTGTGGCCCTATGCCGATGCGGCGGCTGAAAAACAGCTCCACTTGCTCGGGGTTGCCGACCGTGAACAGCCCGGCATTTTCCAGAAAGAACGGCCGTTTCTCGGGGAAGAACAGGCTAAAGCGGTCGAGGTTGACCTGCTGCTCGTCGGCCTCGACCTGTGCGAAGTCCGTGTTGTAGGTCACGTCCAGCGTCAGGCTTGGCGTAATCGAGTACTTGACGTCGAAGCCGAACTCCTGGTCGGTCTCGGTGCCGGACAGGTTGCCGCCCTCCTCGGCCCGGCCGAGCACATAGGGCGTGATCTGCAGGTTCCGCTGCGCCGGCGGCGCGATGCCGCGCACGGTGCCGGCCTCGGACACGCGGTAGAGATTGCGCTGCCGGGACAGCGGCGCCCAGAACGCGATCTCGTTGTTGCGGCGGATGTTGCGCTGGAAGTTGATGCCCCAGACCTGCTCGTCGCTGCTGCCATAGCGCAGCGAGCGGAACGGAATCTCGAACTCGGCGCTCCAGCCAATCTCGGAAATCTGCGCCTGCACGTTCCACGAGGCATCCCAGTCCAGGTTGAAGCTGCCGCCACTCACGCTGAAATCGTTGGTGCCTTCCTTGATGACCTGGCCGTCGTACTGGATGCCGGCCGGGTTCGTGCCGAACACGAAGCCGTTCTGCTTGTCGAGCAGACCGTCGATCACGACCTGGAAGCTGTCAATGTCATTGAGCGACGAATCGCGTCCGCGGTCGAACACGATGATCCCGTCGGGATTGGCGTCGTAGGCGACGACGCCGATGTACAGTGCATCGCTGGTGTAGCCGAGAAACACCTCGGTTCGCTGGCTGCCCGGCCGGCCCTCCGCTGGCTGGATCTGCCAAAAACCTGTCGTCGGCACGACGTTCTCCCAGGCCGGGTCGCCTAACACCGCGCCATCGAGCCGCGGCGGCGTGTCGATCGCGAATGCGTTCGCGACCGGCCGCGGCGACATCGGCCCTGCTGTCTGCGCGACGATCGCGGTCGCCGCCAGCATCCCTGTCCCCAATAGTAAGATGCGCAGCAAGATGCGCTCTCTGCTTTGCTTCACCTTTTCCCCTGAATGATCGTGCGGCCCTTGAAGCGGGCTGCCGTGTCGCCACTGCCCGGGTGCGTGGCGCTGCCAGTCTAAATGGCCGCAAGGCGAACGGTTCGCCGGATAGCGAATTTTTTTTGTTTCAGATGAACGGATCGGACGTCGTCGAATCCGTCACCGGAGTTTTAGCATCGCCAACGGACTCGAGGCAGGTGTCATCTTCGGACAGGCTATTTCGGCTCGTAGCCCCAAACAAAATTTTCGCGATTGGGCATCTTGACAGCGGGCAGTGTGTCTGCATTCAAGCGTTCGTTCTCGTCTACGATATCGTTGAGAAACAAAACGTACGCCGTCAAGCCGTAGACCTCATCCGCCGAAAGGCTGCCTGGCGTTTGATACGGCATCGCGCGGCGTATGTAGTCGAACAGGGTCGTGGCATATGGCCAGTAGCTCCCGACTGTCTTCTCGGGCCGGGCGGTGTCGATCGTCCCGTGCCCGCCGACCAGTCGGTCATTGATTCCGTCCGCGCCGGACGCGCCGTGACAGGCCAGACAGTGCTGCTCGTAAACGTCCTTCCCCTCCGCAGCAGTGCCGCTTCCCGAAGGGAGGCCGCGGCCATCGGGCAGCACCACGTAGTCGATGTCGGCGAGCTCAGCCTCGGAAACGGGCTCCCCGAGCATCGGGCTCTGTGCGTCGCAGAGCCTGGCGTATGCCAGACCAATCGAGACGGCCATGATCCACCTAGACATAAACATTGCGAACCTCGCCATCGGCACCGACCTGCCACGCCTGTATGCCATTGACGTGGTAAAAGGAATTGCTGGCTCTGCCCTCGAGCACGGCGGCCCGCGTGGGCTGCACGCTGCCGGACTCGTCGATGGCACGGCTCATCAGGACCGCAGGGCCGCCGTTCCATCGCCACGGCGACCGGAACCGGGTGAGACACTTCGGCAACACATGCTCGTCGAGCGCCGCATCGGCCCAGCTTCGTCCACCGTCGGCCGACACTTCGACCCGGCGGATTCGACCGCCACCCGACCAGGCAATGCCGCTGACCTGATACACGCCCGCAGCACCCAGGCTCAGGCCGGGAGACGGGCTCGTGATCAACGACTTGACGCCCATCGGAAACGTGAACAGTTCGGCAATGCCGTCATCCCGAAGGTCGGAATACTTCGACGTCTCGTCCTTGGTCATCGCGGGCCGGTCCGTGAGTTTCAGTGTCCGCAGCCACTTCACGCACATATTGCCCTCCCAGCCGGGCAGGAACAGTCGCACCGGATAGCCGTTGGACGGACGCAGAGGCTCCCCGTTCTGATAGAGCGCAACGATTGCATCATCCAGGATCTTGTCGAGCGGCACGCTGCGGCTCATCATCGCCGCGTCGGCGCCGCCGGCAATCACCCAGCGGGCCTCGGGCCTGATCCCGACGTCGTCCAGAAGCGCCGACAGGGGCACGCCACCCCATTCGCTGGCGGACACCAGTCCGTGCATCTGACTCGCCGGGCCCTGCACCGGCTCGGGCGCGATCATCGCCCCGCTATTCCCGGAGCATTCGAGAAACTGGATGCGTGACACCGTCGGGTATCGGCTCAGCGCTTCCACAGAGAACTTGAGTGGCCGGTCGACCAGTCCGTGGATGACGAGCCGGTGTCGATCGGGGTCGATGTCCGGAATACCGCTGTGGTGCCGTTCGAAGTGCAGTCGGCTCGGCGTGATGATGCCGTCCAGGTGTTCGAGGGGCGTGCGCGAAGAGCCGGCACCGGTCGTGCCCGGCTGGGAACCGACATTAACGCGCTTGAGGTGGTTCTCATAGCGAGAGGGCGGTCCACTCTCGCTCATGCCGGTGCCGGGCACACTCGTCCACGGCTCACGCGCCGCCCCGGCCTTTGCCGTCAGCAGCGTGGCACCTGCCAGCGCACCACCACTTTTCAGGAACCACCGTCGATCCAGCAAGCCGTTGCCGGCCGCCGGGACCTGTTCGGATGTATCGCTCATCCCCTGACCCCCAATTCTTGGCATGCCGATCGGTACTACCTGCTCATTGTCTTTCCGACGCCGCGAATCAGGGACTCTGCCAGGCGACGAATTGGCGGTCGACGCTCAGGTCCAGGAAGTACGCGTATTTGAGCTGCCCGTCTACGGATTCGAAATGGCAGGACCGCTGGACCGGCAGCGCACGGTACGACTGCATGCCGGCGAAAACCGGTGTTGGTGGCCCGATACTCTCGACGTCCAGGCAGTACCGCGCTCCACCACCCACGCTACTGTGCTGCAACCGGCGGCCTTGGCTCGCAGCTTGCGCCCGCCTGCGTGCACCGCCTTTTCCGGCAGACAGGTGAAGGATTCGACGACGCCGACTGCTCGGATCCCGCTCGTATCATGTGACCTGCCGGGCGGGAGCGCCGATCGTTACGCGCCGGTACCCGCCAATGGCACGGAAGTAGAGCATCAGCGCGAGGAAGATCACCGCGAGTATCGCCGGGACAAAAGCGTCCGCTTTCAACGTCTTGCGATCCCCTGCAACGCTCGCTGCCTGCACGAGCCGCTCTTCCGGTCCCAGTACAGTCGACGCCGCCTGCGGGTCGGCTTCGCCGGCTGCGGCCAGGCGCCGGCGCTCATCGCCGAATTTCGTCTGGATCTCGCCGAGCTTCCGGCCGTCGAGCCCGTAAGCTTCGTCGAAGAACAGGAACCGGCTGGGGTCCGGAGCCCGGTATTCTTCGTAGACGGCAGGATCCGCCGCCTGAAGAGCCTCGCCCGCGAAGCGGTCCTTCGCATAGCCGAGCCCCGGGGTACCGACGAGTCCCGCGGACATCATGCCGATGCCCCCCATGATGGAGATCGCGACCGCACCGGTGCGCGGGAAACGGTCGGATGCAATCGCGAGCATCGTCGGCCAGAAGAAGGTCTTGCCGACGGCGTACACCATCAGCGCGAACAAGGCGCCGCCGAAGCCGGTGATTGCGCTCGTGAGGTTCAGGCCCACGCACGCCAGCACCGAGCACACGAACAACAGTGCGACAGGCGAAAGGCCGAGCCGCCGCTCGATGAAGTCGGCACAGAAGCGCAAGGCAAACATCGTGGCGGAGGTAATGACAAACAGGATCTTGCCCTGCTCGGAGGTCAGCAGGTTGCCGGTAATGTTCTGTATCCAGCCGTCAGTACCGAGTTCCACCGCGCCGATGAGAAGGTGCGTGACGAACAGGACGAAAAGCAGCCAGGACCCGAGCGCGAAGTTCGTCATCCAGGCCACGGCAAGCAGCGCCGCACCGGCGATGCCGTACGCGACGGCGGCGTTGAGCCCGAGTGCGCTCTGGCAGAACAATGCGATGAGGTAACAGATGACGAGCGCACCCAGGATACCGACGTCCTTCAACATCTCGCCGAGCTTGAGCCCGGAGAGTGCCGCCTCGGAAAGCGGCATGTGCTGGCGGAAGAACATCGCGCCGTAGACCAGGGTCGGGATGAGGTAGAGGATGAGCGCCACACGCCAGTCGACCTGCATGCGATCGTCGAGAACCCAGCCGATGACGCCTCCGAGAACGAGCCCTGCCGGCCAGCTCGCGTGCAGGATATTGAGGTAGTGCGTGCGCTTCTCGGGAAACAGCGTCGCGACCAGCGGGTTGGCGACCGCCTCAAGCGTGCCGTTCGCCAGCGCGAAAAGGAACATGCCGAGGTACAGCGTCGTGTACGCGGCGTCGCCGGTCGCGCTCACTGTCACCACTGCGGAGAGCACGTGCAGTAAGAACGCGGCGATCACGAGCTTGGCGTAACCGATGCGGTCGCAGACCAGCCCGCCGATGATGATGCCGAAGCAAAAGCCCGAGAAACCGGCGCCGCCGATGGCGCCGAGCTGCGTGGCCGTGAAGCCGAACTCCGCGCCCCAGTTGTCAAAGATGCCCCCGCGGATGCCGAAACCCATGCCGGCCGCCAGGATTGCGACGAATCCCGCCCATAGAAGTCGCCGCGCGTTGGTCTCCGATTCGATCTGTACGTTCATTTATCCCCTCATTGTGAAAGCCGGCAAGCGGATGATGTCGCAGCCAGCGAACGCCGTTCACTGTATTGAAGACTCGTTAGCCCCAAAGGCCCGTAACAGATCGCCATGCGTTATATATCATTCAATCTTGAATACGCGATTAGCTTTGTACCATAAGGCGTAGTGCGACGTAAGCTCAGGCACTAGGCACGGAAGTCTGCCGCGTCGCCATCGGCTCGACAAGTGCCTCCCGAATTCCTTGCAACGATTCAGCCGGCAGGCATTCCCTGTCCTGCGACTTCTTCTCGCATGAGGCTGGGTCGCACTGCGATTCGTCGGTTTTCCCGGTCTGCATTAGATACGGACCACGGGCTTACGCTGATTCTGAAGGTTGCATTCGCAACATGCACACCATCCGTCGCGCTCTACAAGCGGCTATCTGTGTCCGTCGCGGCAAGGCAGCTTGACGTCAGCTCGAGCGGCACCTCAAGATTACGGTAGCCGCCTTGAGGCTCCACGGGGAGCATTGACCGCCGCGTGGCGATGGGATCACGTGGCGATAGAATAATCAGGAGTGTTGATGGAAAACGTTGCGAGACACCTCACGACCCGCCGCGAAGCAATCAAACTGGGATTCCTCGCCGGTGCCGGACTGACATTCGGACACGCGGCCGAGGTCTTTGGGCAGGCATCGCCCGGCACGCAGGGACTCAGGACACGACCTATTCCCAGGACCGGCGAAAAGCTGCCCGTCGTCGGAGTCGGCACAAACCAGTGGGGCGCGCAGAGCGAGGCGGAGATCGCGCCATTGCGCGACATTATCCGGTTGATGGTTGAAAACGGAGCCACCGTCATCGACACGGCGCGGGTCTACGGACGCGGGCGCGCCGAGGAGGTCATCGGCCAGGTCATTCGCGAGCTGGACGTTCGGGACGACCTGTTCATCGCGACCAAGGTCACGACACCCGAGACCCGCGACGAGGGCATTGCGTCGCTCGAGGCATGTATGAATGCGTTGGGTCTCGATCGCGTATCGGCGATGCGGGCTCACAGCATAAGCGGCGCCGAGATCCTGTTTCCGATCTTCAGGGAATGGAAGGAGGCGGGTCGAATCAGATACTTCGGCGACACAACGATGGACGCTGAGGAGTATCCGGAGTTGGAGCGGCAGCTTCGGGAGGAGAACATGGACATCATCGAGATCGACTACTCGGTGCTCGATCGAGCCGCCGCGGACCGAATATTGCCGCTGGCGCAGGATCAAGGCGTTGCCGTCATGGTGGCCAAACCATTTGGCGGCACGTCCGGCTCCATCTTTGCCCATGTGGGCGGCCAACCGGTCCCCGACTTCGCAAGGGACATTGGCGCTACAAGCTGGGCGCAGCTCTGCCTCAAGTACATTCTGGCAAATCCGGCGGTCACCGTGGTGATTCCGGGGTCCGACAAACCGGAGCACATGGTGGACAACTTGGGCGCTGCGCAGGGTGAACTGCCCGATGCGGACCTGCGCCGGCGCATCGAGCAGATCTTCGACAACCTCTGAGTCAGCCGGTGTTGGTTGCCAGTTTTGGGGATGAAGAGTTTCGTGATCCCGCCTGCGTGGACCGACATTGCCGGCAGATAAGCGCGTCGGCACGTTTTCGGTGCAGGACCATTTCGATATTGTGACTACATCGATTCCGAAATTCTAATTAGTCGGTTCGCTTCAATATCATGATCGACGGTCTGAAATTTCCCCGACGGCCAAGTCACTTCAATTCGATCTACTTCAGTGTGCTTGCCAAGGCCAAAGTAAAGTGGATATAGGCTTTGAGAAAGATACCCAGACTTACCGTCCTGCATTTTTGTGTAGACGTCATTTCCCGCGATGACTCTTACCGTTGCACCTATGCCGCTTTTATTCGATTTGCTCCCGACGAGTGCTACCTTCAGATAGTTGAGCTCTTTCTTTTCGCTTAAGTTACTAGTAAGCACCATGGGCGGCTGATTCATTTCCAGTGTCACGATATCCAGGTCGCCGTCCTGATCCAGATCAAAGATAACCGACGATCGAGACCCCAGCGCGCCCCAAATCACACGGCGACCCCTTGATGACCCGCATACTATATGGCCTTTGTCTCTACTAGAACACATCAATTCAAACAACGGTGCAGCCGTCACGCCCCCTTTTCTGGGCTCAATGCCGATCACGTATTCGCTATCGAGGAACCCACTGCCCGCGTTGTTAAGAAGCAGAGTGTTGGCCGCATAGCGAAAGGGATAGTTCATACCTGAGGCGATAAACACGTCGTCGAAACCATCTGCATTCAAATCGCCGGTACTTAGGCCCCATGGCCAATAATTTTCCGCACCGATATGATCAGAAACTTCCGTGAATTTGCCATTGCCATCGTTGCGATAGAAAGCATTACCAAAAAGACTATTTCCACCCGTCTGCAAGAAAGATTCTGGATAATGTTCTGTCATTTTCTGCTTTTCATCGGAACTGTTAACATTTTCAGCCATGTCCGAATGCATGTCCGTGACGTAAATATCCATGTCGCCGTCGTTATCATAATCGAACGACCGAATTCCCATTGAGCCCCAGGGTGTTTTGGGAAACCGCTCTCGGCTCCTGCGAACAAAACGCTCGCCCTGGTCGTTTTCATAGTATTCGTCGTTTCCTTGCATATTGACCAAGTACAAATCTGGCCAGCCATCACTATTACCATCTATCGCTGCAGCGTCGCCAGTCCAACTTGAATCAACAAGACCTACGTCTTCAGAAACGTCCTTGAAGCGGTTGCCACCCAAATTGTTTAGCAACGCACTGAATTCCGCGCGCTCTGGTTTCAAGTGCCCCGCAAAGGCGTCCTTGAAGCCGACATAGTATTGATAGTCAGTGCTCGTCTGTCCTTTATCCGTGTAAAGGGTCACATTCGAGAGAGTATCTGTGGTATATCGGCCAACATTGGAAACGAAGAGGTCCAGCAAGCCGTCGCGATCATAATCGAAGAATACCGCGCCGGACGAATGTGCCTTAAGACCTGTTCCGGAATGGTCGGTTATATCTTTGAAATGACCGTTGCCATCGTTCTCAAATAGCAAGTTGCCGATTCGAACGTTTGTCAAATAGAGGTCCGGGTCACCGTCGTTGTCGATATCCGCAAAAGACGCAGCAACACCGATTCGATCGTCGACGTTTAATCCTGCTTCCGTCGTGACATCCTCGAAGCGACCGTTCCCAAGATTTCGCCACAGTTCATTGCTGCCAGCCTGGGTAGTGAAGTAGATATCATGAAGTCCGTCGAGATCGACATCGGCTACAGCAACTGCGTTTCCATGATCGTAATGAACCGCTTTGTATTCGATTGTCGTATCATCGACCCCGCGGTGGCGAAAGGTGATACCGCTGCTTGTAATTGCGTCGTTGAATTTGAAACTACTAAATACGTCGGATTGCTCGACCACGCGGATTTGCGTTCGCATTCGGTCATCGACCCAATCAGGTTTCTCAACCTCGGCGGGGAGAAAGACGCGCTCGAAAGCAACTCTCGCGATATCTCGTTTCAAAATTCGTACTTCTTCATTTCTTGAGCTGTTGTAATAGCCTCGAATCCGACCTTCCCAGTCGACTAATACAAGCTGATCGCTACCCATCAATGGCACGTCAGTGCCCTTGGTATCATCACCCATTAACGACTTGAGGCCGCCCTCGCTTAAACGCCGAATTGAGTTTCGCGTCCCGCTCAGAAAATGCCATTGTGTTGTGTCGAGATCATTTTCAGTAATGTAGTCCGTTAACGATCCAGACGTATCGGTATCCGGATCCACGCCAATACTTATCAGACGAATATGTTTCCAGTTGTCGGACTCTCGCAGACTACCCTGCAAAGTGCGCATTACGTTAAGCTTTGCAACGCATGGATCTTTGCACCGTGTGGACATGAGGTTTGCAATCCAAATATGCCCGTAAAGGTCAGCCGAGGAGATTTCGGTTCCTCTTTGATCTGCCATTGAAAAATCTGGCACGCGGTTTAGTATCGGTACCGAATCACGATCAATCATTCCGGCAGCGATTTGACCATCGTCCGCTCCGGCCGTTGCGATGATTGGCTGGTGAATGGTCGCAGTCACTCCGATGCACAGCACAGTCGCGAAAAAACCTATTAGATATTTTGGTAAATTCAGCAAGGTCTCTTTCCCTGGTTCTTTGCGGACAGATTCCGATTCGAATTTGTCCTTCTCACGAAAATATTGAGCGTTCGTGTGCGACCGATGCGAAACGCTTGTTGTCGGATCAATAATGGTTGTCACCTTTAATTCCGACATGAACTTTTCCAATCAGTGTCTCATGAGCGAAGCCGCAGAACTCATCGCCCAGTATCTGCAGCGTTTGATCGCCCTTCGTGCGGAACTGCAATTCAAAAACCAAGGCAGGTACAGCGACCTCGCGTAGATCAAGATCCGGCAGCGCTAAAGAGTACAGGTAGTCATTACTTGTCAATTTCAAAACTATATCGGTATTTTCGGGTAGAAACAGATCTTGTACA
>Ga0190265_10002856_pt1 | contig 11692 bp, 1 predicted proteins | sample Popmic124T_FD_133135 | JGI IMG/M metagenome (GOLD analysis project Ga0190265, IMG submission 133135) | Populus adjacent soil microbial communities from riparian zone of Indian Creek, Utah, USA - 124 T | ecosystem: Environmental > Terrestrial > Soil > Riparian zone | place: USA: Utah | collected...
CGAAGAACTCGCGGTACTTGCCGCGGTAGAACGAGATGTACTGCTGGGTCTCGTGGACGACGACGTTCAGGTAGGCCTGGTCGGGCGAGACATCGCCGAACTGGAGGAGGATGCGGCGCACCTCGGTCTCGATGGCGGCGCGCTCGGCAAGCTCCGCGGGGTTGAGCCGCTCGGTCCGCTCGAGCTCGCGGGACACGGCCTCCAGGTCGTAGTGGCGGAGGTTCTCGGGCAGCCCGGCGCGGATCGCCTCGAGGCCCTGCCTCTCCCAGAACTCCGGCAGGTCGGCCTCCAGCAGGATCAGGCGCGCGTCGTTGAAGCTCTTGCGGGCCTCCTCCCACTTGCCGGTCTGGTAGAAGGTGATGCCCTCGACCGCCCACGAGACCGCCTTGTCCATCGCCTCGCGGGTCGAGAGGGGCGCGCCGAGCGTGGGCAGGTCGCCCTCGCTCTTCGCCGGTACCGCGGCAACCGGCGGGGGCGGAACGGGGGTGGGCTCCGGCTGGATCTCGGTTTGCCGGACGATGACCTGGGGCTTGGGCTTGCCCGCGCAGCCCAGAAGGACCGCGAGCGAGAGAACGAGAGCGAATCGTCCAACCATGCTTGATACCTATGAGAAACGGACCGTTGCTGACGCTGGCGATTCTAGCATATCGACGCGACGCTATGCATAGTTTCCTGTGCTGTCCGGCGGCGGCAGGAAGCCGCTGCGGACAAAATAGTCGAACCAGGTGGCGAGCAGCTCCGGTCCGAGCTCGGGACAGGCGATGCCCGAGCCCTCCAGGCCGGCGCGGGTATTGCGGTCGTCCCAGCGCAGCTCCCGCGGCTGCTCGGCAGCAGCATCATTCCCTTCAAGGAGAGGAGCAAAGGGGGCGAGCGCGTTGTCGGCCCCGCCGCGGATGGCCGCCTTGAGCTCGGTTTCCCAATCTTTCGCGGACAGGCGGCGCAGCTCGTAGCCGTACTCCCTGGCGAAGTCGTAGACCCGCGGCCAGGGCAGGGGGCACGGGTTGGGGAAGTGGAACGTGCGGTTCAGCCGTTCGGGCTGGAGGGAGAGGCGGACGATGGCCGCAGCCACGTAGTCCACCGGCGCGACGTCGAGCGCGGAGTCGTACTCCGGCGCCGCGCCGAGCTGGATCGAGCCCTTGATCAGGTTCCAGACCAGGTCCTGCGTGTTGCCGTAGCCGGTGCGGCTGTCCCCCGCGAGCACGCCGGGCCGGTAGACGTTCGCGGGGATGCCCCGCTCCCGCGCCTGGACCGCGAGCCGCTCCGAGACCCACTTGGTCGGGCCGTACCCGGCGAAGAGGCCCTCGGTCGTCGGGTAGTCGGCGTCCTCCAGCACGACGGGCTCGTCGCCCTCGACACCCAGCGGCGACACCGCGGCGATCGAGGAGATGAAGTGGACCGGTTTCGTGAGGCGGAGGCTACCCAGACGCAGCGCCTCCTCCGTGGCCGTGACGTTCGCCGCCTTGAGCGCCTTGTAGGGGTAGGTGAAATTGACCCAGGCGCCGCAGTGGTACACGGCGTCCACGCAGTTCCCCAGTGCAGAGAAGGCCTCCTCGGAAAGCCCCCAGCGCGGCTGCTCCAGGTCTCCGGGCACGGCCACGATCCGGGCGGCCATGCCGTCTTCCCAGATTTCCGCCTCGGAGAGCCTGCGGCGGATGCGCTCCAGGCCCGACTGCTCGTCGCGGGCACGCACCAGGCAATGGACCCGGGCGTCCGTCTGGCGCAGCAGCTCGCGGAGCAGGAAGGCTCCGAGGAAGCCGGTCGCGCCGGTGAGGAACACTTCCCGGGGATGGGCGATATCCGCAGGCTCTCCCTCCGCCCGGATGGAAGGGTCGAGCACGGCTTCGGCCACCAGGTCGACCTGCGGGGCCTCGATCAGCGTGCCTTCCTGGATCGACAGCGCCATCTGCGCCATGGTGGGCGCCTCGAAGAGCTGGCTCAGGGGGAAGTCGACGCCGTAGGTCTCCTGGACCCGCAGGATCATTTTGGGAGCCACGAGCGAGTGGCCGCCGAGCTCGAAGAAGCTGTCGTGAATACCCACCTGCTCGATCCCGAGAATCTCCTGCCAGATCTCGCACAGGCCGCGCTCCAGCTCGCTTGACGGCGGAGCGTAGGGATTGCGCAGATGGCTCGGGCGCTCGTAGCGCGCCAGCGCTTCGCCCGGCGAGGGTGCATCCTCCACCTTGCCGCGTTCCTGGCCCGGGGCGTCGATCCAGTAGCGGCGACGCTCGAAAGGGTAGGTGGGGAGCGGCAGGCGGTGCCGCATCTCGCCGCCGAAGAGGTCGGATGGGAGCCCGGCGAGCCAGAGCCGGGCGATCGCGCCGAGCAGGTAGGCGGAGTCGGGCTGGCGGTCGTAAGAGGGCCGCAGGGTGGGGAGCACTGTGGCCTCACCAGTCTGGAGCGCGAGCGTGGTGAGGCTGGTGCCCGGCCCGATTTCCAGCAGCAGGCGGGCCGGGTCCTTGCGCAGCTCGGCGAGCGCATCGCCGAAGCGCACCGGCTGGCAGAGGTGGCGGCCCCAGTACTCCGGGTCGGTGGCCTCGGCGGCCGTGATCCAGGTGCCTGTGACGTTGGAGAGGAACGGGATCTGCGGCGCGTTGCGGGGGATCTCCCTGATCATCCGGACCAGCCGCTCCCGGATCGGCTCCATCATCGTGGAGTGGAACGCGTGTGTGGTGGGCAGGCGCCGGCAGGCGATCCCCTGCTCGGTGAGCCGCTTCTCCAACTCATCCACGGCCGACACCGGGCCGGCGACCACGGACAGGTTGGGGCCGTTGACCGCCGCGAGCGACAAATACTGCCGGGCCTCTTCCTCCGGCAGGAGGACCGCGAGCATGGCCCCCGCTTCCAGCTCGTCGATGAGCTGCGCGCGGCGGGCGACCAGGGAGAGCGCGTCCTCCAGGGAGAAGACGCCGGAGACGCACGCGGCCACGTACTCGCCCAGGCTGTAGCCGGCCAGGGCCGCGGGGCGGATGCCCCGCTCTTCGAGGAGCTTCGCCAGCGCGTACTCGACCGCGAACAGAGCCGGCTGCGTGTAGAGCGTGCGGTTCAGGCGCTGGCTCGCCTCGTCGGTCGGCGCTCCGCGGAGCATGGCCTTGAAATCGAGAGGGCCTTCTTCCTGCGGCTTCGCGTCCGTGCCGCGGGGCCAGATCACCGTCCGGATGTCCAATCCGAGCAACGGCGCGAGGATCGCGGCGCTGCGGTCGATCTCTTCGCGGAAGGCGGGCTCGTCCTGGTAGAGCCCGAGCCCCATGTCCACGTAATGGTCGCCCAGGCCCGAGAACATGAACGTGACGGGGCGGTCGGCCGGCTCCTGGATGCTGCCGAGGAGGCGCCGGGGATCGCGGGAGCGGAGGGCCGCGACGGCGTCCTCGCGGCTCCGGCAGACCAGCGGCCGGCGATGGGGGAAGGTGCGACGGCCTTCCTGCAGAGTGAAGGCGATATCCGCCAATGGCGCCTCGGGATGGGCCTCGATCCAATCCGCCAGCCGGTCGGTGGAGGCCTCCAGGGCCGTGGCGGTCCTGGCCGAGAGGAGCAGGAGCTGCCAGGGGTGCGATGGCCCCGAGGGCTCGCGCTCCGGCGCCTCCTCGACGATCGCGTGCGCGTTGGTCCCGCCCATGCCGAAGGAGCTGACCCCGGCCCGCCGCGGGCCGCCGGTGCTCTCCCAGGCCGTGAGCCGGGTGTTGACGTAGAACGGGCTGCCGTCGAAGTCGATGCGCGGGTTCGGGGTCCTGAAGTGGAGGCTGGGCGGGATCTCGCCGTGGCGGAGGGCGAGGATGGTCTTGATCAGGCCGCCGACCCCGGCCGCCGCCTCCATGTGCCCGACGCTCGCCTTGAGCGAGCCCAGGGCGCAAAAGCGGGTGCGTTCGGTGCCCGCGCGAAACGCCTGGGTGAGAGCCGAGACCTCGATGGGATCGCCGAGCGGCGTGCCGCTGCCGTGGGTCTCCACGTAGGAGATCGACTCGGGAGCGACACCGGCCGCCGCTTGCGCCATGGCGATCACCTCGGCCTGGCCGTCGATGCTCGGCGCGGTGTAGCCGACCTTGTTCGAGCCGTCGTTGTTGGTCGCCGAGCCGCGGATCACGGCGTGGATGGTGTCGCCGTCGGCGGCCGCCTCAGAGAGCCGCTTGAGCACGACGATCCCGCACCCTTCGCTGAACAGGGCGCCCCGGCCCTCGGCGTCGAAGGCGCGGCAGCGGCCGTCCGGCGAGTAGATGCCCCCTTCGCTGAAGGGATAGCCGGTGATCTGCGGCGCGAACACCCGCACGCCGCCCGCGAGAGCGATCGTGCACTGGAAATCGAGCAGGCTCTGGCAGGCCATGTGCACTGCCACCAGTGATGTGGAGCAGGCGGTCTGCACGTTGACGCTGGTGCCGCGCAGGTTGAGCTTGTAAGAGATCCGGGTGGCGAAGTAGTCGCGGTCGTTCGACAGCAGCAACGGGAAGCCGCCCACGCTCGCGGCGAGCTCCTGGTTGGGCAGCAGGTTGTGCAGGAGATAGGAAGGGAAGGACATGCCCGCAAAGAGGCCGACCCATCCCGGGTACCTCTCCGACACGTAGCCTGCCGACTCCAGCGCGTCCCAGGCCGTCTCCAGGAAGACGCGCTGCTGCGGATCGAGGATCTCGGCCTCGCGCGGGGAGAAGCCGAAGAAGCCGGCGTCGAAGAGCTCCACGCCGTCGAGGGGAGCGGCGGCGCGGACATAGTTGGGTTGGCGGATCTCGCCGGGATCGTGCCCCGCGGCCAGCAGCTCCTCCTCGGTGAGGTCGCGGACGCAGTCGACGCCGTCGCGCAGGTTGCGCCAGAGTTCCTCCACGTCGCGGGCTTTGGGGAAGCGTCCTGCCATGCCGATGACGGCGATGGCTTCGGGGGAGGCGGGTACTTCATCGGGTACTTCATCCATCATGCGCAGCCCTTCGGAGGTCAGAAGATGGTCACCCTATCCTCCATCGAGACACTCCGGGAGTCTTCCGTCCTCCCGGTTCACCAGGATCTCCTGCACCGGCTGTTCGAAGCGAGGGTGGAGGAGCATCCCGGCCGCGAGGCCCTGGTCTGGGGCGACGCCCGGCTCACCTATGGCGAGCTGGCCCGCCGCGCCGGCCGCCTGGCCTGCCGGCTCGCGGCGCTCGGGATCGGCCCCGAGGTGCCCGTGGGCATCTGCTCGCGCCGCTCGGCGGACATGGTAGTCGGGATGCTCGCGGTGCTCAAGGCGGGCGGTGTCTACCTTCCGCTCGACCCGAAGTACCCTCGCGAGCGGCTGCGCTTCATGCTGGAGGACGCGGGCGCGCCGGTGGTCCTCACCGACAGCGAGGCGGCCCTGGCGCTGCCCGAGAACCGCGCGCGCCTTGTCTTCCTCGATGCGCCCGAGGCTCTGGATGGGTCCGCTCCTGCCGCTCCGCCCAGCCCGGAGAACCTGGCCTACCTGATCTACACCTCCGGCTCGACCGGCCGGCCCAAGGGGGTGGCGATCCCCCACAGGGCCGCGGTCCACCTGATGCGTTGGGCGCGGGAGTTCTTCCCGCCGGAGGACCTCGCGGGCGTCCTGGCCGCCACCTCGATCTGCTTCGACCTGTCGGTCTTCGAGATCTTCGTGCCCCTCTCCTGGGGCGGCCGGGTGATCCTGGCGGACAATGCCCTCGCCCTGCCGGCGATTCCGGCCGCGGCGGAGGTCACCCTGGTGAACACGGTGCCCTCGGCGGCCAACGAGCTGGTGCGGGGCGGCGGCTTCCCGCCGTCGGTGCGGACGGTCAATCTCGCCGGCGAGGCGCTCCAGCGCTCCCTCGTCGACCAGCTCTACCGGAACACTTCGGCCGCGGCGGTCTTCAACCTCTATGGCCCGTCCGAGGACACGACCTACTCGACCTGGGCGCGGGTTCCCCGGAATTCGGCAGAGGCGCCGACCATCGGCGTGCCCCTGCCGGGGGAGACGGGCCACGTCCTGGGGATGGATCTGCTGCTGGTCCCCGACGGCGAGGAAGGGGAGCTTTACCTGGGAGGGCCGGCGCTCGCCCGAGGATACCTGGCGCGTCCCGACCTCACGGCCGAGCGCTTCCTGCCGGATCCGTTCTCCCCGGACCCTGGCGCCCGGATGTACAAGACCGGCGACCTCGTGCGGCTGCGGCCGGACGGCGAGCTCGACTTCCTCGGGCGGATCGACCACCAGGTCAAGATCCGCGGCTTCCGCATCGAGCTGGGCGAGATCGAGGCCGCGCTCCTTGCCATCCCCGGGGTGAGGGAGTGCGTGGTCGTGGCGAGCGACGCCCGGCTGGTTGCCTACGTGGCGCCTTCCGAGGTGCCAATTCCCGAGCTGCGGCGGTCGCTCGCGGCGCGCCTACCGGAGCACATGGTGCCCTCGGCCTTCGTGCTCCTGCTGGCGCTCCCTCTCACCCCGAACGGCAAGGTGGACCGCAAGGCCCTGCCCGCGCCGGGCCGGGCGCGGCCCGAGGTGGGAGCGTACGCGGCGCCGCGGGACGAGGTGGAGGAGCGCCTGGCCGGGCTCTGGGCGGAGGCGCTCGGCTTGGACGCGGTCGGCGTCGAGGACGACTTCTTCGAGCTGGGCGGGCACTCCCTGGTGGCGGGCCGTCTGCTCTCCCGCATCCGCCGGTCGTTCGGTTCCGGCCGCTCGGTCCGCGAGCTGTTCTCCGAGCCCACGGTCGCGGGCTTCGCCCGGCTCCTGCGGGATGGACGCGAGAGCGAGGACGCCGTCCAGCTCGCGGGCGCCGCCCGCGGGCTGGAGGCGCCCCCCCTCTCCTTCGGCCAGCAGCGGCTCCTCTTCACCCACCGGCTGGAGGCCGATCCCATCACGTACAACGTCCCGCTGGCGGGCACCCTCTCCGGGGACCTCGACGCCGCGGCCCTGCGGCGCGCGTTCACCGAGTTGGTGCGCCGGCACGAGCCTTTGCGGACCGTGTTCTGCACTCAGGACGAAGAGGAGGTCCAGGTCGCCCTACCACCTGCGGAGGTGTCCCTGCCGGTGCTCGACCTCTCCCTCCTTCCCGCCCCTGAGCGGGAGGAGGCGGCGCGCAGTATCGCGTGGGTGGAGTCCCGCACCTCCTTCGACCTGGAGCAGGGGCCGGTGCTCCGGGCCGCGCTGCTGCGGCTGTCGGAACGGGAGCACCGGCTGCTGCTTACGGTCCACCATATCGCCTGGGACGACGGCGCTCTCGCGGTAGTGCTGCGCGAGCTTCCCGCGCTCTACCACCGCTCGTTCGCGGAGGGGAGCCCGGCTTCCCTGCCGCCGCTGCCGGCGAGCTACGCCGACTATGCCGTCTGGCAGCGGGAGCGGCTTCAGGGACCGCCGCTGGAAGGGATGCTGGACCGCTGGATGGCGCTCCTCTCCCCCCTGCCCGAGCCCCTGGAGCTTCCCGGCGACCGCCTCCGGCAGGCCCTGGTGAGCCAGCGCGGCGGCGAGCGGCTGTTCGAGATCCCGGACCGGCTCGCCCAGGGGCTGCGCGCCCTGGCCCGGCGTCACGGCGCGACCCTGTTCATGTCCTGCCTCGCGGTCTGGGAGGCGCTGCTGGCGCGCCTCACCGGCCAGGAGGACCTCGTCGTGGCCGCTCCGGCCGCCAACCGCAACCGCGTGGAGCTGGAGGCGATCGCCGGGTTCTTCGTCAACACCCTGGTGCTGCGCACGGACCTGAGCGGCGACCCGGCGCTCGACGAGGTGGTGGATCGCGTGCGCGAGACCACGCTCACGGCCTTCGAGTTCCAGGAGCTGCCTCTCGACCTCGCGGTGAGGAGGCTCAACCCGCTCATCCCGGGCGGCGCCTCGACCCTGCTGCGCACCCTGTTCACGCTCTACCCGGAGATCCCCGAGGTCGAGCTGGCGCCGGGGCTCCGGATGCTCCTGCGCGAGGCTGGCAACGGTACGGCCAAGGTAGACTTGAGCCTCTTCCTGGAGGAGCGCTCCGGCGGCCGGGGGATCGGCGGGCGGCTGGAGTACGCCGCCGACCTCTTCGATGCCGCGACCGTCCAGAGGATCGAGGGGCTCCTCCTCGCCCTCCTGGAAGCCGGGCTCGCCGATCCGCAGAGGCGCGTGTCGGACCTGCCCCTCCTCTCCGAGGCCCAGCGCACCCAGCTCTTCCTGGAGTGGAACGACACGGAATCGGGATTCCCCCGCGAGGCCTGCGTACACAAGCTGTTCGAGGCGCAGGCCGCCCTCCGGCCGGACGCCGTCGCCCTGGAGAAGGATGGCGTCGAGATGACGTACGCCGAGCTCGACCGCCGGGCGGGCCTTCTTGCCGGGAAGCTCCGGGAGCTGGGCGTGGGACCCGAGGTGGTGGTCGCGATCGGGCTCGAGCGCTCGATCGAGATGATCGTGGCCGTCCTCGCCGTGCTCAAGGCCGGCGGCGCCTATCTCCCCCTCGATCCGGACAACCCCGCGGAGAGACTCGTCTTCATGCTGAGGGACTCCGGCGCCAGAGCGCTGGTCACCCGCCGTGGGCTGGCACGGACCTTCAGGACCTCTTTACCGGTTCTGCTGACCGAGGAGTTTCCGGTGGACAGTTTCGCCGGCATGGCCAGCACGGCGGCGGGTGTCACGGCCTCCAACCTCGCCTACGTGATCTACACGTCGGGCTCGACCGGCCAACCCAAGGGCGTCGCCGTGACGCACCGCAGCATCCTGCGCCTGCTGATCGACACCAACTATGTCGACCTGGGCCCGGAGGACCGCATCGCCCACGTCTCGAACACCTCGTTCGACGCAGCGATCTTCGAGATCTGGAGCGCGCTGCTGCACGGCGGCCGCCTGGTGATCCTCGAGCGCGGGCTCTCCCTCCTGCCCGAGGAGATCGAGGCGGAGATCCGCGGGCGCGGCATCACGATGATGTTTCTCACGACCGCCGTGTTCCAGCAGGTCGCCGCGGAGCGGCCGGCCGCGCTTTCAGCCTTGCGGGACTGTTTCTACGGCGGCGAGGCGGGCGACCCGCAGCTCGCGCGCGAAGTGCTGGAAGCCGGTCCGCCGGAGCGGCTGCTCAACGTCTACGGGCCCACGGAATGCACCACGTACGCCACCTGGTACCCTTTACGCTCCTCCGAGGACCTGCCGGCGGGCGTCAACGCGGTCCCGATCGGGCGGCCCATTTCGAGCACGCGCACCCTGGTCCTCGACCGGCACGGGGCTCCGGTACCCCTCGGAGCGGTCGGCGAGCTTTTCCTCGGCGGCGACGGCCTCGCCCGGGGCTACCTCGTGCGGCCGGGGTTGACGGCCGAGCGCTTCGTCCCCGATCCTCTTGCGTCCGAACCGGGCGCGCGGCTCTATCGCACGGGCGATCTCGTCCGGCAGCGGCCGGACGGCGTCCTGGACTACGTGGGGCGGACGGACCACCAAGTCAAGATCCACGGCCTGCGCATCGAACTCGGCGAGATCGAGGCCGTGCTGCGCGCCCATCCTGCCGTGCGCGAAGCGGTGGTGGATGTCCGCCGGGTGGCCGGCGCCCGCCGCCTCGTGAGCTACGTCGTCCCGCAACCCGACGGGGCCGACGACCTGAGAGCCGTTCTGCGCGAGCACCTTTCGGCCAGCCTGCCGCGGTACATGGTGCCGCCGACCCTGGTCCGCCTGGAGAGCCTCCCTCTCACGCCGGTGGGCAAGGTGGACCGCCGCGCCCTGCCCCAGCCCGAGGACGTCGAGCGGGCGGGGCTGTACGTTGCGCCGCGCAACCCGGTCGAGACTGCGCTGGCCGCGATCTGGTCCGAGGTGCTCAAGGTCGAGCGCGTGGGGATCCGCGACGAGTTCTTCCACCTCGGCGGGCACTCCCTGCTGGCCACGCAGGTGCAGTCGCGCGTCCGCGAGCGGCTGGGAGTCGAGCTGCCCCTCGTCGAGGTGCTCCGCTGTGCCACCCTGGCCGAGCTCGCCCGGGAGGTGCGCAACCGGTGGACCGGAGAGGTGGCGGAGACGATCCCGCCGCGGACCGAGGGGAGCGATCGCTTCCCGGTCTCCTTCTCCCAGCTCCGCCTCTGGCTGCTGGACCGCATGGAGCCCGGCACGTCGGCCTACAACATCCCCTTCCCCCTGCGCCTGGACGGGCAGCTCGACCCCGAGCTCCTGCGCCTCTGCCTCAACGCGGTCGTGCGCCGCCACGAGGCGCTACGCACCGTGTTCGGCTACGAGGGCGGCGAGCCGGTCCAGGCCGTCCTGTCCGCGACCGGGGAGTTGCCCCTGCCGCTGATCGACCTGTCGGCCCTGCCGGCGGAGGCGCGGGAGAGCGAAGCCGGGCGCCTGGCCCGCGAGGAGAGCCAGCGCGGCTTCGACCTCGGCCGCTGGCCCCTGCTCCGGACCACGCTGCTGCGCCGCGGTTCCCTGTGCCACGACCTCCTCCTCGTGCTCCACCACATCGTGGGGGACGGCTGGTCCATGGGCGTGCTTTTCCGGGAGCTGGGGGCCCTGTACGAGGCGTTCTTCGACGGTCGGCCGAGCCCGCTGCCCGAGCTTTCGATCCAATATCCGGACTTCGCCGTCTGGCAGCGCAGCCGCCTGCAGGGAGAGACCCTGGACCGCCTGCTGGGCTACTGGCGCGGCCAGCTCGGCGGCGCCGAGCACGTTCTGGAGCTGCCCACGGACCGCAGGCGGCCCTCCGTGATGACGTACCGCGGAGGCCAGGAGGTCCTCTGGCTGCCGCAGGAGACGATCGACGCCCTGCAGAGCTCCGAGCGCCATGGGCGCGGCCGGACGCAGTTCATGACCCTCCTCAGCGCCTTCGAGGTCCTGCTGTCGCGCTGGTCGGGGCAGGACGACTTCTGCGTCGGCACCTTCATCGCCAACCGCAACCGGGCGGAGACCGAGGGGCTGATCGGCTTCTTCATCAACACCCTGATCCTGCGCGCCGACCTGGGAGCGCTGGGGGACCAACCCTCGTTTGGCCGGCTCCTGGACCAGGTGAGGGACGTGACTCTGGGCGCCTACGCGCACCAGGACCTCCCGCTCGAGCGCCTGCTGGAAGCGCTCCAGCCCAGGCGCGACCCGAGCCGCACCCCCGTGTTCCAGACCATGCTCGTGTTCCACAACCTGCCGATGTCGGAGCTGCGCTTCGGCGGCCTGGGCATGAGCTACCTGCCCGCCGAGCTGAAGCGGTCCAACTTCGACCTGACCTTCTGGTTCCAGCCGCACGAGCACGGCGGCCTGGAGATGGAGATCCAGTACGCCGCCGACCTGTTCGACCCTTCCACGATCCAGCGCCTCGTGGGGCAGTACCTCCGGCTCCTGGAGGCCGCGCTCAAGGAACCCGGGACGCCGCTCACCCAACTGCCGTTGCTCGGCGAGGAGGAGCGCCGGCAGGTGATCGCGGACTGGAACCGGACCGCGGCGGAGACGGGCGCGGACGTGCCTGTCCATGCCCTCTTCGAGGCGCAGGCCCGGCGGGTGCCGGACAAGCCGGCGATTCAGGCGGGGGGTATTGCGGGGCGTATTGCGGGAGGCGCCGTGCTGACCTACGCCGAGCTGGACCGGCGGTCCACGTCCCTGGCCCGCGCGCTGCGCCGCCGGGGTGTGGGTCCGGAGACCGTTGTGGGCGTCCAGCTCCGCCGCTCGCCGGAGCTGATCGTGGCGCTCCTCGCCGTGCTCAAGGCCGGCGGCGCCTACCTGCCGCTCGATCCCGACTACCCGCGCGAGCGCCTGGACTTCATGATCAAGGATGCCGGGGCCGGCCGCGTGCTCACCGGGACGGAGATGGAGGAGGAGGGTGCCGAGTTGTCGGCTGCCGAC
>Ga0190265_10002857_pt1 | contig 11692 bp, 13 predicted proteins | sample Popmic124T_FD_133135 | JGI IMG/M metagenome (GOLD analysis project Ga0190265, IMG submission 133135) | Populus adjacent soil microbial communities from riparian zone of Indian Creek, Utah, USA - 124 T | ecosystem: Environmental > Terrestrial > Soil > Riparian zone | place: USA: Utah | collected...
GATCGATCATCGTCACCGGCGCCCGGGTCCGCCAGGGCGGGGCGCAGGACATCCGCCATTTCCGCTCGATCGCCGCCGAAGTCGGCATGCCGCGGCCCGAGTCGCTGACGCTGGAAGGGCTGATGGGCGAGCACGACCTCAACCTGCCCGGCGGCCGCGCCTGCGACCAGCTGTTCTGCCTCAACACCGAAGCGATGGCGGCGGGCCTGCCGACGCGGCCCGACGACCGGCTGTTCGTCGGCCTGGGCTTCACCTCCAACATCGACGAGGCCAGCTGGCGGCGCGCGCCGCTCAACCTCGTCGCGGTGGTCGACAAGTCCGGATCGATGAGCGGGCCGCCGCTCGACCTCGTCCGCCGCTCGCTGCGCCAGATCCTTGGCCAGATGCAGGGCGGCGACCAGCTCTCGATCGTGCTCTACGGCGACACCTCCCACCTCTATCTGCCGCCGACCCCGATCGGCCGCGACCGCGCCGCCGCGCTGGCGGCGATCGACGCGATCGCCAGCGCCGGATCGACCAACATGGAGGCGGGGCTGAAGGTCGGCTACCAGACCGCCTTCGCGTCGGCGCCGGACTTCCGCGGCAATACCCGGCTGATGCTGTTCACCGACGAACAGCCCAATGTCGGGCGGACCGACGCCGACAGCTTCATCGGCATGGCGCAGACGGCGTCGCGGCAGGGGATCGGCCTCACCACGATCGGCGTCGGCGTCCAGTTCGACGGCGCGCTCGCCACCCGCGTCTCGAGCACCCGCGGCGGCAATCTCTACTTCATCTCGAACGAGGAGGAGGTCCGCAGCGTGTTCGAACGCCAGCTCGACACGATGGTCAGCGAGCTCGCCCACGACGTGCGCATCACCATGGCGCCGCGCGACGGCTACCGCATCTCCGGCGTCTACGGCGTGCCCGACGGCCTGATGGCCGATGCCGGCGAAGGCGCGGTGACGATCACCGTGCCGACCGCCTTCCTCAGCACCAATGGCGGCGGCATCTTCCTGTCGCTCGCCAAGGCCGGCGATCGGACCCATCTGCCGGCGGCCGCGCTGACCGGCGATACGCCTTTGCTCGAAGTGTCGCTCAGCTATGTCGGCGCGCAGGACGGCCGCGAAGGCGGCGACCGGCTCATCGTCGCCGCCCCGGCGGAGCGGCCGAGCGCGCCGCTGCGTCTCGCTCATCTGCTGGTCGACCAATATTTCGCGATGCACGGCGCCAGCACCGCCTTCCACGGCGGCAATCCGCGCGAGGCCTACCGGCTGCTGACCGGTCTTTCGAGCCGGCTCGAAGGCAGCCGGCTCGACGGCCTGCGCGACGAGCGCGCGCTGGTCGGCAACATGCTGCAGCAGGCGGCCTTCTACGGCGGCTATACCGGCGAGCGCCCGCCCTCGCTCCGCCATCTGGCGGTGGTCGGGACCTGGCGGGTCAGCGGCGTGCAGGGCGTAGAGGACGTGCGGCGCGGCGACCGGCTCTCCTTCTCGGGCGAGAACGAGCTGGTCACCAGCCGGCTCAATCCGCGCCGCGGCGAGAATGACGAGGACAGCGAGCAATATCAGATCAACGAGCGCCAGATCTATCTGCCCGAATCCAACCTCGTCTTCGACTATCGCGCCAGCGGCGACCGGCTGACCCTGGTCGACGAAAGCGGCTATGCGCGGCTGGTGCTGACCAGGGTGGGAACCGAAGCGACGCCTTGAACCTGGCAGAAACCCGGGTGTTGCTGATCGGCGGAACGGGGCTGATCGGCCGACTGCTTGCCGACCGGCTGCTCGCGGGCGGCGCCGAGATCCATGCCTTGCTCCGCCGGCCGGCCGGCCGCGACGGGCCGCGATGGAGTGAGCATGTCGCCTCGCCCGACCGGTGGCCGGGGCTGGCGCGCGGCCTTGGCGGCGAGGTGGCGGTCTCGGCGCTCGGCACGACGGCGCGCGCCGCGGGCTCGGACGAGGCCTTCCGGGCGGTCGATTTCGACATGGTCGTCGCTTTCGCCGAGGCCGCCCGCGAGGCCGGCGTGCCGCACATGATCGCCGTCTCGTCGGTCGGCGCCGATCCGGCCTCACGCTTCTTCTACCCGCGCATAAAGGGGGAGATGGAGGCTGCCTTGGCGAGCATCGGCTTCGACCGGCTCGACATCGTCCGGCCGGGCCTGCTGCGCGGCGAGCGCGGGCCGGACCGGCGGCTCAAGGAGCGGCTCGGCATCCTGGTCAGCCCGGCCGTCAACCTGCTCCTGCGCGGCCGGCTCGACCGTTATGCCGCGATCGACGCCGCTATCGTCGCCGACGCGGTGGCGGCGCTGGTCCGGGAGGCCGCGCCGGGCCGGTTCGTCCATCACAATCGCGACCTGCATCGGCTGGCGCGCGGCTGACCCGTTCGCGGACGTCGCCGGCGCCGCTTCAAATCGAAGCGCGCATGGTCTAGAGCCGCGCCTTCCCGCAGCCCGGAGAGATCGTGACCCTCTACGCCCGCTTTGCCGCGCATATCGACGACGCGCTGGACGCCCTCGAGGCCGAAGGCGCGCTGGCGCCCGGCATCGACCGCTCGGCGGTGGCGGTGGAGCCGCCGCGCGATCCCGCGCACGGCGATCTCGCCACCAATGCGGCGATGGTGCTGGCCAAGCGCGCCGGCACCAATCCGCGCGCGCTCGCCGAGGCGATCGTGCCGAGGCTGGTGGCGCTCGACGAGGTGGCGGGCGCCGAGGTGGCGGGGCCGGGCTTCATCAATATCCGGCTCGCCCGCTCGGTCTGGGAGGAGGAGCTCAGGGCGATCCGCGCCGAGGGCGAGGATTACGGCCGCTCCGCCATGGGCGGCGGCCGGACCGTCAACGTCGAATATGTCTCGGCCAACCCGACCGGGCCGATGCACATGGGCCATTGCCGGGGCGCGGTGGTCGGGGACGCGCTGGCGAGCCTGCTCGAATATGCCGGCCACGAGGTGATCCGCGAATATTATGTCAACGATGCGGGGGCACAGGTGGACGTGCTCGCGCGCTCCGCGCACCTGCGCTATCAGGAGGCGCTCGGCCGGCAGATCGGCGAGATACCGCAGGGGCTCTATCCGGGCGACTATCTGAAGCCGGTCGGCGCGGCGCTCGCCGCGGAATTTGGCGAACTCTACGCCGACGCGGCCGAGGTCGAATGGCTGGAGACGTTCCGCCGCAGGACCGTCGCGGCGATGATGGACCTGATCAAGGAGGATCTGGCCGGCCTGGGCGTCCATCACGATCGCTTCGCCTCGGAAAAAGAGGTGCAGAATTCGGGGGCGGTCGATCGCGCGCTGGCGGTGCTGGAGGAAAAGCAGCTGGTCTATACCGGCGTTCTGCCTCCGCCGAAGGGCAAGGCGGTCGAGCATTGGGAGCCCACCGAGCTGCTCCTGTTCCGCTCGACCGCATTCGGCGACGATCAGGATCGGCCGATCAGGAAGTCCGACGGGAGCTGGACCTATTTCGCCGCCGACACCGCTTATCATCTGCAGAAGCTCGAAGCGTCCGACGAGCTCATCAATGTCTGGGGCGCCGACCATACCGGCACCGTGAAGCGCACCCAGGCGGCGGTCGAGGCGCTGGCGGGCCGTCCCGTGCTCGATATCAAGCTGGTGCAGATGGTGCGGCTGCTGCGCGCCGGCGAGCTCGTCAAGATGTCGAAGCGCTCGGGCAGCTTCGTCACCCTCGCCGAAGTGGTCGAGGAGGTCGGCAGAGACGTCGTCCGGTTCACCATGCTGACCCGCAAGAACGACGCGCAAATGGATTTCGACTTCGCCAGGGTGGTCGAGGCGTCGAAGGACAATCCGGTCTTCTACGTCCAATATGCCCATGCCCGGATCTGCTCGCTGCACCGGCGGGCGAAGGAAGCGGGGATCGCGCTGCCCGCCGCCGCCGATCTCGCTTTGCTCGACGAGGAGGAGCTCGCTCTGGTCGGGCTCGCCGCCCAGTTCCCGCGCATCGTCGAGAGCGCCGCCGCCGCGCACGAGCCGCACCGCATCGCTTTCTACCTCGGCGACCTCGCCGCCCAGTTCCACGCTTTGTGGAACAAGGGTAATGACGACCCCGAAAAACGTTTCCTCCTGGCACAGAATCCCGATTTGACACGCGCGCGGCTGGAATTGGCCGACGGGATCGGGCAAGTTGTCCGGAACGGCCTCGGCGTCATGGGCGTCGCCGCGGCCGAGGAGATGCTGTGATGCCGCGACGCAGGCCCGACGACGTTGAGGGGGAAGCCGCGATGAGCGATGACGCGCGCGAGGATCTGGAGCTGGCCGACGAGGACCGGCTGCCCTGGCTGGAGGCGGTCGAGGAGGATGAGGGCGACAGCGGCCCGTCGGTGGCCAAGCTGGTCGCTGTGGTCATTATCGGCCTCTTCATCATCGCCATCATCGTCGGCGGCCTGTTCTGGCTCGGCAATCGCGGCACGCCGGGCAGCGGCGACGAGCTGATCGCGGCGCCGGGCGGCGATTACAAGGTGGCGCCGGCCGACCGCGGCGGCATGAACGTCGCCGGCGAGGGCGACACCGCTTATGCCGCGAGCGAAGGCGCCCAGCCCAAGGGCAATCTCAACGTGGACGCGGTGCCGGAGACGCCGGTGGCGAGGACGCCGCGCCCGGCTCCCGCGCCGCAGCGCCCCGCCGCCCCCGCGCCGCAGCGCCAGGCGCGCGCGCCGGCTCCCGCTCCCGCCCCCGCCCCCGCGCGGCCGGCGGCCGGCGGCGGCGTCACCATCCAGCTCGGCGCCTTCTCGAGCCAGGCCGGCGCGACCCGCGCCTGGACCGGCCTTTCGGGGCGCTTCCGCTATCTCGCGCCGCTCGCCCACAGCGTCGTCCCGGCCCGGGTCGGCGGCCGCACCCTCTACCGGCTGCGCGCCAGCGGCGCCGCCGCCGCCGACGTCTGCCGCCGGCTGCGCGTCGCCGGCGAGGAATGCTCGGTGGTCAGCTGACGAGCTGCTATAAGGGCCCATGCTTCCCGCGATTCTGGGCCTTTCCGGCACCGCCCTCACGGCTGACGAATATACCTTCTTCCGCGATGCCGATCCGGCCGGCTTCATCCTGTTCGCCCGCAATTGCGGCAATCGCGGACAGCTTCGGGCGCTGACCGACAGCTTGCGCGAGCTTTCGGGGCGCGCCGACCTGCCGATCCTGGTCGACCAGGAGGGCGGCCGGGTGGCGCGGCTCAAGCCGCCGGAGTGGCCCGAATTCCCCGCCCAATGGCGGTTCGCCGCGCTCTACGAGAAGGCGCCGATCAGCGCGATCGAGGCGGCGCGGGTCAATGCCCAGGCGATCGCGGTCGTGCTCGCCGAGGCCGGGATCAACGTCGATTGCCTGCCTTTGCTCGATGTGCGCCGTGAAGGCGCGCACGACATTATCGGCGATCGGGCGCTGGGCGGCGAGCCGCTGCGCGTCGCCGCCTTGGGGCGGGCGGTGCTCGACGGGCTGGCGGCGGGCGGCGTCTGCGGCGTCGTCAAGCACATCCCCGGCCACGGGCGGGCGGGCGCCGACAGCCATGAGCGATTGCCGGTGGTCGATGCGAACGCCGAGGAGCTGGAGGCCGACCTCGCCCCGTTCCGCGCCCTCAAGGACGCAGCCATGGCGATGACCGCGCACATCCTCTACCCGGCCTGGGACGCGGAGCGCTGCGCCACATTGTCGCCGACGGTGATCGGGGAGGTGATCCGCGGCGAGATCGGCTTCGACGGCCTCTTGATGTCGGACGACCTCGCGATGAAGGCGCTGTCGGGCACGCTCGCGGAGCGGGCGAAGGCGGCGATCGCGGCGGGTTGCGACGTCGTTTTGCACTGCTCGGGCGTGCCGGCGGACAATGAGGCGATCGCCGGCGCGCTGGGAACGATGAGCGGGGCGGCGACGGCGCGGCTGGAACGCGCGATGGCGGGTGTGGCGGGCGAGGCCTCGGCGCAGGGCTATGCCGAGCTGGCGGCGAAAAGGGACGCGCTGCTCGCTTACGCCTGAGATCCGCCGGTCAGCGCCCCGGCGCGTCGAAGCTGAGGCCGCTGCGGGTGCGCAGCGCGACCGGGCCGCGCGGGCGGGCGGGGACGAGGCGGCGGACGGCGTGGAACAGGCGCTCGGCCTCGGCGCGCGAGCGGGCGCGGGCGCAGAGCGTAACCTCGCCCTCGCGGCCCCAGCGATGCTCCGAGACGGCGCGGACGGCGCGGTCGGCGCTCAGCAGCTGCCGGACGGCGCGGTAGCTCGGCATGTCGATGCCCATCGCGTAGCTCGCAAAGCCGATGGTGAGCGGGCAATCGGCGGGGACGGGCTCGCCGCCGCGCCCCGGCTGGCCGCGACGGGCTTCGGCCGCCGAGGCGCCCAGCGCGGGGCCGATCAGGAAAAGCGGCAGCAGCTTCATCGGCGGCGTCCCTATCGTGGCGCGGGACAATTAGGCCCCGCGGGGATGGCCGAAGGCTGAACGGCGTTGTGGAAAACTCCGCTTTGCCCTTCGACTATTGCCCGCCTTCGCCTTAGGCTCGCGGCGATGACCGAGTCCGACGACGAGTTCGAGCTTGAGCGTACGCCCGCCGCGGCCGAGCGGCTGACTCTCGACCTCGACGGCTGGGAGGGGCCGCTCGACCTGCTGCTGACGCTGGCGCGGACGCAGCGGGTCGACCTCGCGAAGATCTCGATCCTCGCTTTGGTCGAGCAATATCTCGCCTTCATCGCCGACGCCAAGAAATTGCGGCTCGAGATCGCCGCCGACTATCTGGTGATGGCGGCCTGGCTCGCTTACCTCAAATCCTGCCTGCTGCTGCCCAAGGAGGCGGGCGTCGATCCCTCGCCCGAAGAGCTGGCGATGCGGCTGCAATTGCGGCTGCAGCGGCTGCAGGCGATGCGCGAGGCGGGGGCGCGGCTGATCGGCCGCGACCGGATCGGCCGCGACGTCTTCCGGCGGCGCGCGCCCGAGGGGCTGAAGGTGGCGCGGCGCTCGGCCTGGCAGGCCGATCTCTACGACCTCATCGCCGCCTACGGCATCGTCAGGGCGCGCACCGAGCCCTCGGTCCATGTCATCGCGCGGCGGCCGGTGATGACGCTCGACGAGGCGCTGCACCGGCTCGAGCGGATGATCGGGCTGAAGATGGATTGGACCGCGCTGGAGGCGTTCCTGCCGGAGACGCAGGATGCCGAATTCCGCCGCTCGGCGCTGGCGTCGAGCTTCGTCGCGACGCTCGAGCTCGCCCGGCTCGGCAAGGTCGCGCTGCGCCAGGACGGGAATTTTACGACGCTCTACGTGAGGGCGGCATGAAGGACTTGGGACAGTTCCTATTTTTCGGGGCGGCGGCGAAAAAAGGGGACTGTCCCCTGTTTCGGGAGGGGCGATGATCGAGCAGCTTTCCGACGCGGTGCGCGCGGTCGAGGCGACCCTGTTCGCCGCCGAGGAGCCGCTTAGCGCCGCCGACATCGCGCTCCATGTCGGCGAGCGGGTCGACGTCGCGGCCGCGCTGGCCGAGCTCGAGACCCGTTATGCCGGGCGCGGGGTCGAGCTGGTCGAGCGCGGCGGGCGCTGGCATTTCCAGACCGCGGCCGACCTCGCCCATATCCTGCGGCGCGAGCGCGAGGAGAGCCGCAAGCTCTCGCGCGCCGCGGTCGAGACGCTGGCGATCATCGCCTATCACGAGCCGGTCAGCCGCGCCGAGATCGAGGCGATCAGGGGCGTGCAGATCTCGAAAGGCACGCTCGACGTGCTGATGGAGGCGGGCTGGGTGCGCCCGGCCGGCCGGCGCGAGGCGCCGGGCCGGCCGCTCACTTATGCGACGACGCAGGACTTTCTTACCCATTTCGGGCTAAAGAGCCGGCGCGACCTGCCCGGCGTCGACGACCTCAAGGCCGCCGGGCTGCTCGATCCGGTCGACGCGGCGCTCGAGCGGCTCGGGCTGGAGAGCGGCGAGGAAGACGCCTATGGCGAGGCCGAACTGGAAACTGATGCCGAAGACGCCTAGATTCGCTTCGGCACTGGGAGAATTTAGAAATGGGTAGTTTCAGCTGGATCCATTGGCTGATCGTCGGCCTCGTCATCCTGCTCCTGTTCGGCAAGGGCCGTTTCTCGGAGATGATGGGCGATGTCGCCAAGGGCCTGAAGAGCTTCAAGAAGGGCATGACCGACGACGACGAGGCGCCGGCCGCCGCGCCGCCGCGCCGCATCGTCGACGAGCGTCCGGTCGAGGCGCGCCCGGCGGAGCGCGCCGCCGATCCCGCGCCCGCGCCGGCCCCCGAAGCCGATCGCCAATAAGCGCCAGCGCCGGAAGGGGGCGCCATGTTCGGAATCGATTCCGGCGAGCTTCTGATCATCGCGGTCGTCGCCCTGGTGGTGATCGGCCCGAAGGACCTGCCGCGGGTGATGCGCACCGTCGGCCAGTGGGTCGGCCGGGCGCGCGGCATGGCCCGCCATTTCCGCTCGGGAATCGACACCATGATGCGCGAGTCCGAGCTCGAGGAGATGGAGAAGAAGTGGCAGGCCGACAATGCGCGGATCATGCGCGACCATCCGGTCGCCGAGCCGGAGCCGGGCCCGGCGCCCGCGACCGAGGCCGGCTGGCCGGCGCCCGTCGCCGACGAATCGCCGCCGGCCAAGCGGAAGCCGGCGCCGCGCAAGACCGGGCCCCGGGCGCCGCCGCGTCGGACGGCGGCGCCGCCTCTCCCGGCGGGGCCGGCCGCGCCGGCCGGGGATGAGCCGGCATGAGCGACCTCGACCGCACCCTGATCGACGGCGTCGCGGAGGAAGGCGAGCTCGACGCGAGCAAGGCGCCTTTGCTCGACCATCTCGTCGAGCTGAGGCGGCGGCTGCTGTGGTGCGTCGCCACGCTCGCCGTCACGTTCGGCGTCTGCCTCTATTTCGCGCGGCCGATCTTCGGCTTCCTGGTCCAGCCCCTGCTGGCGGCGGGGCAGGACCGGCTGATCTACACCGCGGTGTTCGAGGCCTTCTTCGTCGAGGTCAAAGTGGCCTTCTTCGCCGCGATCATGGTCTCCTTCCCGATCATCGCCAACCAGCTCTGGCAGTTCGTCGCGCCCGGCCTCTACCGGAAGGAGAAGCGCGCCTTCCTGCCGTTCCTGCTGCTGACCCCCTTCCTGTTCCTCGGCGGCGCCGCGCTCGCTTATTATGTCGCGATGCCGGTCGCGCTCCATTTCCTGCTGGGCTATGAGGGCAATATCGCCGGCGTGCAGCAGGACGCGCTGCCCGGGGTCGGCAACTACCTCTCCTTCGTCACCCGCTTCATGTTCGGCTTCGGCGTCGCCTTCCTGCTGCCGGTGCTGCTGATGCTGCTCGAGCGGGTCGGCATCGTCACCCGCGGCCAGCTCAAGCGCGGCCGGCGCTACGCGATCGTGGTCGCCTTCGTCATCGCCGCGATCCTCACCCCGCCCGACGTGATCTCGCAGCTCTTGCTCGCCATCCCGCTGATCATCCTCTACGAATTCTCGCTGATCGCGATCTGGTTCACCGAGAAGAAGCGGGCCAAGGCCGCGGCCAGGGCGGCCTGAAAAAAAAGGCGCCCCCGAAGGGACGCCCAGCTCGTCTGAATTCCGTGGCGGAGGCTCAAGTCTCGTCGTCGACGGCATTGGCGGCGGATTCGACGTCCTGTCCGGCGCCGCGGACGGTGTTGCAGGCGGCGGCGAACAGCAACGTGCTCGACAACGCGACGATTGCGAAAAGCTTCTTCATCGACTCTCTCCTGAACCCGCGGCCCCGGCAGAAACGCGCCGGGCCGGGATAGCGGATCAATGCCCCGCCACCGGTTCGGTTCCGCGTCCGTGACGAAACGCGCGGCCGCTGCGGCGAAGGCGAGATTGGGGGACAGTCCCCTGAGAAATAGGGGACAGCCTCCATTTTTCGCGCGGGGGGAAAAGAAATGGGGACAGCCGCGAACGACTGTCCCCATTTCAAAAAAGTTGAGCCCGGATGCGCTACCGGGGGGGGGAGGTTAGCGCGTCCGGGCCCATGTTCTGGATAGCGAGAGCGGGGGGGCAAAAGGTCACTATCCGAACCGCTCAACGAGGGGGAGAGCGCGGAGTTCCACCCGCCGCCAACTTTTTTTCGCAGCATCGCTCTTTCGCGGAAACCTGGCCGGGCGCGGCCGGTTGAGCCGGCGAAGGAGAGCCCGATGCCCAAGCCGCCGCGGACGCCGCCCCATTCCGACCTCGACGGCGTCGACGAGGACGCGATGCGCAACACCGACGCCGCTCTGGCGTCGGGCCAGGATGCCGCCAATCTCGATCTTGCCCGCAAGGAAGCGGCGGCCAAGCCCGGCCATTCCAGGGAAAGCGGCGCCGACGACCGCTCGCGCTGAGCGCCGCTCTTGCGCGAATCGCCGATTCCGGAGAGGTTCGGCTTCCAATCGATTCCCGGAATGACCGGGCAAGGGGGGATGATGAAACGGACCGCGATCTATCTGGGCTGCGCGCTGGCGCTGGCCGGCTGCTCGAGCGAGGAGGACCGGCTCGAAAATGCGATGCGCGAGACGCTGGCCGAGAAGGGCAACGTCCAGGAAATCGAGATGACCAAGGCGAGCGAGGACCGGCTGACCGGCTTCGCCCGCATCCGCCAGCCGAACGGCCGCGAAGGCCGGCTCAACTGCACCGCCGACCGCGACGCCAGCAAGGGCGCTTCCTATTTCAACTGGCGCTGCGTGCCGGCGATCGACGACGCGCTGCTGCGCGAGATCGAGGCCAGCATCCGCGCCGACATCTCGCAGCGCGGCACCGTCGACCAGGTCCAGATGCAGAAACGGGACGAGGACAATATGACCGGCTTCGTCCTCGCCCGGGACGCCGGCGGTCCGCAGATCCGGCTCGAGTGCACCGCGACCCGCGAAAGCGGCGACGCCGGCAATTTCAACTGGCGCTGCGATCCTCCCGGCCAGGCGCCGGCGGGCGGCCAATAGCGGGCTTCAGCGCGGGCGGGCGGTCGAGACCGCGGTCGCGTCGGTGACGGCGATGTCGAGCGCGTAACGGCCGCGTTCCGGATCGCGGTCGAGGGCCGAGCGAAGCTGGCGGGCGAGGCCGGTGATGATCCGGTCGAAGCGGTCGGCCAGGGCCTCGTCGCAATCGACCGCGCCAGCCAAGCTGTCGACCGCTACCGACAGGCGGGCGGCGCCGGGCGCGCCGCGCTCGAGCACCACCGAGATCATCGTGGCGCCGCAGAGCATGCCGAACTCGACGATCTCGGTGATCAGGAAGGCGATCGAGACGGCGACGTCCTGGGTGGCGTGGAGCGGCGCCACGTCGAGCCGGATCTGCATGTCGCCGGCGGCGGCGGGGGCGGTGGCGCGCAGATTGCCGGCGAGCTCGGAGATGAGCGGCTTCAGCGCGACGCCGCGATTCTCCTCGAGCTCGGCATAATGGTTGCGGTGGACGACGGCGAGCGCGTCGACCCGGCGCTGGATCGAGGCATAAGCGGCGGCGACCTCCTCGCTGGCGGCGCAGCGGGAATGAAGGTTGAGCAGCGAGGCGACGACCTGGAGGTTGTTCTTGACCCGGTGGTGGACCTCGCGGACCAGCCGGGTCTGGCGCGCGACCGCGGCCTCGAGCTCGGCCTCGTGACGGGCGACGGTTCGGGTGACCTGATCGAAGGCGCGGCCGAGGGCGGCGATCTCGAGCGCCGGGCTGCTCACCTCGGGCAGGTCGACGCCGCGGTCGCCGGGCCGGTAGGCGGAGATGACGTTCTGGATCCTGCCGAGCGGGCGCAGCAGCAGCCGCTGGACGATGATCCAGCCGACCA
>Ga0190265_10002858_pt1 | contig 11687 bp, 10 predicted proteins | sample Popmic124T_FD_133135 | JGI IMG/M metagenome (GOLD analysis project Ga0190265, IMG submission 133135) | Populus adjacent soil microbial communities from riparian zone of Indian Creek, Utah, USA - 124 T | ecosystem: Environmental > Terrestrial > Soil > Riparian zone | place: USA: Utah | collected...
CTGGAGGTCACCGACCCGTTCGCCGTCCTCCGTCCGCCGACGGCACGTCCTCCCGTTGGACGCTGACCCCTCAGCACCGGGGGAGCAGCGGCAGATCCGGGACCAGGTTGCCGACGACGTTGCAGGTGACGCCCTCGACCAGCGCCGGGACCGGGACCGGGGGCGCCGGTGGGTTGGTCGGCACGGGGTTCCCCGGCGGTGCGGGGAGCGGTAGGGGCGGCACGGGGAGCTGCGGCACGGGGAGCTGCGCCGCGGGCGCCGGGGCCGGGGCGGTAGGAGCAGGCGCGGGCTGGCCGCCGGACGCTGGCGGTGCCTGGCCACCGGGGGCCGGGGGCGCGCCGGCCTGCTGCGGCGGAGCCGATCCGGTGCCGCCACCGCTGCTGACCCCGGGCTGGGCGGGCGCGCCACCACCCGCCGCGTTGGGCTGGGCCGGCGCCCCACCGCCCGCTGCCGGGGCGGGCGCGTAGGCGGTGGTCTGCTCGGGCGGCGACGTGGTCGTGTCCCGCAGACCGATCGCGGGCCCGGGGGCGGCGGGAGCGCCGTAGAAGGCCGACGGCGGCGGCACGGCGCCGCTGGTGTTCCCGACGATCGGGAGGTCGGCCACCGGCATCCCGGTGGCGTAGGCACGGGCGAGCGCGAGCACCTCGTCGGCGTACTCGTCCGAGTGGTTGTAGGCGAGGACGGCCCGGCGCTGGCCGCCGTCGGTGCGGAGGTTGCCGCCGGCCACGCAGAGGTAGTTGGCCGCGGCCAGGGCGGCGTCGTTGATGTTGAAGGGGTCGGTCACGCCGTTGCCGTCGGCGTCGATCGCGTACGAGCGCCAGGTGGTCGGGATGAACTGCATCGGCCCCATGGCGCGGTCGTAGGTGGTGTCGTCGTCCCACCTGCCGCCGTCGCTGTCGCCGATGAAGGCGAACTGCCCGCCGTCGAGGGCCGGGCCGAGGATCTTCGGCGTGGCCGAGCCGTCGGGACCGAGGACGGCGCCGCCGTAGCGGCCGTGGTTGGACTCGACGCGGCCGATGCCGGCCAGCAGGGACCAGTCGATCCCGCACTCGCCCTTCGCCGTCGCCATGCGGGCCGCGGCCACGCGGTAGGCGTTCAGGGCGACGTTCGGGATGCCGTTCGCCGCGAGGCCGGGAACGACGTCCTCCGGTGCGGTCTGCGGCCCGGGGGCCTGCGCGGGCACCGCCGTCAGCGTCGTGGACCCGCGTGGCGCCCCCTCCGATAGGGCGGGGATGGCCCACCGGGCCGCGAGGGTGCGCGGCACCGCGAAGTCGTCCGCGTGGCCCACCGCGACGAGGTCCCGGGACTCCGCCGGTGGGGCCACCATCCCCGTGAACGCGGCCAGCACGCCGGCTGCGACGAACCACCGCTTGCGGCCCGGCAGCCGTCGTCTCGGGCGGCTGTCGAGGGCGTGTGCTCCGCCCCCGGTCCTCGCAGGCGGCTCGAACTGACCAGGCGACATCGACCGACCCACCGTCACTCCAGACGATCCGTCATTGGCTCGTTGGTCCCCCCGCGACCATTGGCGGGGCGTCTACCCAGGTGAGCGGCGAGAGATGCATGAACCTGCGACCCGGGTTCACGGATATATCCGGACCGGCATCGTGCGGATCCGGCGCCGGGAAGTCGCGGACGTTGTCCCCTGCGTTCGAGAGGCGTATGAGGACTGTTTGCGGGACGGTCGGGAGACCCGACCGGCCGCCGTCACCAGGAGGAACCCAGTGGACCCGCTAGCCGAGAAGGTCTTGAGATCGCATCCCAAGCCGAGAAAGAGGGATAGGGCGCTCGTCATCGGCGGACTGGTGGTGGCCGCTCCCGTCGCGGTGTACATGCTGGCCCGCAGCGGGCTGAGCCGGCTCGGTTCGAAGCGGCGGGACCAGGGGTGAGGGCCCCGGGGTGACCGGGCGGTGCTCGGCCCTGCCTGGGCCGGCGGCCCTGAGCGCGCCCGGCAGGGATCGAACCTGCGACCAAGTGCTTAGAAGGCACCTGCTCTATCCACTGAGCTACGGGCGCTCGGCTGCCGATCATCGCATCGCCCGCCCTCGGGACGCCGCAGCCGCCGACGGTCTCCCGCGGCGGAGTGAGCGTCCACAGGGGAACCGGCCGTCCACAGATCGCCTGATCGGCCCCGGTGAGCGGCGGTCGGGCCGCAAGGTCGTGCGCACACCGGCACGTCGCCGGCCGCGCCACCCGGCGCCGCAGACCTGAGGAGCACCGTGAACGACACCGAACTGACCGTGGTGGGCAACGTCGTCGACTCGCCGCGCCGCGTCCGCCTGGAGAACAGCTCCGTGACGAACTTCCGGATGGCGTCGACGGCGCGCCGGTACGACAGCGGGCGGCAGGAGTTCGTCGACGCCGGCACCCTCTGGGTCGACGTCGAGGCCTGGGGCGAGCTGGGCGGCAATGTCGCCCGCAGCATCAGCAAGGGCGACCCGGTGATCGTGCGGGGCAACCTGACCACCCGGAGCTGGGAGACCGAGAACGGGCGGCGGTCGGCCCCGCAGATCAGGGCGAACGCCGTCGGGCCGAACCTGGCCCGCGGCTGGTCCGACTTCCACCGCCCGGCGCGCACCGTGCCGGTCGAGCAGGACCCCGGCGCGGCGGCGCCCGGCGAGGACGAGAACCCGCAGGAACCCCGGGCCGGCCGGGACTACGAGGTGGGGGAGGAGACGTTGGGATTGGTGACCCCCACCGACCTCGCCATGGAGCCCGCGCACGTCTAGTTGCCCGGGCTGGGAGGATCGGAGGCGAGAACGCACGGGGTGGGGCCGCGCACCGCGGTCCCACCCCCGCTCGCGAGACGACGGAAGGCTCCGAAGCCCAGTGGCTCAGTACATCTACACGATGGTCCGCGCGCGCAAGGCGCACGGAGACAAGGTGATCCTCGACAACGTCACCCTGTCGTTCCTGCCCGGCGCGAAGATCGGTGTCGTCGGCCCCAACGGCGCCGGCAAGTCGACCGTGCTCCAGATCATGGCCGGCATGCAGCAGCCCTCGAACGGTGAGGCGGCGCTCGCGCCGGAGGCGACGGTCGGCATCCTGCTGCAGGAGCCGCCGCTCAACGAGAACCTCGACGTCCGCGGCAACGTGGAGGAGGCCGTCAAGCCCCTGCGCGACGCGCTGCGCCGCTTCGAGGAGGTCAGCGCGGCCATGGGCGAGCCCGACGCCGACTTCGACGCGCTCCTCGGCGAGCAGGGCGAGCTGATGGAGGTCATCGAGAACCACGACGGCTGGGAGCTCGACGCCCGCATCGAGCAGGCGATGGACGCGCTGCGCTGCCCGCCCGGCGACGCCGACGTCACGGTCCTCTCCGGTGGTGAGCGCCGCCGCGTCGCACTGTGCAAGCTGCTGCTCGAGGCCCCCGACCTGCTGCTGCTCGACGAGCCCACGAACCACCTCGACGCCGAGAGCGTGGCGTGGCTGGAGCAGCACCTCGAGAAGTACGCCGGCACCGTCGTCGCCGTCACACACGACCGGTACTTCCTCGACAACGTCGCCCAGTGGATCCTCGAGCTCGACCGCGGCCGGGCCTACCCCTACGAGGGCAACTACTCCACGTACCTCGAGACCAAGGCCGCCCGCCTCAAGGTCGAGGGCGCGAAGGACGCCAAGCGCCAGAAGCGCCTCAAGGACGAGCTCGAGTGGGTCCGCTCCGGCGCCAAGGCCCGCCAGGCCAAGAGCAAGGCGCGTCTGGCCCGCTACGAGGAGATGGCCGCGGAGGCCGACAAGTTCCGCAAGCTGGACTTCGAGGAGATCCAGATCCCGCCGGGCCCCCGGCTGGGCAGCGTCGTCGTCGAGACCAAGAAGCTGACCAAGGGGTTCGGCGACCGCGTGCTGATCGACGACCTGTCGTTCACGCTGCCGCGCAACGGCATCGTCGGCGTCGTCGGCCCGAACGGCGCCGGCAAGACCACGCTGTTCAAGATGCTGGTCGGCGAGGAGAAGCCCGACGACGGCGAGATCAAGGTCGGCGAGACCGTCAAGCTGTCCTACGTCGAGCAGAACCGCAGCGGCATCGACCCGAAGAAGACCCTCTGGGACGTCGTCTCCGACGGGCTCGACCACATCAAGGTGGGCAACGTCGAGATGCCGTCGCGGGCGTACGTCGCCGCGTTCGGGTTCAAGGGGCCGGACCAGCAGAAGCCGGCCGGCGTCCTGTCCGGCGGGGAGCGCAACCGCCTCAACCTCGCCCTGACCCTCAAGCAGGGCGGCAACCTGCTGCTCCTCGACGAGCCGACCAACGACCTGGACGTCGAGACGCTGAGCAGCCTCGAGGGCGCCCTCGAGGAGTTCCCGGGCTGCGCCGTGGTGGTCAGCCACGACCGGTGGTTCCTCGACCGCGTGGCGACGCACATCCTCGCCTACGAGGGCGAGTCCAAGTGGTTCTGGTTCGAGGGCAACTTCGCCGACTACGAGAAGAACAAGGTCGAGCGGCTGGGAGCCGACGCGACGCGTCCGCACCGCGCCACGTACCGCAAGCTCAGCCGCGACTGAGGAAGGACCCCGCTGCCCCCCACGCTCGCAGGATAGGCATGGGTCCTGCGGCGGGGCCGCTCCACGTCACCTGGCCGGCCGGAGCCGACGCTCCGGCCGGCCGTCGGCGTTCCGGGCCAGGGTGCGCGTCGGACGCGGCGTACGGCAGGGTGGCGGGCGTGAGACACACGGTGCACGTACCGATGCGCTGGTCGGACATGGACGCCTACCAGCACATCAACAACGTGGCCATCCTCGGCTACTTCGAGATGGCCCGCGTGAGCCTCTTCTTCGAGCACCCCACGCACGACGAGAAGACCGGCATGCGCCGCGGGCTCGTCGTCCACTCGCACGAGGTCACCTACAAGCGCTCCGTGGTCTACGACGCCGAACCGCTCGAGATCCAGCTGTGGGTGTCGGGCATCCGCGCGGCCTCGTTCACCTGCCACTACGAGCTCTTCGACCACGGGCGCCTGGCCGTCACCGGCAGCACCGTGCTGGTGCCCTTCGACTTCGCCCTCGAGCGGCCGCGCCGGATCACGCCGGAGGAGAAGGCTTTCCTCGTCCGCTTCGCGGACGAACCGGCGGCCTGACCGCGGCGACCGCTCGACGCCTACTCCGGGGAAGCAGGGCCCTGAGGCGGGCCCCGGACACCGACTTCGGGGAAGTAGGGCCCCTGGCGCGGCGGCTCACGGCGGCCGCGAACGCGACGGCCCCCCGACGCCGAGTGGCGTCGAGGGGCCGGGAGTGCGGAGCGGTCAGGCCCGGCGGGTGAGCTTCCAGGCCGTGCCGAGGACGGCGGCCGCGATGGCCGCCTTCACGAGCCCGCCGAGGATGAACGGGTAGAAGCCCGCGTCCAGCGCCTGGCTCGCCGTCAGGCCGGCGCTCACCGCCAGCCACGGCACGCCCACCGCGAAGATGACCGCCTGCCCCGCGATGAACAGCGGCACGGACTTCAGCGGGTTGCGGTCGGCACCGTGCTTGGCGGCCAGACCGATCAGGAACGCGGCCGGGATGAAGCCCACGACGTAGCCGCCGGTGGCGCCGAAGACGACGTCGAAGCCGCCGCTGGCCTCCGAGTAGAAGGGCAGCCCGACGAGCGCGGCCAGGATGTAGACCACCTGCACCGCGACGCCGCGGACCGGGCCCAGCGCGGCCGCGGTGAGGACGACGGCCAGGGTCTGGCCGGTGATCGGCACGGGCGAGCCCGGCACCGGGACCGACACCTGCGCCAGCAGCGCCGTGAACAGCACACCGAGCGCCACGAGGACGACGTTGCGGGCGCGGACGGCCGGGACGAGGTCGGCGAGGACGAGCGGGCGCGCCGGCAGCGCGGGCATCGAAGCGGTGGCCACAGAACCTCCTGGAGCGGGTGGTCGACGCCCTGCGATCGGCCGGGGCGCCGCTGATCACCGGTGAGTCTGCACTACCGCCGGCAACGGGCCATCCGGCGGTCGGGCACGCGCGGTCAGGCGGTCAGCCACACGGCCGTGTCGGAGGGGAGGGTGCCGTCGGAGACGTCGCCGCTGGCGAGCACGACCCGCCCCTCGGGGACCGGCACCGCGGCGCCGGAGATGTTCACCAGGCACACCAGACCGGACGAGCGACGGAACGCCAGGCAGTCGTCGGGCGCCGGCAGCCATTCCAGGCCCTCGTCCCCGAACGCCCCGGCGGCCCGCCGCAACGCCAGCGCCTCCCGGTACAGCGACTGCATCGACGACGGATCCGCCGCCTGGGCCTCGGCGGTCAGCCCGCCCCAGCCCTGCGGCATGGGCAACCACGTGTCCGGCGAGGACGAGAATCCGTAGGAAGGTTCCGTGCCCGACCACGGCACCGGGATCCGGCAGGCGTCCCGGCCCCGCTCGGTGCGGCCCGACCGCTCCCAGATGGGGTCCTGCAGCGCCTCGTCGGGCAGGTCGACGTCGGGCATCCCGAGCTCGTCGCCGTTGTAGAGGTAGCTGGCACCGGGCAGGGCGAGCTGCAGCAGGGCGGCCGCCCGTGCCCGCCGCAGGCCGAGCTCGCCGTCGCCGTAGCGGGTCACGTGCCGGGGCCGGTCGTGGTTCGACAGGACCCAGCAGGCCGGCGCCGGAGTGCCCTTCACCGTGGCCAGCGAGTGGTCGACGGCCTGGCGCAGCTCGTCGGCGTCCCACTCCGCGGTGAGCAGCGTGAAGTTGAAAGCCAGTTGCAGCTCGTCCTCGCGCAGGTAGCGGGCCAGCCGGTCGTCGTCGGCCAGCCAGACCTCGCCGACCGCCATGGTCCCGGGGTATTCGTCGAGCACCGACCGGATGCGCCGGTGCACGTCGTGCACGCCGTCCTGGTCGAAGCGGTGGTCGCCCTCGGCGTGGTCGGCCAGCAGGCCCGTGTCGTCGAGCGGAACCATGTCCGGCAGGCCCTCGGGCTTGGCCATCCCGTGCGCGACGTCGATCCGGAAACCGTCGACGCCGCGGTCGAGCCAGAACCGCAGCGTCTCCTCGAGGTCCGCCACCACGTCGGCGGCCGTGAAGTCCAGGTCGGGCTGCTCGGGCGCGAAGAGGTGCAGGTACCACTGCCCGTCGGGCACGCGCGTCCACGCCGGCCCGCCGAACACCGACGGCCAGTTGTTGGGCGGCTCGCTGCCGTCCGGCCCGCGGCCGTCGCGGAACAGGTAGCGCGCCCGCTCCGGCGAGCCGGGGCCGGCGGCCAGCGCCGCCCGGAACCACTCGTGCTGGTCCGAGCTGTGGTTGGGCACCAGGTCGATGGTCACCCGGATGCCGAGCGCGTGGGCCTCGGCGAGCAGGGCGTCGAACTCGGCCAGGTCGCCGAACACCGGCTCGACGTCGCGCGGATCGGCCACGTCGTAGCCGTGGTCGGCCATCGGCGAGGGGAAGAAGGGCGTGATCCAGAGGGCGTCCACGCCGAGGTCGGCGAGGTACCCGAGCCGGCTGCGGATGCCGGGCAGGTCGCCCACGCCGTCGCCGTTGCCGTCGGCGAAGCTCCGGACGTAGATCTGGTAGAAGACCGCGTCCCGCCACCAGTCGGTGGAGGGCGCGCTGGCGGCCCTCTGCAGGGGCCCGCCGCGAGCCTGCGAGTGGTGGGGGGCAGGGGGTCCTTCAACCGGGGACACCGGGCTCCTCAGTTGTCGGGTGTGGCCCCCTGCAGGGTCCCGCCGCGAGCGTGCGAGCGGTGGGGGCAGGGGGTCCTTTCAGGGGGAGAGGTCGCCGACCGCGTCGTCGGGGAACCGGTTCTGCATGCTGCGCGCCGCCATCTCCAGGTAGCCCCAGAGGGTCGCGTCCTGCTCCGGCGGGAGCTCCAGGGAGTCGACCGCGGCGCGCATGTGGATGAGCCAGGCGTCCCGCTCGGCGGGACCGATGGCGAACGGCGCGTGCCGCATGCGCAGCCGCGGGTGGCCGCGCTGCTGCGAGTACGTGGTCGGGCCGCCCCAGTACTGCTCCAGGAACGACCGCAGCCGGACCTCCGCGCCCTCCCAGTCGTCCTGGGGGTAGAGCGGGCCGATCACCGGATCGGTCCGCACGGCCGCGTAGAAGTGCGCGATCAGCCTGGTGAAGGTCGGCGCACCGCCGACCTCGTCGTAGAAGGTGCGGGCCGAGGGCAGGGACCTGCTCGACTCGCTCATGCCTCCGATGGTCCCTCACCGGCGGGTGCTCCCGCCACGGAGCCCCGGGTCCGCCGGTACGCGACCAGCGCGGGAGTCACCGCGATGAGACCGAGACCACCGGACAGGGCGAGGACGCCGCTGGCCGACACCCCCTCGGCCACGAGCCCGGCGCCGAGCGCGCCGATGGCCTGCACGCCGTACAGCCCGCTGACGGCGACACCGAACGCCCGGCCGCGGTAGGCGGCGGGCACGGCGCGCACGAAGGAGACGTTGAGCGGGATCAGCCAGGAGGAGCCGAGCCCGGACACGACCAGCAGCCCGACGACCACGGCGAACGGGATCGTCCCGGGTCCGGCGATGACCGCGACCAGCCCGGCCACGAGGATCGGTGTCAGCGACAGCACGACGAGCGGGACCACCAGCCGCTCGCGCCGTTCCGGTGCCACCAGCCGCGCGATCACCAGACCGCCGATCGTGACCCCGAGCGGGTTGGCGGCGAGCAGGATGCCGATCGCCGCGGCGTCGCTGGACCCCAGCTCCTCGACCAGCGGTGCGGCCACGCCCTCCGAGGCGTAGGTGAACATCGTCGCCACCCAGAGCACGCCCATGATCGCCATCAGCCGCGGCGAGCGGCGGATGAGCCGGAGCCCCGCGCCGGTGTCCCGCCAGACCGAGCGGGGGCCGTCGCCACCGCCGCTGGGGGCGGGACGGCGTTTCAGCCCGAACCCGAGCCACAGCGCCGACACGACGAACGTGGCGGCGTCGATGAGCAGCGCGGCCGACGGGCTGAGCACGGTCACCAGGGCGCCGGCGGCCAGGAAGCCGACCACCTGCGCCAGCTGCAGGGTGATGTTGGTCAGCGAGGTCGCGACGGCGTAGCGGTCCCCGTCGAGCACGTCGGCCATGAGCGCGGACCGGGCCGATTCGAACGGTGGCGCGCACAACGACACCAGGAACAGCAGGCCGAGCAGGACCGGCAACGGGGTGCCGGGGATGGCCATGCCCGCGAGGACGACGGCGCGCCCGATGTCGGTCCCGATGAGGACCCGGTGGCGGGGGAAGCGGTCGGCGATCGTCGACAGGAACGGCCCGCCGAGCAGCCACGGCAGGTGCCCGATCGCGAAGGTGAGCGCCGACAGCAGGGGCGACGAGGTGCGCTGGTAGACCAGCACGGTCAGGGCGACGCGGGCCAGCTCGTCACCCGCGGTGGAGAGCAGGAACGTCCCGAAGAGCGGCCGGAACTCGCGGACGGCGAAGACCTCGCGGAACGTCGCCTGCCGCAGCGGTGCGCCGGGGGAGATCCCCTCCGACGCGGGCGCGGTCAGCGGACCCCCGATCCGTTGCCGTTGGACGCGGCGAGCAGCGGCAGCGGCGTGCGGATGCCCTCGGCGACGAAGCGCTCCTTGAGCCGCATCCGCAGCTCGCGGCCGACCCGCCACTGGTCGGCGTTGGTGCTGCGCACCTGCAGCCGCAGGAAGACGCCCTCGGAGGTGATCTGCTCGACGCCGAGCGACTCGGGCTCGGCGAGCAGCACCGCGGCCCACTCCGCTTGCGCGTACATGGCGTCGGCGACCTCCTGCATCACGGAGCGGGCGCGCTCGAGGTCGGTGTCGTGCGCGACCGGCATGTCGATGACCACCTGTGCGAAGCCCTGGCTCTTGTTGCCGACGCGCAGGATCTCGCCGTTGCGGACGTACCAGACCACCCCGTTGACGTCCCGGAGCCGGGTGATCCGCAGCCCCACCGCCTCGACGGTGCCGCTCGCCTCACCCAGGTCGACGACGTCGCCGACACCGTACTGGTCCTCGAGGATGATCCCGATCCCGGCGATGAAGTCCTTGATGAGGTTCTGGGCGCCGAACCCGAGCGCGACACCGACCACGCCGGCGCTGGCCACGATCGGCGCGAGGTTGATGCCCAGCTCGCCGAGCACCAGGACGACGGCGATGCCCATGACCACGATCGAGGCGAAGCTGCGCAGCACCGAGCCGATCGCCTCGGCCCGCTGCGTCCGGCGCTCGGTGATCTGCCCGTCCGGGTCGTGCTGCGCCACCCGGTTGCGCAGCGGCCGCAGGATCGTGGGCATCGCGCCGGTGGCGGTGCGGTCGGTGAGCCGCCGGATGGCGCGGTGCGCGAACGCTCGCGCGATCACCGCCACCACGACGACGAGCAGGATCCGGGCCGGGGTCGCGACGAGCACGCGGGCGTTCTCCGCGAGCCAGTCCATGCCGAACCAGTCGTACAGCTTCTGGCAGAGCCAGTAGTCCGCGCAGTCGGGCATCGCCGGGGAGTCGCCGTCCGCGGCGAGCACACTTAGTGATCGGGTCATCACCGGAAACTCTTCCAGGTGAACGCCTCCCTGTCAGTGAGGTGGGGGTCTCGACCTACCGCCGCGCCAGGCCGGTGTGCTCGGCCAGGAAGGCGAGCTGGTCGGCGGCCAGGCCCACGGTGCGGCTCACCGCCCGCGCGCCGTGCCCCACGGAGGTCTCCCGCCGCAGCACGACCGGCGCCTCCGACGTCGTCGCGTGCTGCAGCGCGGCGGCCAGCTTGCGGCCGTGCAGCGGGTGCACCCGGGTGTCGGACTCGAAGGTCGTGAGGAGCACCGCCGGGTACGCCGTCCCCTCCCGGACCGCGTGGTACGGCGAGTAACCAAGCAGCCAGCCCAGCTCCGTGGGGTCCTCGGCGGTGCCGTACTCGTCGTTCCAGGTCCGGCCCAGCCCGAACAGCTCGTACCGGACCATGTCCAGCAGCGGCGCGCTGCAGACGACGGCCGCGGCGAGGTTCGGCCACTGGGTGAGCGTGGCCCCGACCAGCAGCCCGCCGTTCGAGCCGCCGAAGATCCCGAGCTGCCGGTGCGTCGTCCAGCCCTCGGCCACCAGGTGCCCGGCGGCGGCGGCGAAGTCGTCGAAGACGTTCTGCTTGCGCTCGCGCATGCCGGCCCGGTGCCACTCCTCGCCGTGCTCGGAGCCGCCGCGCAGGTTCGCCACCGCCCAGACGCCGCCCGCGGCCACCCACGACAGCGCCTGCGCGCTGTAGGCCGGGGTCACCGACACGTTGAAGCCGCCGTAGCCGTAGAGGACGGCCGGCCGGGGCGTGTCCGGGCGCCCGGCCGGGGAGAGCACGAAGAGGTGCACGGGCGTGCCGTCGGCCGACGTCGCGTGCGTCTCGACGACGGTCAGCTCCGGCACCTCCCCGGCGACGGCGGCCTGCTCCCAGCTCCCGAGCGTGGTCGGGGAGCCGGCGTCCCAGTGCAGCACCGACGGCGGCGTGGCGTAGTCCGTGTAGCCGACCCACGCCTGGCGCCCGCCCTCGGGCGGTGCGCTGACGCCGGAGATGCTGCCCGCGCCGAGGCCCTCGACGTCGGCCAGCCGGCCGGAGCCGTCCGCGGCCCACACGGAGAGCCGGTCGGTCGCGTCGACGGCGTGGACGGCGAGCACCTGCAGCGAGCCGTCGGCGCCGTCGACGAGCGCCACGTCGGAGAGGACGGCGTCGGCCTGCTGCGGGACGACGTCCTGCCACGCCTCGGGCGCCCAGGTGGCCGGGTCCGCGGGATCGGCGACGGCGAGCCGCCAGCGCGGGGTGCCGCGGTCGGACATGAGCCACAGGCGCCCGTCGC
>Ga0190265_10002859_pt1 | contig 11687 bp, 7 predicted proteins | sample Popmic124T_FD_133135 | JGI IMG/M metagenome (GOLD analysis project Ga0190265, IMG submission 133135) | Populus adjacent soil microbial communities from riparian zone of Indian Creek, Utah, USA - 124 T | ecosystem: Environmental > Terrestrial > Soil > Riparian zone | place: USA: Utah | collected...
CCGCCCCCCAACCCTGCTGCCAGTGGACAATTTCCGCTGGCCAACCCGTCCATCCATTGTTCATGTTGATGCAACAGAGGACAAGTAACGTTCGCCTTTCTTCTTGTCCAGGCTTACTTAGTTAGCGCCTCTCAAACTTCCGGATGTCTAGGTATTTCAATATTGTTAACAAAGCCTCCATCCCGCATTGACTTTCTTTTAGGCGGTGACGTACTATTGACCAAACCGCTTTACGACAATGGAGGTAGAAATAGAATGGCTCGAATGTTTCGTCGGCATGGAAGCTATCCCCGGGACATCATACCGCCGAGCTCGACGTACCATGCGTCGGGCCGATTCGGCCGTCTGTTCGGCAATCTTCCCCCCTTTGCCTCGGACACCCCTCAAATCCGCAAGGCTCTCCTGGAAATCGGCATGCCGGATGGGATCATGGATGCCGGAGACCAACTGGCGGCAGGCCCCGTGAACCTGATCACCGATCCGGCCCTCAATCTGAATAACGTCAATAATCCCAAGATGACGGCGGGAATGACGTTCCTGGGCCAGTTCATCGACCACGACATCACCTTTGACCCCACGTCCAGCTTGGAGCGGCAGGTCGACCCGGAGATGATCGCGAACTTCCGGACCCCGACGTTGGCGCTGGATAACGTTTATGGCGCCGGCCCCGCCGCCAGTCCTCATCTGTTCGATCAGGAGGAGGGGCAAGGTATCAAGTTCCTGATCGAGGAGACGGGCACGCCGAACCGGTTCGACTTGCCACGTAACACCCAGAACACCGCCCTCATCGGCGACCCGCGGAATGACGAGAACCTCATCGTTTCACAACTGCACCTGGGAATGCTCAAGTTCCACAATAACGTTTGCGACTTCGTCGTTTCCGAATTCGGAGTGACCGAGCTCGATCAGGTATTTGCCGAGGCCCAGCGGATCGTCCGCTGGCACTATCAGTGGATCCTGCTGCACGAGTTCCTGCCCCTGACTTGCGGAGAGTCCGTTGTCGAGGACATCCTGAAGAATGGCCGCCGCTTCTACGTTTGGAGAAACGAGCCGTTCATCCCCGTCGAGTTCTCGGTGGCAGCTTATCGGTTCGGCCATAGCCAGATCCGGCCGTCCTACCGGACGAACTTCACGGGGGCGACGGGCGGTGGCCAGCTCTTCCAATTCATCTTCAAGCATGACGCCAACCAGAATTCGCCGGAGGAAGACGACCTGTCGGGCTCTGCGCGTAAGCCCTGGCGCTTCATCGACTGGCGGACGTTCTTCAACTTCGGGGACGCGCTTGTCCGGCCGAACAAGAAAATCGATCCCTTGCTGTCGACCCCGCTGTTCGCCCTGCCGCCGACCGTCGTTCCGAATCCGAACCCGGTCAGCAACCCGATTTCACTCGCCCAGAGAAACCTGTTACGCCATCTGACTTTCTCCCTCCCATCCGGGCAGCGGGTGGCCAAGGCCATGCAGCTGACTCCTCTGAGCGATGGCGACTTCGACGATCTCAAGCAGCACGGATTGGAGAACCGAACCCCGCTGTGGTTCTACATCTTGCGCGAGGCGCAGATCCTCGAAAAGGGAGAGCGGCTCGGCCCTGTCGGCGGTCGCATCGTTGCCGAGGTGTTCATTGGCTTGATACAGGGAGACGACAAGTCGTTCCTTTCGCAAGAGCCCGACTGGAAACCCTTCCTGCCCACCATTGACGTGTCTGTCCACGGCGAGGACTTTACGATGGTCGACCTGCTCAGGTTCGCGGGAGTCGCCTAGAAAAACACGAACCTTCTAGCGCCTGATCCGCCCAAAAAGGGGATGTCGGCCAGATCCGGCATTCCCCATCTGCATCTAGCGTCACTTCACAGATGGCTTGGCCAGTGGATCGATTTCCGCTGGCCACCCCGTCCATCCAACACCTGCCGGAAAGAGTGCCTGCCGATTCGAAGGAAGTGCGCGAATCGGCAGGCACCTTTTCCTGGCGGCACTTTGACGGGCTTTACCTCCCCGGCTTGGATCGCCTATTCACTCGGGCACGTCGAGGCAGAAAGGGGGAGGCGGATTGGTATAGCAGTGCTGTTTGTTCTCCTCGTAGGCATGGCACGTCAACCCGCACCCTCCCGATTTATCGGTCATGGAGCGGTTCGGCGACAGGCCCGGCGAGAAGTTCGAGGTGCCGGGGAGCAGGGTGTCGGGAGTCAAGTCGCCGTTGGTGTCGACGGAGACGCGGCCAATCCTTTTCACCATAGTCTCGTCCGCAAAGCTCCACGGAATGGGAATGGCGGGGAAGGTGAAGCCCTCCTCGAGCTTCAATGTCCGCGCCTTGTTCCGCCCCGGCTTCACGGGGATGAACGTCACGCGCACATCGACGGCGAGAGGCGCGAAGAATTCGCCACCGCCCTGCTGCGTACGGAAGATGTTCATTGTCGTCGTCCGCTGTTTGCCGCCGAGCGATACGTAGACGTGGAAGTCGCCGCAGGCGGTCTTGACGGGGGCGATGCCCACCAGCGACAGCGCCCGGAACCGGAGGCGCGTCACAGCAGTACCTTGGGCATCGAAGACGGAGTCGTCGAGCCGCTCGATGACCGTGTCAGCGTTCCGGAGCTGCCCCGGAATCCCGGTCGCGAGGGGCAGACCCTTGAACGCCACCCGGCCGGTGAACGCCTCAGACTGCTTGCAGAAGAAGCCGGCGGGGATGGGGTTCTGGGCGAAGTCGTAGAAGGTCCTGCCGTCCCCCACGGTGGTGAAGACGTCGATGCCGCGCTGGATCACGGAATCGGCGGAAAGAGGGGATAGACCGAGCAGGAGCGAAGACACAAGCATTGCGAGGGTCGTTCTGTTTTTCACGCACGTCTCCTTGTCCAATAAGGACGGCCAGGGCCGCAAGCACCCGAACCTGCGATGCGGCTACGAATCGAGAGAGCAGGACTCCTGCGGCTTGGAGCCACTCTCTACTTAAGGAGGTGTCTGGGAGTAGGTTTTGCGCGCCTGGCACTCCCTCCGGGTCGCTCTCCTGCCAGCCGGTCCACAAGGACGCCTGTTCCGCCGCTAGCACCATGGCGAAGAGGCTGGCACTCAACGTCGGTGCAGGTCTGGACGGGGCGGGCCGCGTAGGGCCACTCCTGTCTAGCTGACGGAGTATGGAGTAGCGACGTTCGACGACGCGCCCAGAGCTTCCACCAACATTAAGACCGCTAGCGGACTTCCATCGAACAACTGATTCATATAAAGCATGGGAAAGATGAATCCATTGCTCGTTTTGAGCGGATTCGTGTTGTTACCCGTGATGTCTCCCGCGTTGCCGTAAAATGCCATGCCGGGAAAGTTTGTAAGTTGCGTCCCATCAAATTCCAAGATGAAGGCTCCCGTCGCGGTCGTCGAGATATCTTGGACTTGGAAGTCCAAGCTCCCCGTGGCGTTGTGATTGAGCGCTAGAGCGAAGGGCGCATCTCCGTGATCCACGCTCATCCATGCAACGGGAACGATTGTGAACCCCTGCTGCGCGCCATTTAGATTGATATTCCCTGTTACACTAAAGTTGAGTGTGCGAGTCGTGTTGTTGAACACATCGTACTGGAAGACCTGTGTATCGCTCATGATTTCTCCTCCTGAGGCGGCGCTGCCGCGTGTGTGGTTAGAGCTTCTCTCTATCTGACCTCAGCACACACGCCGAGAGTAAACGGAGAGAGCCGGAAACGATTGGAGGAATGGCAACAATGGTGCCAGCTATTCCTACGGCGCGGCACCGCCGGCCATGTATGTCGGCCGACACAGTTCGACATAAAAAATCACTCTTTGGACACAAGGCGACATAGAGCCGGGCCCTTCTGCGACCGGCTGTGGCTCTCGGTATGTTGGAGCCGAGGAGCGCCCGCAAGGCTTTCGTGAGAGCCCAGGTGGATTCGAGGCAGCGGAGACGGCTTCCTGAAGTCTGCCCGAACACCAACTCGCGGGGAGCTCAGCGAAGCGGCAATGGTAGGTGATCTCGTGACCCTACGGGCAGCTCTCCTCGCTCCGCCGATCCGTCTCCCGATCGCGGAGAGCGTCCGGGAGACGGTGGCCGAAGGGTTCGCCCGAGCGACGGACCCGGAAGGGTTCAACCGTCGCGGGCTCCTCGCGAAGGCTCTGGCCGCGATCGAGAAGAGCGGGCAGGCTCTCATCGTAGAGACGAGCAAGCTCATCCCTTCCCAAATCAGGAAGGCGGACGCTCACGACGTCAGCGCCGCGAACCGAGCCGAACGGCTCACCGATCTGGAGCGTGTCCTCGCTCAAGCCGAGTCCGGCGACGGGCCAGTCATCTATCCGGGAAAGGGACCGGGCTTGTACTCCACTCTTCCCTCGCTACGGCCGGCGGTTCGCACGCCCGAGTTTGAACCGCTAGAGGTAAGAGGGGGTGAGAAGTGACGGCTCTACCCATTGTGCCAGCAGGAAGTGGTCTCTCCCCAATTTAGGGCTGACGCCCGCAGGGTCGGCCTCGGTCGCTACGAGAAGAGAGGTGGTAAGGACCGGAGGCCGACCAGCGCGGGGCCGGAATGTCCGACTAAACCGCCTAGTCCTTTTGGGGACGGCGGGAAGCATTCTCAGTGAAATGTCTGCTGGAAATACTTACGGCCAACCAATTTTAAATACAATTTCATAGCTGCTTCTACTGACGTAGTCTGATTCACCGAGGCGGCGAAGCCGGCTAATTCGTCTCCACTAAGAATTTGACTAGAACGCTCCACAATCTTTGCCTTCACTTGGGCTAAGTCAGTGAAGCGCGCAGCGTACCCATCGATAAATGTGTCAATGCCCGATAGATATTCAAAACGAACGTTATCTAAAAGTAATGGCTCGACAAGTTGGAGCAGGCTCTCAATTCCTATGGGAAAGCTCTTGGCGCCAACCGTTACGTTGAACAAACGTATATGCATGAAAGCCTTAACCGAGATACCAACAACGAGAGCACGAACCCAAGGATTTGACAAACCAGAGCCGGTAGCTGAAACCGAACTTCCCAAAGCGTTCCAACCTAGCTGAACTACAAAGGCGATGAGCGCATACAAAGCTGCGTATGCGTAGAGCGACCAAGATTTTCGAATAAACGAAAATGTCCTAGGATAGCTGGAGGTGATCAGCTCAAGAGAAGCAACAACAAACGCAACAACAGCAGCGAGCAGAGGCGGCCCGATGGCGTTCATTGAGAGTTCTTTAACCTCCTTGTTTTACTGCGGTGGCTGTATTCTCATCAAGAACAACACGATCTCCTTCAATACGAACTACCCCTGATCTCTGAAGCTCGTGCAGATAAGGTACCAACTGATCGGGATCGCTCCCCTCGAAGCTTGCTAGAAGCTTAATTGGAAGGGACTTATGCCGGTGAAGCGTCTTTACGATACTCGTTCCGATTCCAAGGTATTCCATTAGCCACCTCAACCTTCTTTAAAGTGTAGCACCCTCGCCGAGCTTAAGTGCCGATAGTCTTTCCAGCAAAGCGGCGTCCTCGACAGAAACGAGGACTGCGACGGTTTTCCCATGGCGTTGAAGCTTGATTCGCTCGCCTCGGTACGCCACTCGGTTAAGCGTCTCTGAGAGATCCCGGCGGGCTTCTGCAACAGACAGTTCGTTTCGGTTCATCATCCGTACCTTCTGTACATTTTGTACCATAGGGGAGGGGCTGTGTCAAGCTCTCCTCTTAGTCACGACCCTTCCGAGATCAGCTAGGCATAGGGGACGAAAGAGGAGGGGGCCGGTGGTTGCCGGCCCCAGGATGGAATCACGCGTAGCGGTCCATCCACAGATACTGCTTACCGGGAAGGTATCCGATCTTTTCGAGGAAGGGGATCATCGGGCTATCGCGTAGGGCATACACGCCGACGAAGGCACCTCCCGAGGGGTATGGGCCTTGAGTTCATGGTGTAGGGCGGTTCCGAACCCCCGCCGCCGGTACTCCGGAAGGACGGCGAGGAACACGATGCGGGCCGAAGTCTCCTCCAGCGTCGCGTAGAGGAAGCCGAGGATGCGTCCCCGTCGCTCGGTACGAAGGTCACGGTGTTCATGACCTCGAAGAGCCAGCGGTTAAACTCCCCCTTGTCCATGAAGACCCGCTGGTTGCTCGCCTGTAGCTCGGGAACGGAGAGCGCGAGTTGGAACAGTCGGTCCAACTCCCACTCGGTAGGCGCGCCGCACGTTGACCTTGAGCGGCTTCTCCCGCTCTTCCTCTTCTGAGAGCTTGTACAGCTCCTGTTATGATGCAGCGGGCCTCGCCCTAGTCTGCGATCTACAAGGCTCGATCCAAGGTCCGCAACGTCAACTCCTCGCCGAGTTGGTCACTGGTCAACCAGCCAACGACACTGGCGCGCGCATAGATCCAAACTAGTACCAGTACCTGTTATGGGGGCACCGGGCAAATGTGGCGTTCCCAGTACAAGCCGCAGGTCGTCCAAACACTATCGTCCGTGCACGGTGTCTCGGCAGTGGGATCAATAAAGCAACATATGGCTCTGCAGACAGGGCCCGCCTCGCTTGACCGGACGGATGGGAGCAGGCACGTACCGACGGCGGCGAGACAGAGCAGAAGTTTTCTCAGATTTCTCATCTCGTTCTCCAGGGTTAGCCATACATCACAAGACAGCATTGTAGCAAATTTAGCAAGAGACGTCGCGCGCTCGGCCGGCGTTCCTCAGCGTCACTTCCGGCAGAAGTGTGTGCGGTAGAGAAGGCAAGGACGGTCCCCAGTGGTCCCGGAACGCAGAGCACCACAGAGCCCGCTTTGAGCTCTGGCCTTAATTGTTAATTCTAGAGGGGTTGGATGGTGCGCCCTAGAGGATTCGAACCTCTGACCTACAGCTTCGGAGGCTGCCGCTCTATCCAGCTGAGCTAAGGGCGCTTTGGGTGGAGGGCCTTAGGTTCGCCCGCCGTTTGTAAGAACAGATGGCCTGCCTGGAGGGATTCGAACCCCCGACCCGCGGCTTAGAAGGCCGCCGCTCTATCCAACTGAGCTACAGGCAGCCGTTTGCGCGATCGGGTCGCCCGCCTGGCCGGAGACCCCTGGATCATCAGGTATCGGGACGCCCAGATTTGAACTGGGGACCCCCTGCGCCCAAGGCAGGTGCGCTACCAGGCTGCGCTACGTCCCGACAGAACGCGCACCGCAGTGTAAGTCAGGGGAGGAAGGGAGTCAACTTCTTGGCTGACTACGGAACCCTGGCGGGTCGCTGGCCGAGCTCGATGCCTCACTACGGGATCCTTCTGCCTCGCTACGGAGCCTCCTTGCCTCACAACGGAACCTCCGGGAGACACTACGGAACCTCGGTGCCTCACAACCGAGCGTCCGGGCACACTACAGAACCTCGGTGCCTTACTACGGAAGGTCCGGGACACACTACGGAAGCTGCGGGAGACACTACGGAACCCTCGGTATCACTACGGACGCTACTGGAGACGCTACGGAAGGTTCGGGAGACACCACGGAGCCTGCGGGAGTGACTCCCGAAGCTTCCGTAGTGTGTCCTGCACGCTCGGTAGTGAGGCATGGAGGCTTGCGGCACAACGGGGAAGCGCCTTTGTGTTGCAACGAATCGGGGGGAGAGGGCGGGGGGAGAGCGGCGGCCGCGGCCGCCGCTCCCGCGGCTAGGTTCGTCCTACCAGGAGTAGGACACGTGGCCCAGGGCCCGGCGGCCGATGAGGTCGCCGCCGAAGGACTGGAAGACTTCGTCGTCCAAGAGGTTGCTGACGTCGAGCCCGACTTCCCAGTTGTCGGTGAACCGGTAGTTGAGGGAGAGGTCGACCATGTCGTAGGAAGGGATGTTGCCTACGAAGACGCCGGCCGCCCAGGGGAACTCTTCCACCCAGCGGTACTTGAGGGCGCCGCCCCAGCGGTCGCCGTTGTAGGAGAGGCCGACGGTGTACTTGTTCTCCGGGGCGTTGGGCAGGAGCTGGTCGCGCTGGTTCTGCTCCTTGACCTCGAAGTCGAACCAGGAGTAGCTGAAGTCCGCCAGCCAGCGGCTGGTGACGTACCAGTTGAGGGCGACGTCCACACCCTGGGTGTCGACCTTGCCGGCGTTGGTGTAGGAGAGCACCAGGGCCGGCAGGCCGTTGACGGTGGTGAGGCCGGCGAAGTTGCCGCCCAGTCCGCCGCGCAACGTGGCCAGGATCTGCGCCTGCACCGAGGCCGGCAGGAAGGACGGCGGCGCGTACGCTCCGAAGGAGGAGTTGACGCCCGGCAGCAGGTCGGTGACGAAGTTCTCGACCTGGTTCTGGTAGTAGTCGACGGTGAGGAACAGCTTGTTGGAGAGGATGCCCGAGTAGCCGATCTCGTAGCTGGTGATCTCCTCGACGTCCAGGTTCTCGTTGCCGAGGGCCAGGATGGGGATGCTGCGCAGGCCGAGGGTGCGGCCGCCCAGAAGCGGCGCCAGGGCGTTCTCCAGCGGCGCGAAGGCGGTGATCGGCACGCCGGCCGGGGCGCGCAGGAAGAACTCGGAGTAGTTGGGGACCTGGAAGGCCTCGTTGTAGGTCACCCGCACGGTCTGGCTCGGGGTGATCGCGTAGACCAGCGAGCCCTTGGGCGAGAAGTGGGAGTCGTGCAGGCTGCTGTCGTCGAAGCGCGCCGCCGCCACCGCCTTGAGCTTCTCGGTGAAGCTGTACTCGACCTGCCCGAAGATGCCCTGCTGGTCCTCTTCCTTGGCCTCGGCCATCAGCGTGTGGAAGCCGGCGGGGTTCGAGGTGTCGACCTTCTGCTGGTGGTAGGCGACGCCGCCCACCACGAAGCCCTTGCCGCCCGCGAAATCGGTGTTGCCCTGGATCTCGCCGTGCAGGTTCGAGGAGTCCTCGAAGAGCAGCGCGCCCGAGGAGAGCGCAACCTGGTCCTCAGCCTTGCGCGTGTCGTAGTAGCCGAGCACGTTCCAGTGCAGGGTGTTGAAGTTGGCCCGCGTCCAGGGACGCTGGACGTCGCCCACCTGCACGCGGCCGATGCCGGTGACGAAGGTGGGGCCCTCTAAGTTCGCCGTGCCGCCCTCGAGGGTGAGCACGCGGTTGTCGGTGAAGTACTTGTCGAAGCGCAGGCCGCCGTAGCTGACCTTGTCTTCGGTGAGCGCCAGGGGGACGGCCTCACGCCGCAGGCAGTTGGTCTGGGTGGTCGTGGCGCAGAAGGAGGAGTACTCGACCGCGGTGTTGCGCGAGCGGGTGAAGTCGTCGCTCTTCTGGTAGCCGCCCACCAGGCGGTAGTACCAGTCGCCGGCGATCTCGCCGGAATAGCGCAGGTCGCCGCGGAGGGTGGAGAGCTCGCCGGCCGCCAGGCGGAACTTGCCGCCTTCGTTGCCGCGCGGCGACTTGGTGACCATGTTGAGCACGCCGTTGAAGGCGTTGGCGCCGTAGAGCGCCGAGCCGGGGCCGCGCACCAGCTCGACCGAGGCCAGCTCATCCATCGGGAAGGAGACCGCCGCCCACTCCTGGGATCCGAGGAAGGCGACCGCCGGGTCGCGGCCGTCGATCAGCGTCAGGATGCGCCGGTTGAGCGAGCTGTTGAAGCCGCGGGTGTTGAAGTTGAAGTCGTAGAGGCCGCTCTGGGTGAAGTCGACGCCGGGGGTGAACTCGAGCAGCTTCGGGAGCTGCCCCGTGCTCGCCTCGCGCTCGATCTCCGCCTCCGAGATCACCGTTACCGCCGCCGGCGCCTCGGTGATCCGCTCAGCCCGCCGCGACACCGAGGTGACCGTGATCGTGTCGGCGAAGCTCACGTCCCAGTCCACCGTCTTGTCGCCGTTGACCGTGCTGCCCGCTGCCACCTGCACGCCTGGCTGGGTCGCCGTCTGGTCGACCAGGGAGAACGTCAGGTTGTACGTGCCCGCGGGTACGTTGGTGAAGACGTAGGAACCGGAGCCGTCGGTCGTCGCCACCTGATCCAGCTCGTCGATCCGAACCAGGACGCCGCCGAGGCCGACGCCCTCCGCCTGGGTGACCGTGCCCTCGATGCGGCCGGTCTCCTGGGTGAATGCGAGCCCGGTACCCAGAAAGAGCAGGCTCAGGGTGATGAGAAAGATACGCTTGACGTGCATGTCACCTCCACGATGAAAGAGCGGCGATCGGCGAAAGCCGGGCGAACGTCAACACCGGCATAGGAAAATCTTGGAAAGGCGCGCATCAGTCTATCAATAAGCCCGGTAGATATGAAGAGGCGAAGGGCGGTCGTGGTAGCTTAAGCGCCTGGACCGAAGAAAGAAGGAGCTTCATGGTACCCCTCGCCCGTCCGGAACCAGGACCTCGACCGTCTGAAGAAGCCTTAGCCGAATGAGATCGTCCTCCGTCGAGACTCCGCCAGCGGCGCGCCCCTCCTACAGCCGCAGCCTCTTCCTGCCGGGGCCGCTGCCGCCGATCACCCACTTCGGCGTGACCCTGCTGCGGCACTCCCTGGTCACCGGCCTGCGCTATGCCCTCTACCACCTCGGGCTCCCGATCCCCGAGGCCGCGCCGGTGAAGATCGTGCGGCTGCGCCTCTACCTGGACGCCCGCGAGCTGCGCACCCTGCTCACCGCCACCCCGGAGGGCGAGGAGGTCGTCGGCGCACTGCTCGAGCCCGGGGGCGCCGGCGCCCATCCCGCGGCGCCGCGGCAGCTCGCCGCCGCCCTCTCCTTCCACCGCCTGCGGCTCCTGCCCTTCCGCACACCGCTGACGCGCCCGGTGGCGCCGCGGCCCGGAGAGGCGCCGGCCGAGCTCTGGGACCGCTTCCGCAGCGCTTTTTCGCGCACCCTGCCGCGCACCAGCGACGCCCTGCTCGCCGACCTCGTCTCCTCCCTCGACCGCCGCGCCCTGCGCTCGCGCGGCGAGGAGGTGCCGCCCGTGCTCAGCCGGGGGGCCTGGACCCTGCGCACCCGCGGCCGGGGCGACCTGCGCCGCTTCGGCCAGCCCGACCCGATCTGCCCGTCCTGGGCCGAGGCCACCGGGCTGGCCGCGGGAGCGCGGCACGCCCTGGAGCGCCACCCGCTCCCCGGCCAGGACCGCTACCGCGGCCGCTTCCGCGAGGCCCACCGCGCCGCGCTCACCAAGCTCGCGCCGCTCTACCGCGCCCTGGCCGAGAGCGCCGCCGCCCGCGGCCTCCTGCACCACCCCGACGACGCCTTCTTCATCCCCATGGAGGCCGCCGAGGACCTCGCCGCCTCCGGCAAGCCCGGTTGGATCGAGAGCGCCGTGCGCAGCAACCGGGCCGAGTACGACAGCCTGCGCAAGGCCGCCGAGCCGCTCGACCTGATGACCGACAAGCAGGAGATGACCGAAAGCCGGGGCGAGCGCCCCGAGTGGGACTGGTCACCGCTGCTGCCGCTGCCATAGGGTCCTTTTCTGTCCCAGCCCTGGAACCCTCTACACTAGGGCGCTGGATGACCGCCCCCGAACCCACCCCCGCGAAGACCTCCCGGCTCGCCTCCTGGCGCGAGGCCGTGCGGCGCGACCCGCGGCTGCGCCGCGCTCTGCTCAGCCTCGGGGTCGTGCTCGGGCTGCTGGGGATCGCCACCGGCTGGCTGCTGCTGCCCTTCCTCCGGGCCTTCGGCGACATCGGCGCCGGCGCCGGGGACGCGCCCTCCCGGCTCTACGGCGCGCCCACCGTGCTGGCGACGGGCCAGGCCCTCGAGGCCGCCGAGCTGACCGCGGAGCTGGAAGACCTCGGATACCGGGACGCCGAGGGGGCCAGCCTCGTGGCCGGCCGCTTCCGGAACGCCGAGGACTCCGTCACCGTC
>Ga0190265_10002860_pt1 | contig 11685 bp, 9 predicted proteins | sample Popmic124T_FD_133135 | JGI IMG/M metagenome (GOLD analysis project Ga0190265, IMG submission 133135) | Populus adjacent soil microbial communities from riparian zone of Indian Creek, Utah, USA - 124 T | ecosystem: Environmental > Terrestrial > Soil > Riparian zone | place: USA: Utah | collected...
AATTCCCCTTGAATGCAGCATGCCTCCCGACCGAAGCTCTCGATCGTCATCCCGACCCATGGCACGCGCGAGCTGACGCTCCGCTGCCTCGATTCCCTCGCCCGCTCCCATGTCGAGGACTTCGATGGCATCGAGGGCGTCGAGATCATCGTGGTCGACGACGCCAGCCGCGACGGCACGGCCGAGGCGGCCGCGGAGCGCCACCCCGAGGTGGTCGTGCTGCGCAACGAGGCTGCGGCCGGTTTCACCCGCTCCGCCAACTCAGGGATGGCGCGAGCCCGCGGCGAGCTTCTGCTGCTGCTCAACAGTGACACCGAGATGGAGCCCGAGGGGTTAGTGCGGCTGATCGACCTGTTCGCGGCGGAGCCCCGGCTGGGGGTGGCCGGCGCGGCGCTCCACTACCCCGACGGCTCGCCCCAGTGGAGCGGCGGCCGGGAGCCCACACTGGCCTGGTTCTTCGCGCTGGCGAGCGGGCTGCCCGGGCTTCTGGCCCGCCTGCCGTTCTACCGCCGGGCAAAGCCGCTCGCCCCCTCCGGGCCGCAGCGCGTCGACTGGGTCACCGGCGCCGCCCTGGGGGTGCGGCGCGAGGTCTGGGAGGCGGTCGGGCCGCTCGACGAGGGGTTCCGCTTCTACGCCCAGGACCTCGACTTCTGTCTGCGCGCGCGGCGGGCCGGCTGGGAGATCGAGGTGCGGCCGGAGGTCCGGGTACTCCACCACCACGGGGCGACCATCGGCCGCGCCCCGGGAGCCCGGCGGCGCCAGAACCCCGAGCTGCTGTGGAGCGATCTGCTGCGCTGGGCGCGGAAGCACCGCGGCGGCCGGTGGGCGGCGCGGGCCGCGGCCGCACTGCGCTGGGGCGGCGCCCTGCGGCTCGCCTGGGACCGCCTGGCCCTGTCCTTCCTGCCGGCGCCGGAGCGCGCGGTCCGGCGGGAGGAGAACCGCGCCCTCGCGGCCGCCCTCGCCTCGCCTTCGCTTGCTATCCGGGAAGACTCGGTGTAGAAAGCCTCCTCGTCTGCTGCTGCGGCGCCCCCTCCATGACCGAGCTCTACAACTACCGCGACTTGATCGTCGCCCTCGTCGCCCGCGACCTGAAGGTGCGGTACAAGCGATCGGCGATCGGCTTCGTCTGGACCATGCTCCAGCCGCTCTTGATGATGCTGGTCTTCGAGATCGTCTTCAGCTCGGTCTTCCGCTTCAAGATGGAGGTCGGCAACTACGCGGTCTACGCCCTCTCCGGAGTCCTCTTCTGGAACTTCTTCAGCCAGAGCATCGTGGCGTCGATGAACAGCCTGCGCGGCAACGCGGGGCTCTTGAAGAAGCTGCCGGTACCCCGGGAGGTCTTCCCGCTCGCCACCGTCATCTCCGGCGTGCTGAACCTCGTCTTCGCCCTGATCCCCCTGTTCCTCATCCTGGTGGTGACGAGGCACCCGCTCACTCCGGCTCTCCTCTTCCTGCCGGTGGCGATCTTCCTGGCCGCGCTGTTCACCCTCGGGGCCGGGCTCCTGCTCTCCCCGCTCGCCGTCTTCTTCAGCGACACGGTCGAGCTGGTCGGGGTGCTCCTCACGGCGTTGATGTACCTGACGCCGGTCATCTATCCCAAGGAGATCGTGCCGGAGAAATACCTCTGGATCGTCCGCTACAACCCCTTGCGCTCGATCCTGGAGACGTTCCGCGACCCCATCCACCAGGGGGAGATCCCGCCCCTCAGCCACCTGAGCGTCTGCGCGGCCATCGCGGTCGCCGTCTTCATCCTGGGCGCCTGGGTCTTCCGCAAGACCAGCGACCGCATCCCCTTCTACATCTGATGAACTACATCTGATGAACGAGACCAGCATTTCGATCGAGGGGGTCTCCCTCTGCTACCGCCTGGCAAAGCAGCGCATCCCTTCGCTCAAGGAGTACGCCATCCACTTCCTGCGCGGATCGCTCTCCTATGAGCAGCTCTGGGCTCTCCGCGACATCTCGCTGACCGTCCGCCGCGGCGAGACGATCGGCATCGTGGGCAGGAACGGTGCCGGCAAGAGCTCCCTCCTCAAGGTGATCTCCCGCGTGCTCAAGCCGACTCAGGGCCGGGCGGAGGTCACCGGGCGTCTGGCGCCGATCCTCGAGTTGGGGACCGGCTTCGACTACGAGCTGACCGGGATCGAGAACATCTACCTGAACGCCCTGCTGCTCGGCCACTCGCGCCGCGAGATCGACAGCAAGATGGAGGAGATCATCGACTTCAGCGGGCTGGGCGACTTCGTCCGCTCGCCGATCCGCAACTACTCCTCCGGCATGCTGGCGCGCCTCGGCTTCTCGGTCGCCACCGCCTGGGTCCCCGACGTGCTGATCCTCGACGAGGTGCTCGCGGTGGGCGACGCGAGCTTCACCGACAAGTGCGAGCAGCGCATCGCGCGCTTCCACGATGCCGGCAGCACCGTGCTCCTCGTCTCGCACAACACCAAGGCGATCAGCGACAACTGCACCCGCTGCATCTGGCTGGACGCCGGCCAACTGCGCGCCGACGGCGAGACCGAAAAAGTGCTCGACCTCTATCTCCATGCCGGGACCGACCCCGACCAGCGGGCCGGCGGGCAGCTCCACCTTTCCTGACTCAAAGCGACCGCTGTGAGGCCTCAGGGGCAACTTCGGAGGCCGCCGGCGGCACCTCCATGGAGTCGGCGATGTTGATCTGAAGGGTTCCTTCAAGGGCCATCGCCAGCTTCACCATGGTCGTGAGGGTGAAATTGGCGTCGCCGCCGAGCAGCTTGGTGACGTAAGCCCGCGAGGTTCCCATACGCCGGGCAAGCTCGGCGCGTGAGATCTTCTTCTCCTCCATCCGGCGGCAGAGGCCTTCGGTGAGCTCAATGATGGCCAATTCTCGCCAGTAGTCCGGCGAAGACTCGGCCTGGGTCAAGAAGTCCCGATATTTTTCCAACTTCATCGCAGTTCCTCCCATGGTTGCCGCCACGCTGTACGATGCGTCCAATTCCATCAAGAAATCGAGAACCTGACAGCGGCCCCGTTGATCGCAGACTGCCAATACGTCCCACTTGCCACGGGCAATTCTCAACAGCCGCATGTTAACTCTCCTGTTAACGAATGTCAAGGAACCGCCGCTCATCGGGGCACCCGGCGGTCCAGGCTCCTGTATTGGATGGCTTCGGCGAGGTGAGAGGCGCGGATCTCCGCGCTCCCCGCTAGGTCGGCGATGGTTCGGGCCACCTTGAGCACCCGGTCGAGGGCGCGAGCGGAGAGGCCGAGCTTCTCGAAGGCGGCGTCGAGGAGTGTGCGGCCGGCGGGGTCCACAGTGCAGTGGCGGCGCAGCGCCTCGGGCCCCATGGTGGCGTTGTTGGGAGTGTCCTTGGCACGGCCAAAGCGTTCGAGCTGCACGGTACGGGCGGAGGCGATACGGCCGGCGACACGCTCGGTGCTCTCGCCGGCCGAGGAGCGCAGCTCCTTCAAGCTCACCGCCGGCACTTCGACGTGGAGATCGATCCGGTCGAGCAGCGGCCCCGAGACCCGCCCGCGGTAGCGTTCGACGAGCGGCGGCGGACAGCGGCAGTCGTATCTCGGATCTCCCAGATGACCGCACGGGCAGGGGTTCATCGCCGCGAGCAGCGAGAAACGGGCGGGGAAGATGAGCCGGGCGCGGGCCCGCACGACGGTGACGAAGCCCTCTTCGAGCGGCTGGCGGAGGGCCTCCAGGGTGTCGCGGCGGAACTCGGGCAGCTCGTCGAGGAAGAGGACACCGTTGTGGGCGAGGCTCGCCTCGCCGGGGCGGGGGTTGCTGCCGCCGCCGATCATGCCGGCCGTGCTGGTGCCGGTGTGCGGGCTGCGGAACGGGCGGTGGTGCATGAGGCCGGCCGGCGGCTCCTCGGCCACCAGCGAGTGGATCTTGGTGACGGCGATCGCCTCGCCGAGGCTGAGCGGCGGCAGCAGGCCGGGCAGGCGACGGGCGAGCATCGTCTTGCCCGAGCCCGGGGGGCCCATGAAGAGAAGGTTGTGACCGCCGGCCGCGGCCACCTCCAGGGCCCGCTTGGCCATCTCCTGGCCGCGCACCTCGGAGAGGTCCGGCACGTGCGTCCCGAGGTCGGCGGCGAAGGCCGGCGGCGAGACCCCGGCGAGCGGCGCACTTCCGAGCAGGTGCTGGATGGCCTCGGCGAGTCCACTCAAAGGGATCACCGGAACGGATCCCAGTGCCGAGGCCTCCGGAGCGTTCTGGGCCGGAAGCAGGACCTCGCGAACACCGAGGCGGTGCCCGAGGTCGGCGATCGCGAGGCCTCCCCGGACGGAGCGGATGGCGCCGTCCAGCCCCAGCTCTCCGCACAGCAGGCGCCCCAAGAGAGCCTCCTGGGGCAGGTGACCGTAGCCGGCAAGCAACGCGAGGGCGATGGCGAGGTCGAGGTGGTTGCCCTCCTTGCGGAGGTCGGCGGGTGCTAAGTTGATGATGACGGAGCGGGGCGGCAGGTCGAAGCCGCAGTTCTTGATCGCCGCGCGTACCCTCTCGCGGCTCTCCCGGACGGCGGCGTCGGCGAGGCCGACGATCTGGACTTGTGGCATCCCGTTCTGGACGTCGACTTCGACCTGGACGGGACGCGCTTCGATTCCCCATGGCGTGGCTGCGATGGCTCGGGCTAGCATGTCACTCAAGAAGGACGGAAAAACTGGCTGCCACCTAGCACCTTGATTAAGCAAGTTCCGCAAATTACTGGGATGAAGCCTCTTACTTGAATATCCTCGTCCTCGCCACCAAGGCTCCGTGGCCTCCAGTTGACGGCGGCCGTCTCCTCCTCGCCCACACCCTGGAGGGGCTCGCCGCGGCGGGACACCGGGTAACCCTGGTCGCGCCCGTCGACCCGTCCCGCTTCGATCTCGCCCGGGTGGCTGCCGAGCTGTCGGCCTGGTGCGTGCCTCGGCTGGTTCCGGCTGCGTCCGTGCGGCCGGCCGCCGCACTGCTAGGTGCCGTGCTGGAGCGGGTACCGCCGTCGATCGCCCGGCACTAGCTGGCCGCGGTGCGCCGCGAGGTGGAGTACCTGCTCGCCGCCGGGCGCTTCGACCTGGTTCACGCCGAGCAGCTCCAGGCGCTGCCGCAGGCGGCGCCGGCTGTAGCGCGAGGGTTACCGGTAGTGCTCCGAGCGCAGAACGTGGAGAGCGATCTCTGGGTGGCCGCGGCGCAGCGCCGTGGCGGCCTGCGCGGGATGGCCCTCGCGGCCGAGGGGCGCCGGCTGGCCCGGTGGGAAGGTGGTGCCGTCCGCCGGGCCGCGGCAACCCTCGCCCTCACCGAAGAGGACGCCACCCGCCTGCGGGAGCTGGCGGGCGGCGGTGGCCGGGTGCATGTGGTGCGGGCGCCTTTCCCCGATCTCCCGCCTGGACCTTCTCGTCTTCCCGGCGAGCCTGCGGTCGTGGTGATGGGCAGCCGGGGCTGGCTGCCGAACGAGGATTCGGCGGCCTGGTTCGTGGCCGAAGTCTGGCCGGCGGTGCGCGCAGCCCTCCCCGGTGCCGTGCTCCACCTGTTCGGCACCAGTCCGCCCTTCCCGGTGCCCGGCGTCACTGTCCACCCGCCGCCCGAGGAGAGCGGCGTCGCCTTCGCCCCAGGCTCGATTCTGGCGGTACCGCTGCGAATCGCCTCCGGCGTGCGCATGAAAGCTCTGGAGGCGTGGGCGCGGGGCGTGCCCGTGGTCGGTACCCCGGCGGCGCTCGCGGGGCTGGAGGCGCGAGGCGAAGAGGCACTGGCGGCGAGCGACGGCCCGGAATTCGCCCGCGTGCTCACCCGCCTGTATACCGAGCCGGGGCTCGTCGAGGCAGTCGTGGCCGCCGGGCGGCAGGCGCGGCGCGAGCGGCACGACCCGGCCCGGGTGGCGGCAGAGCTTGTGGCCTTCTATGCAGAGGCAATCCAATAGCCTCATGCGCGTTTTTACACACTTTAGCCTCCCGGAGATGTTGATTCACCATATTTTATCTACCTCTTGACATTGAAGCGCAGGCACTTACAATACCGAGTTACATCGCAGGTTACGCATGTTCTAGAGAGTCAGGTAGGCAGTAGTCAGGATCTTCTTTCCCAAAATGTTCATGGCTAAACGGCACCACACGGTCATCATCGTCCCCCACGCTCACGCCAAGCTGCGGAAGTGGCGGATCACGGACCTTCAGATCGGCCTGGTGGCCGGTGCCCTCCTCCTGCTCACTTCCACCGCTGTCTACTTCACCTGGTCGCACTTCAGCACGAGCATCAATCCGGTTGAGATCTCGCGTCTCAAGACGGAGAACGACAAGCTCCGCCACGTCAACCTCGGGTTCGAGGCGAGCATCCGGAAGCTCCAGAACCAGCTCACCGAGTCCGAGGACCGCACCCGGCAGCTCGCCATCGTGGCGGGGCTGGACACCTTGGAGGGTGCCGGCGCCGAGGCGGGCGTCGGCGGTGGCACTCCGGTCGAAGAGGCGAGCGTCAGCGACCTACCGGTGATGGAAGACCGTGTCGGCCAGCTCACCGGCGTGCTCGACGCGGTCGAGGCCAAGCTCGAAGAGCGGGTGCGCTGGATCTCCTCCACTCCGGCCATCGCGCCGGTCAAGGGGATCCTGACCAGCGGCTTCGGCTACCGGTCCGACCCCATGACCCACGGCCGGGGCGTCCACCAGGGTGTGGACATCGCCGCCGCCCATGGCCAGCCGGTACGGGCGAGCGCCGACGGCATCGTGATGCGTGCCAACCCGATCGGCGGCCTCGGCAACGCGGTCTACGTCGCCCACGGCTTCGGCGTCACCACCCGCTACGGCCATCTGTCGCGCATCGACGTCCGGCCGGGCCAGAGGGTCAAGCGGGGCGACGTCGTCGGGCGGGTCGGCAACACGGGGCGCTCTACCGGACCCCACCTGCACTACGAGGTCCGCGTCGACGGCGAGCCGGTCAACCCGATCGCCTACATCCTCGACTCCTCGGGCGCCTCCTAGCGCCCCTCCGCCCCACCCCTGGGCGGCTCTCGACCTGGAATCTTTCTGCTAGACTGGCGGTTGTAAGCGCTTGCCGCTGGACGTAAACCCGAGTCTTCCCGAACCCCTGTGAGACCCTGATGATCAACGCGATACTGACCAAGATTTTCGGTAGTCAACACGAGAGGGACATCAAGAAGATCCAGCCTCTCGTCGCTGCCATCAACGAGCTTGAGCCGCAGATCAAGGCGCTCTCGGACGCGGAGCTGCGGGCCAAGACCGCCGAATTCCGCACCCAGATCGAAAACGGCGCCTCCCTGGACGACCTCCTGGTGCCCGCCTTCGCCGTGGCCCGGGAAGCGGCCTGGCGCTCCGTGCACATGCGGCCTTTCGACGTGCAGCTCATGGGCGGTGTGGTTCTTCACCGCGGCCGCATCGCCGAGATGAGGACCGGAGAGGGCAAGACCCTGGTCGGCACCCTGCCGGGCTATCTGAACTCTCTCGAAGGCAAGGGCGTCCACGTGGTCACGGTCAACGACTACCTGGCCAAGCGCGACTCCGACTGGATGGGCCAGATCTACCGCTTCCTCGGCCTGTCCGTGGGCGTCATCCAGCACGACATGCCGGACTTCGAGCGCAAGCGGGCCTACGCCGCGGACATCACCTACGGCACCAACAACGAGTTCGGCTTCGACTACCTGCGCGACAACATGAAGTTCGACCTGGAGTCGATGGTCCAGCGCGGGCATCACTACGCCATCGTCGACGAGGTCGACTCGATCCTGATCGACGAGGCGCGCACGCCGCTGATCATCTCCGGCCCGTCCGAGGAGTCGGTCGACAAGTACTACCGGATCGACCGCATCGTCCCCCGCCTGGTCAAGGGCGAGGAGATCGACGAGGGCGACGGCAAGAAGAGCACCACCGGCGACTTCCTGGTCGACGAGAAGGCCCACCAGGCGAGCTTGACCGACGACGGCGTCGAGAAGGTCGAGCAGCTCCTGGGGATCCGCAACCTCTACGACCCCGAGAACATGGAGATCCTCCACGGGGTCAACCAGGCGTTGCGTGCCCACGCCCTCTACCAGCGCGACGTCGACTACCTGATCCAGGACGGCAAGGTGGTCATCGTCGACGAGTTCACCGGCCGCATGATGCCGGGCCGGCGCTGGTCCGACGGTCTGCACCAGGCGGTCGAGGCCAAGGAGGGGGTCAAGATCGAGCGCGAGAACCAGACGCTCGCCACGATCACCTTCCAGAACTACTTCCGCATGTACAAGAAGCTGTCGGGCATGACCGGCACCGCCGACACCGAGGCGTCCGAGTTCGGGCAGATCTACAACCTGGACGTCACCGTCGCGCCGACCAACAAGGAAATGATCCGCGAAGACCGGGCCGACCTCGTCTACCGCAGCGCACCCGAGAAGTGGGAGGCCGTGGTCCAGGAGATCCGCGAGGCCCAGCAGAAGGGGCAGCCGGTGCTGGTCGGCACGGTGTCGATCGAGAAGAGCGAGATGCTCTCGAAGCTGCTCAACCGCCCGCCCAAGGTGCCGCACGTCGTGCTGAACGCCAAGTACCACGAGCGCGAGGCTTCGATCGTCGCCCAGGCGGGCCGCAAGGGCTCGGTCACCATCGCGACCAACATGGCCGGCCGCGGCACGGACATCCTGCTCGGCGGCTTCCCCGAGGGGCTCGCCCGCTCCGAGGCGAACCCGGAGACCGAGCCGGAGGCCTATCAGGCGGCCCTCGATCGCTACAACGAGACCTGCGTGCGGGAGCGCGAGGAGGTGCTCGCCGCCGGCGGCCTCCACATCCTCGGCACCGAACGGCACGAATCGCGTCGGATCGACAACCAGCTCCGCGGCCGCGCCGGCCGCCAGGGCGACCCCGGCTCCTCCCGCTTCTACCTGTCGCTCGAGGACGACCTGATGCGGATCTTCGGTTCCGACCGCATCCAGGGGCTGATGGGCAAGCTGGGCATGGAGGAGGGCGAGGCCATCGAGCACCGGATGGTCAGCCGGGCCATCGAGCGCGCCCAGAAGCAGGTCGAGGGCCGGAACTTCGAGACTAGGAAGCACCTGCTCGAGTACGACGACGTGATGAACAAGCAGCGCGAGGCGATCTACAAGCTTCGCCGCGACATCCTCGAGGGCCGGGAAGGGCGGGACTACGTCCTCGGAGTCTGCTCCGAGATCCTCGACTCCATCCTCGAGACCCACTGCTCCGAGAAGCTGGACCCGCAGGACTGGGACATGACCGGCCTGCGCACCGAGCTGCTGGCGTACTTCAACTTGAACGCCGGCGACATGAACCTCGACGAGCTCGGCATCGACGAGCTGCGCGAGACGCTGTGGAAGACCATCGAGCAGCGCTACGCGGATCGCGAGAGCCGCCACTCCCCGGAGCTCATCCGCCGCTTCGAGCGCGACGTGATGCTCAACTCGGTCGACACCTCCTGGAAGGACCACCTGCTCGCCCTCGACCACTTGAAGGAGGGCATCGGCCTCCGCGGTTACGGCCAGCGCGATCCGCTCCAGGAGTACAAGAAGGAGAGCTTCGATCTCTTCGAGATGATGCGCGACCGCGTGCAGGATGACATCATCCAGAAGCTCTTCCGCTTCGAGCCGATGACCGAGGAGCAGATCGCGGAGCAGCGCATCCGCCGCGAACGGGCGGCCCCCAAGGTCGAGCTCTCGGCGCCGCCCAAGGTCGAGGGCCAGCGCCTCACGCAGCAGGCCCTCAAACAGGACATAAAGATCGGCCGCAACGACCCCTGCCCCTGCGGCTCGGGCAAGAAGTACAAGAAGTGCCATGGAGCGGCAGTGACGGTCGGGTGAGGAAGACGACCGAGTGACCTGGACCAGGGCGGCCTCTTCGGCCGCCCTTTTCGTACATTTTCAGGGAAGGAACAAGCCAAGGATGATCGACTCCGAGCCGCGCCTCGCCCTCACTTTCGACGACGTCTCGATCGTGCCCGGCCTCTCCGACGTCCACCCCAACGAGGTGGAGCTGAAGACGCGGCTCTGCCGCGGCATCTATCTCAACATCCCCATCATCTCCGCGGCCATGGACACGGTCACCGAGTCCCGCCTGGCGATCGCCCTGGCCCAGGAGGGGGGGATCGGCATCGTCCACAAGAACCTGCCGGTCGAGGTCCAGGCCGAGGAGGTGGACAAGGTGAAGCGCAGCGAGGCGGGGATGATCGTCGACCCGGTCACCATGCGCCCCGATCAGAGCATCCGCGAGGCCCTGGTGGTGATGGCCCGCTACAAGATCTCCGGCGTGCCCGTCACCGACGCCGCGAGCCATCTGGTCGGCATCCTCACCAACCGCGACCTGCGCTTCGAGGACAACCTGGACAAGCAGATCGGCGAGCTGATGACCAAGGAGGACCTGATCACCGTGCCCGAGGGGACGACCCTCGAACAGGCCAAGACGCTCCTCCACAAGCACCGCATCGAGAAGGTCCTGGTGGTGGACGCGGCCGGCAACCTCAAGGGGCTGATCACCGTCAAGGACATCCAGAAGATGATGCAGTACCCCAACGCCTGCAAGGACGAGCTCGGACGGCTGCGGGTCGGCGCCGCGGTCGGCTCCTCGGGCGACTACCTGGAGCGGGCCGCGGCCCTGGTCAAGGCGAAGGTCGACGTGCTGGTGCTCGACTCCTCGCACGCCCACAGCCGCGGCGTGCTCGACGCCACCGCCAAGCTGCGCGAGAGCTTCCCCGAGGTCCGCCTCATCGTCGGCAACGTGGCGACCGAGGAGGGTACCCGCGCGCTGATCGAGCGCGGCGCCGACGCCGTCAAGGTCGGCATCGGACCGGGCAGCATCTGCACCACCCGCGTCGTCACCGGCTCCGGCGTCCCCCAGATCACGGCGGTCGCCGACTGCGTGCGCGCCGCCATGGAGCACGACGTGCCGGTGATCGCGGACGGCGGCATCAAGTTCTCCGGCGACGTCACCAAGGCCATCGCGGCCGGAGCGAGCTCGGTGATGATCGGCTCGCTCCTGGCCGGCACCGAGGAGAGCCCCGGCGAGACCATCCTCTACCAGGGGCGCACCTTCAAGGCCTACCGTGGCATGGGGTCGCTCTCCGCCATGGCCCGCGGCAGCGCCGACCGCTACTTCCAGGAGAACGGCAGCGGCGGCAGCCTCTCGAAGCTGGTCCCCGAAGGCATCGAGGGGATGGTCCCCCACAAGGGGAGCATCCACCAGATGCTCCCCCAGCTCACCGGCGGCCTGCGCTCCGGCATGGGGCTCGCCGGCTGCGCAACCATCGAAGATCTGCGCACCAAGGCCCGCTTCGTCCGCATCTCCCCTGCCGGCCTGAGGGAGGGGCACGCGCACGACGTGGTCATCACCAAGGAAGCGCCGAACTACTGGGTCGAGCGGTAGGGCCAGGCGAGAAGCCTGAAGATCGGGAAGGTAAGCCTGTAGATCAGAGGATGAACCTCAGGCTTCCGGACCGGAATTCAGTGCTTCCGGAGTGAAATTCAGTGCTGCCGGACTGGAATTCAATGCTTCCGGAGTGAAACCCAGTGCTTCCGGGGTGAAACCCAATGCTCCCGGATCGAAATCCAGTGCTTCCAGGTTGAAAACCAATGCTTCCGAGCTGGAATCTCATGCTTCCAGACTGGAATCCAGTGCTTTCGGACTGGAACCTCAGGCTTCCGGACCGGAAGGTCCGGCTACCAACTGCTCGAAGAACCGCCGCCGCCGAAGCTGCCGCCCCCGCCCGAGAAGCCACCGCCGCCTCCGCTGCTCCCGCCG
>Ga0190265_10002861_pt1 | contig 11684 bp, 8 predicted proteins | sample Popmic124T_FD_133135 | JGI IMG/M metagenome (GOLD analysis project Ga0190265, IMG submission 133135) | Populus adjacent soil microbial communities from riparian zone of Indian Creek, Utah, USA - 124 T | ecosystem: Environmental > Terrestrial > Soil > Riparian zone | place: USA: Utah | collected...
ACCGAGCTCGCGAGCTCGGTACGCGCCCTCCTGGACAAGCGCTCCGACAGCCAGGCCGTCCGGAACGCGATCGAGCAGCCGGGCGGGTTCGACCCCGACCTGTGGGCGACGCTCTGCGAACAGATCGGTGTCGCTTCCTTGGCCATCCCCGAGGAGCACGGCGGAGCCGGCTTCAGTCTGGCCGAGACCTACGTCGTGCTCGAGGAGCTCGGCCGAGCCCTCACGCCGTCCCCGCTGCTCGCGTCGGCTATCACCGGCGCGGCCCTGCTCGCCGCCGAGCATCACGAGCCACTGGCCCGCATCGCCGAGGGAACGGTGGCCACCCTCGCCTGGTCCGGCATCACCGGCACTGCAGACGCACCTGTGGGCGTCACCTGGAGCGACGACAAGCTGAGCGGATCCGTCTCCCCCGTCCTCCACGGTGACACCGCCGAGATCCTGCTCGTCGCCGCCGAGCACGACGCCGGAGTCGGCCTGTTCAGCGTCGACCCGTCAGCATCAGGCGTGAGCCGCACGCGCGTCGCCGGCCTGGACCCGACCCTCGGCTTCGCCGACCTCGAATTCGATGGCGTCGAGGGCGAGTCGATCGCCCTGGATGCGGCATCCACCCTCGCAGCAACCCACCGTGTCGGCACCCTCGCAACCACGGCCATCGCGGTCGGCTGCGCCCAGCGCGGCCTCGACATGACCGTCGGGTACAGCAAGGAGCGCGAGCAGTTCGGCCGCCCGATCGGATCGTTCCAGGCACTCAAGCATCGGATGGCCGACATGCTCGTCCAGGTACAGATGTCACGCGCCGGCGCCTGGGCCGCCGTCCAGGCCCACGTCAATGGCGCACCGAATGCCGACCGGCTTGCCGCCGCTGCGGCGTCGTACTGCGGCGAGGCAGCCATGGCAATCGCGGCCGAGACGGTCCAGCTGCACGGTGGCATCGCGATCACCTGGGAGCACGACGCCCACCTGGTCTTCAAGCGCGCACAGGCCTTGAACCAGCTCTTCGGACTCCCTCACCAGCAGCGAGAAAATCTCATCATCTGACTTTGGCGGGAAAGGGGACCCAGTCGGCCACGAGGCCCGCAGCGGCCGTCCAACTTGGCAAGCGCCCGGCCACCTTGATCGGGCCTCCGCGGTCTGAATTCCGCTCATTGAGGACCGATGCCGCTAGGGCGAGCCGCTCGAAGCTTTCGGGAGCTCGGACTAGGCTGTTCGAAGCGTCGAGAGGGACTGATGGCCGAGGTTGGGGATTATGCGACCGAGCAGGACGGCGGCGTGTGGTCAACAGGTCAGGAATTCAAACTTGAACTCCCGCGGGAATGGATCGCCTGGCACTTCACGCCAGTCGAAAACATCGCTCGGATTGTCGAAGCAGGGTGTCTGGTGGCCGATAGCCATGTCGGTCAGGCTTCGAGCCCAGGCAACATGCAGATGAAAGCTGAGCGTCTGGGTAAGGCCGTCGAACTTGAGTCGTACCCAGACTCAGCGGTAGGCGATCATGTTCCGTTCTATGTTGCCGCGAAGTCACCGATGCTGTTCCGGGTCTGCAGGTACGGGCTCCCCAATTACGACCGAGGCCCTGATCCATTGGTCTTTTTAGGTTTCAACATAGGCAAGATAGTTGATGCGGGGCTCACGTGGTGCTTCTCGGATCGGAACGCAACGAGCCCGTTCGTCGAGTTCACCGATGACTTGTCAGAGGTTCAGAACCTGTTGGATGAGGAAGTACTTCGGGCAAGGATTTGGAGGGACACACCTGATGATCCGGGACGCCGAACTCGGCGGGCCGCTGAGTTCCTTGTGCATGAAGAAGTGCCAATCGACCTGCTCAGCGTGAGCGTTGCACACACCAAAGGGACGGCCAACCAAGTCGACACCGCCTTGGCGGGCTACGACTACGACGGAACTTTTGTACTCCCATGGATGTACTACTGAGGAAGAAATGATGATCACATTTCAGCGCGGCGACCTATTCGACTCTGACGTCGAGGCTCTTGTGAATACAGTGAACTGCGTTGGCGTCATGGGTAAGGGAGTGGCTCTGCAGTTCAAGCGCCGATTCCCCGAAATGTTCGATGCGTACAAATCAGCTTGCGACCGTGGCGAAGTCAAGCTGGGCAAAATGTTTGTGTACGAGACGAACCAGCTCATGGGACCAAATTTCGTAGTGAACTTTCCAACCAAAGGTCACTGGAAAGCCAGGTCACGGCTTTCGGATATCGAGGCCGGATTGGTCGATTTGCGGCGGGTCATTTCAGACTTAGGCATCCGAAGCATTGCCCTTCCACCGCTGGGAGCTGGAAATGGTGGTCTGCACTGGCCAAGCGTTCGGGCAGTCATCGAGGATGCCCTTGGCGGCATAAACACTGAAGTGTTGGTATACGAACCTTCGGGCCACTCTGCATATGCGGTTGAGGGGGCTCGGCACATACGGATGACCCCTGCCAGAGCACTGACGCTCGAGCTAACTGAGCGCTACTCCGAGCGCAAGGTAACCCTCGAGCCATGGGCAGAGCCACATTCCGCATCGCACCTAGAATTGCAGAAGCTCCTGTACATTGCGGATTTGATCGATCCCAGCCTTGACTTCAGGTTCGCGCGCGGAATCTACGGTCCCTACAGCGAACGAGTGCGTCACGTCATTGCTGACATGGAAGGGCGGCTGTTGAAGGGGTACGGCGACGGAACCGCAGCCGCCTTGTCGCTCGAGCCCATTTGTGTAACAGATGAGGGAGCCCGGGAACTTCGCGCGTATCTGAAGACCCCGCGCGGCAGGCAGGTTGGTGAGTTGGCCGACCGAGTGCTGGCGGTTACACGCGGATACGAGACAGCGTACGGCGTTGAGTTGCTTGCGACGACACTGTTTTGTGCGAGCGTGGTCGGGAACGATGCGGGCATGGTGGCCAGCGAAATTCAAACCTGGAACCCGCGTAAGGCGAGGCTGTTCAAAGCGAGCCATGTCAGTAAGGCTCTCGAGCATCTCGAACGGGCCCCTCTTTAATTGCGGTCGGGCTTCCGGACAGGCGCGGCTCAACATGCGCTTGGAGTCGCCGAATGGTGAGAAGTCACGCCCGAACTCCTGAACCAAACGGTGACGCTCCAAGGCCCCGCCGGGTCGGCAATTGATCCCCGCAAGAGAGTCGCCAGTGGCTGCTGCATCAGCGAATGCACGGTCTAGTGTGATCGCCATCGTGAACGACGTCTTCGAGCCCGCAGACCTCGGCCCCGTCCGGCTCCGCAACCGAACGATCAAGGCGGCCACGTTCGAGGGACGCACGCCGCACGGCCTGGTCACCGATGAGCTGATCGACTACCACCTGGCTCCGGCCCGGGGCGGTGTCGGCCTGACCACGGTCGCCTACCTGGCCGTGGCTCCGGAAGGGCGCACGCAGAAGGAGGTCATCGTCGTCAACGACGAGTCGGCCCCAGGCCTGGCGCGGCTCACCGAGGCGATCCACGAGACCGGAGCGAAGGTCGCCGGCCAGCTCGGGCACGCCGGGCCGGTGGCCAACGGCAGGTCGAACGGTGTGCACGCCCTCGCCGCGTCGAGGATGCCGTCCCCGCTGAGCATGCAGATGGTCCGATCGGCGACCGCAGCCGACATCGCCCGGATCACTCAGGCCTACGCACGCACAGCGCGGATCATGGCTGACGCCGGTTTCGACGTGCTCGAAATCCACATGGCGCACGGCTACCTGCTCAACTCGTTCCTGGCGCCGAGGCAGAACCGCCGCAAGGACGGCTGGGGCGGTTCGCTGGAGAACCGTGCTCGGTTCGCCCGCGACGTGGCTCGGGCCGTCCGCGACGAGGTGGGCGGCGAGGTCGCGGTCACCGCGAAGATCGGGATGACCGAAGGCTCACCGGTGGGTTTCTCGATGCCCGAGAGCCTGGAATTCGCGCAGATGCTGGAAGCCGACGGCCACCTCGACGCCCTCGAGCTCAGCGCCGGCAGTTCACTGCTCAACCCGATGTACCTGTTCCGAGGCGACGTCCCGCTCAAGGAGTTCGCGGCGACCATGCCCGCGCCCGTCCGGCTCGGCCTCAAGACCCCGATCGGCAAGCGCTTCTTCAAGGCCTACCCATTCGAGGAGGCCTACCTGCGCGAGAAGGCGCTCGCCTTTCGCGCCGCCCTCTCGATGCCCCTGATCATGCTCGGCGGCATCAACGACAAAGCCACCATGGACCGCGCCATGGCCGAAGGCTTCGAGTTCGTCGCCATGGGCCGCGCTCTGCTCCGCGAGCCTGACCTGGTCAACCGCATGCAAGCCGGCGAGACCACCCACGGCATATGCATCCATTGCAACCAGTGCATGCCGACGATCTACACCGGCACCCGCTGCACCGTGCTGGAGCCGACACCGGCTTCCTGAGCCGCTCACTTCGCCCACAATGACGCGCACGAGTCATCCACTCTCGGTGGCCTGTGGATGCGTTTCACACGCCGGCGTTTGAGACACGAGCCGATATTGACACGCCGACACTTCTTGGCGCCCACAGCCACCACGCCTCGCTCGTTGCCCTCGTTGCGCATGACCAACTGGTTCGTCGTCAAGATCGGGAAGCTCACCTGCTCGGCGTTGGCTAAGACGGCCCGATTCGGGCCACGCCGGTCAGGCCCGAGTTGACCATGGTCAGCGTGCTTGGCAGCGCCCTAGAATGCGGCTCATCCGCAGGAGGAGGGCTCTGGTGGACGAACTGACCGCAGCCGAACGGCTCGCTCGCGACGTCGTCCAGGCTGTTGCCGCCGACGAGCTTCCGCTCTTCGACGAGAACGTCTCGGCGGCTCGCCGCACTGGGGTGGGCGGGTCCAGCGGGGACGACGTCCTTGGGATCGGCATCGAAGCCACGGCGGTGCTGACGCCGATGATCATCGCGCTGGCAAAGGTCGCCGTCGGGGCCGCCTGGACGATGGTGTCGCCCGCGTTCGCGAAGAAGGCGGCCGGCCCCGTTGCCCGGCTCCGGGCCGTTGTACGCAAGGTGCCGCTGGTCCGGTGGCTCATCCCGGCGGAGAAGGACCCAGGCGAGCTGCCGCAACTCAACCCGGAGCAGCTCGAAGGTATCCGCGAGCTGGTCGAGGGGCGGGCCCTGGCCCTTGGTACCCCGGTCGCCAAGGCCGCTCTCCTGGCCGAGGCCGTCACGGGCCGGTTGGCCGTCGCGCAGCCGTGACCACCGAGGCGCGGATCGACCCCCTCCAAGGCGGGACCGAGACGAGCCTGCGCTTCTTGTTCTTGGCTGTCACCACCCTCACTGCCTCTATGTACGCCTGGCAATACCTCCACTTCCGGTACGTCGACCCGGCGCCGGTCGGTCTGCTCGAGTGCACGCAGCAGAGTTCAACTGGCCCCGCCCCGCCGTACAGCAGCGACCTCGCGCAGTGCTGGGCGGAGATCATCGCCCACCCCACAGCCCTCACGCTGTTGCTGTCATCCCTGGCGACCATCGTCGTCACGCTCGCGGCGGTTCCATTGCTGGCCGTCGGTTACCTGCGCAGCCGGGGCATCCGCGCGCTCCCCGCCCAACACTCCGCGGTGCGCGATCGGATCGACGAGCTCAGCCGGGCCTTGGGGGCGCCCGAACCGCGGGTCGTCATCGAACCGGCCGGCGCCGCCACTGCGCGCATGCTGAGCGATGGGCGGCGTCCACCGCTCCTGGTCTTGCGGCTTGGCATGCTGCAGGCGTTCCGGTCGGAGCCGGTTTCGTTCGACGCGGTCGTCGCCCACGAGTTCGGGCACCTGACCAATCGCGACGTGCTGCGCGCCCAGCTCGCCATCGCGGCGTGGTGGACGCTGACGATCTGCGTCGTGCTGCCGTACGCCGTGGGGTCGTTCACGAAATGGTCGTCGCTGAACTCCGCTCCACTCCTCAAGTTCGTCGTCCTACTGGTGGTGGCTCGCTGGCTCCGAGACGCCACGCTGCGCGCACGCGAGTACGAGGCGGACGTAGTCGCCGCCCGTTCGCCGAGCCGCCGCGCCGCACTGCAGGAGTTGCTGCGGAGGGCCGTCACCCCTGGCAAGCTGCCGCGCCGGGGGCTGCGGCTCACCCACCCGCCGCCCGGGCGTCGGCTCGAGGTCCTAAAGTCACCAGGAACGCTGCTCCGCGCAAGCATGTTTGACGTCGCCTGCCTGGGCGCGCTCGCGTACTTCTCCGCACCTGCGCTGGTGTTCCTGTGGAACCAGGTCTTCTATGGACGGAGCGCCATGACCCATGCGCCGACGGCGGCTGCCGCCACTATCGGCGTCATCGCGGGGGCAGGACTCTGGCGAATCGCGTGGCGCGACGCGATCGCGCACCGCTACGTCAGACGCGTTCCCTGGCAGCCTCTGCGAGCCGCGGCCGCGCTCTTCGCAGGGGCCGTCGTCGGCGCCAACCTAGTCCCGACCATCGGCGCCAACGCTCACGGCTTTACCTCAAGCCACTCGCTGACCGAGGTGGCCGTCAAGCTGCTCCCAGCCGCGGTGGGCGCCACGCTTAGCGCCGCCTTCGCCTTCGGCCTGGCCCGGCTCGTCGCCGCCCGGACCCGGACCCGCACGTCCATGCTCGTGCTGCGGACGGTGGGCTCGGCCGCGGTCGCCGGGTGCTGCGCCGTCATTCTGTACTGGGCGAACCTCTCGGTAGACGTCCTCACCACGGCCCCGACTCTGGTGCGCGAAGCGCTCATCTTCAGCACCCTCGGGACGCTCCTCGAGACGTGGGTCCGGTTCGTGCTCGTCGGCCTCGGCGTTGTGGTGGCGGTGCTGCTGGCGCTGAGGAAAAACTCCGCCCTCGACCGGCTCGCGTGGCTCTTTACCAGCGGGCTGCCAGGGACCGCTGAGCCGACCGAGGCCGCTTCCGCCTAGACGCCCGGCTCGATACGCAAGCGCGGAGAAGGCACCTGGCCCGCTGCGCCGGCAGGTCTGGCGAAGCCAGATACCCCGAGCTTGCGAACGCTGCTGCCATTCCGAGCGTCGGCTAGGGGTAGCGTCTGTTCCGTGGCAGGCACCGGGCTTCCTTGGGAACGCCGAGGCGTGTCCGAAGCACCTGACGGCGTCGGGATCTGTCTGAGCGGCGGCGGTCTGCGTGCAGCTATGTTCAGTCTCGGCGCGCTTCAAGTGCTCCAAGAACAGCGTGGGCTGCTGTACGGCCCGCGCGCCGCACGTTGGCTAGCCGCAGTGTCCGGCGGTTCCTATATCGCCGCCACCTATGCCGTCAATGCTCATGCCCTTCACCTGGCAGGCGACACCTCCGCAAGACCACCCCTGGCTCGAGACTCCCCCGAGGAGCGCCATGTGCTGACCCATGGCCGCTACCTCGTCACACCGATGCCTGGTTCGGCGCTAGCCATGCTAACGCTGATGCTCCTCAACGCCTCAGGCCTGGTGATGCTCTTCCTGTTCGCCGCAGTGATGGTGAACGACTTCGCCATGGTCGGGAGCTGGATCGACTGGGTCGCCCGCGCAGGTGAGGACATACCCGGCCCTATCGCGGTAGTCGCATTCCTCGCCTCGGTATACGCCCTCGTCCGCGGGCTCTACTCCGGGCACCAAATCGAGCGCTACGTGCTACCTTTCGCGGGATTCGGCGGGCTCATCCTCACCGCTGGCCCTGCACTGGACTCGCTGGCGAGCCAGTCGTGGGCGCATGGTGCGTCGGCCTGGTTTGGGGTCGGCCTGGGCGGCGTCGCACTGATGGGCGGCTCTGTGGGCATGTCGTTTGTGCTCGCCAAACGCGGCGTCGTCGGCAATCTCGCCGCCGTCGCGAACTGGACGCAGGTGGTATCGGTCAGGCTCACCTTGCTCGGCGTGCTCCTGGCGACCGCCGTGGACCTGCGAGCGGACTTCCTGCGCTGGTTCGAGGATGACGACCCGATCAGCGGCATCCTGACGTTCTTCGGCGTGCTCTTCGCCACCCTTCTCATCGACTATCTGATGCAGCGTTACACCCTGCACCGGCAGTACCGCGACCGCATCCAGCGCTGCTTCGGAGTCGTCACAAACCGTGCGGGCACCACGCTGCCCCGCACCGCGCCATTGCTCAGTGACCTGCGTGGCGGGCCATTCCCCGACCTCCTCATCAGCGCCACCGCCAACGTGACGAGCATTGATCCCCAAGGCCATCGCCGCGCCTTTGCACCTTTCGTCTACGCGTCCGACGTCTGCGGCATCCCTGGTCAGGACGACGCCTGGTTCCCCACCGAGAACCTGGAACTCGGGCGGTTGCCCCTACCATCCGGAGCAGAGGAACACCTGGTGTCACTGCCGGTGGCCGTAGCCACCACCGGTGCCGCGGTGAGCCCCAGCATGGGTCGTTACACCCAGGCGAGCGCGCGTCCGGTGATCGCCGCCCTCAACATCCGGTTAGGGCGCTGGCTGCCCAACGTGCAGCACGCACGCCGACGGAGATTCGTCCGCGAGCAGACCCAACCCCGCAACTTTGCAACAGACACGCGGCTCGGCCGCGCATACGACGAGCTGCTTCCCGAGATGCTCGGCATCACCAACACCGACATGTACGTCAGCGACGGCGGTCATTATGACAACTTGGGCCTGATGGCCCTACTGCGGACCCGGTGCGCAGAGATCTGGTGCGTCGACGCCAGTCCCGACCCATACGGTCGTGCCGACGAGCTAGCACGAGTCCTCGGCCTGGCACACTACGAACTCGACATAACCCACACCCTCGACCTCAAGGCCTTTCGCACCGACAACAAGGGTCACTACCCGACGTTGTACGTCTCTGGGACTTTGGCCTATCCGGGCGGGGAAACGGCCAAGTTCCATGTTGTCAAGCTCGGACTCGACACTGAAACGCCGCCCGCGCTGCTCGAGTACGCCACCATTCATCGGCCCTTTCCTCACCACCCGACGCTCCACCAGTGGTTCGACGAGGCACGCAGCAGCGCGTATCGAGACCTCGGACGGCACGCTGCGATCCGATGCTTGAGCTCTCTGGCGTCTGCCTGACCTCGTTCGGCAGAGTCGTCAGAGGTGCATCATTTCGCCGCATGTTTGCCCGGGTCGTTCACTCATAGAAGGTAGAGCGGTTGAGAATCGAACGCTTCCAAAGCATTGCCCGGTCGGCGGAACTCAACCCGGCGGCATCGGCCGCGTCGAGCCACTGGTGTTCAGTTGTCGTCACGATCCGGTCAACAATCTCTTTGGCTTCAGGTTCCGACAGCCCGTAGTCCGCGGCAGCTGAGACGCACACCGAGAACTGGCTTCCTGTGCTGCCGTCGCGCCCGATGCGCATGGCCTGCGAAGAGGTGTCTGTCGAACGGACCTGCGGTGTTAGGTCGAATGCTGGAGTCAGTTCCAGCGTCGTTCCGTCCCAAAACGCGGCGTGGTTGCGGGCGTGGTCGTCGTTGTTGCCGATTGCGACGTTGAAGACCACGCGCTCGAAGAGTTTGCGACCGATCTCGCTCGGGACTCGCGCATGTTCGCGAAGCACATCCAGCATCTCGGGGTATGAGCCGTAACGTGCCCCAAGGAGCGCATCGAATCCAAGCAGGGTCAGTCCCGACACGACGTGACGCCGTTGGCCGAGGGTGGGCCTGTCGAAGCGTTCGATGAGGAGCACATCTCGCCCTGCTGACTTGATCACTTGAGCATTGGTCACGTTGAGTCCGCAGCGTCGTGCCAACTCGATGCCGACCGCCTCAGCCCGGATGACTGGGTGAACGTCAGTTGAGATGGACAGCTTCGCGATGTATTCGGTTCCGTTGTCGCTGATGAGAACCTTGGGGTGAGCGCCGCCGATCGCGGTTCCGATCATGAGGGCGTCTCCGAGCGTCGGATTGAGCGGTTCGCCGGCCAACACTTTCTCGGCAGCGTCGTATAGCTCGTCCAGTCCAGCTGTGTCGAGACGCGGTCGGTACTCATGCGGATCCATTTGGAAGTCGATGGCTCCCAAACGGTTGGAGCCGGACTCGAGCATGTAAGTCTCGATGGTGAGCTCATCCTCGCCCGATCCGAGGTGATTGCCGATCACGCGTTGACCCCACGAGTCTGGGGTTGCATCTTTGAGGCATGCCGCGACGGTCAATCCGTCCAGGGGCTGTTGGGCTCCACGGCGCATGGGGAGCTCGGGGGCGTAGAGGCTGATCGCGTTGTCGTTGGCCAGGTACGAGCGCGCGTATGTGAAGTCGAGACGGTTCGCACCGACGCGGTCTATAGCCCCCGCCACGACTGGCTCCGATTCGCCAGGCAGCCACGTCCATACAAAGACGCGGCGCGCCTGAGACGCATCAGAAGTCATCGTCGGCCTCGGCCTTCCTTCGCAGCGTGTCTACCCGAGTCGGCAGCAACGCAAGGCGCTCGCGTCCTTCGCGGCGCAAGCGGCCCAGTTCTGAGCTGTCCTCCGCTCCAAACAACGGAACGCCGAGGATGTTGGCGGCGTTGAGGACGTTGCCAAGCGATACCGCGGGATCTCCCTTTTCGATAGCGGCAACCGTGCGGCGATCAACACCGATGCGAGCCGCCAGCTCTGCTGCGGACCACCTTCGCGCGATTCTTGCTGCTTTGATCTGCTGGCCGAGTATCGCGGCGGCGTCGGCGGCTCCTTTGCGAGGCGAAACCCGAACTCGTGCCATGACTGCTCCTTACTTTGTACTTAATCTACCATTAAGGACAAAGTAGTGCACAATTTGGCACGTCTAGACTTGAAGGCGAGTCCTGCATCGTCCACGGCCTAGACCGGTCCCTGCGAGCATGCGGCGTCGGTGTGTCGGTAGCGAAGAACCGCAACTGATAGACGCATCCGGTCGACTTCTCCACCTTCGCCACTTCGTCATCTTCATCATCATCAACTTCACCTTGAGACGACTGCACGCCAGTCAGGACTAGCGGGCCACAGACCCGCGGGCACTATCGTAGAAATCGCATCGAAGGATCCGCAAAACTCTGACTGCTGAGACGTCGACAGTTGCGTCATACCGCCGCCAAAGACGCGACCGGCATACTTGCGGAGGCACGAGGGCCCGGCACGTTGCTCGCGGCGAAGAGCCTTCAGTGAAGGCGCGATGATGATCGCTGTCGACCGAAGGGGAACACTGTCAGGCCAGCCGTCGCCCCTCCGGCCGCACCACGCGGAGCCACCGGTAGCCGTAGCCGTCCATCGCGACCTCGACGCGTCCGGACGCGTCGAGCTCGGTCTGCCCCTCTTGAAGCAGGTCGATCAAGTGGCTACCGGGCTCGCAGTCCGTGAGCTGCAGCGGGACCGTCCGGGGTTCCGACGAGAGGTTGTGCACGGCGATCATCCGCCGGTCGTCCCACCGCGAGTCGTGAGCCAGCACGCTGCGGTGCGGCTGGTCGAGGATCGTGAAGTCCGCCCAGCCGAGCTCGGGTGACTCGCGGTACCTCCGGATCAACAGCGAAACGAATTCAAGGAGAGATTCCGGGTCGCCACGCTGGTCGGCGACGTTGACGTGCTCAGGGCCGAAGGCACCGTCGACCACGGGCCGGCGCAGGCGGGACGGTGCTGCGGTCGTGAAGCCGCCGTTGCGCTCAGGCGACCACTGCATGGGCGAGCGGACCGCCATACGGCCCTCGATGTCCAGGTTCTCCCCCATGCCGATCTCCTCCCCATAGAACAGCGTGGGCGTGCCGGGGAGGGCGAACATCAGGCTGTAGGCCATCTTGATCCGACGTGGGTCGCCGTCGAGCATGGGCGGCAGCCGACGCCGCAGCCCTCGGCCGAACAGCTGCATCTCGGGTTCC
>Ga0190265_10002862_pt1 | contig 11683 bp, 7 predicted proteins | sample Popmic124T_FD_133135 | JGI IMG/M metagenome (GOLD analysis project Ga0190265, IMG submission 133135) | Populus adjacent soil microbial communities from riparian zone of Indian Creek, Utah, USA - 124 T | ecosystem: Environmental > Terrestrial > Soil > Riparian zone | place: USA: Utah | collected...
CGCTGCCCCCTTCTGATGGAGTGGCCTTTATCAAAGTCCGTCGAGTCCTGGATGAGGCGATGCCAAAACTGCTGGCCGAGAACCCTTCGCAGGTCGCGGCGCTGAATAACGAACTTGCCGAGTTCAAAACAAGAACCGGACTCGACCCGCGCTCCTTTGAAGAATTAGCGCTCGGCTTTCAGTTTAGTCATCCCGGCCCTGCGGTTACAAAAATCCAGACCGTGGCACTAGCGCGCGGAACGTTTAACTCAAACGCGCTCGTGGCCGCTGGTCGCATGGCAGCAAACGGCAAATACGTCGAGCAACAATATCAAGGGAAGACGATCTATATCTTCACGCTTGACCGGCAACTGCGTCTTTTTGGCCTGTGGGACTTAAAACTGCGCGATCTGGCGGTTACCTCCATCAATCGAAACACGCTCGCGCTCGGAGATCTTGAAGCTGTGAAAGGCGCCCTGGACGCGAACCGAGATCGCAAACATGCGGACCCCGACCTGGTCGCAATGGCCAGCCAGGACCCTTCCGCGATCGTGGGCTTCGGCGGAAACATCTCGGAGTCGCTGATGGAAACACTTAGAGTCAAGTACCGCGGCGTTGCACGAGAGATGACCGCAGTCCGAAAAGTTTACGGTTCACTAGGAATGACGAATGCAGATCTGGAGCTGATGCTGGCAGCGCGCACGGTTGATACCTACTCTGCAAAAAACCTGAGTGACACAGTCGAAGGGCTAAAACAACTGGCTGGTTTCTTTATCGGGAGGCTTCCTGCTGCTAAGGAGAGTTTGGCCCGTGCAGCGCTGAGCAACATGAAGGTCACCACGCAAGGAAACGACCTGCAGGTGAGAACTGCGGTGGCCCAGGCGCAGGTCGCGCCGTTAATTCGCGGAAACTGAGCTATGAAAGATAGAGGCGAGGCGCAGACGGAGTTCCCTTCGTCTGCGCCTGCGTTTTTATTGAGGTAGTGGAATCTGTGGACGCGGTGCAACCTCTGCTTGCGCTGCTTCAAGCTTCTCGAGGACGTCTTCATAGATCTTGATTTTTCCGTCCTGCTGCATCTTTCGCTGCACCGCGGCAATGTAGTCTTCAAAAATCTGGTTCTGCCTCGTAGACAACATTCCACTCGTTAACGTTTCACGCTGACTGGCGAACGCCGCTAGATCCGCATTGTTGCGTTTCGTCGCGCCAATCACCACCCAATGCTCTCCAACTCTGACCGGCGCCTTACTAACCCCGCCTGATTGGAGTGCGTAGATCGCTTCGTCGAGCGCCGGACTAGTACCCGCATCAGCAAGAGTGCCGCCAAGCTTGTAGCCTTCTTCGGTTGAGCTTTCGACTCCGGCTTTTTGAGCGGCCGCACTAATGTCCGCTGGCGAGTTTATCGACGCCGCGATTTGTTTTGCGATCTGCTCCACTTGCTCTTTGGCGCGCTCCTGTTTGAAGGCGTCCGCAATCCTGGATTTGACTTCGTCGAAGTCGGGGATGCGAGGTTCCTTCTTGTCGACGAGCATGGGAATCGCAAATCCTCCCTTGACACCGGTCTTCTCGCCCACATCGTTCGGATTGTTGAGAGGTTCGATCACGGCCTCAAACTGCTGACTGCTGCCGATGTTTGGCACGTCATCACCCGGTTTTACGTAAGGCGTCTCCTTCACCATCTCCGCCGGACTCATGTTTGCCTCAGCAGCCAGTTCCTGGGCCACCTTTTGTGGATCTTTGGTTTCCTGGAGACGAGCCTTTGCGCGTTCAGCCAGTGCCTGCGCCACTCCATACCCTCTGGTATTACGTTGTGACACCAGCAGTTCAGGCTTCGCTTCCTCGAACGTTTTGGACACTGAATCACCCCGCCTGAGCAAGTACCAGTTATTGGCATACTTGATCGGGATACTGAATACCTGACCCGCTTCCATGTCCAACGCGCGGTCGTACAGGCCATGAACGTTGTTTGGATTTCTCCTGTGAGGACGCAGAAGGTAGCCGCCGTTTTTTGCGGTAGCTGGATCCTCTGAATTGCCGCGAGCGAGATCGGAAAACACTTGCTCCTGCTTGTCGGTGGGCGCGGTTGCTATTTTGGTCAACAGGTCTTTGGCCTTTTGTTCAACCTGAGCGTCCAAATCCGGGCGCGCGACTTTCAACAAGATCTGTTGGACCTTCACCCCCGCCTGCTTCTGTTGAGGTCCCAGTGCATCGTAAGACTTGCGAAGCTCCTCATCAGAGATGGCAATCTTGCTGCCGGCCTTCGCCTGGTCGACATAAATATACCGAATCTTTTTCTGAGGTTCGTGGTAGCGATAATCCGTTTTGTGTTGTTCGAAGTAGCTTCTCAACTCATCGTCAGATGGTTGAATCTTCTCGGCCAGCTTTTCCGGCGTAACTACTGCGTAAGTGACGTCGAAACTCGTATTTCTTTTCTCGTACTCTTCCTGGACTTCCTCATCAGTGACTGAGACTGACGAGGTCACGAACGCCTGTAGTTTCTCGCGCGCGATATCGTTCCGGACCTCCTGCTCAAAAGTTGCCAGTTCCCCGTAGCGCGCGGCGACCACTTCTTTGTACCGATCCAGCCCGATGAACTGACCCGAGGCGTCCGTGAACTGCTTAACGATCTTGTCTCTAACTTCGCCATCACTGGCTCCCAGCCCGAGTCGTTCAGCTTCCTGAGTAATTATTCGTGCGCGAATCAACCCCTCGAGCAATGTCTTGTTGCCGCCCAGTTGGGCGATGCTGAAACGGCCGCCAAACATCTGTTGGTAGTTGAGAGCAACCTGGGCCAGATCGCCGGCAGTGATTTCATCTCCGCCTACGTTAGCGACCACATCCGTGTTTTTTGTCGTCGCCACATTGCCAGTGCGTCCAGGGGCGTAGAAGAAGACAAGACTTACCGCCATTAATACAGCGAAGCCGATAATTATGATGCTTCGGGTGCGTTCCAGCCGCCCCAGTTGTTTGAGCATTTGTTCTTACCTTTCTAACAAGAGGCGGATTGTAGAGTAGACGTAGATACGCGTGCAACCGCAGGAAACTTGCCGGATTTATCAATCGAGGGGCTGCCGGAGCATTGGCCGATGCGGCTCCTGCTTGTGTTATCGAGGCACTATCCTTAATGCGCGTGTCAACCGGTAACCAGGAGCTTGCATTAGGCACTTATTGCTGCTTAACGACCTCAATGCTATTTTATTGCAACGAATGGACAGTACAACGGGACTATGGCTCGGCTTTTCGCTTTTCATCCTCTTCATGCTGAGCCTCGATTTGGGGCTCTTTAACCGCAAGGCTCACAGCATAACCTATCGCGAAGCGTCGATCTGGAGTGCAGTCTGGATCAGTTTGGCGTGCGTGTTTGCGGCGATCGTCTTCTGGTACCAGGGGACTGACCGCGGGTTGGAGTTTGTTACCGGTTACGTGATCGAGCTATCGCTGTCGGTCGATAACCTGTTTGTCTTCCTGCTGATCTTTTCCTATTTCAAGGTTCCAGCGAGATACCAACACCGGGTGTTGTTTTGGGGCGTGATGGGCGCCCTGGTGATGCGTTTGACGATGATCTTTGTCGGCGCCGCGCTTATTAATCGGTTCCACTGGATCATATACATCTTCGGTGCCTTTCTCGTTTACACCGGCATCCGGATGTTCACGCAAAAAGAAACCGACCTTGAGCCGGAAGACAATCCGTTCGTAAGGTTAGTAACTCGCTTCGTTCCAGTCGTTCGCCACTACGATGAACAGAAGTTCTTTACGCGGGTCAACGGCAAGTTAACCGGCACCCTGTTGCTCCTGGTGCTGGTAGTGGTGGAGTTTACTGATTTGGTATTTGCAGTCGACTCTATTCCCGCGATCTTCGCAATTACTACAAACACGTTCATCGTTTACACCTCAAACGTCTTCGCCATTTTGGGATTACGGTCTATGTATTTTCTGCTGGCCGGCGTAGTTGAAAAGTTTCACTACCTCAAGATGGGGCTCGCTGTAGTCCTCACCTTCATCGGGGTAAAGATGCTGATTACAGCCGTCGGCCTTCATATCCCGATCTATCTATCGCTGATTTTTGTGGCGGTCGTTCTGATTGGTTCCGTTATCGCCTCGCTGCTGAGGCCGAAGGAGGCGGAGATAGAAATTGATATAGACCTGCCCGAGGGCTTCGATCCTCCCTTCGGTGATGGGCATGCGGACGCGCGGTCGGAAATGAAAGCCGATGACTTTGAAGTGGTCGCGAATGCCCGGCCAACCGGCTCAACTGCTCACGAAGATGAGCATGAAAATATTGCCCACCGCTAACCTTTGTACCCGTAAGTCGCCTAAAATCTTTAGATAAACACGCTTGAACGCCCGATACGGCGTATGTTAGATTCGCCTTGGCTCGGCATTGCGTCAAAGGCGCCCAGGAACGCTGCTTTGAAACAAACTAACTTCATCTCGCCTTTACACCCGCTGGCGACTCGCCGCTGAGTCTCGGCATAGACTCTGTTGTCCCTCGTTCTAAATAACTCCCAACAAAGATGACCACAAAGACCAGTCGTTTTGTTTTTGATTGGTGGGTAGTGCAAAAGCGCTTTGTCTATCTCGCCATAGTCGGGCTTGTCGTGTGCGGACTCGCCGGCGGTGCCGCGCTCTACGTCTGGAAGTTTGGTAACCCGCTAGCGAAGGTCGGAACCAAGATGACGATGGCATCCGGCGCTCGGTTCATGTCATTTGAAGGTGATGTACGCGTTATCCGCGCTGCCACAAGGGAGACCATAAATCCCGGGAGTGACACCGAACTATATCCGGGCGACACAGTTCAAACTCAAGCGAGCGGGCGCGCTCGAATCAGCATGGCTGATGGTTCGACCCTGGTGGTCCGTCCGAATAGCACCATCATCGTTCGCGACAACGCCAGCGGCGACGACGGGAAAAAGCCGAACGTTCACGTGGTCGTCGATAGCGGTCAGATGTTTGTGCGGACGGAACAACAACCAGAAGGTACGAGCAACGTAGTTGAAACGCCCAAGACCAAAAACAAGATCGGCGAGCAGACAGGTGCGAGCTTTGGAGTTAATCCTGAGGGCACTGAAGAGGTTCGGGTAAACGCCGGAGCAGTTGAAATGACAAATCGTAGCGGTGAGAAGACGATGTTAACTGGCGGGCAGTACGTTTCAGTCAACCCGTCCGGCACGATTTCGCGACCGCAGCGATTGCTTGAAATGCCCACACCGTCCGAGCCACGCGATTTAGAGAGAGTTTTTGTTGGCAATACTGGTTCGGCGAACATCGCGTTGAAGTGGCTGCGGCCACAGTCAGGTTCCGCCGCCTTTTACCGCGTCGAAGTAGCAACCTCACCTTTCTTTGTCACTGACGGCAAAGTTATTGAACGCGATCAATTGGCGTCAACGGAATTTACGGCAAGCGATCTAAGACCCGGTGTTTACTTCTGGCGAGTACGCGCGACTGCCGCGACCGGGCAAACCAGCGACTGGAGTGACCCGAAGAAGTTTGTGGTTGCGAATCGGGGCACCGGCTCGCGAGTGGTCGTTTCGAATCTGGGCGCTGAGCTTCTGGGTGGGAATGTTTACCTGGTGAAGGGGCGGGCCGCGCCGGGAACGACCATTCGAATCGCAGGGCGTGAAACCCTGGTGCCGACAGACGGTTCTTTTCAACTTCAGATTTCCGCGCCATCAGGAACGCAGGACATAAATATTGACGCCGAAGACCCTAACGGCAACAGCAGCCAGTATCGACTCGCTTTGTCGGGCCGCGCAGGCAGGACCTAACAGGGAGTAACAATGGGTTCCATGTCCAGGCATGTAATTTTATTGACTGACGCCCACGAAGCCCCCGCCTACGAATTGATCGAGGCCTTGAGGCTCGCGGGCGTAACAACCCTGATTGAAGGGATCCGTGACGCAGGTCTTGGCTCGCAATCGAAGCGGCACGGTCGTGGCGACGCCGCTAAGGAAATTGAAGGGCAACCGATTGCAGTGCTCTACGAAGTAATTCCCGGCGCTGACATGGTTGAACTTCATACGGCAGTCGAACACGCAACAACCTCCTGGCCAGGCACCCCGCTAGTAGCTTGTCGCAGACAATCCAACGCATTTCACGGCGCAACTCTCCGTAATATTGATGGTTCTACTTTGAAGCGGGTGGGCTTCCGTGCGATTGCGGATAAAGCCGCGCAACTGCCTGCCATTCTTCACGAGATAGAGGGACACGGCGTAACAGGTGAATTAAAACTTCCAGAGGTAGTCCGGTCTCCGATCGACGCGGGCTCGTTCTCATTACCTCTACGACTAAAGTCCAGTAGGCTTCGCGCCGCGTTCGACCTGGTGTCGTCTTTGCACTTCATCGGCGATCAAAATAGTGCGGCGCAAACTGCACTGGCCGGACTCCAATCGCTGGTTAAATCAGATCGTTGGACCATCTATCTGCTTTCCGAAACGAAACAGAATGTGTTGGAGGCAATTGCAGTTTGCAGTCGTGACGAACATGACGGCGATCGGGACGACTGGCGGCGTCTGCTTTTGGCGGCGGATGATGTTCCCGCCGGTTCCGAATCGAAGGCTGCGCGGCTAGCGGCCACCGGAATAGGCACGCTGCGAAAAAAGGAACACGGTCGACACGTCGTCGCGGTGCCTCTGATTTGCGGTGAAAGAATTTTGGGAGTGCTCGAGGGTATCCGCGAACGCCGGTCATTTACCAAAGCGGACATTGAACTGCTCGACGCGCTTTCACGTCCAGTGGCTTCAGCTCTGGCAAACGCTGTTCGCATTAGTGAAGCTGAACGGCTTTCTCAGACTGACGACCTGACGAAGCTTCACAACGCCCGCTACCTGCGTCAGTTCCTGCTGAATGAAATCCGGCGAGCACGGCGTTACGGTTCCAGCGTATCAGCTCTGTTTCTCGATCTCGATGACTTCAAACAGGTCAATGACGCCCATGGCCACCTGGCCGGTTCGCATGTACTGATGGAGATGGCGGCCGTCATTCTCTCGTCGATTCGCGATACCGATGCAGTCGCCCGTTATGGCGGCGATGAATTTGTGATCGTATTGCCAGATACCGGGATAGAGCTCGCTGGAACAGTTGCCGAGCGCATCCGCGAAAAGATTGCCCGGCATTCCTTCCATGCCGGCCGCAACCTCGCGTTGTCGTTGACCGCCAGTTTTGGAGTTGCCGCTTTTCCAGAACACGCTTCCTCTCCTCAACAACTAATAGCCTGCGCCGACACCGCTATGTACGAGGCAAAAGCCGCGAACAAAAACTGCATCCGTTTCTCCAGCGCGATGGGTCGCGTTCCGCGGGTGCAGGAGGATGTGACGGTCCATCCCAACGTACTCGAGACGGACGACGAAAACGCTTTTTCGTGATAGCGCAATGGTTGTAGATCAGTTATCTTTAGGCCGCGTAAGCTTGGAACTGTGCTTGGCGAGTAGTTGGTGAATGGTAAGTTGCTTTGGTGAACCATCCGTTTTGAGCCCTGAACTGCCTTCAGTTTTGACATTTGTCCTTACCATTAGCAATCGGTTAGTGGCCCACCCCGGCGACGCTTTCATTCCTACATACACGGGAAGAGACATATAAATGGCTTTTAAATCAATTTTTAGCCTGTTCTCCAGTGATCTAGCCATCGATCTGGGGACAGCGAATACCCTGGTCTACGCGAAGGGTCGAGGCATTGTGGTCTCGGAGCCTTCAATCGTGGCCATTAATAAGATTACAAATCAGGTGGAAGCCGTAGGCCGCGATGCGAAAGAGATGTTGGGACGCACCCCGGGAAACATTGTGGCAATCCGACCTATGAAAGACGGAGTGATTGCGAATTTTGAAGTTACTGAAAAAATGCTTCAGCACTTCATCCGCAAAGCTCACAACGGCAAAACGTGGGTCAGTCCTCGGGTCGTCATTGGGATACCATCGGAGATAACGCAGGTTGAACGCCGTGCCGTCGAAGACTCTGCCTACCGCGCCAAGGCTTCGGAAGTTTACCTCGTCGAGGAAGCGATGGCTGCGGCCATCGGAGCCGGCCTCCCGATCACCGAACCGCATGGGAACATGGTGGTAGACATTGGCGGTGGCACCACGGACATTGCCGTAATTAGTTTGAGCGGGATTGTTTACTCGCGCGCGGTGCGCGTTGCCGGAAACGAGATGGACGAGGCAATCATCTCTTACATCAAGCGCAAATATAACCTGCTCATTGGCGAGCGAACCGCTGAAGCGATCAAGATAGAACTAGGCTCCGCTTATCCACTGGATGAACCACTCTCTTATGAAGTTCGCGGTCGTAACTTGATTGAAGGAATTCCCAAGACGATCACGATGACGGATGAAGAAGTACGCGAAGCCCTGGCAGATTCGATTTCAACGATCATCAACGCCGTACGCGTAGCACTCGAACGGACGCCCCCGGAGCTTTCCGCGGACATAGTCGAACGAGGCATCGTGCTCACCGGCGGAGGAGCCCTGTTGAAGAACCTCGACAAACGGCTTTCGATCGAAACCGGATTACCAGTGTCCCTCGCTGAGGATCCACTGGCCTCAGTCGTGCTGGGCACAGGAAAGATGCTTTCCGACTTTGATTTACTGAAGCGAGTAAAGTGGGAAAACACAATGACAGGAATGTAGCGGGAAGGTATTTGGATAGTAAATAGAAGAGCGCCGTCCTTTTTACCATTCAACCATTTACCATTTACTATTCACCAGGCTATGGCAGCTACTCGCACGCAAAAAGAGATTCGGCAAAAGGCACCTCTCTGGCTGGTGATGCTGCTCCTTACGAATCTGGCAATCATGACTTTTTATGCGCGCGATACTTCAACCAATCAACGCCTCTTGCGCGTCTGGGTGCAGGCTGCCGCGTCTCCTGTTCAAAGCGTTTCTTCGAAAGCGGGTGGCGCCGGCTCAACCCTCGTTAGTCAGATTATCAACTTTCGCAAAACTGCGGTCGAGAACGAACAACTCAAACAGCAGCTCTCGCAAACAGAGTTGGCGTTACTAAATGCGCGACAGGCAGAAGCAGAAAACGAACGGCTGAGAAATTTACTGAATCTAAAAGAACAGACTAGTTACCAGACGGTTATAGGCCGAGTAATCGCGCGTGACTCGTCAGTGTGGTTCAACACGATTACGATTAACCGCGGTAGCTCTTCCGGAATCGCATTAAATATGCCGGTGGTGACCGGTGGTGGAATCGTTGGTCGCGTCGTTGCTATCAGTCCCTGGACGTCGCAGATAATGATGGTTACCGACGAGAAAGCCGCTGCCGGCGCGATCGTGGGACAACTCAACGAATCAAGCGCGCTTGGCTCAGTCAGAGGTTTGGGTAAAACTGACTTGATTGAAATGCGGTATGTTTCCGGTTTGCAAAACGTTCAAGTTGGCGACAAGGTCCTCACTACGGGTCAGGACGGAATTTACCCGCCGGGTTTGAATGTTGGGCAAGTGGTCGAAGTGAAGCCCGGCACTGCCACCCAAGCGCATCAGATTTTGATCAGGCCCAGTGCCCGCCTGGATCAACTGGAAGAGGTGGCGGTCTTGCTCTACCATGCGCCTGAGCGGCCTGCGGCCGAACAGACCCTGCCGAACGTAGACAAAGTAACCAAGAGTGAACGGTGACATGTGACAAGTGACGAGCCGGAAGGTGGGCGCCTCGAACTTGTTACTTGTAACTCGTCACTGTTTTTATAATGCCTCTTAAGATTGCGGCGGTTCTTGCCGTAGCCATAATCCTGCAGTTGTCGCTCAGGGCTGTTTGGTCTCCTCTTTCTTACATAGACTTTCCGCTGATCGTAGTTGTCTACATCGCGCTTCAGCGTCACGCCTGGCATGCTTTAGTTGTTGGTACGGTAGCGGGTCTGGCCGTTGATGCGGCGAGCGGAGGGCTGATTGGGGCTGGTGGGTTCTCAAAAACACTGACAGCGTATCTGATTTACTTCGGCGCCACTCGTGTGAATCTGGAAAACGCGCTACTGAGAATTCCGGTTCTGGCTGCCGCTACTCTCCTCGATTCAGCAATTTATGTTTTCTGGCACCGATCGCTGGGTTATCCTCCTACCGTGCCGCTCGTGCAGACCATGTCTTATCGTCTGATCGGCACCACAATTCTAGGCACTTTTGTTCTTTACTTGCTGGACACGATCTTTAGCGACCGGGCGCGTCAAAGCCGCGCTTTCGCATCGCGCCGTCGCGGCGCCCGGCGCGGGCGCGGTTCGTTAAGGCGATGATGGTAGTTTTGTTTTAGAAATGAAATTGGCTTTGCCTCAAAAGTCGGAGACCGAAGCTGGAATGAGGTCGGTACCACCTGCGGTAGCGGGTGGGTAACGATCCGCCTTCGGATTCCTTCGGAGTATGTAATGCCAATCATTGACCCACCCGCTACCGCAGGTGGTACTGATTTCACTGCCACCCGATCCAGGAGTTTTGAGGCAACTCTAATGAAATTTGAAGACTCCTCTCAGAATCTACGCGGTCGACTTTGGGTCGTACAGATAGTTGTTGTCTTGCTGCTGGGAATCCTGGGAATCAGGCTTTACTACCTGCAACTGGTCCGGGGCGCGCATTACGCTGAGATTGCTCAAAACCAGCGCATGAGACTGCTGCCGATTCCTGCACCGCGTGGCGTCATCTTTGATCGTGAAGGTCGTCCACTCGTCAGCTCCCGGCCCATCTATAACGTCATCCTTTCGCGCGAGGACTTGAAAGGTCGCCAGCTTGCCTCGCTCACCGAACCCTTGTCGGAGGCGCTTGCGGTAGACAAGGACATTCTTAAAGACCGATTTGATCAGATAAGTTCTCAACCCGCATTCGAATCGATCCTGGTCAAGCAGGATGCAACTCCGGGCGACATCGCCTGGGTCGAAGCACACGAACTGGAGTATCCGGAGCTCCGCGTCGAGCAACAACCGCAACGTCACTATCCGCCCGACGGCTTGCTGGCCCATGTGCTTGGTTACGTAGGCGAGATTGGACCTGAGCAACTTAAGCAAGCCTTCTACAAAGACAAAGGTTTTAAACCCGGCGACATCATCGGACAGAGTGGACTCGAACAAACTTACGATGAGTATCTGCGCGGGACCGACGGTTATCGAAAAGTTGTAGTCGACAGTCGCGGCCGCATCCAGGATGAGATCGAGACGGTGGCCCCGATTTCCGGACAGGATCTAATCACGACCATCGATCTGGATTTACAGCTTGCCGCTGAAGAGCAACTCAAGACTTCGGCAACGAAGCGAGGAGTTATCGTCGTAATCGACCCGAACAACGGCGAGTTGTTGGCTCTCGCCTCTGCCCCGACGTTCGATCCAAACCTATTTGCCAGTCGCATCACCACGCGCGCCGGTCGCGCGGAATACGCAGCGCTGCTGGCCGATCCCGACACTCCCTTACTCAATCGCGCTGTTCAGAGCCGGTATCCGCCGGGCTCGACCTGGAAGATTCCGATGGCGATCGCGGGCCTTCAGCAGGGAGCCATTACACTAGAAGACTCCAACATTATGTGCGGGGGCGGCATTACCATCGGCAACAAGTTCACGCGGTGCATGGGCAACCACGGCGCACCCGATGTGAAAAGCGCAATCACGCATTCTTGCGACGGTTACTTCTATCGCCTCGGTTTGAAAATGGGTATCGACGGAATCGTGGCGATGGTCGATCAGTTTGATTTGAACAAACGGACCGGCATCGACATTCCCAATGAAGTAGTGAGTTGGACTCC
>Ga0190265_10002863_pt1 | contig 11682 bp, 8 predicted proteins | sample Popmic124T_FD_133135 | JGI IMG/M metagenome (GOLD analysis project Ga0190265, IMG submission 133135) | Populus adjacent soil microbial communities from riparian zone of Indian Creek, Utah, USA - 124 T | ecosystem: Environmental > Terrestrial > Soil > Riparian zone | place: USA: Utah | collected...
AGCTTGTGCACTGGGAGGTTCGTACGCCGCGGCCCACCGACAATGTCCAGTCACTTCGAGTCGCGCCTGGGTCGGTGCGAGTGAGGGAGCGAAATGTTTACTAGGAACCACCAGAAGGATCCCAGCGATCCCGCTTCGTTGGCCTTGCGGAACATCGACGACAACCTGTGTTTCACGGCGCATGAGGCCTGGGCTTGGTTCGTGCTGCCTACCCAGCCATGGGCTTTCCGCTCTGACACCCAGCGCGAACAGCTGATGTTCGGGGCAGGGGACGGCTTGGCCTGGCTGGCCGGTCACCGGATTCATCTGCGAGTGACTAGCCGTCCCTACCCGACCGCGGAATGGGCACGCCGACTGCATGAGGACACACCGAAGCCGTTGTCTAGTGATGATGTCGAGCCGTGGACTGAGCACATGGTGTCCATGCAGAAGCATCTTCGGAATCAGACGATGGCAGAGAAGGAGGTCTATCTCGGCGTTCGGTTGTCGGCGAGGTCCTCGAGCCACCGCTTGTTCGCCAACCTGAGAAGGGGTCCCAGCGACGTCGAGCACGCTCGTCTGCGTTCAGAGGTCGAGCGGGTGACCGAGACACTGTCGTTGCCTGGCCTCGGGGGACGGCCTGCGACTGCTCGAGAGATGGAGTGGCTGCTCCGCCGATCGGTGGGCCTCGGCCTGCCGGCTCCCAGCGAGTTGTCACCGCTCGAAGACGGCGCCTGGCATGCGGACGACCTCCACACCTTCGCCGACACGGTCGACTATGCCGCGCAACCTCTTTCGCGCACCGTCCAGCTGACCGGTCACTTGCCAACCAAGAAGGTGACTCGCCATGTGGCGGTGATGTCAGTTGGTCGCCTGGAGGAGTTCGAGGCGCCCGATCCCGGCCACGAGCCATGGCTGGCACACACTGACCGGCTGCCGTTTCCGGTGGAATGGTCCTGCCAGTTCGACGTGCTCTCCGGCGGTGAAGCGAGGAAGGCAATCCAGCACAAATTGCTGGTGGTCAGGGACATGCAGCGGCACTACGCCGAGCACGACCTCGACGAGCCGCTTGCGCTGGACCGTCAAGCCCGACAGGCACGAGAAGTCGAAGACCAGATGAGCCGCGGAGTCGATGTGGCATCCGCGCGGGTGCACGGCTGCTTCCGCTTGGCGGTCACCGGTCCGACTGAGGAGGCATGCCTGGAGCGTGCGCGCAAGGTCGTGACCTCGTATCGCGGACGCCGAGTGACGATCGAGCATCCCAAGGGCCAATTCGGACTGCTCCGCGAGTTCATTCCTGGCGAGCCAATCTCGACCGCGGCCTACCGGCGCCGACTTCCAGTGCTTTACCTGACCGCAGGCGTCCCGATGGCATCAAGTCGCCTCGGCGATCGCCGCGGCCCGTACGTCGGATACACCGCCGGCGCCTCACGCCGAGCCGTCATGTTCGACACGCATTACGCGACCGAGGTGAAGGAGACATCCGGTCTCGTCCCGGTCGTGGGCGGCTTGGGCGCAGGCAAGAGCGTCCTGCTCGGTCAGATCACCTACGAATCCGTGAGACGCGGCATCCCGTCGGTGGTTCTCGATCCATCCGGTCCCCTGGCTCGGTTGACGGAAATGCCTGAGCTTGCTCAGCACAGCAGACACCTGGACCTCACCATGGCGGCCAGTGGAACGCTCAACCCGTTCGCGGTTGTCGCCTCACCCGACCCGGCGATGACCGACCTCGCTGCATACAAGGAAGCAGAGGTGATTGCGAGTCAGGATCGCAAACTCTTGGCAGTGGACGTGGTGAAGATGCTGCTACCGCCGTCGCTCGACAAGTTGCCGCAGACGTCGCTGGTGATCTCAGACGCCATCCGTGCGACTCGAGGTGAGCCGGACTCCTCACTTTGGGAGGTCGTCACCAACTTGGAGAGGCACGACGACCCGCACGGACGTGTTGTTGCGAACTACCTCCGCGACATGGCCGAGCTACCGCTCTCCCGGTTGTTCTTCCCTCAGTCAGGCGATGTCGAGGAGCGGCTAAGCGAGACGCTGACCGTACTCACCATGCCCGGACTCGTACTACCTCCACGATCCGTACATCGGGAGCATTGGTCGACCTCCGAGCAGCTGGCAGTGCCACTGCTGCACCTAGCGTCCTGGTATGCCACCCGGGCCGTCTACGGCCGGCCAATGCGCTCGCGAAAGCTCGTAGCGCTCGACGAGACACATTTCCTCGGCGACTGGTCAGCAGGCCGCGCTCTGTTCACACGACTCGGCCGGGATTCACGCAAGTGGAACACCTGCGTGCTGGCAGCGTCGCAGAACCCCGCGGACGTGCTCGGCATGGACGTCGCGAACTTCATGTCTGCGGCATTCGTCGGGCGAATCGAAGATCAGGACGCCGCGAAGGACGGACTACGGATGCTGCGCGTGCCGACCAATGTCGGTTATGAGCGCGTGTTGGCTGGACTCTCTTCAGGCCGAGGGGCCGACGGCTTTCGCGAGTTCGTCATGCGGGACGTCGATGGTCACGTCGACAAAATGCGGATCGACCTCACCGCGAACCCAGAGTTGTTGCAGGCGCTGAACACGACGGCGGCGCGGCATGCATCTGGTGATGGGGCGCAAGTCGCATGATCCGCCGCATCGCGCCGCTCCTTCTCGTGGTGACAGGTCTGCTCATCACGACGTCGAGCGCTCCCGCCTCAGCTGTGACACCAGCCGAGATCGACATTCCGTTCACACCAGACTGCAAAGGTGAACCCGTTCCGGACATGCCGGGACAAGGCTTGGCGGCACTCTTCAGCAACGCGCCAGATCAGCTGCCGACGGAGGCCGATCCCTTCGAGAAGGGGTCCAAGACGACGATCTATGAGCAGTACGGATTCGCCGGGATCCGATTCAACAATTACGACTTGGGTTGTGGCCCGGACGCGGCGCGTGATCCGAGTGCGGTTGTTGGGACAGCGATTTCGAACTGGATGCTCCAACTGCCCATCGCCTTGACCGCGTTGACCAGTTCGCTCACTGAAGTGGCCTTCCAGCCGACCTTCCTCGGCGTGTTCGATCCGGCGATCTCCAAAGTCTCCTCGGCCCTTCACGAGAGTCTGTTCGCCGCGTGGTTCCCGGTGGTTCTCGTCATGATCGGGATCGTGATCATCTTCAAGGCGCGACGTGCTGCGCTTGCGACCTCAGCAGCGGCAGTCGGGTGGGCCTTGCTGATCGTGCTGCTGGCCACTGCATTGTTCCGATGGCCGATCCAAGCGGGGCATCTCGCCGACGAGACGGTCACGAGCACCTTGGGCACTGCCGTTACGAAGTTGGACGGACGAGGCGGCAACGTAGATCCGGGCAGCGCAGTGGCTTCACAGGTCGAGTCGGCCATCCTTTACCGCGCTTGGCTGGCCGGCACCTTGGGCAGTTCGGACAGCAGGGTGGCAAAGAAATATGGTCCAGAGCTCTTCGACGCCCAGACGCTCACGTGGCGTGAAGCCGCCACCATCGAGAAGAACCCCGACAAGGCTGAGGCGATCGTCGATGCCAAGCAGGAGCAGTGGCGGACGACTGCGGATGAGATCAAGAAGTCTTCGCCGGAGGCGTACGAATACCTCAAGGGCGGGCGATCGGAAGCACGCGTTGGATTCGCCGTGATGGCGACATTGGCGACGTTCCTGGCACTGCCATTTCTGCTGCTCAGCTCCCTGCTGTTGATCGGCTGTTTCATGATCGTTCGGCTCGCTGTGATGATGTTTCCTGCCTTCGCGACTCTCGGCGCGTTTCCTGCGGCCCGCGGGCTGGTGATCGGGTTGGGTCGCACCGTTGGCAGCGCGATCGTGAACTCCATCGTGTTCGGAGTCGGCGCAGGGGTGACGATCATGGTGCTCGGGCTGCTCTTCGCGCCCGGTCATGGGACGCCCGGCTGGCTCGGTCTGGTGTTGATGCCGCTATTCACGTTCATCATGTGGAAGGCTCTGCGGCCATTCCGCCGACTGACACAGATGGTCTCCCCCCATCGGGACCACTTCCGCACCATGGCAGAGGTCGGAGACGGGCCCCGTGCCGCCGGAAGGCTCATCAAGAAGGGCGCGGTCACGGCGGCTGGCGCCTACGCCGGGCACCTCGGCGCGGCGGCCACTATCAATGCCGTCGACGATGACAGCGAGCAGCGAACGGTGCCACATCGAGCCGAGGCCGATCGGCCTCCGCCGCCGACGCCCCGAGCGCTACCCGCAGGGTCGCCCGTTTCGCCACCACCACGACCGAGTGACGGTTCACCCGAGATGAAGGACGGGGCACCGAATTGGGGCTTCGTTCCCCGGCCGATGCCGAGTCACCTGCCGGCAGAGCCCACCGAGCAGGAGTGGGTCGACGGTGAGGAGGTCTACACGATTTACCGGCCGGCCGATTCGAACGAGAATCCGGGCGACGATGCTGCGTAGGGCCCTGATCTGGGCGCTCTACTCGCCTCGGCGTCTTGCGGGAGTCTTGGCGGTTGGGGTGATCGCCATGGCAGCTCTCTCGTTTGTCGTCACTGAACAACATCGACAGGACCTCCCGTCCAGCTCAAACGTTGAGATTCGTCCGCAGAACCCGGAGAGGAGTTGGAAGCCAGTCCCTGGCACCGAGCGACCGAGTAGCGATGACCAGAGTCGAAAGGTTGCCGAGCGTTTTCTCGCGGCCTATCTACGCGACCCGAACGGCAACCGCGCAAATTCAATGGCAGATCTGCGACGACTTAGTACCGATGTGCTCTGGCGCGGCCTACGGCTGACCAGTCCAGAGCGACTCCCTGCAGGACCGGCCAAGTCGTTGGATCGCACGATCGAGGGCACGCATCTAAACCAGTATGTGGCACATCTCCCAGGCGGCAGGGAGCTCTCGCTTCAGGTCGTATCGAACGGTCAGGACTGGCGCGTGTCCGGCTTGCAGGCAGTCGGCCAATGATGCGCAGGGCGCTGATCGGTGTCGTCGTTGTTGGCACCCTCGCGATGGCCGCAGCTGTTGTGGTCCCAATGGTGATGCTGTCTGTCCTGTTCGGCGAAGCGGACATTTCCGGTGGACGGATCAGCGACTGCAGCATCGACGACACCGGAGTCACAGTCTCCGACCTAAACGAGGACCAACTGGCCAACGCTCGGACCGTCATAAAGGTCGGCGAGACCCTCCATGTTCCGTCTCGCGGCTTGGTGGTAGCAATCGCGGCAGCGATGCAGGAGTCGGGGCTGCGAAATCTGCGCTACGGAGATCGCGACTCACAGGGCTTGTTCCAGCAGCGGCCATCCGCGGGCTGGGGCACTACGGGCGAAGTGACTGACCCGTCGTACGCGGCTCGTGCCTTCTTCGGCGGTCCGAAGTCACCAACCGACAACTCGGGGCTCCTGGACATTCGCAGCTGGAAGTCGATGGCCGTGTGGGAGGCGGCTCAAAGGGTCCAGAGATCTGCCTTCCCGCTGGCATATGCGCGTCATGAGGCCTTTGCGACGCGTGTCGTTAGGCGCCTGACTGGAACGACTTTGGAATGTGAGCCGCTTCAGTCTGGACCCTGGCTTCTTCCGATTTCCGCTGGCTACATGCTCACTTCGGGCTTCGGCATGCGTACCTCTCCAACAAGAGGCACGAGCGATTTTCACACTGGTCAGGATTTCGCGGTACCCAGCGGCACCGAGGTCCGCTCAGCTACTAACGGCGAGGTTGAGTTCACCGGCTGGGCCGGCGGCTACGGCAACCTGGTGAAGCTACGCCACGCGAATGACGTGGAGTCCTGGTACGCGCACCTCTCGCGTATCACCGTGAGTGTCGGAGAGCGGGTGGATCGTGGAGACCTGATTGGGCGGGCGGGATCGACAGGCAACTCGACTGGGCCTCACCTGCATCTGGAGACGCGAGTCCATGGAAACCCGACTGACCCCATTCCTTGGCTCCGAGCGAAGGGACTCGACCCATGACCGATAACCCCGAGGTGCGCCATCCATGGTTTGGTCGTCCTCCAGCCATCCAACCCTGGCCGGCCGCCGACGAACCGACTCTCTGTGGAAAGAGAGTCATCCTCTCCACGCCCGAGGGCTTCGTCTATGACATGCGTGCCGTCAGCGAACGTCACCTCGACCGACGAGGCCGCGAAGTCATCGAGATTATGACCGAGCAGGACTACTTCCGGTGGATGTGGACAGGCGAATCCCCGCACGCCGAGCCATGGTCGACCCATCTTGTCTGGATTGACCGATGAGCAATCAAGCCGTAGCCGAACTCCTCTGAAGCTATGCGGATCGCGTCCCGAACGTCACAGCCTGCATCATTGTGTCTGGCGTCGGCGATGGCTGCCACAAACCCGCGGATCCACCTCGTAGAGTCAAGCGGAAGGCCCGCGCAAAGCAACAAAGTTGGAGCACCGGATTGTCTACCGTCGACGAATCGCACCCTTTGGAGGTCCGATACAACGGCGATTCAGGAATCTGGAGTCATGTGCGGAAGCGGTGGCTTGTGATGACTCCCGAGGAAATGGTCCGGCAAGGCTACCTCTTGACGCTCGTGAACGAATACGGCTGGACCTTGGACCACATTGCCGAGGAGATTACGGTCACTGGCAGGGGCTCGGCAAGAGCGCGCGCCGATTTCGTCATCTGGCGAACCGTCGAAGACCGTCAGCGTGAGCGGCCCCCGCTCATCATCGTCGAATGTAAGGCGGACAACGTCCGGATTTCGCCCGCCGACTACGGACAAGGCGACAACTACGCGCGGCTCGCCAATGCTCAGTTCGTCGCAACCCACAACAACCAAGAGACCCGATTCTGGCGGGTCCTTCGAGACCGTATGCCGGGCTACCTGGAGGAGATCGAAGACATACCGACGGCGGATGCATCAGATAGCCGCATCAAGTATTTGCTTGAGAATCTCAAAACCTTCCGGGAAGACGAATTCGCAACTCTGCTCGCCGGCTGCCACAACATCATTCGCGACCGCGACCACTTAGATCCAGCAGCCGCTTTCGATGAGATTGCAAAGATCCTCTTCTTGAAGACAACCGTTGAAAGGCGCCTTCGCGAGGGCCGCAGCCGACGGAATGTGTTTACAGCCGAGTTTCTCGATGAGCAGGCAGAGTTTCAGAAAGATCCAGCGAACAGTCTGTTTCTCGAGGCAAAGGAGTACTACAGCGCGGCTGGCATCTTCGCAGGTTCATCGAAGATTGAGCTTCGCTACGAGACGGTTCGCGAAATAGTCCGACTCCTTGAGAGGTACAACCTTTCGGATACGTCCGAGGATATTAAGGGGATAGCTTTCGAGCGCTTCCTCGGCCGCACGTTTCGGGGCGAGATTGGCCAGTTCTTCACGCCGCGGCCGATAGTGCACCTCATGGTCGGCATGATGGATCCAGCTGAGGGCGAAAGAATCTTAGACCCCGCTAGCGGCTCTGGCGGCTTCTTGATCCAAGCATTTCTGCGTGTGCGGGAGAAGATCGCGAGCTCCGTTGATGCTGCGTACCGCCAGTACAAAGGGGCAAACGTAGACGCGGATCCTGAAGACCTCTCCTTGAAGTTCGAGGAACTTTCGCGCGAATTGGACGCCAAAAAGCCCGATACACGTGCATGGAGGTTGGCCAACTGGGCGGTGAATGGGGTTGATGCGAATGATCGCATGGCTCGCACGAGCAAGATGAACATGATCATGCACGGCGACGGACACGGTGGCGTGCACCATGCAAACGGGCTACTTGACGTGGGAACCGCGATTCCCGGCCAGTTTGACTTGATCATGACAAATCCGCCGTTCGGTTCGGACGTGCCGCGCGGAGCGGTCGTATTAAGGGAAGACGTGGCGCGTGACCACCAGGCGGACGTCGAACTCAAAGACCTACTCGGCGAAAAGTACTCAGATTACCGGCGTGATCTGAAGGCGACCGAAGGCAAGCCGATCTTGGATCTCTTTGACCTTTCACGAGGGCAGAAATCCGCCGTGAAGACTGAGGTTCTCTTCCTTGAGAGATGCCTGGATCTTCTTCGGCCAGGCGGTCGCATGGCGATCGTCTTGCCTGAAGGCGTCTTGAGCAATCCAACATCGGAGCATCTTCGCGAACACAGTGAGCGTCGGGCCTTCCTAAGAGCAGTCGTGAGTCTGCCCAAGGACACATTCAAGTCAACCTCGGCAGACGTGCGGACATCCGTAGTCGTGCTGCAGAAATTCACGGACGAGGAACGGCGTGTGGAAGAGGATCGACTGCGCGCTGCGCGCGAAAAGGCAAAGGAGCAACTCGCGCAGGCCCAAGAGGCAGCCACGAGAGAGATCGAGCAAGGGCAGGGTTCTACCGCCATCAAGGCTCGGGAGCTTCGAAAGGTTCGGACCGTGTGGGAGGCAGAAGCGGAGCTTGCGGCCAAAAGGATCTACTTTTCGGGTAGGGCTGAGCACGTTTTCATGTACGAGGCCGAAGACGTAGGAATCACGGCCACAGGAGAGCCAGCACCCAACGAGCTGTATCCAAACCCCGCCAAACCCGAGGCCATCGGGAGCACTTGTCTAGAACTTTGGGAGCTCTTCACTGCGGGAGAACTAGAGCAGGACTCGGATCTGTTGACATCCCGCGGCTTCTGGTCGCCTCGTTCCAACCTTGCGCGCTGGGATGTTAAGTCGGCCAGAGCCACAGAGTTTCGACGGATGCACCCTGACTACGTCCCTCTGTCTGAATATCTCGAGGATGCGACCAGCCTCGTGAAGCCAAGCAGCAGACCTGAAGATAAGTGGAACGTCTATGGCGTAAGCAACGTCCAAGGCGTCTTTCTGTCTAGCACGGTGCTGGGGTCTGAGATCAAGCAGACGTGCAAGGCTATAGATAAGGACTACTTCTTCCACAATCCCACCCGAGCCAACGTGGGGTCCCTGGGCAGGGTGCATGACGTGCTTCCCAACGCGATTACCAGCCCTGAATACCAGGTTTGGAAGATCCGGCAGGGAGCGGAGCTCCTCCCCGACTTCATGGAAGTGCTGCTGAAGACGGACTACTTCCTGAGACTGGTGGCGGTCCATCGGAGGGGAGCTGTCAAGGAACGGCTGTATCTAGAGAATCTCTTTGAGATTGTCATCCCTCGGTTGAGCGTCGAAGAGCAACAGGAAGTAGTCGAGTCATGGTTCGAGGCACAGCGAAAGCTGAATGAAGCGCGTATGCGCGTCGATGGTGTTGTAGACCAGCTCGACCAAAGGCTCACGTAGCGGCCTCAGTTCAATTCCCGGCTTCGCGCTAGGTGAAGTCGCGAAGTTGCTCAGCCATGGGTGGTACCCGCCGTCTGCCGAGGACGGCGCGCCAGCGCCGCCCGCAGGCAGCCGCGCGCCGGAGGCGCGCCTTGACTCTTAAGAGAACAACTCGGCAGTGCGCGCGAGGCGCCTCGGGGTTAATGGGGATGCGCAACGAGGATCCGACCCGATGTGCGGCACGCCGCTGCAATCAGGCTGAGAGGAGAGTGCGTCCTTCCGCCCAGTTGGACGCCGCCCGAGATCTCTGCACCGGAACCCCAGGCTCAGTCGGGTTGATCGCTCTTCGGGACAAGTACGAAGCATGATGTAGACATGGGCGAGCGAATCTCCGTGCTTTTGGGTGCTGGTGCAGCCGTCGATGCTGGCCTGCCCCTGACGGTTGAGCTCGCCGAAAGGCTGGTGAAGCGAGCGAACTCAACCGTCGATCCTCGTAGAAGACGACCCGATTGGATCTCGACACTGAATTTTGTCTACGGCGCGATGGTCGGGTATCAGGCCGAAGACGGTGGTGATCCACTTCAAGCTGTGAATATTGAGCGTCTGATTTCCGCGCTCCGGCTGTTGGAGAACTCGGCGGAGCACGAGGTCGCGCCCTTCGTAGCCAACTGGAAACCTGGGGCGTTGGGGATAGGGGTTGGCGACCTCGATAGATCGATGGGTCGGGCTATGGCAGACGCCGTAAAGCGGGCAATCGGGGAGGATGCGTTCTTCGCTGAAGGGCCATTGATGGAAGCCGTTGCAGGTATCGCTCGGAGTGCCACGACAAGCGGAAATCCCGAGGTTTTCCGAATCGCGGAGCAGCACGTCTTAGAGGGGCTTTCGGAAATTCTCGGCGATATTCAGAGTGTTGAGTACCTTCGTCCGTTGGTCGAACTGGCCAACGCTCAGGATGGCGGCCTCGATGCCATCACCCTCAACTACGATCTCGCGGTCGAGGAAGTCGCGTCCACCTACGGGGTCGGCGTCGAGCGAAGCGTGCCTGCCTGGAAGCCCTGGTCCGCCCTTCAGTTCCCGGTCCTGGACGGCAACATCAACCTACTCAAACTTCATGGATCGTTGGACTGGATCCAAAATCGGCCCAGTCGCGGTGCAACTCCCCCAAGCATCGTGATTCGGTCTGGGACCGAAGAATATGCAGGCGCGGTCGGCAGCCCTCCGCGCCCATGGATTGTGGTCGGAGAGCGCGAGAAACTTGCGACAGACGGGCCGACTCTAGCCCTGCTGCAAGCCGCAGAGGAGGTCCTGCGGCGCACCACCCACCTCGTCGTTGTGGGCTACTCATTCGGAGACGCGCACGTCAACGCCCTCATCCGTAACTGGATGCTTGGCGGACCACCCAGGACACTCGGTGTCGTCGATGTCACCTGGGAACGGCGTTCACTTGGCGAGTTTCGGAATGCACTCCTCGAGGAGTACGGCGCTGACATGTCTGAAGGACGTGAGTCGCGAATCGTCGTGGTGTTGGGAACCACGGAGGATCGTCTAGCGGAGGCTCTTCGCCGGTCCCCCGCAACTACACCGGAGCCCTACGCAACAGCTCTGAGTTCGACGGCCATGCCTGATGGCGTCGTCCGAATCGACATGGTTCTCCATGGGCCCGATCTGCGCGCGGTGTCAATCAATGTCGCTTCCAGTCCGACGAGTATGGGCGTCAATACATTCTCGCGTCTCGATGCAGTCGTTGATGAGCCGCCGGTCAGATACACCGCATCGTTCCACTACGCAAGCTTTGATCACTGGACGAGTGGATCAGCGATCTCCGTGTACGTCCGAGGTCCTCTCCCAGACGGGGGTGTCGTGTCGATCGCTGGCGAACGACTTGACGGCGCTCACCATGCTGAGCATTTCAGCGCAATGCTTCCGCAAAGCTGATCCTTCTCTCCGGCGCACGTCTCCAGGCAGGTCGTGGCGACGAAGGCTGACTCAACGACGTTCCGGGCGCGTCAAACCGCCGCGACTGAAACGACTGCGGCGCGCCAGCGGAGCCGGCGCCTTTGAACTTGAACGAGACTAATTCGGCAGCGCGGCACGAGGGGTCACTGCGCTCCGCCGGGTGATGTGCGGCAGATGCCTGTCAGCTGATTGCGACAGCCAGGACCGAAGCCAACCATTGACCAATGGGCTCAGCATCAGTAGGTTAACGACACCGTTTACTTACTGATGTGACTATCGAGGAGCTCGCAATGAAGGCACTGCGTTTCTACGGCAAGGGAGATCTGCGGCTTGAGGACGTCGAGGAGCCGAAGGTCACCGCAGGTCACGTCAAGATCAAAGTCGAGTGGTGCGGCATCTGCGGCACCGATCTCCACGAATACATCGGTGGACCGATCCTGATCCCGGGTGAGGGACATCCGCACCCGCTGACGGGTGAGAGCCTCCCGGTCACGATGGGCCACGAGTTCACCGGCCGAGTCGTCGACATCGGGGACGGAGTCGACGGGTTCGCGGTCGGTGACGCGGTGATCGTCGAAC
>Ga0190265_10002864_pt1 | contig 11681 bp, 11 predicted proteins | sample Popmic124T_FD_133135 | JGI IMG/M metagenome (GOLD analysis project Ga0190265, IMG submission 133135) | Populus adjacent soil microbial communities from riparian zone of Indian Creek, Utah, USA - 124 T | ecosystem: Environmental > Terrestrial > Soil > Riparian zone | place: USA: Utah | collected...
CAATTCCTCGGTCTCATAGGCCATGGCGCGCTGGTCGAACACGCCCGAATGGTTGACCAGGCATTTGAAGCCATCGGGCCAATTGCCCGCGATCCAATTGGCCATGAAGCCGCCATAGGAGCCGCCGAGCGCGCAGGCATTGGCGGTGTCGAGCCGCGCCTCCTCGCGGCCGGCGGCGGCAAGGCCCAAACGCAGATCCTCGAGCGGGGCGCCGCCCCAGTCGCGGTTGATCGAATCGGTGAAGGCCTGGCCGTAGCCGGAGCTGCCGTGGAAATCGACGGTGACCGCGGCATAGCCCGGCGCCGCGAACAGCCAGGGGTTCCAGCGATAGGACCAGCCATTGCCGAACGAGCTTTGCGGGCCGCCGTGGATCAGCAGCAGGGTCGGCAGCCGGCCGGGCGGGTATGCGGGGTGGACGATCTGGCCCCAGACCGTGTCGCCATGGGCGCCGGTGAAGCTGAAGCGGCGGACGGTGACCGGATCGAGCTCGTCGAGCCTGTCGGCGTTGACCCCTGTCAGCGGCACCGCCTCGCCGGCGCGGTTGAGTCGCCACAGCTCGTCCGGCGATTGAAGCGTGTTGAGCGTGAAGAGAAGGCTTCCGTCGCGCACCGGAACGACGTTGCCCGCCGTCCCCGCCTGGGTGAGGCGGGTCACTCGGCCGCTTCGGACGTCGACCCGGAAGACCGGCGTATCGAGCGTGTCGGCGGCGGTGACGTAGAGGCTTCGCCCGTCGGGAGCCCAGGCGATCGAGCCCGCCGAGCGGTCCCAGCCCGCGGTCAGCGCTCGGGTCTCGCCCGTCGCGAGATTCCTGAGTTGGACGACCTGGCGGTCGGCTTCGTAGGTCGCCCGCGCCATTGCAGTGTAAGCGAGCCAGCGGCCGTCCGGCGAAACGGCGGGGCCGGTGTCCATGCCGCGATTGGCGGCGGTCAAATTGACCGGCGGGCCGCTGCCGTCGGCGGGCACGGCGAAGATGTCCATGTTGGTCGAAACGGCCTCGGTCCGGCCCGCTTCGCGAAGGGTGAAATAGAGCGTCCGGCCGTCCGGGCTCCAGGCGATTTCCTCAGATCCGCCGAACGGCTTGGACGGGGAATCGCCGACGAGGTTCGGCGCGACCGGCGTCCCCGCGCCCTGAGGGCGACCATCGACCATCGGCAGAATGAAGATGCGCGAACGCACATTGGGCTCGACCCAGACGTCCCAGTGACGGACGAAAGTCTGGTCGTAGACGCGGCCACTGCCCTGCCCCTGCTGCGGGCCGTGCACAACGAGGCAGTTCATGCTTTCGCAGGCCATGTTGCGGTCGGCCCAGACCGCGATCCGGTCGCCCGTCGGCGCGATGGCGAAGCCGGCGATGTCGGTGGCGAGGTCGCTGACCTTCTCGGGCGCGCCGGAGGGCAATGCCACCCGCCAGAGCTGGTCGCTGCCCGAGGCGTTGCTGAGATAATAGAGCCAGCGCCCGTCGGCCGAGAAGCGCGGGGCGTGCTCATTATGTTCGGGCACCGAGGCGATCCGGACCGGCTCGGCGCCGGCCTGCCTCAGATTCAGCAGATAGAGATCGGTGCGGCCGCGATTGGCGGCAAGATCGGTCTCGCGAAGCTGGTAGACCGCCCAAGCGCCGTCGGGCGAGACCGCCGGCGCTGCGAGGCGCCGCATGGTGGCGAGGTCGGTCGCGGTGATCGGGCGGGCGAAGGCGGCTGGCGCCTGGACGAGAGCGAGCGCGGCGAGGCCCGCGTGCATGATCTTCTTCATGGCTGCGGCGCCTAGCACCGCCGATGGGAAAGGGAAACTAGAGGTCGCGGCCGGTGATTCGGGCGACTTCGCGCGAGACGATGTCCTCGACGATCTCGGGCAGGCGCTGGTCGAGCCACTCCTTCAGGATCGGCTTCAGCATCTCGCGGACCACCGCTTCGAGCGCGCCCTGGTCGCCGCCGGCTTCGCCGCGCTGGCGAAGCGCCGAAAGCGAGGCGAGACGTTCGCGGCTGGCGCTCGCCGCGTCGTCGGAGAGCAGGGCCGGGCCTTCGGAGACGGGGTCGTCGAGCTCGAGCACGTCCTCGTCGCCAGCCTCCGCCTCGCCGGCCGGCCGGCGCGCGGGCCGAGCCACGCTCGCCGCGGCACGGCCGTCCTCCGCGATCACGCGTTTGATCGAGGCGAGGATTTCCTCCATCGACGGGTCTTGCTGGATATCCCCCATAGCGGGAGCATTATCAACTATTGCGGCGGCTGTGTCACGGGGCTGTTTGAGCCTGGCGGCGCGGTCCGGGTGGAGACCGGCGCCGGGCGCGGCCCGTCGTCCCAGTCGGACCAGCTTCCCGAATAGCGGTTGTAGTTGACCTGCGGGTCGTAAAGCGGGCCGCCGTCGAGGTTCAGATCCTCCGCCTCGGCCTGGCCCATCGCGTTCAAAAGCTGGAAGCCGGCGACATAGGCGTCGCGCCGGGCGGTGACGAGCAGCACCTGGCTGTTCAGGAGCTCCTGCTCGGCGTTGAGGACGTCGAGGACGTTGCGGGTGCCGACCGTCTGCTCGGCGCGGGTGCCCTCGAGGGCGAGCTGGTTGGCGGCGACCGCGATCTCGTTCGATTCGATCGCTTCCTGGGCCGCCCGGTAGGCCGCGAAGGAGCCGCGGGTGGTGGAGACGACGCCGCGCTCGACCGCGACCGCGGTTTCGAGCAGCTGGCCTTCGAACGCGCGCGCCTGGCGGACCCGAGCGCCGGCCGCGCCGCCCTGGTAGAGCGGCCAGCTCAGCGACAGGCCGATTCCGGTGCTGGTCGTGCTGTCGGCGAAGGTCCCCGGGGGGAAGCCGTTATTGGCGGTGCCGAGCGAGTCGCGATGGACCGTCGTGGTGGTCGCCGAAATGGTCGGCAGCCGGGCGCCCTGGGCGACCCGGACCTCGAAGCCGGCGGCCCGCGCCTGGGCAGCGATCGAGGCCAGATCGGCATTGTTGCCGAGCGCGATCTGGGTCGCCTGGTCGGGAGTCCCGGGAAGGGTCGGCAGCGGGTTGGGGGGCTGGAGATCGCCCGCCGCCGCGCCGATCACGCGCATGAAATTCTCTTCGCTCGCCCGAAGCCGCCCTTCGACGAACGACAAATTGCTCCGCGCCAGCGCGAGCCGGGCGTCCGACTGGGCGACGTCGGTGCGGGTCAAATCGCCGACCTCGAAGCGGTCGCGGGTGGCCTGCAAATTGGTGTCCAGGACCCGGACCTGGTTCCGGTTCAGCTGGACGATCGAACGGTCGCGGATCACGTCCATATAGGCGGCCACCGCCTCGGTGAAGATGTCGCCCTCGGTCGCGCGCAGGTCGGCGCGGCCGGCCTCCACCCTGATATTGGCGGCGCGGACCGAGTTGCGGATCCGTCCGCCCGCGAAGATCGGCACGCTGGCCGTGCCCGAGACGCTGAAATCGCTGCCGTTGGCGCCGAGGTTGCGGGTGTAGAGGTCGCGGCCGAGCGAGGCCGAAGTGTCGATCCGCGGCCGCCCCAGCGCCCGGGCGATGGCCACGCTCTCGTCGCCCTGGCGAAGCGACTGGCGCTCCGCCATGATCGTCGGGTTGGTGCCGTAGGTGTTGACCAGAGCGTCGCGCAGATTGACGACCGGCCCCGCCGGCACGGCCGCGCTCTGCGGCGGCGCGTCGGCCTGGGCCGTCGCCGCCCCGCTCCAGGCGATGGCCGCCACCCCGACCGCTGCCAGCAAACCAGCACGCATCAAATCACTCCGTTCCTAAAAGCTGAAGCCACGGGGCTTCTCGAACCCGGGCAGGATGGCCGCCTCGGCATCGGCATAGATCGTGACTCCGAACGCGCCCGCAATGGCGCGCCCGACGGCGAGCCGGGTCACGCCCCGATCGACGAGCCCGAGCGAGATCGGGGCGCCGTCCGCGGCCTGGTCGATGATCGCCTGGGGCACATGCTCCACGGCGCCGTCGATCAGAATGAAATCGTAGGGCGCGCCTTGGGCCCAGCCCGCGGCCAGCGGCCCCTGGACGAGATCGACGCCGCTGCCCTCGAGCGCCGTCCGGGCGAAAGCCGCGAGGCCGGAATCCTCCTCCAGCGCGACGACCGAGCCGGCCAGCCGGGCGAGCAAAGCCGCCGAATAGCCGGTGCCGGCGCCGATCACGAGCACATGCTCGCTTCCCGTCAGCCGCGCTTCGGTGAGCATCCGCCCGAGCGCCATCGGCGGGTTGAGCGCCCGGCCGCCGCCGAGCGGCACGCGCGCGTCGGCATAAGCGAGCGCCCGCCGCTCCTCGGGCACGAACCGCTCGCGCGCGACCTCGCCCATCGCGGCCACGACCCGCGGATCGTTGACCCCGGTAGTCCGGAGCTGGCTCGCGACCATCGCGCGGCGCATCGGTTCGAAAACATGCTCGGTCATCGTCGCGGCTTTACTCGCATAACTGTTTTAGTGATGCAATACACTTGTTCGTCCTTGCGGCTTTTATCGGCGGAGGCGGGGAAGGCAAGGGGAAGTGGAGAATGGGCATGTTGCGCCCGCGCGGCCGCCCAGTCCTTCATCTTCCCCTCCCCATTGCGGCCCCGGCTTTGCTATAGCGCGTCCGTGCCCGCTCAGGACCAACTTTTCGATCCGCGCCTCGGCCGGCTGCGGCGCGAGCGCGCGGCGCGGAGCGGCGGCGACCTTTATCTCCATCGCCGCGCCGAGGACGAGCTGATCGAGCGGCTCGATCTGGTCGCCCGCCCGTTCTGCGCCGCGCTCGACCTCAGCCTCGGCTCCACCCTCGCCGCCCGCCTGCGCGAACGCGGGATTGAGGTCGTCGAGGGAAAGGAGGAGGACCTGCCGGGGGCGGCCGGCGCCTTCGACCTGGTCACTTCGGTCGGCCTCATCGACACGGTCAACGATTTGCCCGGCGCGCTTGCGCTGATCCGGCGCGCGCTGAAGCCCGACGGCCTGTTCCTCGCCGCCTTTGCGGGCGCCGGCAGCCTGCCTCGGCTTCGCCGCGCGATGCGCGCCGCCGAGGAGGCCGAGGGGGTCGGCGCGGCGCCGCGAATCCACCCCCAGATCGACGTCCGCGCGGCCGGCGACCTGCTCGTCCGTGCCGGCTTCGCGCTTCCGGTCGTGGACCGGGACGTGGTCGAGGTTCGCTATGCGGATCTGATGCAGCTCGTGCGGGATCTTCGCGCCATGGCCGCGACCAACCGGCTCGCCGCCCGGAGCGCCAGGCCGTTCGGCCGGACCGGGCTCGCCGCGGCGGCCGCAGACTTTTCCGATCCGGGCGGCAGGACCGCCGAGCGGTTCGAGATCGTCCATCTGAGCGGCTGGGCGCCCGGGCCGGGCCAGCCCCAACCGGCGCGGCGCGGCAGCGGCACGGCCTCGCTGACCGACGCGCTCAAACCAAAAGACTGAGGGCCGCGATCAGCGGCCGGTCGGCGGGCGGCATCTCGGCGGCGGCCATCTGGTCCGGACGGAGCCATTTGAGTGCGCTCGCGTCGAGCGGCCGCGGCGCCCCGCGCCATTCGCGGCAGAGATAGAGGAGAAGGATCAAGGGCCGCCCGCTTACGGGCGCGCTGGCGAAGCCGGCGGGGGTCAGCGCGTCGGCCTCGACCTCGATGCCAAGCTCCTCGCGCAGCTCGCGGACCAGAGCCGCCTCGGGAAGCTCGTCCGGCTCGACCTTGCCGCCGGGGAATTCCCAAAGGCCGGCCATCGCCCGGCCCGGCGAGCGCTGCTGAAGAAGCACCCGCCCCGCCCCGTCGGCAAGCGCCGCCGCCACCACCGTCATTGTCGGATTTTTTTGCAAGGGCAGTGTTTCCGCTAGGACTTCATTAACGACACTTGGACTATTTCCGGACCTTGAAGGGCGATCTTCGCCCGCGGCCCGGGGAAAATGGCGATGCGGCGGTTTTTGGAATTACTCAAGGATCAGCGCGGAGCGACGGCCGTCGAATATGGCCTCATCCTGGCGATGATCTTCCTCGCCATGGTCGGCGCGCTCACCCTCGTCGCGAGCACCACCACCGAGATGTGGAACAACGTCTCCGAGCAGGTGATCGGGGCATGACTCGGCCCGGCGTTAAATGTTTCGAAACCTCCCTCTCTTAAGGGGGATGGAGCTGACCTAAGTGTCAAGCGCGGGCAGCAGGAAGTGTGGACTTCCTCAAGGAATGTGGAACCAAGGAGACCGGAAATGTTCATTCGCAAGCTGATCAAAGACAAAAAGGGCGCCACCGCCATCGAATATGGCCTGATCGCCGCCCTTATCGCTGTTGCCGCCATCACTGCCATGCAGGGCCTCGGCACCAGCCTGAACTCGACCTTCACCAACGTTTCGGAAGCGATGGACGGCTAATCCCGTCGGCTTCAGAAGGTTACGAGAGGGCGGCGGAAGCAATTCCGCCGCCCTTTCCGTATCCGGCGCTCAGGCCAAAGCGATGAACTTGCCGCGGCGCTCGGCGCGGACCCGCTCGCGGGAGAGCGGCGCCAGCGAGTCGAGCTCCTCGCCGATCGCTGCGCCGAGCGAATCGATCATCGCCTGGGGCTGGCGGTGGGCACCGCCCATCGGCTCGGAAACGATCCTCTCGATCACCCCCAATTGCTTCAGGTCGGCGGCGGTGACCCGCATCGCCTCGGCGGCTTCGGGCGCCTTGTCGGCGGTCCGCCAAAGGATCGAGGCGCAGCCCTCGGGAGAGATCACCGCATAGATCGAATGTTCGAGCATCAGCACGCGGTTCGCCGCGGCGATTCCGATCGCGCCGCCCGACATGCCCTCGCCGGTGATCACCGCGATCAGGGGGACGCCGACGGCCAGGCACTTCTCGGTCGAACGGGCGATCGCCTCGGCCTGGCCGCGCTCCTCGGCCTGGACGCCCGGAAAGGCGCCGGGCGTGTCGACCAGGGTGACGATGGGAAGCCCGAAGCGGTCGGCCAGGTCCATCAGCCGGATCGCCTTCCTGTAGCCCTCCGGCCGCGCCATTCCGAAATTGTGGGTCAGGCGGCTTGTCGTGTCGTCGCCTTTCTCCTGGCCGATCAGCATGATCCGTCGGCCGCCGAGCCGCCCGAAGCCGCCGACCACCGCCGGATCGTCGGCGAAATTGCGGTCGCCGGCCAAGGCCACGAAATCCTCGATCAGGCCGGCGACATAATCCTTGAAATGGGGGCGTTCGGGGTGGCGGGCGACCTGGGTCTTCTGCCAGGGCGTCAGCCTGGCATAGGTGTCGCGCAGCTGGCGCGCCGCTTTCTCCTCGAGCCGGGCGATCTCGGCGGCGATATTGGGCTCGTCAGCCGAGGCCGTCTCGCGCAGCTCGGCGATTCGGGCCTCCAGCTCGGCGATCGGCTTTTCGAAATCGAGATAGGTGGCCATTCGGCGCCGGGGGTTAAGCCGGGTTCGGCTTCGCGTCAACGCGCGGCCGGTCCGCGAGCGGATGGCGCTGGTTGACCAGATCGATCAGCCGCCGCGAATCGACATGGGTGTAGATCTGGGTGGTGGCGATGTCGGCATGGCCGAGCAGCATCTGAACGGCGCGAAGGTCGGCGCCGCCTTCGAGCAAATGGGTGGCGAAGGCGTGGCGAAGGACGTGGGGGCTGATCCGCTCGGGCGGGATGCCGGCATCGGAGGCGAGCGCCTTGACGAGCTGGTGGAGCCGGACCCGGCTCAAATGCTTCTTGCCGGAGGGGAAGAGAAACAGCGAGTCGCGCGCCACATGAGCGCCATAATCGGCGACCGCGGCGCGGGCGCGGTCGGAAATCGGCACCAGCCGCTCGCGGCCGCCTTTGCCCTTGAGGATCAGGAACGGCTTGTCCGGCGAGATTGCGTGGCGCGGCAGCGACACCAGCTCGCTCGCGCGAAGCCCCGAGCCGTAGAGCAGCTCGACCAGCGCGGCCATGCGCAGGGCGGGCACCCCGCCTTCACCCTTGCGCCGCTCGATTTCGGCGAACAGGGCGTCGACTGCTCTATGGTCGAGGATTTTGGGCAGCGGCCGCTCGCCCGCGGGGCGCGGCAACGCCGAGGAAGGATCGTCGGCGCGCAGCCCCTCGTCCTGCTGAAAGGCGAAGAAGCGGCGAAGCGCCGCCGCCTTGCGCGCGACGGTGGCGCGCTTCAGCGGCATCCAGGCCTCGGCGAGGCGCTGGAGCTCGCCGGCCCCGGCGACCGCGAGCCTCCCGCCGAGCAGCGCGGAGGCGCCCTCGAGGTCCCGGCCGTAGGCGAGCAATGTGTTTCGGGCGGCCCCCGCCTCGGCGGCCATCATCTCGAGGAAGGAGGCGATAAGCTGGCGGTCTTCGCCCGCGCCGGTCACAGCCGCGCCAGCGCCTCGGCGGCGATCATCCGCGCCTCGTAATCCATGCCCACCGCGCGAAGCGCCCGGACGATCCGGAACAGATGGGCCGGCGGCACGCCCGACCAGTCGGCGGTCTGCATGCCGACGCCCGCGAGCAGGGCGACACTCCCGGCGGCCCGCTCGCGCGCGGCCCGGTCGATCGCGCGGGTCCACAGATCGTCCTCGCCGAGGCGGAAGCCGGCGCCGGCGGCCTGGCGGGAATCGATCCGCTCGAGCCCGGCGAGCGCCGCGACGAGCAGCTGGCTGCGCCTTCGCCCCGGGCTGTCGTCCGCTTGCGCATAGCTTTCGAGCCGGCGGGCGGCCGTCGACACCATCGGGCGCGGCGCCGCGACGGCGAGCATCGCCCAGGCGCGGTCGGCCTCGCCGTTCGCCTCGATCAGCGGCGCCCAGCGCGCCGCCTGCCGGTCCATTCCGGCGGTCAGCATCGCCGCGATCAGATTGGCCGAATCGTCCATGAAAATGTCGTCGGCGGGGATTCGCGCCGCCGCGCCGGCGGTGAGGATCAGCCGGGCGTGGCGTTCGTGCGGCGCCGCGCTTTCGCTCCACAGGCTCCTCAGCGCGGCGAGCCTCTGCGCCGGCTCGCGGTCGATCCAGGCGCTGCGCAGCAGGGCGCCGATCGTCCCGCCCGCTTCGGCCGGATCGGTCTGGTCGAGCATCAGGCTGTGGATCTCGACCAGCGCGCGCGACGAGAAGATGCCGAGCGACGCCGCGGTCCAGGCGGCCGTCAGCCGCTGCTCGAGGGGCACCATCGGCGCCCGAGCGAACCAGGCCTGGATCCTGGGCCCGGCCCGGGCCATGAGCGGCGCCGGGATCTCGACCCCGGTCGCGCTGGCGAGGCCAAAGCGCCAGGCGTCGATCTCGTCCACCCCGCGCCATTCGATCTCGACTCCGCGGCGGCTCTGGGCGCCGGCGCCGACCACTTTCTCGGCGAGCAGCAGGTCGATTCCGGTCCCGGCCCGGCCCCGCGCCTCGTCGATCAGGGCGCTCGCCCGCGCCGCCTCGCCCTCGAGCGCGGCGCACATGCCGTCGGCGAGCGTCCAGACCGGATCGCTCGACCAGCTCCGCGCCGGCGCCACCAGCGGGCAGAGCGCGGCCGGATCGGCGGTGGCGAGCGCGGTCTGCGCCGCCACCTCGACCAGGCGCGGCGTATAATGTTCGGCGTCGACCGCCTGGACGAGCAGCCGCGCCGCATCGGCCTCGCCCATCCTGAGCAGCAGATCGGCGCGTTCCGCGACCCAGTTCACCGGCTGGACTCCGGCCGGAGCGGCGACCCGCGAGAGCAAGGCGCGGCGAAGCAGGATCGAGGTCCAGCGCGAGGGCAGAGGCGCGTCGAGCCGGCGCATCAGCGCCGCGAGCATCGGCCCCTGCCCCTGGCCGAAGGCGCCGGCGCCCAGGCCGAAATTGCCGGGCACGAGCGGCCCGACCAAATCGGTCGGCCGGTCGGCGCCTTCGGGGATCGTGAAATAATTGCTCGGCCTCGGCAGCGCCGTCGGATCGAGCGCGACCTCCTCGACTCCGTCGAGGAGGTTGCCTTGGAGGCCCGGATCGCCCGCCGCGGGGGCGCCCTGCTGTTGCAGAGCGCGCGGCTGCTGGCCCGGCGCCTTCTCCTCGGGCGGGGGCAGAGTCTGGGGATCGCCGAAGCCCGGCGGCAGCAGCGATTCGGGCGCGTCGCGATCCTGGCCGAGCGCCGGAATCGCGGCGAGCGCGAGCCCTGCGCCGGCGAGCAGGAGGGCCTTAGCGGGCCAGGACTTCATTGGTCACGTCCCGCTCGATCTTGCCGACCGGCACCTCGCTGTCGCGCAGGCCCAGATAGACGAGGAAGCCGACGATCAGGATCGGGATGAGGAGCAGGATCATGCCAACGGGCGAGCGGCGGCGGCGGGTGGGGGCGAAGCTGGTTCTGGGCATGGCGGCCTTTTGCCCCAGCGGGACGCTCTCTGTATAGCCCCGATCATGCCCGACGCGCCCGTCCCCCAGGAAAGATCGATCGTCCTCGTCGGCCTGATGGGCGCCGGCAAGACGACGGTCGGCCGGCGGCTGGCGAAGCGGCTCGGCCTGCCCTTCGTCGACGCCGATGCCGAGATCGAGGCGGCGGCCGGGCTTTGCGTCGCCGAGATTTTCGAGCGCTTCGGCGAGGCCTATTTCCGCGACGGCGAGCGGCGAATCGTCGCCCGGCTGGTCGAAGGCCCCCCCCGGGTGATCGCCACTGGCGGCGGCGCGTTCATGGACTCCGCGACCCGCGCGCTGATCCTCTCGCGCTGCACCGCGATCTGGCTCGATGGCGATCCCGATACGCTTGCCGAGCGGGCGGCAAGGCGCGGCCGCCGGCCGCTGCTCGAAGGCAAGGATTCCCGCGCGCTGCTGCGCGAGCTCGCCGCCGAGCGCAACCCGATCTACGCTGAGGCGCATCTCGCGGTCCGCGGCGATCTTGCGGCGCACGCGCAAACGGTCGACCGGATCGTCGCCGCGCTGGCGGCCCGATGATCCGGATCGGCCGCGGCCTGATCGGCGAAGCCGCGCTGCCCGAAAGCGAACGGCTGTTCCTGGTCACCGACTCCAATGTCGAGGCTGCGGGCTGGCCGGACCGGCTCGGCGCGGACTTTGCCGGCCGGTTCGTCCTCGCTCCGGGCGAGGCGAGCAAGACGCTCGGCCAAATCGAAGCGCTGCTCGATGCCATGATCGAAGCCGGGATCGGGCGATCGGACCATGTCGTCGCGGTGGGCGGCGGCGTGGTCGGCGACATTGCCGGCTTCGCCGCCTCGCTTCTGAAGCGCGGCTGCGGCTGGATCGCGGTGCCGACCAGCCTTCTCGCCCAGGCCGATTCGGCGATCGGCGGCAAGACCGGGGTCGATGCGCGCCAGGGCAAGAATCTGATCGGCGCCTTCCACCCGCCCGCTCTGATTCTGATCGATCCGGCGGCGCTCGACACGCTTCCGGCCGAGGAGCTTCGCGCCGGCTATGCCGAAATCGTCAAATACGGCCTGATCGGCGATCCCGCTTTCTTCGCCTGGTGCGAGGCGGAAGGCGCCGCCATGCTCGCCGGCGACGCCGAGGCGCGGCTCCACGCCATCGAGACTTGCGTCCGGGCCAAGTCCGCCTTGGTCGCGGGCGACGAGCGCGACACCAAGGGCCAGAGGGCGCTGCTCAATTTCGGCCACAGCTTCGGCCATGCGATCGAGGCCGAAACCGGAATGCGCCATGGCGAGGCGGTGGCGATCGGAATGGCGATGGCCTTCCGCCTCTCGGTGGAGCGCGGACTTTGCCCGCCCGAGGATCTTGGCCGGGTCGTGGCCCACCTTGAGGCGGTCGGCCTGCCGACACGGACCGACCTCGATCCCGCCCGGCTCGCGGCGCGAATGACGCACGACAAGAAGGATGGCCTGGTCCTCACCCGAGGTATCGGCCGCG
>Ga0190265_10002865_pt1 | contig 11680 bp, 4 predicted proteins | sample Popmic124T_FD_133135 | JGI IMG/M metagenome (GOLD analysis project Ga0190265, IMG submission 133135) | Populus adjacent soil microbial communities from riparian zone of Indian Creek, Utah, USA - 124 T | ecosystem: Environmental > Terrestrial > Soil > Riparian zone | place: USA: Utah | collected...
GCCGCGCCGGTGCTGCGCATGAAGGAAGGCAGCCGCAGCGTGACCCTCGAGGTCGAGCTCGAAGCCGCGGGACAGCTTTCGGCGAGCGCGCTGCAGGATCGGCTCGAAGCGTATTTCACCGGCGAAAAGCGCTGGCTCGGCCCGTTCGGCGTGCAGGCAACGCTCGCCGGCAGCACGCTCACGCTCAAGATCGAGCTCCCCGCCTCCGAGGGCGCGGTCGTCGACTACGACGCCGCAAGACACGGGCACGCCTTCGGCACGCGCGCGCCGGTGCTGCAGCTGGTTTTCAACGAGCGCGCGCCGCACGGCTATGCCGCGCTGCGCCCGCTGGCGGTCAGCGCGGCGAGCCTCAAGGTGGCGGTCACGGGGCTGAAGGCGCTGCAGCTCGAAGGCGACGCCGGGCCGCTCGATCCGAAGCGCGCGTTCCAGCCCTTCGGCCCGCAGCCGGTGAGCGGCGCGCGTTTCGTGGTCGGCTGCCCGGAAGCGCTGTCCAAGAACCTGACCTCGCTCGCACTCGACTTCGACTGGCTCGGCCTGCCGGCATTGCTGCTCCTGATCCGGTTCGGCGAGCCCGAAGCCGGCATGAAGGTCGCCTTCCGCGACGCGGCCGGCTGGGAGCCGAACGCCGAGGTCTCGCACGCGCTCTACCCGAAGCGGCTCGCGTTCTCCACCGCCGCTAAGCCCGGCCTGCGGCTCGCGGCGGCGACCCGCGCGCAGGCCTTCACCCTCGGCGGCAGCGCGTGGCTGCGCAGGCAAAGCGAAGTGGAGCGCTACAAGCGGCCGGCGCTGTTCGCCGGCACGACCACGCCGCCGCAGCCGCGCGAAGGCTTCATCACCTTCAAGCTGGCAGGCGACCTGGGGCACGCGGCCTGGCGCGCGCGCCTGTTGCAGGGCAACGCGGGGGGCGAGCCCTACACGCCGACGCTGAGCGAGATCTCGCTCTCGTACGAAGCGGGGTCGGGGCGCGCCGCGCTCGGCGCCGCCGACGAGGAGAGCTTCACCGGCGCGCCGCTCGAGTTCTTCCACGTCGGCGGCTTCGGCCAGCGGCGCGAGCACGCCTGGCTGCGCGAGCAGCTTCGCGCGTACGTCGAGGACCGGCGCGTGCCGTTGCTTCCGGCCTACGAGGACGAGGGCGAGCTGCTGGTGGGCCTGAGCGGGCTCGCCGCCAACCAGGGCGTGAGCCTGCTCTTCAAGCTGGCCGACGGCAGCGCCGATCCCGACGTGGAAAGCGAGCCGCAGGTGCGCTGGGCGGTGCTGTGCGACAACCACTGGAAGGCGCTTGCCGGCGGCGACGCGGTCAACGACGGCACCAAGAACCTGCTCGCGAGCGGCCTGTTGGAAGTGAGCGTGCCGCCGCAGGCGACCACCGACAACACGTTCATGCCCGCGGGCCTGCTTTGGCTGAAGGCCGCGGTGCGCGAGAACGTGCGCGGCGTGTGCAGGATCGAGCACCTTGCGGCGAACGCGGTCGAGGTCGAGCGGCGCGCGGGCAGCTTGCCGGCCGGCCGCGTGTGGACGCCGCTGCCGCCGGGCAGCATCAAGCGGCTGAAGACGCCGCTCGCGGCGGTGAAAAGCGTGAGCCAGCCCTTCGCGTCCTTCGGCGGCACGCTCGACGAGTCGGCCGAAGTGCTCGATACGCGCGCCGCGGAGCGCCTGCGCCACCGCAATCGCTGCATCAGCGCCTGGGACTACGAGCGCACCGTGCTCGCCGCCTTCCCCGAGATCCGCAAGGTGAAGTGCGTGGCCCACTCGGGCGACGGCGGCTGGCTGATGCCCGGGCGCGTGCTGCTCGTCGTGGTGCCCGACCTGCGGCTGCGCCAGGCGCTCGACCCGCTGCGGCCGCGCGCCGACGCCGGCACGCTGCGCGAGATCGAGGCACACGTGCGCGCGCGCGCACCGATGGGCATCGTGGTGCGCGCGCGCAATCCGCGCTACGAGACCATCCAGGTGTCGTTCAAAGTGCGTTTCCGCGGCAGCGCGCAGTTCGACTTCTACAGCCGCAAGCTGAACGAGGCGCTGGTCGCGCAGCTCGCGCCCTGGGGCGAGGATCCCGGCCACGCGGTGGCCTTCGGCGGCATGGTGCACCGCTCGGCGCTGCTCGATTTCGTCGAGGAGCAGCCGTACGTCGATTACGTCACCGAGTTCCGCATGCGCCACTTGCGCGGCGTTCCGACCGACGCCGCCGACGTGGCGCAGGCGCGCGCCTCGTCGCCCGACGCGATCCTGGTCTCCGCCGCGACGCACGGCATCGCCCCCGCGCCGGAGCGCGCGCCGTGATCGCGCAAAAGCCGCTGTTCGAGCACGGGCTGCGCCAGGTGCGCGGCTACGCGCACGAGCTGTGGAGCGACCACAACGTGCACGACCCGGGCATCACGATGCTCGAGCTGCTCTGCTACGCGCTGAGCGAGATCGGCTACCGCGCGGCGTACCCGATCGAGGACCTGGTCGCCGCGCGCAGCGAGAACCAGCGCGCGATGGCGCGCCAGTTCCCGAGCGCGCGCCAGGCGCTGCCGAACCGGCCGCTCACCGCGCTCGACTACCGCAAGCTCCTGATCGACGTGCCGGGCGTGCGCAACGCCTGGGTGTTTTCCTACGAGGCGCCCTACTACGAGGGCGTCCCGGTGTACTACGCCAGGCGCTCGCCGGCGGAGCTGGTCGGGCCGCCCGGCGGGCCGGGCATGCGCGAAGTGCGGCTGCGCGGATTGTTCGGCGCGCGCATCGAGTACGCGCGCGCCGGAGCGACGCCCGCCGAGACCGCGGCGATCGACGCGGCCGCCTGGGAACGGCTGAACGCGAACCGCAACCTGTGCGAGGAGTTCGTGCGGCTGAACGCGATCGAGGAACAGCCGCTCATCCTGTGCGCCGAGATCGAGCTGGCGCCGAACGCCGAGGTGACCGAGGCGCACGCGCGCATCCTGCTCGCGGTGCAGCGCTATCTCAAGCCGGGCGTGCGGCGCTATGGCCGCGACGAGATGCTCAAGCGCGGCCGCACCGATCCGGAGCTGTTCGACGGGCCCGCGCTCGAGCACGGCTTTATCGACGAGGCCGAGCTCGCGCAGGCCGACCTGCTCGAGTACGTGCAGCTCTCCGACGTGATCAGCGAAGTGATGGACGTGGAGGGCGTGCGCGCGGTGCGCGAGATCGTGGTGCGCGCAAAGGGCGACCCCGCGCAGCGCGAAGACAAGTGGGAGATCCCGGTCCAGCCGGGCAGGCGCGCGAGCCTCGACGCCGCGGGCTCACGGCTCGTGTTCTACAAGGGCGGCATGGCGCTGCCCTCGAGCGGCGCGCTCGCGCGCTTCGAGGCGCTGTGGGAGGAAGCCGAGCGCGCGCTCGAAGGGCCCGGCGGGCCCGAGGACGCGCCGATCCCGCTCGGGCGCTTCCGCAACCCGGCGGCGTACGAGTCGGTGCAGCAGCACTTCCCGGCGGCCTACGGCATCGGCGAGGCCGGGTTGCCGGCCGGCGCGAGCCTCGAGCGGCGCGCGCAGGCGAAGCAGCTCCAGGGTTATCTGCTTTTCTTCGACCAGCTGATGGCGAACGCTTTGGCGCAGCTCGCGTCGGCCTGGCGGCTGCTCGCGCCGGACGCCGAGCTCGAGCAGAGCTACTTCTGCCAGCCGGTGGAGTCGTTCCCGGACTTCCGCGACCTCTATCCGCCGCCCGACGAGGATCAAGCCGCCGAGGAAGCGCCCGGCGCCGACGATCCGACCGGCGCCTGGCGCAAGCGCATCAACCGCGTGCTGCACACGCTCGCCGAGAGCCCGGCCTCGGCGATGGCGCGGCGCAACCGCTTCCTCGACCACCTGATGGCGCGCTTCGCCGAGCGGCTGCAGGATCCGCTCGCGGTGAGCGCGGCGCTGTTCGGCGCGACGCCGGCAGCGCTGGCGCGCGCGAAGTCGGCCTTCGTTGCGCAGCTGCCGCAACTCGGCTCGGAGCGCAGCCTGGCCTGGGACATTACGAAAGAGACCGGGGTCTCGGGCCTGGAGCGGCGCCTCGCGCACCTGCTCGGCCTCGGCACGCTCGCCTACGAGATCTACCAGGAGCGCGACCAGGACGACAAGGACGAGTACCGTTTCCGCGTGCGCCGCCGCGGCGCCGACGGCGTGCTCATGAGCAGCACCACCCGGTATGCGACGCGCGAGGCGGCGCTCGCCGAGCTCGAGGTCGCGCTCGCCGCGGCGGCCGACGACTCGGGCTACCACCGCCAGCGCGCGACCGACGGGCGGCACTACTTCGACATCGTCGATGCGAGCGGCGAGGAAGTCGCGCGCCGCATCCAGTACTTCCGCACCGCCGAGCAAATGGAGCAGGCGATCGCCGAGCTCAAGCAGGCGATCGCCGAGCGCCACGGCGAGCGCCTGTGCGTGATCGAGAACATCCTGCTGCGGCCCGAGCATTCGGGCAGGTTCCTGCGCATCTGCGCCGAGCCGGGCTGCGCCGAGGATTGCCCGGGCGACGACCCGTACTCGTACCGGCTGCACCTCATCCTGTCGGCGGCGGCGCCGCGCTTCGCCGACATGGCCTATCGCCGCTTCGCCGAGGACCTGATCCGCCAGGAGACCCCGGCGCACCTCGCGCCGAAGATCTGCTGGGTGTCGAACGCCGACCTCGCGCGCATCGAGGCCGCCTGGCGCGCCTGGCGCGAGCTGATCGCCGGGCGCAACACCGCGGCGCCGGGCGCGAAGTTCGACGAGCTGAAACAAGCCCTGGAGAGCGCGAAGAACGTCTATCCGCGCTCGCGCCTCGCCGACTGCGACCAGCCCGACCGCTTTGTCCTCGGGCGCAGCACCCTACGCGAAGGAGAATGACATGAACGCCGCGCTGATCACCCTAGACAAGCTCGAGCACGGCTACACCGTGTTCGAGAAGGACCAGGTGCTCACCCCCGCGCAGCTCAACAGCCTCGCGGCGTACCTGGACGACCAGCAGCGCCTCACGCGCGTGGCGCTGATCGGCGTGGGCATCGCCTGCGGGCTGTGGCCCTCGTTCGACGGCGAGCTCGTGCACCTCACGCACGGCGTGGGCACCACCACCGACGGCGACCTGGTGCTCGTGGCGCAAGCCGTGACCTACGACCGCTACCGCCCCTACGACGCCGCCACCGCGCGCTACGCGCCGTTCTTTCCGCCCAACGGCGAAGGCACGAAGATGATCCCGGCGTTCGAGCTCGTGCCCGAGGGCGAGGACAAGGACGACGAGCGCGCGCGCAAGCTCACGCTGTTCGGCGAGGAAGACCGCGACCTGAACGAGATGGTGGCGCTGCTCTACGTCGAGAGCCACCTGCACGACCCGGACCTGTGCACCGGCACCGACTGCGACAACCGCGGCATGGACGCGCTGCACCGCAACCGCCTGCTGCTCGTCGATGCCAAATCGGTCTCGGCGCTCAACGCGCGCCTCGTTACGGCCGAGAGCATCGCGCGCGCGCTGGAGCCGGTGGTCGCCGACCGGGCTGCGCTGCCGGGGGTGACCGGCTCGGAAGCGGCAATCGCCGGCGCCTACCGCGCGGCCTGCACCACGATCCACGAGAAGCTGCGCAAGGCGCTCGGCGCGTTCTATGGGCCGTGCGAGGGTCTGCTGCGCGATGTGGCGCCGAAGGATCCCGCGCCGCGGTGGATCGAGACCCTGGAGAGCCACCGCGCGGACCTCACCGCCAACCCGCGCGGCATCCAGTACTACTACGGCTTCCTCAAGGACGTGGCCGAGACTTACAACGCGTTCCGGGAAGCGCTGCTCGGCGACGTCACCGTGTGCTGCCCGGGCGTGGACGCGTTTTCCAAGCACCTGGTGCTCGGCGCGCTCGACCCCAAGCTGCGCGGCGGCGAGCGCACGCTGTTCCATCCGTCGCCGGCGACGAGCGCGACCGACGACCACCGGCTGCGCGCGCTGTTCCTGGTGCGCAAGCTCGACGCGCTGATCGCGACCTTCTTCGTGCCCAGGCAGCCGGCGGACATCCGCATCACGCCGAGCGCGTTCGAGGACCGGCCGCTCGAGGAGCGCGCGATCCCCTTCTACTACGCGCCGCGCGAGGACCTGCCGGTGCACCTCGCGTGGAGCTACGAGCGCACGCAGCGCGGCATGGAGCGCTACAACTATTCGTACCACGCGCCCGCGTACGCCGCGCTCGGCGGCGCGGCCAACCCCGCCGCGGCGCAGATCGGCGCCTTCGGCTTCTTCCGCATCGAGGGCCACGTGGGCTGGGACGTGCGCAAGGCGGCGGAGGCGCTGCGCAGCCGCATCCGCGCGCAGAACCTGCCGATCGACGTCGAGACCGTGCTCGCCGGCACCGAGCGCCCGCGCGTGATCATCGACCGGCCGTGGCGCCACCTCGAGCTGCACCGCCTGCGCCATCTGATGCGCACCGACCTCGCCGCCGGCCTGGACGACGCCGCGAGCTTCGCGAAGGACTTCGCCGGGCAGGTGAGCGCGGCGCACGGCACGCTTTTCACCAACGAGGACGTCGGCGCCAACATCGACGCGCCCAAGCTCGCCGCCGACCAGAGCAAGGCGCTCGGCGAGCAGGCGAAGAAGGCGAGCGCCAAGCTGCTCGCCGCCGGCTACGGAAGCGCGGGCGACGCGCTCGAGGACGTGAAGAAGGCCGACGAGGCCGTGGTGTTGATGCGCCAGAAGCTCGGCCCGGTGACCAAGGACGACTACGCCTCGCCGCTCGACGCGCTGCTGGTGAGCCCGCCCAAGCGCTGGATCGGCTGGCTCGACGACCTGATCCAGGACGCCGACGACAAGGACGCGGAGCGCCTGTTCCTCGGCGCCTACCTCGAGGACCATCCCGGCCTCGAGCACTACGCCGGCGTGCTGCGCGGCGGCACCTTCGTGCTGGTGCACGACACGAGCCACGTAGTCGTCGCCGACTTCATGCTGCCCTACCGCTGCTGCGAGCCGCGCGCCGAGCGCCCGCCGCTGCCGCCGCTGCCGCTGCCGCCCAAGCCGCCGATCCAGGTCGACTTTCCGCCGATCCGCGTGATCCCGCTGCCGGACAAGCTCCGCTTCACCAAGCTGAAGGAGGAGTTCGTCTTCGGCGTGCAGAAGGACATCGAGCTGCACAAGAGCTACTTCACCGCCTTCAAGGACACGTTCAGCATGGTGAGCGGCTTCGCTCCCAAGTCGGGCGCCGGCGCTGCCGCCGCCGGCGTGAACGACGCGGTGCTCGGCAACTTCCTCAAGAACACGCTGGACAAGACCGCGCGCGTCGACGACCTGCGCGACAAGCTGCTCGACCCCGAGCTCGCCGCCGCGGCGCGCACCACGCTCGAAGGCGAGCTGAAGACCGCGGAGACCGAGCTGGGCAACGCCATCGTCGCCGCCACGCAGCACGTCGCCGATGCCGGCCTCGAGGTGACCACGGGCAGCGACGCGGCGACCGTGGTGCGCACCGCATCGGCGAGCCTCGCGAAGCTCAACGACATCGACGCGCTCGCCAAGGTCGAGACCAGCCTGAACACGATCACCGCCAAGCCGACCACCAAGCCCGCGCTCAACACCATGATCGGCGCCGCGCTTTCGCTCAGGATGCGATGAACGCCTTCGCCCATCGCGTGCGCAGGCAAAGCTGGCGCCTCGCCGCGCGCTCGGCCGAAGAGGCGTTCGCGCTGCGCGCGCGGCTGCGAACCGCGCTCGAGCACGAGCTGCCTGCGGCTTTCGAGCGCGCCTTCGACAAGGCGGCGCCAGGCGCCGAGGTGGTGCACATCCCGAAGCTGGAGCTGCGCCTGCGCGTGGCGAGCCTCGACGCCCTCGCCGGTGCGCTCGCCGAGGCGATCGCGCGCGAGCTCGACCTCCAGCCCGCCGCCCCGCCGCGCCCCGCGCCGCTCGAGCGCCGGCAGCTCCTCCTGCACTACCTCGAGCACGGCGCGCTCGCCTGGCATGCCGCGCAGCGCGATGCCCCCGAAGCCGCCGTCGAGCTCCGCGCCACCGCTTTGGCAAGACTCGAAGAAATTGCTCGACTCGCCCCCACCGGCCCCACCTCTTTCGCGCGCGCCGTCCAGTACTTCTTCCGCCTGCTCGAGCTGGTCCCCGCGGAGCGCTGGCCCGGGGTCACCGAAGCAGTCGATGCCCTCGCGCCATCGACGTCGGTTGACGTCACGGCTCCGGAATGCGCGCCTGCGCAAACCCCGACCGCCCGGTCGGTCATCGCATCCCTTGTCAGCGCGCCGCCTTCGCTCCCCGCCTACGAGGCGCGCATGGTAGCCGCCGTCGTGCTCGCAGCCGTCCGCGACCCTTCGATGCGCGGCGCGGCCCTGATGCGCGCTCTGAGCAATGCGCCGGGCATCGAGCCGCCGGAGGAAATCGCTCCAGCGAGCCCGCCCAACGGGTTCGCCTCACCCACTCTCGAATTCGCTTCCCCGCTCGCCCGGCTGCCGGCGCCGGCGGCCGCATTCTTTGCCGCACGCCTTTCTGAAGCCCACGTGCGGCGATCGGAGGACCGTAAAGCGCCGGCATCCGTCCCCGAGCAGGAGCGGCCTGAGCTGCGGGCGCGCCGCGAGGCGATTCCCGAAAGCGCTACTGCTGAACGCCCGACGGACGCAAAGCCGGCGCCGAAAGAGGAGCGCACAGCCGCGCGTCCATTTGCCTGGTTCGTACCGAACGCGGGCCTGGTGCTGCTGCATCCGTACCTGCCGCGCCTGTTCGAGCATTGCGAGCTGTACCGCGAGCGGCGGCTGCGCGAGTCGCCGCGCGCCGCGGCGCTGCTGCACTGGCTCGCCACCGGGCGCGAGGAGGTGCACGAGTTCGAGCTCGGCTTCGTCAAGCTGCTGCTCGGGCTCGCGCCGGACGCGCCGCTCGCCGTCGGCGCAGGCCTGCTCGGCGCGCGCGAGCGCGAGGAAGGCGACGCGCTGCTGCGCGCCGCGATCGGGCACTGGAGCGCGCTCAGGTCGACCTCGGTCGAGGCGCTGCGCCTGTGCTTCCTGCAGCGGCGCGGCGCGCTGCGCGAGGACGAGGCCGGCTGGCGGCTCGAGCTCGAGCCGGAAGCGTTCGACGTGCTGCTCGCGCGCCTGCCCTGGGCGATTTCCACGCTGAGGCTGCCATGGATGACACGACCGCTGTACACGGACTGGCCGACGCGCTGAGCGCGAACGCGCGCGACCTCGAGGCCGACCTCGGCTGGCTCGAGCGCGTGCTGTACGCGCGCCTCAAGCAGTACTTCGGAGCGCCGGATGCGCCGGCGGAGGAGCCGCTCGCGATCGCGCCGCCGCCGCTCGGCGAAGGCTCGGCGTACGCGCGCTTCGTGCGAGAGCAGCGCCTCGCGCCGAGCGCGCGGCTCGTGCTGCTGCTCGCCGTCGCGCCGCACCTGCGGCCGCAGCTGCTCGACGTGCTCTGGACGCGCAACGACACCACGCAGCGCGGCTTCGCGCAGTTCGGCGGACTGCAGGGCGCGGCCCACGGCGGCTTCGTGCCGACCGGCGAGACCGCGCTTTTCCTCCTCGCCGGCGACGACCTGGCGGCGCGGATCGCGATGTCCGGCCTGTTCGACGCCGAGGCGCCGCTCACGCGCGGCGGCCTGCTGCAGCTCGCGCCGGTCGCCGCGGGCGAACCGCCGTTCTGCGGCGCGCTGGTGCTGTCGCGCGAGCTCCTGCACCGGGTCACCACGGGGACGGAGCGCCGGCCGGCGTTCGGCCCCGAGTTCCCGGCGCGTCGCGTGCAGACCGGCCTCGAATGGGCGAGCCTGGTGCTGCCCGCGGCGACGCTCGCCGGGCTCGAGGAGATCGCGCGCTGGATCCGCCACGGCGGCCGGCTGCTCGGCGAATGGGGCATGCGCGACAAGCTGCGCCCCGGGTACCTGAGCCTGTTCCACGGCGCGCCCGGCACCGGCAAGACGCTGTCCGCGAGCCTGCTCGGCAAGCAGTGCGGGCGCGAGGTCTACAAGCTCGACCTCAGCATGGTGGTGTCGAAATACATCGGCGAGACCGAGAAGAACCTGGCGCGCGTGTTCGACCTCGCCGAGCAGCGCGAGTGGATCCTGTTCTTCGACGAAGCCGACGCGCTCTTCGGCCAGCGCACGCGCGTCGCCGACGCGCACGACCGCTATGCCAACCAGGAGGTGAGCTTCCTGCTGCAGCGCGTGGAGGAATTCGCCGGCGTGGTGATCCTCGCCTCGAACCTGAAGGCCAACATCGACGAGGCGTTCCTGCGCCGCTTCCACTCGGTGGTGCATTTCCCGATGCCCGGGCCGGCGGAGCGCCTGCGCCTGTGGCGCGAGGCATTTCCGCGCCGGCGGCTCGAGGAGCGCATCGACCTCGCCGCGATCGCCGAGCGCCACGAGCTCTCGGGCGGCACGATCATGAACGCGGTGCGCCACGCCGCGCTCGCGGCGCTCGCGCGCGCGAGCGACCTGGTGCTGCTCGAAGACGTCGAGGAAGGCATCCGGCGCGAGCTCCTGAAGGAAGGGCGCTCGCCTTAGGCCGCGGATGGCGACCCTCGCTCCGCCCGTCGCTTCCCGCACGCCCGCGCGCGCCGCCGCCGCGACGCCCACCGTGATCGTGCGGCGGCCGATACCGTCGTGGGAGTTCGCCGGCAAGACCTTCTACCGCACCATGGACGGCACGGTGATCGAGCTACCGTCCGACATGACGGCCGAGCAGGTGGCGCAGCTCGAGGCCGAGGCGCGCGCCGCCGAGCAGCGGCTGGGCAAGGGGCCGCCGCCGCAGCCGGTGCCCGACGTGAAGGTGCCGGCGAAGCCGCCGAAGAAGGAGGCGCCGAAGCGCGCCGGCCGCCGCGCGGCAGAAGGGCGCGGCGCGGCGGCGGTGAAGGCCGCGGCGGGCGCGGCGGCGCTCGCCGCCGCGGTCGGCAAGAGCAAGGTCGCGCAGTACCTCGCCGCGCAGGCGGCGCCGGTGCTCGCGCGCGGCGCGGCGATGCTCTCGCGCCTCAAGCGCAACGAGCAGACGCACGACGATGCGCCCGACAAGCTCAGGCAGTCCGAGGAGGCGGTGGTCGTTCCGCCGAGCGAGGACCAGTCGAAGAGCAACACCGGACAGGTGGACACCGTCGGCGCGCGCCCGGCGCCGCCGGTCGAGGAGCGGCAGGCGAAGGCGACGCTCGAGCAGTCGCTCGCCGACAACATGCCGCGCAACATCGAGGACGTCGACAACTTCAAGCGCAACAAGAAGGCGCAGCACACCGGCGCCGAGGTGATGAAGGTGGTGCAGGGCGACAAGAACGCGGTGATGACGACGTTCAACGACCTCACCCAGACGCCGCCGCCCGCGCCTTCCGAGCACACGCCGCAGCCGCTGCCGCCCGAGGAGCCGGCGCCGCCCACGCCGGCGATCAACCTCGGGCTGGGCGCGGTGCCGCCGTTCCTGCGCGAGCACGTCGAAACGATGCAGTACACGAAGGAGGCCGACAGCAAGCTGAAGGAAGAAGGCGTGACCCAGGAGCAGCTCGACATGGTCGACAGCGGCGACCTGGCCGAGGCGAACAAGGAGAAGAAGGGGCTCGAGCAGAAGGCGAAGGCCGAGCCCGCCGCGATCCAGGACTTCGCCAAGCTGCGCGCCGAGCAGGTGCAGAAGGACCTGGCGCAGCAGGAAAAGACCGGGCGCGACGCGCTGCGCGCCAGGCGCCGGCAGACGCTGGGCGGCACCGCGCAGCGCCAGCGCGGGGCGAAGAGCGCGCTCGAGAAGAAGCGCGACGAGGTGGCGGCGAAGATCAACGGCATCTACCAGACGGCGCAGGACAA
>Ga0190265_10002866_pt1 | contig 11676 bp, 8 predicted proteins | sample Popmic124T_FD_133135 | JGI IMG/M metagenome (GOLD analysis project Ga0190265, IMG submission 133135) | Populus adjacent soil microbial communities from riparian zone of Indian Creek, Utah, USA - 124 T | ecosystem: Environmental > Terrestrial > Soil > Riparian zone | place: USA: Utah | collected...
ACCGGGTGACCCGGAAGGATCCGAACGTCTACCTCGACGCCCAGGCCATCGCGGAGGCGCTCTTCGGCGACCACATGGCGGTGAATCCGATCATGCTCGGGGCGGCCTATCAGGCCGGCGCGCTGCCGATCTCGGCCGCGGCCATCGAGCGCGCGATCCGCCTCAACGGGGTCTCGGTGGAGATGAACGTCCTCGCCTTCCGGTGGGGGCGGATGGCGGTGGTGGACCGCAAGCAGGTCGAGGCGGCGGCCGCCCAGGCCACCGCCCAGGCGGTCGAGCCGCCCCGCGTGCTGAGCGCGGAGGCGCGCGCGCTGGTGGATCGCGCGGAGGGGGCGGGCGAGCTCCGGCGCCTGCTCGAGATCCGGGTGCCCGACCTGATCGCGTACCAGAACGCGGCCTACGCGGGCGAGTACGTGGAGTTCGTGCGCCGGGTGGCCGAGGTGGAGGCGGAGCGGGCCCCGGGCAGCGCGGGGCTCGCGGAGGCGGTGGCCCGTCACCTCTACAAGCTGATGGCCTACAAGGACGAGTACGAGGTGGCGCGCCTGCATCTCGACGCCGCCCTCCAGGCGCAGCTCCAGGCGAAGTTTGGCCAGAAGGTCCGCACCTACTGGCACCTGCACCCGCCGCTGCTGCGCGCGCTCGGCCTCAAGAAGAAGATCCGGCTCGGCGCCTGGTTCGCGCCCGCCTTCCGACTGCTCCGGGCGATGAAGGGGCTGCGGGGCACCGCGTTCGACCCGTTCGGGCGCGCCGAGGTGCGGCGCGTGGAGCGGGCCCTGATCGGCGAGTACCGCCAGCTCGTGGAGACGGCGCTGGTGCGGCTCAGCCCGGTGACCCACGCGGCGGCGGTGGCGCTGGCCGAGCTGCCGGACGAGATCCGGGGCTACGAGCACATCAAGCTCGAGAACGTGGCGCGATTCCGGGAGAAGGCGACGCAGCTCATTGCGCAGCTCAACTGAACGGGAGGGCACTCAACGGTGAGACCACTACTGCTGCTCGGTGTGGCCGCAATGCTGGCTGGATGCGCGAGCACGCCGGCCGACAGGGGACCGCTCTCGGCGGAGGCGACCCTCAAGGACAAGGACGGCAAGCAGGTGGGCGCCGCGACGTTCATCGAGACCCCGGAGGGCGTGCGACTGGCGGTGACCGGCTACCGGCTCCCGCCCGGCGGACACGGGCTGCACGTCCACGCGGTGGGGCTGTGCGAGCCGCCCGAGTTCACGTCGGCGGGCGCGCACTTCAACCCGGGCGGCAAGCAGCACGGGCGGATGAACCCGGCGGGCCCGCATGCGGGCGACCTCCCCAACCTGGTGGTGGCGGCCTCGGGGGAAGGCGGCATCGACGTGACCACCAAGGCCATCACGCTCGGGCCCGGTCCCACCTCGGTGCTCGACAAGCCGACCTCGCTCGTCGTGCACGCCAATCCCGACGACGACAAGACGGATCCCACCGGCAACAGCGGCGGCCGCATCGCCTGCGGCGTCATCACGAAGTAGTCACGGCGGGCGGGAAGCACCACGGGCCGGGTCGTTCGCGACCCGGCCCGTACGCGTCTCGGGTGGGCGGTCGGGAAGCGCGTGAAGTGACTGGCCCAAGTCCGCGCGCCCAGTAAGCACACCGGGATCGCGCGCGCCCCCGCCGACGCGCACGACGCTTGCGGTGGTTCGGGATTTCGTCTAGGCTCCGCGCGAATGAGCGCGCGATTGCTCGTTACGAGCGCGGGGAGCGGGGCTAGCGGCAACCTCGTGCGGAGCCTCCGGGCGGGACACGCCGCCCTCACGATCGTCGGGTGCCACGACGACCAGTTCGTCCTCAAGAGCTCGCCCGCGGACCGCAACTACCTCGTGCCGCCGCTCTCGCACCCGGCGTGGCCCCGCGCGGTGCGCCGCATCGTCGACGCCGAGAAGATCGACCTCGTCATCCCGACGAGCGACGCGGACGTCGCCGCCCTCTCGCGCGCGCGCGGCGGGCTGGCCGGTCGTCTGTTCCTGCCCCGGGCCGCGACGGTCGATCGATGCGGCGACAAGTACCGCCTCACCGAGTGGCTGCGGGCGCGCGGGGTCCCGGCGCCGCGCACCTACCGCGTGACCGACCTGCGGCGGCTCGATCGCGTCTTCGAGCGGCTGGGCAATCCGTCGCGGGCGTGGTGCCGGATCCGCGCGGGCGCGGGCTCGCGGGGCGCCGCGCCGGTCGCGGGGCCGGACCAGGCCCGGAGCTGGATCACGTACTGGCGCGACATGCGCGGCGTGCCCGTCTCCGCGTTCACCCTGTCCGAGTACCTGCCGGGCCGCGACCTCGGCTGCCAGAGCGTCTGGAAGGACGGTCGCCTGGCCCTCGTGAAGACCTACGAGCGCCTGTCGTATCTCGGCAGCGGCAGCCAGCCGAGCGAGGTGTCGGCGATCGGCGCGCTCACCAAGACGGTCTGCGAGCCGCGCGTGGTCGAGATCGCGCTCCGGGCGATCCGGGCGGTGGACCGGAAGGCGTCGGGCGTGTTCGCGGTCGACCTCAAGCAGGACTCGAGCGGGGTCCCGCGCGTCACCGAGATAAACGCGGGCCGCTTCACCTCCGGCACCAACCTCCTCGACCTGACCGGCAAGCACAACATGACCGCGGTGTACCTGCAGCTCGCCCGGGGCGAGGCGGTCGACCTGCACGAGGAGTACGAGGGGACCGAGCACCACTACATGCTGCGGGACATCGACGCCATCCCGCGCGTGTTTCACGCCGATGAGTTCTTCGACGGAGTGGAGGACGCTCGCGGATAGGGCGAGCGCAACACGGCAACGGAACGACGGAAAGGAGCCGGACGCCATGATGATCAAGGTGAGCCAGAGCACGACGAAGGGCCGCACCACCATCCGCTTCGCGGCCACCCCCAAGAGCGCCCAGACCCGCGCGCTCCTCGCGCAGTTCAAGAAGGGAGTGAAGGCGATTGAGAAGAAGTGGAAGGCGCACGCCGCCGCCAAGAAGAAGGCGGCCAAGGGCCGCCGCCGTCGTCGGTAGCATCGAGCTGGGCGGCCCGATCGGCTCGCATGCCCTGGAGGCGGTCCGGCTGGAGATCACGCGGCTGGCCCGGTCGTGCGGCCTGGACCTCGTGGCTATCCGGGTGGCGTCGCGCGGGAAGCGGATGTCAGGCTAGCGACCGGGCCTCGGCCTCCGCCCGGCCGAGCCAGACCGGCATGTCCAGCTCGCGGAAGGCCTCGATGCCCGCGTCGAGGAGCTCCCGGGCGCCCGCGGCCCGGCCCGCCCGGCGCTCGAGCCGGGCCCGGCTCACGTGGCAGTGGGCCCGGAGCGGGCGCATGGAGAGCTCCTCGGCGAGCGTGGAGGCCTGCCGGAGCGCGGTGTCGGCGGCGCCCGGATCCTCGGGCGCCCGTCGCGCCAGGACTTCGCCCAGGAGGTGCAGGGTGTAGGCTTCGTGCCCGCGCTCGCTCCTCTCGCGGGCCATCCGGAGCGCCCGTCGGGCCGCGTCGTCCGCCGCCTCCAGGCGACCGGCGCGGAGATAGGCCTCCCCCAGGCGGACCACGATCAGCGCGTGCCCGCCCATCCGCTCCATCGCGAGCCCCTCCCGGGCTCCTTCCTCGAGCAGGGCGATCGCGTCGCTCGACCGCCCGGACAGGGAGTAGGCGGCGCCGAGCGCGCACGCGATCAGTGGCAGCGCCACCGGCAGGGTCAAGGTCCGGCAGAGGCCGAGCCCGCGCTCCAGGATGTCGATCGCGGGCCCCACGTCGCCCCTCAGGAGATGGAGCGTGCCGATGCCGCACGAGGCGAAGATCAAGCTGTACGCGTCATCGGCGGCCTCGGCGAGCCGGAGGCCCTCGTCGCCGTAGGCCAGCCCCTCGCGGAACTCCCCCATGTCGGCGAGACAGTAGACGAGATAGATCCGGGCGAAGACCGGGACGAGGCCGGCGACGCGCACGTCCTGGCCCATCGAGATGCCGGGCAGGGCCTCCACGCTCTTGCGGAGGACGTCGGCCGCCCGGCGATACTCGCCGCGGGCATCGTAGGCCGCGCCGAGATACGTGTTCGCGACGATCCACAGATCGGCGTCCCGCAGCCGGTCGGCGAGCGCGAGCGCGCGCTCCGCCGATTCCACCGCGAGATCGAGATGGCCCATGAGCCGGAAGTACTGTGTCATGAACGAGAAGATCCGGCCGAGCCGCCGCGGGTCGTCGAGCGACCGGGCGAGCCCCTCCGCCTCCCGCAGCAACGCGAGGATCCGCCCCGGGCCTCCGAGCGGGTGCAGGGAGTTACGGAGCTCGAGCCGCAGGTCGATGGCCTGCTCGAGCCGCCCGCGATCCTCGGGCAGGCGCGCGAGGGCCCCGAGCGCCTGCTCGAAGTACGCGACCGCCTGCAGATGGGCGGAGCGCGCGGCGGCCTTGGCGCCGGCCTGACGGGAGTAGTCCACCGCCTGCTCCCACAGCTCCCCCCGGGAGGCGTGATGCGCGAGCCGGTCGACGTCGTCGAGCAGGCGGTCGGAGTCGATCGCCTCGATGGCCAGGACGATGCGGGCGTGGAGCTGCCGGCGGCGATCCGGTCGCAGGCTCTCGTAGGCGACCTCGTGGGTGAGCGCGTGCCGGAAGCGGTACTTGATCTCCGGGAAGCTGCCGATCTCGTAGAGGAACTCCGCCGCGCTCAGGTGGCGCAGCGCCTGTCCGAGCGCCGCCTCGGGCAGGTCGCTCACCGCGGCGAGGACCGGGAGCGGAACATCCTTGCCGATGACCGCGGCCGACTGCAGCAGGGCCCGCTCGGGCTCGGCGAGGTGCCCGATCCGGCTCAGCAGGACGCCCTGCACCGTGTCCGGGACCGCGAGATCGCCGACCAGGCTGCCGCGATCCTGGATCGACAGCGCGAGCTCCTCCAGGAAGAACGGGTTGCCCTCCGCGCGGCTCAGGATCACCTCGGTGACCGCGTGGGGCAGCGACACCCCGGCCAGCACCGAGCGCGTCACGGTGAGGCTGTCCTCGTTCGACAGCGGGGGCAGCGAGAGCTGGGTGGCGAACGACTTGTTGGCCCAGGGCGGCTCGTAGCCCGGCCGGTAGGTCACCACGAAGAGCACCGCCGCGCCGGGCAGCGCGTCCACCATGGAGGCCACCAGCTCCTCCGATGCGCGGTCGATCCAGTGCAGATCCTCGATCACGACCAGGAAGGGCCGCTGGTGGCTGGCGCCCAGCGTGATCTGGCGGAGGGCGTCCGAGATGCCGGCCTTGATCGTCTCGGGTGGCACGAGCTCGAGCCCCTCGGTGCCCTCCTTGTATCCCAGGAGATCGAGCAGGGACGGGGTGAGCTTTCCCGGCTCCATGCCCGCGCGCCCCAGCGTGTGCCGGATCTTCTGGCCCGCGCCCGTCGCGTCGTCGGTCTCGGTGATGCCGCAGACGGCGCGGATCAGGTCGAGCACCGGCAGGTAGGGGACCGTGCTCGCGTAGGAGAGGCAGCGCCCCTCGATGTAGCCGATCCGGTCGGTGCCCACGCTCTGGCTGAACTCGTACAGCAGGCGCGACTTCCCGATTCCCGCGTCGCCCACGATGCTGACGAGCTGCCCCCGGCCACGCAGGGCGGCCTCCAGCCGGCTCTGCAGGACCGCCATCTCCTGGTGGCGGCCGACGAAGCTCGCCATGCGTCCGCCGGGGCTCAGTCCCGACCCCTCGCGTCCGACGAGGCGGAGCGCGGTCGGCGGCCCATCCGGCGCCCCGACCGCGACGAGCTCGAACCGCCGCTCGAGCAGCGCGGCGGCGGCGGGGCTCGCGAGGATGCTGCCGGCGTCGGCGGTCGCGACCAGGTCGTCGAGCACGGAGGCGCCCAGCTCTTTCGCCTCCTGGTCGATCTGGAGCAGGTGTCCCACCTCGGCCACCAGCGCCTGGGCCGCGTGGATCGCGATCCGCGTCGCGAGCGGGGCGGGGGAGGCGCCGCGGATCCGCTCGACGGCCCGCTGGATGGCCATCGCGGCGTGCGCCGCGCGACGCGGGGCGTCCTCGATCGGCTCCACGCCGAAGGAGGCCTCGAGGGTGCGCTGCCCGAGCGCTTCCACCCGCCCGCCGAAGCTCTGAGCCTTCTCGATCAGCGTCTCGAGCGCGCGGGCCGCGTCGGAGAGGAGGTCATCCGTCTCCGGCACCATCAACACCACGCGCATCAAGGCGATGCGGCGGCGCTCCCAGCGGACCGTGGGGAGCGCCGGGCGCGCCGGCCCCGCGGGGCCGCTCGGCGGCGGCGGGGCGGGGCCGGCCGGCATCGGGCGCGGGTCGCGCCGGGCGGTGGCGGCGGCGCCTTCCCGCAGGCCCAGCTTCTCCATGCGAGCGCGCAGGGTGTTGCGCGAGATGCTGAGGATGGCGGCGGTGCGGGAGATGTTCCAGCCGGTCTGATCGAGCGTGGTGCGCAGGTGCTCGCGCATGACGTCCCCGAGCGAGATCGGCCGCGCGGGGGCCCCACCCGGCGCGGCGCCCGGCGCGGCTCCCGTCGGGGGGGCCGCATCGGCCAGCTCCAGGTGCTCGCTCGCGAGGACGCTCTCCTCGGCGAGCAGCGCGGCCCGCTCGATCACGTTCGACAGCTCGCGGACGTTGCCCGGCCAGGGGTAGGCCATCAGCCGGTCGCGGGCATCGCCGGCCAGGGTCTTGGCGGGCAGGCCGTAGTCCGCGCAGACGCGCGCCAGGAACCGCTCGGCGAGGAGCAGCACGTCGTCATCGCGCTCCCGGAGCGGCGGCATGCGCAGGGTCAGGACCGCGAGCCGGTGGTAGAGATCTTCCCGGAAGCGTTGCTCCCGGACACGGCCCGGGAGGTCCGCGTTCGTGGCGCTGATGATCCAGGCGTCCGCGGGCTCGGGACGGGTGCCGCCGAGCCGTCGCACCACGCGCTCCTCGATCACGGTCAGCAGCTTCGCCTGGAGCGCCTCCGGGAGTGATCCGATCTCGTCCAGGAAGATGGTGCCCTGGTGCGCGGTCTGGAAGAGCCCGGGCTTCGCCTTCCGGGCGTCGGTGAATGCGCCCCGCTCGAAGCCGAAGAGCTCGGACTCGAGCAGCGTCCCGGGAATCGCCGCGCAGTTCACGTCCACGAACTCCCCGGCCGCGCGAGGACCCAGCCGATGGATCAGGCGCGCGACCAGGCCCTTGCCCGTTCCGGTCTCGCCCTGCAAGAGGATGGCGGGAAGCCGGCGGCCCACGTGCTGCCGGCCGGGAAGGCGCCGGACGGTCTCCCGCACGGCTTCCATCGCGGCGCTCTGACCCAGGAGCTCGCTCCAGGGATCCATCGCCCGGTAAGGATTACGCAGAAGCCCTTACTGGTCAAGTCACTGGTCAGGTTCTTACCACCCGATCACAGACCGTGAATGGCTTTATTGATCAAACTATTGATTAGATAGGTTTTTATTAGTGGCACCCGGTTTGCGATGTGTAGGGGCACGTTCGCTCCGTTCAGCATTGGTGAGACTCGCGCCAAGGAGGTCGACATGCCCATGACCGGTACGACGCCTTCTCTCCCGATCCGGATGCTCGCGCCCAGGATTGGCGGCCCGGTGATCCCCGGCGATCCGGGCCGCGCCGCGGCGGCGGTGCGTCGCGCGGACATGCTCGCCGGCTCGGTCATGCGCCTCACGCTGGCCGGGCTCCGCGCCGATCCGCGACAGGCCGTGCAGCAGGACGCGATCCGCTGTCTCGTCTGCGGCGGCGTGTTCCGCCAGCTCACCAACACCCACCTGCGCGGCCACGGGTTGAGCGCCGACGAGTACAAGCGCAGGTTCGGATACAACCGCGGCCGGCCGCTCATGTGCCGGGCGCTGCACCGGCTCTACGCCGACCGCGCGGTGAAGAGCGGGCTCGCCTCCCGCATCCGCCAGCGCCCGATCCTGGTGCGCCCCGAGCTGCGGCGCCGGGGCGGGGCCCGCACGATCGCGCTCGAGGAGCTGCTCACGCGCCGCGAGGCGCGGCGCGGCCTCCGGGAGCCGCACGCCGCGCTCTAGGTCGTCGGGCGCGGCGGGCCGGATCATCGCGTCCGCGCGCGCCGCGAGCGGGGCGGTAGCAGTTGTCGGAACCGGACGGTTGTCGTATATTCTTCAGTACTTTCCGACTCCGGCATCACTCGCGACCCGCCCCGGCGTCTTCGCGAATGGGAGGAACACGATGACGCGTTCCCGCTCCACGCTCCTGGTATCCGTCCTGGTCCTGGTGATCCTCGCCGGCCTCGGCGTCACCCTCGCGGCGGCGCAGACGCCGAAGGCGGGCGGGCATCTGAACATCATGCTCCGCGAGGACCTGTCGCCCGGCTTCGCGGTCCACGAGTCCTCGACCATCTCCACGTCGTTCCCGTCGATGCCGTGCTTCAGCAACCTGGTGATCTTCGACCAGGGGAAGCGACCCGAGACCCCCGACAACATCGTCGGCGAGCTCGCCGAGAAGTGGTCCTGGCAGGACAACTTCCGGAACCTGGTGTTCTTCCTGCGCAAGAACGTCAAGTGGCACGACGGCCAGCCGTTCACGTCGAAGGACGTGAAGTTCACCTTCGACATGCTGCGCGAGGCCCCCGAGGCGACCGCGAAGCTCCGGATCAATCCCCGCAAGGACTGGTACGCGAACGTCGAGGCGGTCGAGGCGGCGGATGCCCACACCGTGGTCTTCCGCCTCAAGCGGCCGCAGCCGGGCCTGCTGAACATGCTGGCCTCCGGCTACACGCCCATCTACGCGGCGCACGTCAATCCGGCCACCTACCGGACGAGCTGCGTCGGCACCGGTCCCTTCAAGGTGAAGGAGTGGCGGAAGGGCGAGTTCGTGGACTACGTGAAGAACCCGGACTACTTCGTGAAGGGGCGTCCCTACCTCGACAGCCTCCGCTACGTGATCATCAAGGAGCGCGGCACCCGGGTCGCGGCGCTGCAGGCGGGGCAGCTCGACGTCTCGTTCCCGGGTGAGACCACCAAGACCGCGGCCGAGCAGCTCAAGAAGGCCGTCCCGCAGCTCGTGATCACGCCGGTCGCGCAGGCGGTGAGCGACAACATCATCATGAACACGAAGAAGGCGCCGTTCGACAACCCCAAGGTGCGGCAGGCGGTGAGCTACGCGATCGACCGCCGGGCCCTCATCCAGGCCGTGCATCAGGGCGGCGCGGTGCCGGGCGCCTCGATGCAGCCGAAGCCGTACGGGGTCTGGGGGCTGCTCGAGAAGGACCTGGCCAGCCTGCCGGGATACGGCAAGCCGGAGGACATGAAGGCGCGCGCCCGGAAGCTCCTGGGCGAGGCGGGCATCACCGCGCAGAATCCGCTCCGCGTGGAGATGGCCACCCGCGCGATCGCGATCTACGTGGACATGGCGTCCTTCGTGATCAACGAGCTGAAGCAGGTCGGCATCGAGGCCACCCTCAAGCAGGTGGAGACGGCCCAGTGGCACGCGATGGCCACTCGCGGCGACTACCAGATCGGGGCCAACCTCACCGGGCTCGGCGTCGACGAGCCGGACGCCAACTACTACGAGAACTACGCGTGCGGCTCGCCCCGGAACTACAGCCAGTACTGCAGCGAAGAAGTGATGAAGATGGTCGAGCAGCAGTCGCAGGAGCTGAATCCACAGAAGCGGCTGCAGATGCTCGCGGCGCTGCAGCGCAAGGTCGAGGAGGACGCGGCGCGGCCCATCCTCGACTGGAAGCTCGACTACTTCACGTTCTGGCCGCACGTGAAGGGCCTGGTCCCGCACGACAACATCTACAACTTCGGCCGCATGGCCGACGTGTGGCGGGACAAGTAGGGCCGGTCGCGACCTAGACCCGAACGGTGAAGACGTACATCGCCCAGCGGCTGGGCATCGGTCTCCTGACCCTGCTCGGCATGTCGATCGTGATCTTCGGCATGCTGCGGCTGGCCCCGGGCGACATCGTCGACATCCTCTTCTCGACCGGCGGCTACGTGAATCCGGTGGAGCGGGTGGCCATCGAGAAGGAGCTCGGGCTCGATCGGCCGGTGTGGGTGCAGTACGTGGAGTGGATGCGCCAGATCATGACCGGCGATCTGGGCAAGTCGTACCGCTACGATCTGCCCGCGTGGGAGATCATCCGCCCGCTCATCCCGGTGACGCTCGAGCTGGCCGCGCTGTCGCTGATCGTGTCGGTGGCCCTGGGAGTGCCGTTCGGCGTGATCAGCGCGGTCCGCCAGGACACCTCGCTCGACTACGCGCTGCGGGTGTTCAGCCTCGCCGGCCTTAGCATGCCCTCGTTCTGGCTGGGCATGGTCATCATCCTGACGCTGGTCGCGTGGCTCGGGTGGATCCCGCCGGTGACGTACGTGTCTCCGAGCGAGAACTTCTGGCTGCACGCGGTCCAGTTCGCGCTGCCCGCCCTCGCGGTGGGCTACCGCTCGTCCGCGCTCATCATGCGCATCACCCGCTCGTCGCTCCTCGAGGTGATGCGCGAGGACTACATCCGCACCGCGCGGGCCAAGGGTCAGTCCGGCGGCATCGTGATCTGGCGCCACGCGCTCCAGAACGCCATCCTCCCGGTGGTCACCGTCATCGGCATCGAGTTCGCGTTCCTCATCGGCGGGCTCGTGGTCACCGAGACCGTCTTCAACCTGCCCGGGCTCGCCCGCTTCCTGGTGGAGGCGATCCTGTGGCGCGACTATCCGATCGTCCAGAACCTCGTCATGTTCATCGCCATCGTGGTGATCCTCTCGAACCTGTTCGTGGACATGCTGTACGGCTTCCTCGACCCGCGCGTCCGCTATGGCAACTAGGCCGCTCGGGGTGGAGGTGCCGCGGGTGGCCGTCGCCCTCCGCCGGCCGGGCGCGGGGACGGTGCTCGCCCGGTTCTGCCGCAAGAAGCCGCTGGGGGCGATCGGCGGCTTCCTCATGGTGATCATCGTGCTCACCGCGATCTTCGCCGACCAGCTCCAGACCCACGATCCCATCGCGACCGACGCCGGGCAGAGCCTGGCCCGTCCCGGGGCCGACCACTGGCTCGGCTCCGACCATCTGGGCCGCGACATCTACTCGCGCATCGTCCACGGGGCGCGGGTCTCGCTCATCGTGGGCCTCGCCTCCACGCTCATGGGCTCGGTGCTGGGCGGGTTCATCGGGCTTCTCTCCGGCTACATCGGGGGCAAGACCGATCTCCTCACCCAGCGCGTGATGGACATCCTGCAGGGCCTGCCGCTTCTCGTGCTGGCCCTCGTGATGTCGGCGGCCCTCGGGCCGTCAATCCCGAACGTGGTGCTGGCGATCTCGATCCCGATCATCCCGCGGGCCGCGCGGGTCATCCGCGCGAGCGTGCTGTCGATCCGCGAGATGCAGTACGTGGAGGCGGCGCGGGCGGTCGGCCTCCGGCACCTGCGCATCGCCTTCCGGCACATCCTGCCCAACACCATCGGCCCGTTCATCGTGCTGTGCACCGCGCAGCTCGGGAGCGCCATCCTGGTGGAAGCCGCCCTGTCCTTCCTGGGGCTGGGCGTCCCCGAGCCCTATCCGTCGTGGGGCCGGATGCTCTCGGTCTCGGCCGCGGAGTACGCGCAGAAGGCGCCGTGGCTCGTCATGTTCCCGGGCCTGGCCATCAGCCTGGCCGTCTTCGGCTCGAACCTGCTCGGCGACGCGCTCCGCGACACGCTCGACCCGCGCCTCCGCGGCGCATAGCCGGCACGAACCCTCTCCCCTCGGGGGAGAGGGTCGCACATGCTCACCCTCTCCCCTCAGGGGAGAGGGCAGGGTGAGGGGTGGTGAA
>Ga0190265_10002867_pt1 | contig 11674 bp, 11 predicted proteins | sample Popmic124T_FD_133135 | JGI IMG/M metagenome (GOLD analysis project Ga0190265, IMG submission 133135) | Populus adjacent soil microbial communities from riparian zone of Indian Creek, Utah, USA - 124 T | ecosystem: Environmental > Terrestrial > Soil > Riparian zone | place: USA: Utah | collected...
CTGGGTGGTCGCGGACCCCGGGGACGGCAGCCCCGGGACGCCGACCTCCTTCGTCGCCGACGCGCACGCCGCGGGCCTCCTCGTGCACGTCTGGACGTTCCGCAACGAGAACGCCTTCCTCCCCGCGGACCTCCAGGAGGGGCTTCAGCCGGACGACTACGGGGAGGCGGTCACCGAGCAGCTGAGGTTCTGGGAGGCCGGTGTCGACGGGCTGATCGTCGACCAGGCCGACACCGGCGACCTCGCCCGGGACCTCTTCCTGGCCTCGGAGGAGGCCGCCTGAGCCGTCAGACCGCCGGTTCGGCGACGAGCGAGCCGGCGGAGTGCTCCTGGCGGAGCGTGGTCTTCAGCACCTTGCCGCTGGGGTTGCGGGGGAGCGCCCCGACCACGGAGTACTCCCGCGGGTTCTTGTAGCGGGCGAGCTTCTCCCGGCACCAGGCCGCCAGCTCCTCCGGCGACGGCGGGTCGGCGGGGTCGCGGGGTGCGACGACGGCCAGCGGCGCCTCGCCGTACTTCGCGTCAGGGACGCCTATCAGCGCCACCTCGAGCACCTTCGGGTGTGCGGCCAGCACGTTCTCCACCTCGGCGCAGTACACGTTCTCGCCGCCCGTGATGATCATGTCCTTCTTGCGGTCGACGACGTAGAAGTAGCCCTCCTCGTCCTGCCGCACCAGGTCGCCCGAGTGGAACCAGCCGCCGGCGAACGCCTCCGCGGTCTCGGCCGGCTTGTTCCAGTACTCCTTCATCACCATCGGGCTGCGATAGACGATCTCGCCGACCTCGCCCTGCGGGACGTCGTTCATCGCTTCGTCGACCACGCGCACCTCGACGTTGAGCATCGGCGTGCCGACCGAGCCGATCTTGCGCACCGAGTCCTCGCCGCGCAGGAAGCAGGTGACCGGGCTGCACTCGGTCTGCCCGAACGCTGTCACCACGTCGGCCTGCGGGAACGTGTCGATCATCCTGCGCAGCAGGGTGGTCGACGCCGGCGCCGCCCCCCAGAAGATGCGGCGAAGGCAGGACAGGTCGCGGTCGGCGATGCCCGGCACGGCGACGACGGCGGCCCACATCGCCGGCACGAGGAAGATGCTCGAGATCCGCTCCCGCTCGATCAGGTCGAGGGTCTCGACCGGGTCGAAGCCACCGGATTTCATGATCACGTTCGTGCCGCCGACCAGGAGCAGCGGCAGTCCGCCGGCCAGACCGGCGATGTGGAACAGCGGCGCGCCGGGCGCACCGATCCGGTCCTCGGGGTCCCAGCCGAGGTGGGTGACGTCGCTGAACACGTGCATCAGGAGATTGCGGTGGGTCAGCACGGCGCCCTTGGGCCGGCCGGTGGTCCCCGAGGTGTACATGATGAACGCGGGCTCGTCCTCGTCGACGACGACGTCGAGCGGCTCGGTCCCCGCAGCTGCGAGCGCCGTCTCGAAGTCCTCGCTGCCGGGGCCGGCCGACGCTCCGCCGATCACGAGCACGATGGTGACGGCCGGCGCCTGCTCGCGAGCCTTCGCCCCCACCTCGGCGAGCGCGTCGTCGACCACGAGCGCGCTGGCTCCCGAGTCGGTCAGCGCGTAGGCCACCTCGTCGGCGACCAGGCGGAAGTTCACCGGGACGACGATGGCGCCCAGCCGCACACCGGCGAGGTAGGACTCCCAGGTCTCCATGCCGTTGAGGGCCAGCACGGCGATCCGGTCGCCGGGCCCGACGCCGCGCTGCTGCAGGGCGCGGGCCAACCGGGTCACCCGGTCGTCGAGCTCGCCGTAGCTGCGCCCGGCGCCGTCGAAGCGCAGGGCGACGGTGTCCGGCGTCTTCCGCGCGTGCCGGGCCAGCTGGTCGCTCAGGGTCATGCCCCGGCCCTGCAGAACGGGGATCGCGACACTCATGGGTGCTCCTCGACGCCGGGGGTGTGACCTGGGTCATGCTGGCGGGGCCGGGAGCCGGCGGTCAACCGTGAGTGTCGAGGGCGAGCATCCGGGCGGCGAGCCGCTTCCACAGGGCCAGGTGCGGGTCCGTGGCGGCCGGCCGGTCCTCGAAGGCGTAGACCAGCGCCACCCCCCGCATGCTGGTGAACAGCAGCTCGGTGAGGTCGGCGTAGAGCGGGGAGCCGGCGATCTCGGCTCCCCAGATGCCGTCGGCCACCGCCGCGATCGCCGCCCGCAGCCGTCGTTCCTCACCGCGGAGCGCGCCGCGCAGCGCCGGATCGGTCCGGGCCGCGGTCCACAGCTCCATCGCCGCCCAGAACGGTGGCTCCTGGAACGTCGTCCACATGAGGTCGATGGCGCGGTCGACCCGCTCGCGGCCGGTCGGCTCGTCGTCCATGAGCGCTGCCGCCCGCAGCCGGACGGCGTCGAGCTGCGTCGTCGCGACGTGCTCGGCAGCCGCGACCAGCAGCTCGGCGCGGGACGGGAAGTGGTGGAGCAGGCGCCCGCGGGAGACGCCGGCCCGCGCCTGCACCGCCAGGGTGGAGGCGCCCGCGTAACCCTCCTCGACGAGGCAGGCGACCGCGGCGTCGAGGATGAGCAGCCGGCTGTCGGCGGTCCGCTCGGAGCGCGACCGCGGCACCGGGGCGGCGTCGCGGGTGAGGGGCTCGGCGCTCATCCGGCGAAGCGTAGGCCGGAACCCCGGTCCCCAACAGTCACCGTTGACCGTTACGGGTGACGGCTGTCACGCTGCGCGGATCCCGCTCATCGACGAGAGGACCTGCGGCGTGGACTTCGACGACAGCCCCGACGAGGCTGCCTACCGCGCACGGGTCCGGGAGCTGCTCGAGCAGCACTCGGGAGACCTGCTGCGGCTGGCGCCCGGGCAGGAGAACGTCGACGCCGGCACGCACGAGGACGCGTTGCGGCGCACCCAGCGGGTGCTCGCCGACGCCGGGCTGGTGGGGGTCACCTGGCCCCGCGAGTACGGCGGGCAGGGCGGCACGCTGGTGCAGCAGTCGATCGTCTCCCAGGAGCTGGCCCGGGCGCGTGTCCCGGTCCTGATCAACCACATCGGCATCGGGATGTGCGGGCCGACCGTCATCACCCACGGCAGCCAGGACCAGCGCGACCGCTACCTGGCCCGGCTGCTGCGCGCGGACGACGTCTGGTGCCAGCTGTTCAGCGAGCCGGCATCCGGCTCCGACCTGGCGGCGCTGCGCACGACGGCGGTGCGCGACGGCGACGACTGGGTGGTCAACGGCCAGAAGGTCTGGACGACGCTGGCCCACGTCGCCGACCACGGGATCCTGCTGACCCGCACCGACCCCGAGCGCCCCAAGCACGCCGGCCTGACGATGTTCGTGGTCGACATGCACGCTCCCGGCGTCACGGTGCGGCCGCTGCGCCAGATGGGCGGGCAGGCCGACTTCAACGAGGTCTTCTTCGACGACGTCCGCATCCCCGACGGCGAGCGGCTCGGCGAGCCGGGTGAGGGGTGGCGGGTCGCCCTGACCACCCTGATGAACGAGCGGGTGGCCATCGGCGGCGCCGGCGGCAGCATCGGCCTGCCGGTCGAGGCGTTCGTGCAGCACGCGCGGGACCGGCTGCCCACGCTCGGGCCCGAGCGCCAGGCGCTCGCGCGCCAGGCCATCGGTCGGGCGGTGGTCGCGGCGCTCGGCGCCCGCTACACCGGCTACCGGCGCCTCACCGTGCTGAGCCAGGGCGGCATCCCGGGACCCGAGTCCAGCGCCGGCAAGCTCGCCGGGACTGCGGCCGCGCGGCTGGTCGCCGACGCGGGCGTCCGGCTGCTCGGCGACGACGCGGTGTACGCCGCGACCGGCGACGGCGACGACCGCTGGCAGCGCACCCAGTCGTGGCTCCCGGGCATCGCCATCGCCGGCGGGACCGACCAGGTGCTGCGCAACATCATCGGCGAGCGGGTGCTGGGCCTCCCGCCGGAGCCGCGCAACGACAAGACGGCCCCGTTCTCGGGAGGACGACCGTGAACTTCGACCTCGACGACGACCAGCGCGACATCGCGGCGGGCGCCCGCGACTTCTTCCGCGGGCAGGCGTCGCCCGCCGCGGCGCGCGCGGCGCTGGAGGGCGGCCGGCTGGAGCCCGGGCGGAAGGCGCTCGCCGACATCGGCTTCCTCGGCATCACGGTGCCCGAGTCCGCCGGCGGCGCCGGCCGGACGCTGCTCGACCTGGCGGTGGTCGCCGAGCAGGGCGGTGCGGTCCTCGCCGCGCCGTCGCTGGTCACCGCGGCCCGGGCGGCCGTGCTGCTCTCGGCGGAACCGGAGCTCGCCGCGCAGCTGGCGGACGGCTCGACGGCGTTCGCCGTGCTCGACGGGTCGCCGGACGGCTCGGCCCCGTCGGTGGACGCCGCCGACGCGACCACCTTCCTCGCCCTCGACGGCGGCGACCTGGTGGTGGGGGAGGGCGAGGCCGTCCCCGGCCGGCCGCTCGACGCCACCCGGGGCCTCGCGTCGGTGCGGCTGACGTCCCGTCGCGTCCTGGTGCCTGACGCCGGCGAGCTCTGGGCCCGCGCCCGGCAGGTCGCGGCGGTGGTGATGGCGGCCGAGGACCTGGGCGGGGCCGACCGGTGCGTGCAGCTCGGCGTCGACTACGCCCAGGAGCGCGAGGCGTTCGGCCGGCGGATCGGCTCCTACCAGGCGGTCAAGCACATGCTGGTCGACGCCTGGGTGGGGGTGGAGCAGCTGCGTTCCCTCGTCTGGTGGGCGGCCTGGGCCGCCGACTCGGCGCCGGCGGAGCTGCCGCTGGCCGCCTCCGCGGCCAAGGCGTGCGCCGCGGCGGTGTTCGACGAGGCGGCCGGGACGCTGATCCAGGTGCACGGCGGCATCGGGTTCACCTGGGAGCACGACGCGCACCTGTTCTGGCGGCGGGCGAAGGTGGACCGGCTGCTGCTGGGCGACGAGGCCGAGCACCTCGACGCCGTCGCCCGGCTGGCCGTCGCGGGGGCGCTCGGCAGGTGATGGCGACGGACCTCACCGAGCTCCGGTACTCCGTCGCCGGCGGCATCGCGACCGTGGAGCTGCACCGGCCGGAGCGGCTGAACGCCTTCACGTTGACCATGGCGGACGAGCTCGCCACCGTGGCGGCCGCCGCCGACGCCGACGACGACGTCCGGGTGGTGGTGGTGACCGGCGCCGGCCGGGCCTTCTGCGCCGGTGCCGACCTCGGTGGCGGACCGGACACCTTCGGCGACCGGGGGACGCGCCCCCGGCCGGCCGGCGCGCTCAGCCAGGACATCGGGGGCTACCCCCGGGACGCGGGCGGCGTCGCCGCGCTGCCGTTCGCCGCGCTGCGCAAGCCGGTGATCGCGGCGGTCAACGGACCGGCGGTCGGCATCGGGGCGACGCTCACGCTGCCGATGGACATCCGCATCGCCGCGGAGTCCGCCCGGTTCGGCTTCGTGTTCGGCCGGGTGGGGATCGTGCCGGAGGCGGCGTCGTCCTGGTTCCTGCCGCGGGTCGTCGGCATCAGCCAGGCCATGGAGTGGGTCGCCACCGGGCGGGTCTTCGACGCCGCGGAGGCGCTGCGCGGCCGGCTGGTGTCGCAGGTGGTCCCCGATGCGGAGCTGCTGCCGACGGCCTACGGGATCGCCCGCGAGATCGTGGCCACCACCAGCGGGGTCGCCGTCGCCGCCGCGCGCCAGCTGCTGTGGTCCATGCTCGGCGCCGCCTCGCCGTGGGACGCCCACCGCGCCGAGTCCCGGGCCCTCGTGGAGCTGGGGGAGGGGCCCGATCCCGCCGAGGGTGTCGCGGCCTTCCTCGAGAAGCGGCCGCCGCGCTTCCCGGCGCGGCCGACCGACGGCGCGGTGGCCGGCGTCCCGCGCTGGCCGGCCCCACCGGACGACGTCACCCCGGCCTGACCGCGCGCGATCGGGGGACGGTTGCACGGCACATCGTTTGTCCGCACCCGTCGCCGGGGAGAACCCCGGCGTGGACACCCGGATCACCCTGCGGGTCGACGGGGCGGCGCACCCGCTGACCGTCGACACCCGGACGACGCTCCTCGACGCGCTCCGCGAGCGGCTGCGCAACACCAGCCCGAAGAAGGGCTGCGACCACGGCCAGTGCGGCGCGTGCACGGTGCTGCTCGACGGACGGCGGGTGAACAGCTGCCTGGTCCTCGCCGTGACCGTGGGCGGCGCGGAGGTGACCACGTCCGTCGGCCTGGCCGGTGACGGCGGGCCGCACCCGTTGCACCGGTCGTTCGTCGAGCACGACGCCTTCCAGTGCGGCTACTGCACCCCGGGTCAGGTCTGCTCGGCCGTGGGAGTCCTCGCCGAGGCGCGTGCGGGCTGGCCCAGCGCGGTCACCGACGACCTCCGCGCCGACGACGTCGAGCTCAGCGACGCGGAGATCCGCGAGCGCATGAGCGGCAACCTCTGCCGCTGCGCCGCCTACGCGAACATCGTCCCCGCCGTCGCGCAGGTCGCCGAGGCCGAGGGCGTGCGGCGGTGAAGGAGTTCCGCTACGAGCGGGCGCCCGATGAGGCCGCCGCCGTGGCGCTGCTCGCCGGAGCGCCCGACGGCGCGTTCCTCGGCGGCGGCACCAATCTGGTGGACCTGATGAAGCTCGGCGTCGCCACGCCCGACGTCCTGGTCGACGTCCGCGAGCTCACCTCGCGGGAGGTCGCCGAACTGCCGGACGGCGGCCTGCGGATCGGGGCCGGCGTCCCGAACGCCGACCTGGCCGCCGACCGGCGCGTCCGCGAGCGCTTCCCGGTGCTCGCCCAGGCGCTGCTGGCCGGCGCCTCCGGGCAGCTGCGCAACCGCGCCACGACCGGCGGGAACCTGCTCCAGCGCACCCGCTGCGGCTACTTCACCGACGTCACCCGCCCGTGCAACAAGCGCTCGCCGGGCAGCGGGTGCGGCGCCCTCGAGGGCGTGCACCGCAATCACGCGATCCTCGGTCAGACGATCGAGGGCTCCGACGGGCCGGCGACCTGCGTGGCGACGCACCCCTCCGACATGGCCGTGGCGATGCTCGCCCTCGACGCCGTGGTGCGGGTGCTGGGACCCGACGGCGAGCGCAGCATTCCGCTCGCCGAGCTGCACCGGCTGCCCGGCGACGACCCCTCGCGGGACACCACCCTGCGGCACGGCGAGCTGATCACCGCGATCGACCTGCCCCCGCTCGACCTGCCGTCCCGGTACCGGAAGGTGCGCGACCGCGCGTCGTTCGCCTTCGCCCTGGTGAGCATCGCTGCGGCGCTGCGGGTCGAGGACGGCGTCGTCCGGGAGGTGCGCCTGGCCCTCGGGGGAGTGGCGCATGCGCCGTGGCGGGCGCGGACCGCAGAGGAGTCGCTGATCGGGCAGCCGGCAGTCGAGGAGTCGTTCGCGGTCGCGGCGGACGCCGAGCTGGCCGCGGCCACCCCGCTGCGGGACAACACGTTCAAGGTGCCGCTGGCCCGCAACCTCGTCGTCCGCACCCTGCTCGAGCTCACGGGAGCCGCCGCGTGACCACCATGGACCGGCTCGTCGGGGCCGGGATCGACCGTCTCGACGGGCCGGCGAAGGTCCGCGGCACGGCCCCCTACGCGTTCGAGCAGGACCCGGGCGAGCCGATCACCCACCTGGCGGTCGTGCAGAGCACCGTGAACCGTGGGCGGATCAGCCGGCTGGACCCGTCGCGGGCCGAGGCGATGCCGGGCGTGATCGCCGTGCTCACGCCCGCGAACGCGCCGCGGCTGGCCGGTGAGCTCGCCTCCGACCTGCCCGTGCTGCAGTCCATGGACGTCCACTACCAGGGCCAGGTCGTGGCGGCCGTCGTCGCCGAGACCTCGGAGATCGCCAAGGCAGCGGTCGGCGCCGTCGTCGTCGATTACGCCGCCGAGGAGCCGGACGTCGCCCTGCGCAGCGACCGGTCGGACCTCTACGCCCCGGAGAAGCTGATGGCCGGCTTCGACACCGACTCGGTGATCGGCGACGCCGACGGTGCACTGGCGACCGCCGCGGTGAGCGTCGACGCGACCTACGAGACGCCGACCCAGCACCACAACCCGATCGAGATGCACACGTCCATGGCGCGGTGGGACGGCGACTCCCTGACGCTCTGGGACGCCGACCAGGGTCCGCACACCATCGTCAACGACCTGGTGACGGGCTTCGGTCTGGAGCCCGAGCAGGTGCGGGTCATATCGCCCTACGTCGGTGGCGCCTTCGGCTCCAAGGCGTTCACCCACCCCAACCAGATGCTGGCGGCGATGGCCGCGCGGGTCGTCGGCCGCACCGTGGTGTTCGAGCTGAGCCGGCAGCAGATGTTCTCGCTCGTGGGCCACCGCACCCCGACCATCCAGCGGCTGCGCCTCGGAGCCGATCCCGAGGGCCGGCTCACCGCGATCAGCCACGAGGTCGTCGAACACACCTCGCGGATCAGCGAGTTCGCCGAGCAGACCGCGACCCCGACCCGCGTCCTCTACGCGGCGGCCCACCGACGGACGACGCACCGGCTGGCCCGGCTCGACGTCCCGCCGCCGACGATCATGCGCGCCCCGGGGGAGACCCCGGGCATGTTCGCCCTCGAGTCGGCGATGGACGAGCTCGCCGTCGCCCTCGGGCTCGACCCGGTCGAGCTGCGCATCCGCAACGAACCCGACCGCGATCCCGAACGGGGCGTCCCGTGGTCGACCCGCAACCTCGTGGAGTGCCTTCGCACCGGCGCCGAGCGGTTCGGGTGGGCCGGGCGCGACCTCACCCCGGGCGTCCGCACCGACGGGCGGTGGCTGGTCGGGACCGGCGTCGCCGCGGCGACGTACCCCACCCGCCGCCGCAAGGCGCAGTGTCGCATCACCGTGGACGGCGCGGGCCGCTACACGGTGGAGATCGACGGCTCTGACATCGGGACGGGCGCCTGGACGGCGCTCACCCAGATCGCGGCCGACGCGCTGGGCACCGGCCTGGCGTCGGTGGAGCTGCGCATCGGCGACAGCGACCTGCCGCGGGCCGGCGGCGCCGGGGGATCGACCGGGCTGGCCTCGTGGGGCACGGCCATCGTGTTCACCGCGCGGGACCTGCGGAAGCTGCTGGACGAGCAGCACAGCGGTGAGGTGCCCCCGAACGGCCTGACGGTCGACGGCGAGCTGCCGGGCGAGTCACCCGCGGCGAAGACGCACTCGATGCACGCCTACGGGGCGCACTTCGTCGAGGTGCGGGTGGACCGCGACACCGGTGAGGTGCGGGTGCCGCGGGCGACCAGCGTCTACGACGCCGGCACGATCGTGAACGCGAAGACCGCGCGGTCGCAACTGCTCGGCGGGTTCTGCATGGGGGTCTCGATGGCGCTGCACGAGGAGTCCGTCGTCGACGAGCGCCTCGGTCACTACGTCAACCACGACCTGGCCGGGTACCACGTGGCCACCAACGCCGACATCGGCGAGATCGACATCGCCTGGCTCGACGTGGACGACCAGCTGGCCAACCCGATCGGGCTCAAGGGCATCGGCGAGATCGGCATCACCGGTGCGGCCGCCGCGGTCGCCAACGCCTACTGGCACGCGACCGGGCTGCGGATCCGCGACCTGCCGATCACCCCGGACAAGTACTTCCGGGAGCTCGGCCTCACCTGACCGCGGACTCGACGTGCTGGACGTCCCGGTCAGGACAGGGCGTCGGGGTCCAGGTGGCGGAGCAGCGTCTCGCCGAGGTCGCGCATGTTCTGGACCTGCTGCGGCGTCAGCTGGTCGAACAGGTGGCTGCGGACGCCTTCCACGTGCACCGGCGCGGCGGCCTCCAGGGCGGCGAAGCCCTCGTCCGTGAGAACGGCGAGCTGACCGCGGCCGTCGTCCGGGCAGACCTGGCGGCGCACCCAGCCCCGCTCCTCGAGGCGCGACACGGCGTGCGACAGGCGGCTGCGGGAAGACAGGCAGCGCTCGGCCAGTTGGCTCATCCGCAGCATCCGGCCCTCGGTCTCCGACAGCTGGACGAGGATCTCGTAGTACGCGTGCGAGATGCCGGTCTCGTGCGTGAGCTCGCGGTCCAGCCGATCCTGGAGCAGCAGGGAGCTGTACAGCCATGCCCGCCACGCGCGCTGCTCCTCGGCGTCGAGCCAGCGCGGCTCGCCGGGGAGGTGGGCGTCGGACGCGTCCGCCGGGGCGGACGACACGTGCGCGGTCATGTGCACAGCGTACTAGCGGAATAGTTGAGCCATCAACTACGCTACGGTCGAGCAGAAGGTCAAACGCTCAACAACTCGGAGGCACCAGTGACCAGCTCCACCACCGTCCAGATCCCCGGCTACGTCGTCGGCACCTGGGACATCGACGCGTCGCACTCGACCGTCGGCTTCTCCGTCCGCCACATGATGGTCAGCAAGGTCCGCGGCTACTTCCGCGACTTCTCCGGCGAGATCGTCACCGCCGAGGACCCCGCGCAGTCCGTCGTCAACGCCCGGGTCAACATGGACTCGATCGACACCCGTCAGGAGCAGCGTGACGCGCACATCCGCTCCGCCGACTTCTTCGACGTGGGCAACCACACCGAGATGACCTTCCGCTCCACCGCCGTCGCCACCGACGGTGCCGACTGGACCGTCACCGGTGACCTGACCATCAAGGGCATCACGAAGCCCGTCACGCTCGAGCTGGAGCTCAACGGCTTCGGTCCGGACGCCTACGGCGGCACGCGCGCCGGCTTCTCCGCCAAGACCGAGATCTCCCGCAAGGCCTACGGCGTCGACATCGACATGCCGATGGACGGCGGCGGCGTCGTCGTCGGCGACAAGATCACCGTCGAGCTCGAGATCGAGGCCGTGCTCCGCGCCGCGTAATCCCCCCAGCGACTGTCGAGGGCCCCGGACGTTCCCGTCCGGGGCCCTCGCGCGTTCCGGTCTCCTGGCGCGAGTGAGCAGTTGTGGTCGTCCGGGCCGGCGTGCCGGCGCGTGTCGGTGACCGCAACTGCTCATTCGGCGCCCGGTCGGCCGGCTGGGAGACTCGGCGACATGTCGACAGCATCCCTGGTCCGCACCCGGTTCCCCTCCGCCGTCCTGGTCGCGGTCGGCCTGGCCGCCGGGTTCGGCATCGCCCAGGGCACCGGGATCCGGGCGCTGGGCGGCGCCGTCTTCGCCGCGGCGGGCCTGGCGGCCGGCGCGCTGTGGCTGCGGCGCCGCGGTCCGGTTGTCGCCGTGGCCCTCGCCGCGCTGTACGTGGGCGCCTTCGTGCTGGCCCACGTGCTCGCCATCGGGGTCGGTCTCCCGGCCTGGCTGGCGGTGAGTCTGGTCACCCTGGCCTCCGCCGGGGTGACGTTCGCGGTGGCCGACGCCCCGCGGGCGGAGGCCCCCGCCCGCTGAGCGACTACCATGGGAAGGTCGCCGGGCCGGCGGCCGTTACAGCGATGACGGCGCGAGTGCGCGCCGAATCCCCGAATTCCCTGAGGTGCCTTTTCGCATGCCCACCCGCGACGACCTGCGCAACGTGGCGATCATCGCCCACGTCGACCACGGCAAGACCACCCTGGTCGACGCCCTCCTCCGCCAGGCGGGCGCCCTCGGGCGGTCCAAGGGCGAGGGCACGGACAACGACTCGACGCAGGACCGGGTCATGGACTCGATGGACCTCGAGCGCGAGCGCGGGATCACCATCCTCGCGAAGAACACCGCGATCCACCTGGCCGACGAGAACGGCAACCCCGTCGTCATCAACATCGTCGACACCCCCGGACACGCCGACTTCGGCGGTGAGGTCGAGCGCGGCCTGTCGATGGTCGACGGCGTCGTCCTGCTGGTGGAC
>Ga0190265_10002868_pt1 | contig 11672 bp, 11 predicted proteins | sample Popmic124T_FD_133135 | JGI IMG/M metagenome (GOLD analysis project Ga0190265, IMG submission 133135) | Populus adjacent soil microbial communities from riparian zone of Indian Creek, Utah, USA - 124 T | ecosystem: Environmental > Terrestrial > Soil > Riparian zone | place: USA: Utah | collected...
CGGCCTTCCTCCAGCGCGCCTTCGACCAGATCGTCGACGATGTCGCCCTGCACAACCTGCCGGTCACCTTCCTGGTCGATCGCGCCGGGATCACCGGCCCCGACGGGCCGTCCCACCACGGGGTGTTCGACCTCTCCTACCTGCGCATGATCCCCAACATGACAGTGGCGGTCCCTGCCGACGCCACCGAGTTGTGCGCCATGATCGAGACCGCGGTCGACCACGACGGGCCGATTGCGATCCGCTATCCGAAAGGGGCGGCGGTGTCGGTCCCGGCGGTGCCGGTTGCCGCGCTGCCGATCGGGGAGGCACAACTCCTCTCCGAGGGGACGGATGTTCTTCTGGTGGCAGCGGGCCGGATGGTGGAGACGGCGGAGAAGGCGGCGGTCGACATCCGCACCAAGGGCTTCTCGGTGGGCGTGGTCAATGCGAGATGGGTCAAGCCGCTCGATCCTCGCATCATGGAGTGGGCGGCGCCCGCCGGGCATGTGGTCACCCTCGAGGACAACGTGGTGGCCGGCGGCTTCGGGGCCGCGGTGATGGAGGCCTTCGCCGGTGCCGGTCTGGTCAAGGAGGTCACCTGTATCGGGGTCCCCGACCACTTCCTCGACTTCGGCTCCCCCTCAGACATCGCTCACGCGATCGGCGTCGATCCCGACTCGGTGGCGTCAAGGGTGCTGGCACTGCTTACCTGAGGTACGTAGCGCCATATATGGCGTCAAACGGACAGAGAAAGCACCTCAGGCGCCGATTCGCTCCTCTGTGGAGGCCTGATAGGTGATTACCGCGGCCACGACCAGTAGAACGGCGCCGACCAGGTAGGGAGCGCGGAGGCCGGCCACACGGGCGACCCAGCCGCCGAAGAGGGCACCGAGGGGCAGTGCGCCAATCCCGATCAGCCGGAAGGACGCCACCACCCGTCCCAAGAGTCGGTCCGGGGTCAGGGCCTGGCGCAGGGTCCTGCCCACAACGGTGAACAGCGTCACGCCGAACAGACCGATCACGATGCCGACAGCCGCCACGATGCCGGTTGTGGCCTGCCCGATGACGAGTTGACCGACCGCCACGATCGCGGTGCCGATGCTCATCGCCCAGCGTCGGCCGATGCGACGGGTAATGGCGGTCGAGACGATTGATCCGACCACTCCGCCCAGGGCACCCACCCCCACCATCAAGCCAAAGGCGGCCTCGGTCACTCCCAACTCCTCGATGGCCAACAGGACAAGGATCGAACTGCCCGCCCCGAGACTGAAGTTGGCGATGGCCACGGCGATGGCGAGGGGGCGCATCCAGTCGTGATGCCAGACGAAGCGGAGCCCCTCGGCGATGTCGGATCGGATCGTCTGCTGGTTGGGGGCACGCTCGCCCTGCATCGGGGTGCGGATCGAGGCAATCAGCAGCCCGCCGATGAGGAAGGTGGCGGCGTCGACTCCAAAAGGCAGAAAGGTGGCCATCGCGAAGAGAAAGGCCCCTACCGGCCCCCCGACCAGGTCATTGAGGACGAACTCGGCACCGATGAGCCGGCTGTTCGCCGTCTCCAATTGGAGCCCCCCGGCGAGGAGCGGGATGGCCGCCTGGGACGAAGTGTCGACCAGAATCTCGCCGAGACCGATCACTGCGCCGGTGATGTAGAGATGGGCCATGGTCACCGAATCGGTGGCAATCAGCACCGCCAACCCGGCCACTACCAGGCCGCGCACCACCTGGCCCCCGAGCATCAAGAGCTTCCGGTTGACCCGATCGACGAGGGACCCCCCGATCGGGCCGAAGAAGATCCAAGGTGCGGTGGTCGCGGCCACCACCCCGCTGACGGCCAGCGGATCGCGGGTCAAGGTTGCGGCGAGCAGAGGGAGGGCGGTGAGCCGGATGCCATCGCCGAGGTTGGACAACCCAGACCCCGACCAGAGCAGCCAGTAGTCGCGGGAGGTCCGCCGATTCGTGCGCACTTTGGAGATTGTTGCCGAAGACCGGCCGTTACCCTTCTGCCCGCTCCCGTGGCTCGTTCCCGGGTGACCCAAATAGAGGAAGGAAATATGAAGAAAAGGATCCGCCTGGTCGTCCTGGTGACTGCCCTGGCATTGGTGCTCGCCGCTTGTGGCGACGACGCCGGGGACGGTGGTGACACCGGTGACGCCGCCGACTTCGGTCTGGTGGCTGCGGACACACTCACCGTCTGTACCGACGTCCCTTGGCCTCCCATGGAGTTCGAGGACCCCGAAGCCGAGTCCGGATACAACGGGTTCGACATCGAGCTGATCGGCGCCATCGCCGAAGACCTCGGTCTCGGGCTGGCCGTTGCCACTCCTGGCTTCGATGCCATCACCTCGGGCCTGGCGATGGAGTCGGGTGACTGTGACATCTCGGCAGCTTCGATCACGATCAACGAAGAGCGCGAGGAGGGCGTCGACTTCTCCGAGCCCTACTTCTCCGCCGACCAGTCGCTCTTGGTGAAGGCCGATTCCGGTATCGAGGGCTTGGACGGCCTCTCCGGTGAAGGCCTCGCGGTGCAGACCGGCACCACCGGCGCCCAGTACGCCGAGGACAACGCCGAGGAGTTCGGCTACGAAGTGGTGTCGTTCGACGATGCCGCCGGTCCCTACCTCGGCCTCGACTCCGGCGACGTGGCCGGGGTACTGACTGATCTCGTGGGCAATCAGGGTGTCGCCGACGAGGACGACAGCGTGGTCGTGGTCGAAACCTTCAACACCGACGAGCAGTACGGGTTCGCGGTCAAGGAGGAAGGCTCCGAGGCGCTCCTCGAGGCTGTCAACGCCTCCCTGGCCACGTTCCAAGACGACGGCACTTACGACGAGATCTACGCCAACTGGTTCCCAGAAGGCTGATCCGGTTCCGAGACGACTCGAGGGGGCGGCCCATTAGGGTCGCCCCCTCCATATGGCCATGACTCCACGTCAACGCCAAAGGGTCTTTCGCGGGCTGATGTATGCGCTCGCCGCGACTTTCATCGCCGCGGTGGTCTTGCTGGCCGACTGGGACCGCATCGGCTTCAACTTCTTCAACCTCGAGGTGATGCGGGACATGTTCCCCGAGGTGATCACCCTCGCCGCCCGGAACACGGTCATCTATACCGCCCTCTCCTTCGTTTTCGGGCTCGCACTCGCCCTGGCGCTGGCGTTGATGAAGCTCTCCACGATCAGGCCGTATCGGGCGTTCGCCATCGGCTACATCGAGCTATTCCGCGGCCTCCCCGCCTTGATCACCCTGATCTTCATCGGCTTCGGTCTCCCCATAGCATTCGATGGCTTCCGCACCCCAGGGGGGAGAGTCGGAGCCGGAGTGCTCGGCCTCTCCATCGTCGGCGGTGCGTACATGGCGGAGACGATCCGGGCCGGGATCGAGGCGGTTCCCCGGGGTCAGGTGGAGGCGGCCCGTTCGCTTGGCATGTCGAAGTCCCGCACCATGTTCAGCATCGTCCTGCCTCAGGCTTTTCGTATCATCATCCCGCCCCTGACCAACGAGCTGGTCCTCCTTATCAAGGACACGTCTCTGTTCTTCGTCCTCGGCACGACCCCAATGACCAAGGAGCTGACCAAGTTCGCCCGTGACGTGATGATCGACATCCGCAATGCCACCCCGCTCACTGTGGCCGCCATCGTCTACCTGCTGATCACCCTTCCCCTCACCTATCTGGTGCACCGTCTCGAGAAGAGGGCGGCGGTGTCGCGATGACTGCAGCCATCGAGATCCGGGACCTGCACAAGTACTTCGGCGACCTTGAGGTGCTGAAGGGAATCGACTTCGAGGTTGCCGAAGGGGAAGTGGTCTGTGTCATCGGTCCCTCGGGGTCGGGAAAGTCCACGTTGCTCCGCTGTGTCAACCGGCTGGAGGAGCCGACCTCGGGCACGATCATCATCGAGGGCAATGACATCACCGATCCCGACGCCGATGTTGACCGGTTGCGCACCAAGATCGGGATGGTCTTCCAGCAGTTCAACCTATTCCCCCATCTCAACGTTCTGCGCAACCTGACCATCGCCCAGACCAAGGTGTTGAAAAGACCCCGGGACGAGGCGGAGGAGGTGGCACGCCAGGTGCTGGAACGGGTCGGTCTCTCGGAGAAGATCGACGAGTACCCGATACGACTTTCCGGTGGCCAGCAGCAGCGGGTCGCCATTGCGCGGGCGCTCGCGATGAACCCAGACATGATGCTGTTCGACGAGCCGACCTCGGCCCTCGACCCTGAGTTGATCGGGGAGGTGCTCGACGTGATGCGGGGCCTGGTCAGGGATGGGATGACCATGATGGTGGTCACCCACGAGATGACCTTCGCCCGTGAGGTCGCCGATCGCGTGGTCTTCATGGACGAGGGGATCGTGGTCGAGCAAGGGCCGCCACATCACATCCTGGTCAACCCTGAAACCGAGAGGGCGCGACGGTTCCTCCGAATGGTCGAGGCCAAGTGAGCGCGACCTCCAGGGGCCACTATTCTCCGGGTTCGATCCTGGTCCTGGAGGCCTCCTGATGAAGAGATACGTCGTCCTGATCGCCGCGCTCGGCCTGGTCTTGTCTGCATGCGCCACCGAAAGTGGTGGCGAGGCCGGTGCCTCATGTGAGAAGGAGGATCTGACCCTCGTGCAGGAGGGGACACTCACCATCGGGACCGACGAGCCGTCATTCCCGCCCTGGTTCGACTTCGAGGGCGGGCCTTCGACCGGCACCGGATTCGAGAGCGCCGTGGCCTACGCGGTTGCGGGGGAGCTCGGGTTCACAGAGGACGAGGTCGCCTGGGTGGTTGTCCCCTTCACCAATTCCTTCGCCCCCGGCGAAAAGGACTTCGACTTCGACATCAATCAGATCTCGATCACAGACGAGCGAGACCAGGCGGTCGACTTCTCAGACGGTTACTACGACGTCAACCAGGCCCTGCTCGGCTTCACCGACTCTGACATTGCCGGGGCGACCACCATCGACGAGCTCAAGGCCTATCGACTCGGGGCCCAGGTGGGCACCACCAGCCTGGACTTCATCACCGACGCCATCCAGCCCGACACCGAGCCCCTGGTCTACGACACCAATGCCGATGCCAAGGCGGCCTTCGACGCCGGTCAGCTCGATGGTCTGGTGCTCGACCTGCCAACTGCGTTCTTCGTCTCGGCAGTCGAGATCGAAGGATCGACGGTCATCGCCCAGTTCCCGGCTGCCGGGGAGCCCGAGCAGTTCGGAATGCTCTTCGAAGAGGGCAACCCGCTGCGTGACTGCGTCAACGAGGCCCTGGCCAACATTGACGTCGACGCCCTCCAGCAGGAGTGGCTCTCCGAGGTGGTCGACGCACCCGTCATCGAAACCGGCTAGTCGGCTAACCGATGACCGAGGCCGAGGCGCCGCAGCGGAGCCCGGGGACCTCCCCGGGCCGGGCCAGGCGCCTGGCCTTCCACAAGCGCCAGCGACGTCGTTCGCTGACCATCGGCGCCATCAGCACCATCGTGGTCTTCGGGACGTTGGCCCTGGTCGTGCTCAACTCCCCGGGATGGCCCGCGGTCCAGGAGTCGTTCTTCAGCTGGGAGCACTTCAAGGCATCGTTCCCCGACATCCTGTCCGGCTTTCGGCGCAACGTCCGGATCTTCCTCATCGCCGAGGTCCTGATCCTCATCGTCGCCCTGGTGGTGGCGGTGATCCGCAGCAGCCGGTCCCCTGTCCTCACTCCGCTCCGGCTGGCGGCCACCGCCTACGTCGACCTGATCCGGGGGATACCGACCATCATCCTTCTCTTCCTCCTCGGTTTCGGAGTGCCGGCGCTTGGTCTGCAGGGAGTCCCCAACAGCCAGGAGTTTTGGGCCATCACCACCCTGGTCATCTCCTATTCCGCCTACGTGGCGGAGGTCTACCGGGCCGGGATCGAGTCGGTTCACGAGAGCCAGACCGCCGCCGCCCGCTCCCTCGGGCTCAGCTCGGCCCAGAGCATGCGCTGGGTGGTCCTCCCCCAGGCAGTGCGACGGGTCATCCCCCCTCTGCTCAATGACTTCGTCGCCCTGCAGAAGGACTCGGCCCTGCTCGCCCTGCTCGGGGTCCAGGAGGCCTTCCGCCGGGCCCAGATATACGTCTTCGGCACCTTCAACTTCACCGCCTATCTGGCGGCCGCGCTGCTCTTCCTCATCCTCACCGTCCCTCTGGCCCGGTACACCGACTACCTGATCCGGCGGCAGCGGGAGCGGGTCGGAGGGAGCCCGTTGTGATCGATCGGCTCCTCGAGGTGCGTGGGATCTGGAAGGAGTTCGGCCCGCTCACGGTGCTTGCCGACGTCAGCCTCGACCTGGGGACCCACGAGGTCATGGCGATCGTTGGCCCGTCGGGGTCGGGCAAGTCGACTCTCCTCCGTTGTATCAATCTGCTGGAGCCGATCGACGACGGCGAGATCCTCCTCGATGGCGTGGACATCGCCGACCCAGAGTTCGACGCCGACTCGGTGCGTCGCCGGATCGGCATCGTGTTCCAGGCTTTCAACCTCTTCCCCCATCTCTCGGTCCTGGACAACATCACGCTGGCCCCGCGCAAGGTGCTCAAGATGCCCGAGGAGGAGGCCAGGGTGGCCGCCGACCGGCTTCTGGCCAGGTTCGACCTGGCCGACAAGCGACACGAGTACCCGGACCGTCTCTCCGGGGGCCAGCAACAGCGGGCGGCGATCATCCGCGCCCTGGCCATGAGCCCGGACCTGATCCTCCTCGATGAGCCGACCTCGGCGCTCGACCCGGAGCTGGTGGGGGAGGTGCTGGAGGTGATCGAAACCCTGGCTCAGGACGGGATGACGATGATCGTGGTCTCCCATGAGCTCACCTTTGCCCGGGCTGTGGCCGATCGGGTCCTGTTCATGGACGAGGGCCGGGTTGTGGAGCAAGGCACCCCTGACCAGGTCCTCACCGCTCCGACGACCGAGCGGGCGCGCCGTTTCCTCCGCCTGATGACCGATTCCGCCTGACAGGGGTTTTGCTCTCCTCGCCCCGAGCCCTCCCACTATGGTCGCTGTCGTGCAACATGTCGCCCCCTGGCGACCTGAAGCGATCAACCGGAGGAAAGAATGAAAGCAAGCAAGCTATTGGCGGTTCTGACCGTCATGATGCTGGTGCTCGCCGCCTGTACCGAGGCGGCCGACACCACTACGACAACGGCCGCAGGCGGCACCGAGACCACTGAGGGAGGCGAAGAGCCAACGACGACAGCAGCCGGTGGCGAGGAGACCACGACCACCGCAGGCGCAGAAGAGCCGGCCGGAGACGGCAAGCTGGCAGAGGTCCAGGCCCGTGGCAACCTCATCTGCGGGGTGAACAACGCAGTGCCTGGTTTCGGGTTCGTCGACGAGGCCGGGGACCACGTCGGCTTCGACATCGACTTCTGCCGCGCCATCGCCGCCGGTGTCCTCGGTGATCCCGAAGCGGTCGAGTTCATCGACCTGACGACGGAGACCAGATTCACCGCCCTTCAGTCGGATGAGGTCGACGTCCTGGTCCGGAACACGACATTCACGTCGAGCAGGGACGGGGGTTTGGCATCCACATTCGTCACCACCACCTTCTACGACGGCCAGGGGATGATGGTTGCCGCCGACAGCGGCTTCACCTCGATCGACGAGATGACCGATACCACCATCTGCGTGTTGTCGGGGACCACCACGGAGTTGAACCTGACCACGAGGATGGCCGGGATCACCTACACCCCGCTCACCTTCGACGAGAATCCGCAGATCCAGGCGGCTTTCATCGAGGGTCAATGCGACGGTTGGACCTCGGACAAGTCCCAATTGGCCGGCGTCCGCTCGGCATGGCCCGAGGAGCAGGGAGGCCCCGAGGCCCTTGTCATCCTCGACGAGACGTTCTCTAAGGAGCCGCTGGGCCCGGCCGTGCTCGACGGTGACTCACAGTGGGCCCAGGCGGTCGACTGGATCGTCATCGCCACCATCCTGGCCGAGGAGCTGGGCATCGACTCCAGCAACGTGGACACCTTTGCCGACACAGAGGATGCCGCGATCAGGAACTTCCTGGGGCTGGAGGTGACCACCGACGCAGGTACTGCGCCATTCGACGCCGGTCTCGGATTGCCGACCGACTTCGCGGCACAAGTGATCCGCGCTGTAGGCAACTACGGGGAGATCTACGACCGCAATGTCGGCCCCGACACGCCATTGGGCCTGGAGCGGGGGCTCAATTCCCTGTGGACCGATGGCGGGTTGCATTACGCACCGCCCCATCGGTAGTCCTGGTGATTCTGGCGCGGAGATGTCGACCTACTGGTCGACATCTCCGCGCCGAAAAGATGATCGACCGGCGGTGATCGGTTGACAGTGGTGGAGGAGACCCGGCGAGCGCGGCCGCCAGTGTGGCGTGACCTGCGTGTGCTGCGTGTGGTGGTCCAGGTCCTGGCGGTATTCGTCGTGGGTGCCATGGCTTATGTGCTGTGGTTCAACCTCACCAACAACCTGCGCGCCGCCGGGCTCGCTACCGATTTCGACTTCCTAACCCAGCCGATCGGAGTCGACATCCCAGGCTCAGGTCTGAGCCCCGGAGCGCCTATCTGGCGAGCGTTGCTTGTCGGGATCAAGAACACCCTCGCTCTGGTCGTTGTGGGCATTCCACTTGTCACTGTCATAGGTGTCGTGGTCGGCATCGCCCGTCTCTCCACCAACTGGCTTGTTGCCCGGGCCGCCGGGCTCTACGTAGAGCTGTTGCGCAACATCCCGCCGCTGCTGATCATCTTCTTTGTCTTCAACGCGGTAATCCTGCGTTTCCCCATCCTTCAGGAGTCGATCAACATCTCCGACCTCCTCATCATCAACAACCGCTACCTCGCAGTGGTCGGCTTCACCGCCCAACCCAACTTCGGCCCTTTCCTGCTGATCCTGGCCATCGCCCTCCTCATCTCGGCCGGTGTCTGGTGGTGGCGAACTCGTCGATCGGAGCGGACGGGGGAGCCACACCATCGAGTCCTTTGGTCTTTGGGCGTCTTCGGGGTGGTTGCGATCGTCGCTTTCGTGGCGCTGGGCGCCCCGATCGGGCTGTCCCGACCGGTGCTCGACGGTCGGGCGCTCGAGGGCGGGTATGTCGGTCTGGCGTCGTATTTCGCTGTGCTTTTAGCTTTGGTCCTGTACACCGCCTCCCACGTGGCCGAGATCGTCAGGGGGAGCATCCTTGCCGTTCCCAAGGGGCAGACCGAGGCGTCCAATGCCCTCGCCCTCACCTCGTTCCAGCGGCTACGTCATGTGGTGCTGCCCCAGGCAATGCGCGTCGCCATCCCACCCGTCATCAGCCAGTACCTCAACTTCACCAAGAACACCTCTCTGGCGATCGCCATCGGATATGCCGAGATCACAAGGCTGACCTTCCAGACCATCGGAAACGGTCAACCGGCGCCGCAGATGATCGCGATTCTCATGGGTGCGTACCTGGTCTTCTCCCTGATCATCTCGCTGCTGGTCAACGTGATCAACCGCCGACTCGAGTTGGTGACCCGATGACGATCGAGACGCCAGTGTTCGAGGAGTCGGTCGTCGAGGTGGAGCCGGCCAGGGGCCCGATGGACTGGGTCAGGAAGAACCTGTTCAACAACTGGTACAACACGGTGCTCACCCTGGCTATGGCCGCGCTTTTCGTATGGGCCGCCCTGGCGCTGGCCCGCTGGCTGCTCGGGGCCGACTTCGAGATCATCAGAGTCAACCTGAGACTGTTCATGATCGGCCGGTTCCCCGCCGACCAATTGTGGCGTCCCTGGGTGGCGACGTTTCTGATCGCGATTCTCATCGGCGTCGTGGGCGGGTCTCTCGCGGCCACGGCCCGGGACCGGGCAGTGGAGGCGGGCCTCCCCTTCACCGAGACCACCTTCCGCCAGGTCCTGTCCCGTTTCTGGCCGATCATCGCCCTGGTCGTCGTCATCCTCGCCTTCACCACCACCATCACCCCCACTCTGCTCACGTTGCTGGCCGCCGCTCTCGGGGTGGGCGCCTACTTCTTGGGCCGGGTTCTCCCCCGTGCCGTGCGCCGATGGACCTGGGGCCTCGCCCTCCTCCTGATCGTGGCCACCTATCTGGCCCTGGCCGGGTTCGGTGGGCTGGGATGGGATGACTGGGGTGGGCTCCAGCTGAACCTATTCCTCACCGTCGCCGGGATCATGATCGCCTTCCCACTCGGGCTGCTCCTCGCCCTTGGTCGACGCTCGTCGCTACCCGTGGTGAGGACCATCTCAGTGACTTACATCGAGTTCGTCCGCGGCGTGCCACTGATCACCCTCCTCCTCGCCGGTGCCTTTGCCCTCGGCTTTCTCCTCCCCTCGGACGTGAGACCAGGATTCGTCACCCGAATGCTCATCGCCATAACCCTGTTCGAGGCGGCGTACATCGCCGAGGTGGTTCGCGGCGGTCTCCAGGCAGTTCCCCGTGGTCAGGTGGAGGCGGCCCAGGCTGTTGGTCTGCCGACCCGGACGACGATGCGGCTAGTCGTGCTGCCCCAGGCGCTTCGAGCAACGATCCCGGCCATGGTGGGCCAGTTCATCAGCCTGTTCAAGGACACGACGTTGGTGTCGATCCTCGGTGTCACCGAGCTCCTCGATGCAACCTTCATCGTCAACTCACAGTCAGATTTCCTGGGTCAGGGGCTCTTCGTGGTGACTCTGGCCTTTGCCGGGCTCGTCTTCTGGGTCGGGTCCTACACGATGTCGCGCGAGTCGAGGAGATTGGAGAAGAGATTGGGAGTGGGTGAGCGATGACGGTGCAGGCTGACTACTCCGACGCAACGCAGGCGTCGGGTGAGGCGATCATCGAGTTGCAGGATGTGGACAAGTTCTTCGGCCATTTCCAGGCCTTGAAGGACATCAACATGAAGGTCGGGCTCCAGGAAGTGGTGGTGGTCATTGGACCCTCGGGCGGCGGCAAGTCGACCCTGATCCGTTGCATCAACCGCTTGGAGAAGCACGACAACGGGCGGATCGTCGTCGACGGGATCGACCTTTCCGACGACGTGCGCAACATCCAGGAGGTGCGGCGGGAGACCGGGATGGTCTTCCAGTCGTTCAACCTCTTCCCCCATCTCACCGTGCTCGACAATGTCACACTTGCCCCACGTCAGGTGCGGAATATGGCGAAGAAGGAGGCCGAGGCTCTGGCGATGCAGATGCTGACCCGGGTCAAGATCCCGGAGCAGGCCCGCAAGTATCCCGGCCAGCTTTCCGGCGGCCAGCAGCAGCGGGTTGCCATTGCTCGGGCACTGGCCATGCAGCCCAAGGTGATGCTGTTCGACGAGCCGACCTCTGCCCTCGACCCGGAGATGATCAAGGAGGTGCTCGACGTCATGGTCGAGCTGGCTCGGGGCGGGATGACGATGATCGTGGTCACCCATGAGATGAGCTTCGCCCGAGCGGTGGCCAACCGGGTGGTGTTCATGGCCGAAGGGGAGATCGTCGAGGTGGGGACCCCCGAGCACTTCTTCACCGACCCGCAAGAGACACGGACCAAGTTGTTCTTGAGCCAGATCCTCTGAATCGGGCATAGGATCTGCGTCGTACGGCTTGCGAACGACGCCTCCCTAATCTGACCGCGCGTGTCCCGGTCTCTTCGTGTGTTCATTGTCCTCATTCTCGGCGCCGTCATTGGCGGTGCCGCCTTCACCATTTGGGCGATGACAGACGTCGATGCCGGTACCACGGCCAACAGCGAGGTGACCGCGGTCGAAGCC
>Ga0190265_10002869_pt1 | contig 11672 bp, 8 predicted proteins | sample Popmic124T_FD_133135 | JGI IMG/M metagenome (GOLD analysis project Ga0190265, IMG submission 133135) | Populus adjacent soil microbial communities from riparian zone of Indian Creek, Utah, USA - 124 T | ecosystem: Environmental > Terrestrial > Soil > Riparian zone | place: USA: Utah | collected...
GGAAGGACTTGACCGACTCGGTGAATTCCATGGCGTCCAACCTCACCGCGCAGGTCCGCAATATCGCCGCCGTCACGACCGCTGTTGCGAACGGTGACCTGTCGAAAAAAATCACGGTGGACGTGAAAGGCGACATTCTCGAATTGAAAAACACGGTTAATACGATGGTGGACCAACTTTCGTCGTTCGCGGCAGAAGTGACGCGCGTGGCGCGCGAAGTCGGCACGGAAGGAAAACTCGGCGGTCAGGCGGAAGTGAAAGGTGTGGCCGGCACGTGGAAGGACTTGACCGACTCGGTGAATTCCATGGCGTCCAACCTCACGGCGCAAGTGCGTAACATCGCCGACGTGACGACGGCCGTCGCGAATGGTGACTTGTCCAAGAAGATCACCGTGGACGTGAAGGGCGAGATTCTCCAACTGAAAGACACCATTAACACAATGGTGGACCAGCTTCGTTCCTTCGCCGCTGAAGTGACTCGCGTCGCGCGCGAAGTCGGCACGGAAGGAAAACTGGGCGGTCAGGCGGACGTGAAAGGTGTGGCCGGGACGTGGAAAGATTTGACCGACTCCGTGAATTCGATGGCCGGTAACCTCACGGCGCAGGTGCGTAACATCGCTGCCGTGACGACGGCAGTGGCCAACGGCGACTTGTCCAAGAAGATCACCGTGGATGTGAAGGGCGAAATCCTCGAACTCAAAAACACCGTCAACACAATGGTGGACCAGCTTTCGTCGTTCGCCGCTGAAGTGACGCGCGTGGCGCGCGAAGTCGGCACCGAAGGAAAACTCGGCGGCCAGGCGAATGTGCGCGGTGTGGCCGGCACGTGGAAGGACTTGACCGACTCAGTGAACTCCATGGCGGGTAATCTCACGTCCCAAGTGCGTAACATCGCGGCGGTGACAACGGCTGTCGCGAATGGCGACTTGTCGAAGAAGATCACGGTCGATGTGAAGGGCGAAATCGCTGAGCTGAAAGACACCATTAACACGATGGTGGATCAGCTTCGCTCGTTTGCCTCTGAAGTGACTCGCGTGGCGCGCGAAGTCGGCACCGAAGGAAAGCTCGGCGGTCAGGCTGACGTGCGCGGCCTGGCTGGTGTGTGGAAAGATCTCACCGACAACGTGAATTCGATGGCGTCGAACCTCACGTCTCAGGTGCGTAACATCGCTGCCGTGACGACGGCGGTGGCCAATGGCGACTTGTCCAAGAAGATCACCGTGGACGTGAAAGGCGAAATCCTCGAGTTGAAGAACACGGTGAACACGATGGTGGACCAGCTTTCGTCGTTCGCGGACGAAGTAACTCGCGTGGCGCGCGAAGTCGGCACCGAAGGAAAGCTGGGCGGTCAGGCGCACGTGCGCGGTGTGTCCGGCACGTGGAAGGATTTGACCGACAACGTGAACTTTATGGCGGCCAACCTTACAAACCAGGTGCGTTCGATCGCGAAGGTTGTGACCGCGGTGGCAAACGGTGACTTGAAACGCAAGTTGCTCGTCGAAGCCAAAGGCGAAATCGCTGAGCTGGCTGACACGATTAACTCAATGATCGAAACGCTGGCAACGTTCGCGGACCAGGTCACAACAGTGGCGCGCGAAGTCGGTGTCGAAGGAAAACTCGGAGGTCAGGCCAACGTGCCGGGCGCCGCCGGCACATGGAAGGACTTGACCGACAACGTGAATCAGCTCGCTGCGAATCTCACGACCCAAGTGCGCGCGATCGCGGATGTGGCCACGGCAGTGACCAAAGGCGATCTGACGCGCTTCATTCAAGTGGATGCAAAGGGTGAAGTCGCGGCGCTCAAGGACAACATCAACGAAATGATCCGCAACCTGAAGGACACCACGATCAAGAACAACGAGCAGGACTGGCTGAAGACGAACCTCGCGAAGTTTACGCGCATGTTGCAGGGACAGAAGGAAATGCTGACGGTCGGAAAACTCATTCTCTCCGAACTGGCGCCCGTGGTCGGGGCGCAGCACGGCGTGTTCTACGTGATGGCGGCGGGTCGCGAAGACGCCATCGAAGACATCGAGCGGGAGGCGCATTTGAAGCTGCTGTCCAGCTACGCCTATCGCAACCGCAAAAACGTCTCGAACAAGTTCGCGCTCGGCGAAGGGTTGGTTGGACAGGCCGCTCTGGAGAAAGAGCGCATCCTGATTACGAATGCTCCACCCGATTACGTGGCGATCACGTCCGGTCTCGGGGCCGCGCCGCCCACGAACATCATCGTGTTGCCGGTGCTGTTCGAAGGCCAGGTCAAGGCCGTCATGGAACTGAGTTCGTTCGAACAGTTTTCGCCGATTCACCAGGCGTTCCTCGATCAGCTCGTTGAATCCATCGGCATCGTGCTCAATACGATCGAAGCCAACACTCGCACGGAGGACTTGCTCAAGCAGTCGCAATCGCTGGCCAAGGAATTGCAAAGCCGCCAGGAGGAATTGCAGAACACGAACAACGAGTTGCAGGACAAGGCGCGGTTGCTGGCCGAGCAGAATGCCGAAGTCGAGCGCAAGAACACCGAAGTGGAACAGGCCCGCCAGGCGCTGGAGGAAAAGGCGAAGCAACTTGCGATCACTTCGAAATACAAATCCGAGTTCATGGCGAACATGTCGCACGAACTGCGCACGCCGCTCAATTCGCTGCTCATCCTCGCCGACCAGTTGGCGCAGAACCAGGACGGCAACCTGATTCCGAAGCAGGTTGAGTTCGCGAAGACGATTCACGCCTCGGGCAACGACCTGCTCACGCTCATCAACGACATTCTCGATCTCTCGAAGATCGAATCGGGAACGGTCACCGTCGATGTCGAGGAAGTGCGCTTCAACGAACTGGGCGATTACGTGGACCGCACGTTCCGGCACGTCGCGGAGGCCAAGGATCTCGGCTTCGGGATCGATGTCGATGCAGCGTTGCCGCGCAACATGTTCACGGACGGCCAGCGTTTGGAGCAGGTCCTTCGGAATTTGTTGTCGAACGCATTCAAGTTCACGGACAAGGGCAGTGTCACCTTCAGTGTGGCGCAGGTCACGGAAGGATGGAGTCCGGATCGAGAGTCGCTCAACCACGCGCGTTCCGTCGTGGCGTTTTCGGTCAGCGACACGGGTATCGGCATTCCGCCGGAAAAGCAGCAGATTATTTTCGAGCCGTTCCAGCAGGCGGACGGTTCGACGTCGCGGAAATACGGCGGCACCGGCCTTGGTCTTGCCATCAGCCGCGAAATCGCGCGGTTGCTGGGCGGCGAGATTCGCCTGGCCAGCGCGATGGGGCAGGGCAGCACGTTTACGTTGTACCTGCCGCAGAGCTACCTGCCGACGCGGCCAGCGCGCAAAGACAGGGAGGGCAGCCCGGCGCAGCGCGGAATGAAACCGTCCGCTTCGACGGCGTTGGTGGATACGGGAGCGCCGGTCGATATGGAAATGGACATGGAAATTCCGACGGAATTCAGCGTGGAAGACGACCGCGGGAAAATCCAGAAGGGCGATCGCGTGTTGTTGATTGTCGAAGACGATCCGCATTACGCGAAAGTGTTGCTCGATATGGCGCACGAGAAGGGCTTCAAGGGCGTTGTAGCGCCGCGCGGGTCATCCGCGCTGGCGATGGCGCGGGAGATCAAGCCGGACGCGATCACGCTGGACGTTCACTTGCCGGACTTCGACGGGTGGCGTGTGCTCGACCGCTTGAAAGTGGACCTGGCGACGCGGCATATCCCGATCCAAATCATCTCCGTGGACGAGAACACGGAACCGGCCCTGACGCAGGGCACGCTGGGTTACGTGCGCAAAACCGAGACGAGGGAAACTCTGAGCGAGGCGCTTGAGGGGTTAAAAGAGTTCATTGAACGCCCGGTCAAAAACCTGTTGCTGGTCGAGGATGATGAGATCCAGTCCATGAGCATCCGCGATTTGATCGGGAACGGTGACGTGAAGACGACTGTGGTCGGGACGGGCAAAGACGCGCTTGAAGAACTACAGACCAAAAAATACGACTGCATGGTGCTCGACCTCGGCCTGCCCGACATGAGTGGCGTGGAGTTGATCGAGCAGATCAAACAGCAGACGCAGTCCAAGAGCCTGCCCATCGTTGTTTACACGGCGAAGGATCTTCTGGAAGAGGAAGAGACGCGGCTCAAAGCGCTGGCCGAGAGCATTCTGATCAAGGACGTGCGTTCACCGGAGCGGTTGCTGGACGAGACTGCGCTGCATTTGCATCGCAATGCGTCGAAGCTGCCCGACCGTCAGCGTAAGATATTGGAGAATCTTCACCATGCCGTGCTTGAAGGTAAGAAAGTGCTGCTGGTGGATGACGACATCCGCAACATCTTCGCGATGACGAGTGTGCTGGAGCGTTTCAAGATGAATGTCGTTTCCGCGGAGAACGGACGGGACGCCCTCGACATGCTGCTCAAGACCAAAGACATCGACATCGTGCTGATGGACATCATGCTGCCGACCATGGATGGCTATGAAACCACTCGCGCAATTCGAGAGATCTCAGACTTCCGGGACATGCCAATTATCGCGGTCACGGCGAAGGCCATGAAGGGGGACCGTGAGAAGTGCATTGCCGCGGGCGCTTCGGACTATCTATCGAAGCCAGTGGACACGGAGCATTTGCGCTCCGTGCTGCGGTTGTGGTTGCACCGGTAGGCGAAGAATGAATTGTCACGGCTGGATTCGCGGCGACGAGGTCCGCGCGACGACGCAGGGCTGGTTTCTGCGCGAGCGCGGATTTGCCAGGGGCAGTCCCGTCGCGAATCTGGACGTGTCCGGGCTGTTCACCCGCGGTATTGCCAATCCGCACTGCGGCCGGTTACAAAACGTGTGGCCGCGCTCGTGAGCATGAATCCCGCGCACAATCGATTATTTGGTTCGGCGCTTCAAAGCGCGCCAGTTCCTCTATCGCGCCCGGACCCGTTCCCCCGCGTCGCAGTGAATGAAGACGAACCCAAGGTCAACATCCTGCTGGTGGATGACCGCGCGGACAAACTCCTCGCGCTCCAGGCGGTGCTGAAGGACTTGAACCAGAACGTGGTCGTGGCGCGGTCGGGCAAAGAGGCGCTGCGGCAACTGCTGCAGACCGAGTTCGCCGTCATCCTGCTCGATGTTTCGATGCCGGGCATGGACGGTTTCGAAACCGCCGCGCTGATTCGCAAGCGAGAGGCTACCGAGCACACGCCGATCATCTTCGTTACTTCCTTGAACCAATCGGAGAACCAGATCACGCGCGGCTACCAACTCGGCGCAGTGGATTACATCCTCAGCCCCATTATCCCCACGGTGTTGCGGAGCAAAGTGTCGGTATTCGTCGAACTGTTCAAGCGCACTGAGCAGATCAAACGGCAAGGGGAACGGCTGCGGCAGTTGGAGGAAATGGCGTTCAAACGCCAGCTTACCGAAGCGGTGGACCGCCTCGAAGCGGAGACGAAACGGAACCGGTTCTTCACGCTCGCGCTTGACATGCTGGCTATCGCTGACTTCGACGGCTTCATCCTGCAAATGAACCCGACTTGGGTGAAGACCCTCGGTTTTTCGGAAGATGAGTTCAAATCGCGTCCAGGTCTGGACTTTGTTCACGCTGAGGACAGACCCGCGATGATCGAGCAACTGGAGCGGCTCCGCGAGGGCGCGGACTCGAGTTATTTCGAGGGACGCTACCGCTGCAAGGACGGTTCGTTTCGCTGGCTGGGCTGGACAGCGTCGCCGTTTCCATCCGAACGGCTGATTTACATTTTTGCCCGGGACATCACCCAGCGCAAAACGAACGAGCAGAAGATCGAATCGCTCAACGCGCAATTGAAGCAACGCGTGCATGAACTCACGGACATCAACAGTGAACTGGAAGCCTTCAGCTACTCCATCTCGCACGACCTGCGCGCCCCCTTGCGTTCGATGCAGGGCTTCGCAGATGCGCTGCTCGAAGAGCAGGGCGAGCGGCTCGACGACACGGGCCGGGAATATGCGCGCCGCGTAGTGAATTCGGCGAAGTACTTGGACGCGCTGCTCAACGACCTGCTTGATTACAGCAAACTGAGCCGGGCCGAACTGGAGCGGGAGCGGGTCGATCTGCGAAAAGAAACGTCCGAGTTGATTGCCCTGTTGGAAAACGACGTGAAGAAAAGGAACGCGCAGATTGAGTTGGAATTTGCGAGTGAGATGGTGAGCGCGCATCCCGCTACCTTGCGGCAAATCATGGCCAATCTGGTTTGCAACGCGCTGAAATTTGTCCCTCCCGAGCGGCCGCCGGTCGTGCGGATCCGCACCGAACGACGCGACGGCGTGGTCCGCATTTGGGTGGAGGACAACGGCATCGGTATAGCGCCCGAACATTGTGATCGCATCTTCGGGCTCTTTGAGCGGCTGCACACGGTGCAGGACTATCCGGGCACCGGCATTGGCCTGGCGCTGGTGCGCAAGGGAGCGGAGCGCATGAGCGGCTGCGCCGGTGTCGAATCCGAGCCGCAACGCGGCAGCCGTTTCTGGGTGGAGTTGCCGGCGGCGTGATATGACTTCCAATGGGGTGACGATTCTTCACGTCGAGGACGATCCAAACGATGTGCTGCTCATCGCGCGGGCTTTTCGCAAAGCAGAAAGCGCGGCGCAGGTGCAGGTCGTCAACGATGGTGAAAAAGCCGTGCAGTACCTGGCTGGCACGGACACTTTTGCGAAGCGCGATCAATTTCCGTTGCCGTCGCTGGTGCTGCTCGATCTGAAACTGCCGCGCAAGTCCGGCATCGAAGTGCTGGAGTGGATGCGCACACAGCCGGGACTGAAACGCATCCCGGTCGTCATGCTCACGTCATCGCGCCAGCCCATCGACATCAATCGCGCTTACGACCTCGGCGTGAATGCTTATCTGGTGAAACCGGTGGATTTTGATGCGCTCGTCGAAATGCTGAAGACAGTGGATTCATTCTGGCTGCGCGTGAACGAACCGCCGTCCCCGAACAAGGATTAGGAGCAGGCCGAAGTGTTCCGCCCTTCGGCCGAAAGGCGTTTTGTTGCTTGGACATTTCTTCCTCATTCGTCATTAAGTCCGACATTGCATGTTTCGTCCCTGCATCGATCTGCACGAAGGCAAAGTGAAGCAAATCGTCGGCGGCACGCTGAACGACCGCGGCGCTGGAATGCGCACGAACTTCGTTTCAGAAAAATCCGCCGCGTGGTTCGCGGAACTTTACCGGCGGGACGGTTTGAAGGGGGGACACGTTATTCTGCTGGGACCCGGCAACGAAAGGGCGGCCCGAGAAGCACTGAATGCCTACCCGGGCGGAATGCATCTCGGCGGCGGCGTGAACCTCGACAACGCGCGCGCATGGCTGAAGGCCGGCGCCTCGCATGTCATCGTCACGTCATCGGTTTTTCGCGATGGGCGCGTGGATTGGGATCGGTTGCAGCAACTTGTCACCGCCATCGGCAAGCAGCGCCTCGTGCTCGATCTCAGTTGCCGCAAGCGCGAGGGAGAATACTTCGTCGTCACCGATCGCTGGCAGAAATTTACGAAGGAAAGGATTTCCGAGGAACTGCTCTCCAGGCTGGCGACATCCTGTGACGAGTTTTTGGTTCACGCGGCTGACGTGGAAGGATTGTGCCGCGGAATCGACGACGAACTTGTTGCGAAACTCGCCGAGTGGACGCCGATTCCCACGACCTATGCCGGCGGAGCGAAGTCGCTGGCGGATTTGGAGGAAGTCACGCGCGTGGGGCAGGGGAAGATTGATCTCACGATTGGTTCCGCTCTCGACATCTTTGGCGGCCACGGCGTGAAGTACTCCGAAGTGGTGGAATTCAACAGACGCCTTGGCAAGTAACGCCGCAGGCGCTTGGACTGCTGCAAGTATTGCAGCTTTGGATTGGGAGACGCGTTATGGGAGTTACCCAATCCAGAGCGGCAGTTCCCGCCGCAGTCCCAGGGCCTTCGGCTTTACGTGAGTGACACTTGACCGCTCGCGACGCGCGCAAAATAACCACCGCGCATGAGTAGCTCTTCGGGCGAGCCGCATTCCGTGACGCAGCCATTCTCCAGCACCACAACTTTGTCCACGCGGCGAATGGTGCTGAGGCGATGCGCAACCATCAAGGTGGTGCGTCCGCGCATCAGTTCGAAAATGCTCGCGACCACTTGCTGCTCACTGTCTGCGTCGAGAGCGCTGGTCGGTTCGTCGAGCAGCAGGATCGGCGCATCTTTGAGAAACGCCCGCGCGATGTTGATGCGCTGCCGTTCGCCCACGCTTAACCGAACCGCGCCTTCGCCTACGAGAGTGTGATATTTTTGGGGCAGTTTCGCGATGAACTCGTGCGCATTGGCGGCACGGGCGGCGGCTTCGATCTCTTGCTGATTCGCGTGGGGCTTTCCGTAAGCGATGTTCTCGGAAATCGTGGCCGGCAAGAGAATCGGCTCTTGCAGCACCACGGCAATCTGCGCGCGCAAGTCTTTCAGGCGCAGTTTCCGCAAATCCACTCCATCCAGTTTCACTGCGCCGGCGTTCGGATCGAAAAAACGCGGGACCAGATTCATCAGCGTGGATTTGCCCGCGCCACTCGGGCCAATCACGGCGCAGGATTCACCGGGCTGAAGCTCAAGCGCGACATTGTGCAAAACCAGCCGCTCTTTTTCGTATCCGAAGGAAATGTTGTCAAACGACACGCGTCCAGTCGCGACGAGCGCGTCCGGACTTTGGACTGTGGACTTTGGACCCTGGACCGCCCTTGCATTCTCCGCGTCCCGCACTTCCTCGGGAGTATCAATCAATTCGAAGACACGTTGCGTGGCGACCAGCGCTGTCGCAGTGGTCGCGCCAACGTGGGAGAGCTGGTTTAATGGCTCGTACATCTGGCCAAGGTAAGCCAGAAAGACCACGAGTTGGCCGACGGTGAGTCGTTGCGCGAGCACTTCGTTGCTGCCGATCCAAACTGTGGCGGCGGTGCCGCCGGCGAACACAACGGAGATCGCAAACCAATAAATCAATTCCCAGCCGTGTTGCGAGAGCCGCCGTTGCTGCGCGACCACCACTTGTTGATCGAACTGCCGCTGCTCGTGTTCCTCTCGTGTGTAGCTTTGGATGAGCGGGAGGGCGCTGATGTTCTGTTGCACCAGCGACATCACGCGACTGTCGGCCTGCTGCGCTTCCGTCCCTCGCGCGCGCATTCTTGCGCCAAAAATTCTGATGGTCGCGACGACCAACGGCAGCGTGGCCAGTGCGACGAGTGTCAGCTTCGCATTTACTTGCCACATCACAGCGACCATCAACAGTAGTGATAAAGTGGCATTCAGAAACGTAAGCACGCCCTGTTGAAACAGCGTTTGAAACGAATACGTGTCCCAGGACGCGCGATAAACGAGATCACCGACACGCGCGCCCTGGTGGAAACGCAAGGAGAGGCGTTGCAATGTGGCGAAGACCTGGCTTCGGACGCGGGTCAGGCCACGCAAGCCAATCTGAATGGCCGTGAAGTTCTGCGCGGCCGAGAGCAATCCCTGAAGGGCGTGAATCGCAAAAAGTGATGCGCTGAAAATAACAATCAGCCACGCTTTTTCCGCGCCTCCGTCAGTCCATGGACCCAGCCATTGCGGCAAATGTCTGTCCTGCAGCACGCTGTCCACGATGAGTGCGATGGGCCACGGCTTGATGACATTGCCGACGATGCTGGCCACGCTGAACATCAAAACCAATGCCAGGCGCGCCGAGTCCGGCCGGAAAAATTGGAGCGCGCGCCCGATGTTCTTCATCGTTGGCGGACAATAAGCAGCCGCGACATTTTACGGCGAGGATTAACGCGCTCTCCATGACCAAATTGATGGGGGGATGATTCAGCGGAAATCCAATGAAGCCGGAAAGACTCGATCGCCTGCGACCCCAGGCGATTACCGCAGGACGTCAACATGAGCGCGCGCTGTCGCTAAGACCGAACTCCAAAGAATTCCGATTCGCCGGCGCGGCCGAGTCCCGGCTTTCACTTGCCACCGCGCATGGTGCCAAACAGTCCGACCACGGCGGCTACGATTCCTCCCACGAGCATCCAGACAGCTTTATCCGTCGGGGAACCGGTGAAGAATCTGGAAACATCCGAGCTGAACGATTTCATTGCGTTCACGCCGATCACGATGAGCACAATTCCTCCCACGAGCAGGGCGATGGAAACCGCTTTATTCATGACGAGACGTTTGTCGAGTGAGGCCCTGGCTCATTACAACGGTTTTTTTCCAGAGATGACTCGAACCAGCACCACAATGATCGCGATGACCAAAAGAACATGAACGAGTCCGCCCATGGTCGTGCCGGTCACGAGGCCAAGCAGCCAGAGGATGATAAGAACGACGCAGATGGTCCAAAGCATAATAATCTCCTTTCAGTTAAGTTGGCCGCGGGGCTGGTGCGTGGCCGCACAGCTCGCGGCGATGGTGAATCACTTGGCCGATTCTTTGACTGTGATGTTGTTCTCGACTTCCTTGACGCCTTCCACTTTGCGGGCGAGATCGCCGGCGCGGTTTTTCTGATCGCGCGAATTGACGAAGCCGCTCAATTGCACCACGCCTTTGAACGTTTGCACTTTCACGTCCTCGTATTTGTATTGAGTGTCCTCGCCGAGGGCGCTGCGCACGCGCGAAGAATCACCCTGGTCGTCAATACGTTCCCCCGTGCTTTGGGTGTAACGATTGCCGGCGCAACCGAACATGCCGCCTGCCATCGTCAATGCGACGAGACCGATGATCAACGCGGATAGTTTCAGGGCCTGGCCCTTGTTAAATTTAACAGATGTTTGAGTCATAGTATTTTTGGTTTTTGAAAAATTGCCTTTCTTGTTTTGCTGACCGGCGGGGGCTGGCGTGTTTGTCTCGGGATGAAATCCGAGCACCGCGCCCACGTCGGTCAATTCACTTTAAGGGTTCCTAGGTGCTCATGATCTTACGCCCGGCCGGGCGCTTCTTGACCGGTCCTTTGCCACCTGGTCCTTTGGCGGCGCGCGCTTTGGCTGCCGTCATTCGTCCACCTCTGCTTTTTTTTGCCATTTGGTTCCTTTTCGTAACTGCTGCTTATTCTGTCACCGAAACTGCCGGCTGTTCTTCGCTTGGATTCAAACTCAGGTCTTTCAAATTACGGCGCGAGCTTGTCACTGGCCCACTGGCGGGCGTTCACAATACCGTCTTTCAAATCGTCGTACGCTTTGCTCGACCCGGATTTCACACTTTCCCACGTGGACTCCGTCGCGCTGTTGGCCTCGTCGAGTTGTTTGTTCAACCTGGCCGATTGATCGCGCAATATCTGGAGCCTCGGTTTGGCGTCCGCTTTTGTCGCGTCGTTGGCGGTTTCCACTTTGTTGGACAACACCAAGAGGTCGCGATCGATCTCGGCCAACTGGGTTTGCTTCTCGGCCACGAATTCAGCTTTCTGCGCGTAGGCGTAATCCTTTTTCGCCTGCGTGAGATTCTTGTTGGCCTGCGCGGCGTCCTTGGTTTTCGTTTCAACATTGTCGGCCGCTGTCTGGACGCTGATCTCCGCTGCTGATTTTTCCGCCGCCGGTTTGCAACCGGCCGCGAACACGACGACTGAGAGGCATGTGACGACTAATTTTGTTTTCATACTTGTTTCCCTGGCTTCCGTTTGCCTCCGACGCGTTGGTGAAACTCGACTGCCGCCTTTGAAGGTAACAACGGTGAGCCTAAGCGTTCCA
>Ga0190265_10002870_pt1 | contig 11670 bp, 9 predicted proteins | sample Popmic124T_FD_133135 | JGI IMG/M metagenome (GOLD analysis project Ga0190265, IMG submission 133135) | Populus adjacent soil microbial communities from riparian zone of Indian Creek, Utah, USA - 124 T | ecosystem: Environmental > Terrestrial > Soil > Riparian zone | place: USA: Utah | collected...
CTCTTCTGGCGAGGCGCGGTCGTCAACGTCCTGAACCCGAAGACGGCACTCTTCTTTTTCGCGTTCGTGCCGCAGTTCGTGGATCCGGAGCGGGCGGTCTGGTCGCAGGTTGCCGTGTTCGGGCTCGTGTTCATGGCTCTCGGCTTTCTGAGTGATGGCGTTTACGCCCTGTCAGCCGGGACCTTCGGGAGGTGGCTCCGGCGCCGGCCCGCGATTCTGCGCTATGGGTCAGGCTCGGTGTACGTGGGCCTTGGGGCGCTCACGGCGCTCTCCAAGCGCGCCTGAAGTTGACGTGTCCGCAAAGACGCGGCACCATGCCCTCCCGTGGCGCCGAAGGGTCAGCGGCGCATCCGGTGCAAACGTCTGAGGGGAGAGTCTCGATGAGTTACGTCCGCGCGCGCCTTGCGCTCACCGGTGTGTGTATCGGAGCGCTCCTCGCGCTCGCAGGCACGGCCGGCAGCGCGATTCCGAACGGTCCTTCGCCGAATCTCGTCATCAGCCAGATCTACGGTGGGGGCGGGAACTCGGGTGCGACGTACACGCACGACTACATCGAGATCTTCAACCGCAGCTCCGCTTCGGTCTCTCTCGCCGGCAAGTCGCTTCAGTACGCGAGCGCGACGGGCACCGGAAGCCTCGGTGTGAACCCGGGGCAGCTAACGGAGCTCTCGGGCTCGCTCGCGCCGGGCCAGTATCTCCTCGTCCGTGAGGCGAGCAATGCGGCTGTGGGTGCTCCGCTGCCGGAGCCCTACCTCGAGGACCCGACGCCGATCAACATGTCAGGCACCGCGGGGAAGGTGGCGCTCGCCGAGGGCACCACGACGCTGGCGTGCAACACCGCACCGACGTGCGCTGCAAACGGAAACGACACCCGGATCATCGACCTCATCGGCTACGGAGGCGCCAACTACTTCGAAGGCGCTGCGCCGGCCCCGCTGCTTTCGAACACCTCCGCGGCCTTCCGCAACGACGGCGGCTGCCAGGACACCGACTCGAACAGCGCTGACTTCACGGCCAGCTCGCCGAGCCCGCGTACGGCGGTTTCACCCAGGCATTTCTGCTCCGCCGACCAATCGCCGTTCGTGGCCGCGACCGCTCCTCCGAACGGCGCGACCGAGGTGTCTACCGACGCGAGCATCACGGTCACCTTCAGCGAGCCGGTGACCGCCGCCCCCGGCGCGTTCGCGCTCGTCTGCACCAGTAGCGGCCCCGTGGCGCTGGCGGTAACGCCGGCGGGCCCCTCCACGACGTACGTCCTCGACCCGCAGACCGACCTCCAGCGCAACGAGACGTGCACCGTGACCGTCGAGGCCGACGCGGTGACAGACACCGACGAGGTCGATCCCCCCGACCACATGGCGGCGGACCACGCGTTCAGCTTCAGCACGACAGGCCTCGCGCTCCGCATCCACGACATCCAGGCGAGCGCTCATCTTTCCCCGTACGACGGGAGTCTCGTCTCGCAGGTGCCGGGCGTGGTCACCGCTGTCGCCCCGTCCGGCTTCTACATGCAGGACCCGGAGCCGGACGCCGACCTGCGCACGTCGGAGGCCATTTTCGTCTTCGGGACGACGGGCGTCGTCAAGGGAACCGCCGTCCGTGTAAGCGGCCGCGTCCAGGAGTTCCGGGCGGGCTGCTTCCCGTCCTGCGCGCCGACTGCGAGCGGCTTCGACAACCTGACGACGACCGAGATCGTCACGCCCATGGTCGTCCCGGCCGGCGCCGCGCCGGCGATCCCGCCGACCGTCATCGGGCTGGGCGGCCGCGTTCCGCCGACGATCGTGATCGAGGACGACTCGTCCGGAAACGTAGAGACGAGCAACACGTTCGACCCGTCGCAGGACGGCATCGACTTCTACGAGAGCCTCGAGGGCATGCTCGTGCAGGTCAACAACGCCGTCGCGGTCGGGCCGACGAACGGTTTCGGGGAGATCCCGGTTCTGGGCGACAACGGCTCGCTCGCGAGCGTCCGGACCGGGCGCGGCGGCATCGTCATCCGGACGAACGACTTCAACCCCGAGCGGATGATCCTCGACGACGTGATCACGCCGACGCCTTTCGTCGATGTTCGCGACCGCTTCACGACGGCAGTCCGCGCAGTCGTGGACTACGGCTTCGGGAACTTCAAGTTCCTCGTCCTGGACGAGCTGACGCCGGTCGACGGCGGGCTCGCACGAGAAGTGACGCAGGAGCAACGTAAAAACGAGCTCGCGGTGGCGACCTTCAACGTCGAGAACCTCGACCCGACCGACTCGCCGGAGAAGTTCGCCGCTCTGGCTCGGCTCATGGTGCACAACCTGCGCTCGCCCGACCTCTTCGCGATCGAGGAGGTACAGGACAACACCGGGCCGGCACCAGATCCCTCGACCGATGCCAGCCTTACCTGGCAGATGCTGATCGCGGCGATCGAGGCCCAGGGTGGCCCTACGTACGACTATCGACAGATCAACCCGCTCTTCAACCAGGACGGCGGCGAGCCCGGCGGCAACATCCGGCAGGGCTTCCTCTTCCGCACCGACCGGGGACTGTCGTTCGTCGATCGGCCGGGTGGCACCGCTGTGACGCCGAACGAGGTGGTGGACACGCACCACGGTGCGGAGCTCCTCTACAGCCCCGGACGGATCGATCCGACGAATCCGGCGTTCACGAGCAGCCGGAAGCCACTGGCCGGCGAGTTCCGCTGGGGCGGGCGCACGATCTTCGCGATCGCCAACCACTTCAACTCCAAGGGCGGAGACGATCCGCTCTTCGGACGGTTCCAGCCGCCGATCCGGTCCAGCGAGGTGCAGCGACACCAGCAGGCTGCGATCGTGAATGGGTTCGTCGACGACCTGCTGGCCGCGGACAAGCACGCGAGGGTCGTCGTGCTCGGCGACATCAACGACTTCCAGTTCTCCGAGACGGTGTCGATCCTCAAGGGAGGCGCGCTCGTCAACCTCATCGACACGCTGCCGACGTCGGAGCAGTACTCCTACGTCTTCGACGGCAACTCGCAGGTGCTGGACGAGATCCTGGTGAGCTTCAAGCTCTTCCGCGCCTTCAGGTCGTACGACTCAGTGCACGTGAACGCGGAGTTCCACGACCAGGATTCGGATCACGACCCGCAGGTCGCCCGGTTCCTGATCGGAGGCGCCCATGACGAGGACTGACTAACAGGACACGCCGCTCCGTTATCGTCAACGCCGTGGGCGTCCTTCCCCAGCCGGTCGAAGAGCTCCTCGAGACGGCACTCGTCAGCGAGTTGACCGTCGTCGACGGGTCCGGGCTGCCGGTGACGCACCCGCTGATCCCGCTCTACGACGGGGAGGTGATCTACCTCACCTCGAGCATCCTCTTCTCGAAGAAGCTCGAGCACATCAAGGGGAACCCCAAGGTCTCGATCTCGATCAGCGACCCGGTCGCGGTGGACGTCGAGCCGTTCCGGCGCGCGACGATCCAGGGCGATGCGACCGTCGACGACGCGGACCTGCATGCGGGCTGGGAGCGTGTTCTCCCGCTCTGGCGTAAGAAGGAGCCCGCGATCGACATGTTCCTCGGCAAGCGCGTCGCGCTGCCGCTGTTCTTCGAGCGCGGAGTCATCGAGGTGCGGCCGACGAAGGCGTTTCTCTGGGCGAACGGTGCGACGGACCGGCCGCCGCAGGTTTTCGACGTCGTGAAGGCTATGGCGTGAAGCCGACTCCAGAGCTGATCGCCGGCCTGGAGAGCCGCTTCGAGCACGCTGTGATCGCGTTCGTCGACGACGACGGGTACCCCCTGTCCGTCGCGACGGACTTCCGCGCCGATCCCGACCGCGGCGTCGTGATTCTGAACGCCGTCGCCGGCGAGGAAGTGCAGCCGCCCGAGGGCGAGCGCGTCAACGTCGTCTTCAGCCACATCCGGCCGCAGCCCGGCATCGGCTATGACGAGCGGCGCTACGTCTCGCTCTGGGGGCCGCTGCGGAAAGTCGATGGCCGACTCGAGCTGGCGCCCGACCGCGTGCAGGGATGGGACGAGCAGGAGATGTCGTTCTTCGAGCTCTCGGAGCGTGGCGTGCCGCAGGCCCGGAAATACCTCGAGCGGCTCTCCGAGGATACGGGCCGCGAGGTTCGGCCGCGACTGTCGTTTGGCTGGCTCTTCCTGCGCGCGACGAGGCTCCCGTTCCTCACGGCGACGTTCGTTCCCGTGCTGCTCGGGATCGCCGTTGCGGCCTGGAAGGACGGGTTCAACTGGTGGCTCGCGCTGCTCACCGTCATCGGCGGAGCGTGCATCCACCTCGGCCTCAACGTCGCCAACGACGTCTTCGACACGCAGAGCGGGGCCGACGAAGAAAACGTCAACCCGACGCAGTTCAGCGGCGGGTCGCGCGTGATCCTCTACGGGCTCGTCTCGATGCGCCAGATGGCGCTCCTGTCGCTCGCGTTCTACGCCGTCGGGATCGGGATCGGCATCTTCCTCGCTGCTTACAGCGGCTGGGGCCTCCTGTGGATCGGCGTTGCCGGCGCGCTAATCAGCCTCTTCTACACCGCGCCGCCGCTGAAGCTCGTGCATCGCGGCCTCGGCGAGGTCTGCGTGGCGCTCGGCTTCGGGCCGATCATGGCTCTCGGGGCCTACTACGTGCAGACCGGGGCGTATGACCTCGAGCCGCTCCTGGCCTCGATTCCCGTCGGGATCCTGATCGCGCTGATCCTGTATCTGAACGAGGTGCCGGACCGGCCGGCAGACGCCAGGGCCGGCAAGCGGACGCTGCCCGTGCGGCTCTCGAAGGAGTGGGTCATCCGCGGCTACTCCGGGGCTGTGGTCGTCACCTTCGGGCTGATCGCCGTCTTCGCGATCACCGGCCTCCTCGTGCGGCCGACCATCATCGCGCTCGCCGCCGCTCCGCTCGCCTTGCCTGTGATCCGGGCGCTGCGGGATTCGTACGACCAGCCTTACGCGCTCATGCCTGCGATGGCGAAGAACATCCAGCTGCACCTGGCCACCGGGCTGCTTCTCATCCTGGGCTACGTGATCGCGATCGTCGCCGACGGCGTGTTCGACGATCCGCCGTCCTTCTTGACCTAACCGTGTCAGACGAGCGCCGTGCCCGCTTCCGGGCCTTGCACTCGGCCGAGGAGCTGTTCGTGATGCCCAACCCGTGGGACGTCGGGTCCGCGCGACTGCTCGAGACGTGCGGCTTCGCTGCGCTCGCCACGACGAGCGCCGGCTTCGCCTGGTCGATCGGAAAGCTCGACCAGCGCGTGACTCGCGAGGAGCTGGTCGCTCACGTGGCGAGGCTTGTTGAGGCGACGTCGGTTCCGCTGAACGTCGATAGCGAGCGCTGCTACTCCGACGACCCGGGTGGGGTGGCCGAGACCGTGGAGCTCCTCGCCGATGCCGGAGCGGCGGGGCTCTCGATCGAGGACTACGACCCCGCGACCGGGGCCATGGACGACGTCGAGCTCGCGGCGCAGCGAGTCGCCGCGGTGGCGGAGGCTGCCCATCGGCTCTCGGACCCAATGGTGGTCACCGGCCGGGCCGAGAACCACATTCGGGGCGTCGACGACCTCGACGACACGGTCGCGCGCCTCACCGCCTATCGGAACGCCGGCGCGGACGCCGTGTACGCGCCGGGGTTGACCGATCTCGACCAGATAGCCAGGGTCGTCGAAGCGGTCGAGATCCCTGTGAATGTCCTTGCGTTGTCCGGTGGACCTTCGACCGCTGAGCTGGCGTCGGTCGGCGTGCGGCGGGTCTCGACCGGCAGCCTCCTGGCCGGAGCCGCCTATGCGGCGCTGATCGCGGGAGCGCAAGAGCTCAAGACCGACGGCACCTCCCGCTACGCGGAGAGCGCCGTCTCGCGCGACCTGCTCAAGGAAGCATTCGATCTCTAGCGACCCACTTCTCGAGACTCGGCTGCCGAGCGTTCTCGCGCTGCCGCTCCGTCCTCGGCGCGGCCTCGCCTACCTGATCGTCTTCGCCGCGGCCGCTGTCGGCACGGGTCTCGTGCGCACGGTGACGACGACCTATCTCCCGCTCCTGCTCGCGGACATCAGGGAGGCACCGGCTCTGATCGGGCTGGTGATGATGGTGAACTCTGCGGCCGGCTTTGCGATGCCGCTCCTCGTCGGCCGGTGGAGCGATCGGCGTCACACGCCGCGGCACGGGAGACGGCCGTTCATCATCGTGGGCAGCCTGCTCGCCGCGTGCGGGCTGAGCGCCGTCGCGCTCGGCCAAGGCACGTCGTTCCTGGTGCTCACGCTGGCCGGCACGCTTGCGTATGTAGGCGTGAACATCGTGATGACGGCCCATCGGGCCCTCGTCCACGACGGCTTCGAGCCCGGGGACTATGCGCAGGGCAACGGGGCACTCGAGGTGGCCTCGCTGATCGGCGGTCTGGCCGGGCTCGCCCTCGGCGGCCTTCTCACGGAGTTGGCCTTGTGGGCTCCTTTCGTCCTTGCGGCCGTCGGCATGCTCCTGCTCGCGTGGCCGACCGTCCGGCATCTGCCTGTGGCCGACCCCGGTGAATCTGAACAGCCGCAACACCGGCCGCTTCGGTTCTACACGACCACAATGATCCGTCCAGGAGTGCGGGCGCTGCTCGCCGCGGAGATCCTCTGGGTGATCGGCTACGCCGCGCTGCCCGTTTTCTTCATCCTCTATGCCAGACGCGTGCTCGACCTCGCCCCGGCTCTCGCGTCCCTTTGGCTCGCCGCCTTCGCGCTCGGCGCGGGGCTGGTCATGGTCGGGGCAGGGTTTGTCCGGAACCCAAGCCTGCACAAGCCTTTCCTAGGACTTGGCGTCGGCCTCATGGGCGTGGGCTTCCTCGCCGCCGCAGCGTCCACCAACCTCGTCGCGGTCTCGTTCGCGTGCGGCCTCGCGGCTGTGGGCTTTGGTCTCCTCTCGACGCTCGGGTTCTCCCTGTTCGCCGCGCTGATCCCTCGTGGCGAGGCCGGCGGGTACACGGCTCTGTACTACTCGCTTCGCGCCGTCGCCTCCGCGGTCGCCGTCCCGCTGATCGGATTGACGATTGCCGCCAGCGGAAGCTACCGCTCGCTTTTCGTGGTCGGAGGCGTGGCCACGCTGGCCGCGCTCGTGCCGCTCGCCTTCGCTCCAAGCCCCGAGGCCGCAGCGGATCTGACCCGGAATCTGAGCTAAATCCGGTCGGTACTGCCGGGGTGAGGGCCCGACCACGATCGTGCTCAAGGCGGTCGACACGTCCGGAAACGTGTCGGCGCCCAGCAACGAGCTCCTCGTCAATTGCTAGGAGGCGCCATCTCCCGCTAGCTCATGCCGTGGTGACCCGCGTGCGTGCAGCGCCCCGGCGGCAGCAAGCCGGCGACGCAGAGCTCCGGCTCGGGTGCATGGATCGCGAAGGCGCTGCGGAGATCGCGCGTGAACCAGAGGTGCAGCATCTCGCTCCCTTGTCGTTTTTTAGCCCCACGCGGGCATGAACCGTCTGGTCGCGGCGTCACCCCACGTTGCGTGCCACGCATGCAAACTCGGTGGGTGTGCCAGCGCGTGATCGGACCGCCGGGCGTCGGCCCGCGAACCCCACGCGGCACCGCGAACATGACCCCGATCAGCACGAGCGGACGGTCTCTGAGATCCGCGTAGATGAGGGTCTCGGGCCGTTGCGGACGAAGGTAGGAACGGTCGTTGCTGTAACCGCGGTGTTCGGAATGAAAGTAGAGAACCGCTGACCGGTTTGCCGGGGTCCGCGCGGCGCGAACCATCCTGAAGCCCGCTGCTCTGGCGGCGCGCGGGCTCCGCCACTTTCTCGCCGCCTGACGCATTTCCGACAGCAGAGCACGGGCTGCGGTGCGTTGCCGTGGAGTCGCAAGCGCGAGGGATGGGTATTGCCGCAGTTCACTGGCCGGCCCTCGTTGCGTGCCCGGCGGAAGATCACCGGAGGTCGACGCGAGCGCGGGCGCTGCCACAGCAATCACCAGCCCCGCAAGAAGCGCTCCCATGATCGGTCGTGCATCGATCCGAATGACGGTAGCGCAGTTAGGTTGAGACTGAAAATGCCGCTCAGGAGGCAGATGTGATCGCCAGTCGATCGCTGATGTCGATCCCGCCTCCTGGGGAGACACGAGGATCAACCCCGGGTAGATCAGCCCTGAGCGGGCACGGCGCCGATCGGAAGGTCGCGCTCGCGCGCCCAGGCCTCCCATTCTTCGGCGGTTCGGGCGCGGAACGCCTCTGCGAGTGCCTCGTGCGTGAGCTCGTCGAGGCCGAGCTCCTCGGCCAACCTCAGCCGGAAGTGCGGCTCGAGCGCGGCGACGGCGAGCCAGCCTTCCCCGGTCGGGTAGAGACCGTAGGAAGGGCTTCCCCCGCCGAGGGAGCCGCCCAGCGCGGTTGCGCCGTGACGGAGCGGCGCCGCGAACGCGGACGCAGCATCGGCGAGGGCGACCTCGTTGTATCCGGCCTCCCCGCCGCGCTCGCGCGCGAGCAGAAGCGCGACCGCCGCCGTCGTCGCCAACTCGGCGCCGCCGAGGTCGGCGACGAGCGTTCGCGGCAAGTCGGGTGGCACGACGAGGCCGTGCTCCGCCGCGTACGTGAGGTCATGGCCGGGGAGCTCTTGGTCGGGCGCGGGATGGCCGACGATGGCGACCTGGCAGAGGCGAGGGAAGCGGTCGTGCAGCTCGGCCCAGGCAAGGCCCAGGCGGGCGAGCGCGCCCGGGCGACTCGAGGTCAACAGGAGATCGGTGGGCTCGAGCAGCTCGTCGAGGCGCGCACGGTCTGCCGTCTGCTTCAGGTCGAGCGTCACGACCTGCTGTCCCGCACGGAGCTCGTCGTACCAGGCCGGGTGGGCGCCGGCGAGCGGGTCGCCGGCCGGCGGCTCGACCTTGGTCACCGAGGCCCCGAGCGCCACGAGCTGCGCCGCGGTGGTCGGCCCCGGTACGTTCACGGCGAGCGAGACGATGCGGGTGGCGTGGAGCGGCTGCATCAGCGCGGAGGCATCCGTAGCGCGCCATCGAGCCGCACGACCTCCCCGTTCAGGTACGGGTTCTCGACGATGTGCTTGACGAGCGCTGCGAACTCGTCGGGGCGCGCGAGCCTCGCCGGGAACGGGATCTGGGCCTCGAGCGCCTGCCTGAGGTCCTCGGGCAGCAGCGCGAGCATCGGCGTGTCGGCCGGCCCGGGCGCGATCGTCATGACCCGGATCCCGTAGCGCGCCAGCTCGCGGGCGATCGGCAAGGTCATCGAGACGACGCCGCCTTTGGACGCCGAGTACGCGGCCTGTCCGATCTGTCCCTCGTAGGCGGCATTCGAGGCTGTGTTGACGATGACGCCGCGCTCCCCATTCTCGTCAGGCTCGTTCCGGGCGATTTTCGTCGCGGCGAGCCGGATGACGTTGAAGGTTCCCGTCAGGTTGACGTCGACCACCGCTCGGAAGAGGTCGAGCGGGAACGGCCCGTCATCGTCCTTTCCGACCACGCGTGCCGACGCGCCGATGCCTGCGCAGTTCACGGCGCCGTGGAGCGCGTCGAGGCAGTCGACGAGGCCCTGGACGCTGTTCTCGTCCGTCACGTCGGTATCCGGCAGGTCCGCCACGGCCGCGTGACCACCCGACTCCTCGAGCAGGCGCGCCGTCGCGGCGCCGAGGCCGGAGGCGCCACCGGTGACGAGGAAGGTCTTGTCCGTGATGTCCACTAGCGGCCGAACGCGGCTCGGCGCTCCACGTCGGCGGGGTCGACCATGTGGCCGTCGCGCTCGACGTAGCCGTCCTTGCCGCCGACGACGACGAGCACGAGGTCGTCGCTCTCGCTTGCGTTTGAGACCTTCCGGGGGGTCGTCGACTCGACGTGCAGGAGCCCGCCGGGGCCGAGCTCGCGGGTTTCACTGTCCACCTCGACCCTGGCGGTACCGCTGTGGACGAAGTAGAGCTCGTCCTGGGTGTCGTGGTAATGCTTGAAGCCGTCGTGGCCGGGCGGAAACACGACTGCGTTGACGCCGAAAGCGGTGATGCCGAGCGGCACACGGACCTTGCGAAAGCCGTAGCCCTCTCCGAGCTCATCGATCGATCCGAACGCGTAACCCATTCTCTCCTCCTCCTCGAGTCGTGCGGATGGTCTCACGCCACAGCCGCGGGCGGCGTGCGGCCAGGTGCGTCCGCATCAGGCCTCAGTATCTGAGTAGTGGTCGACGGAAACGCTGTTCCCTCAAAGGTGGGAGGCAGCCCCTTCGATTCGCGAGGTGCCCCGGTTTGACGGCGCGACCCAGAAGTCTCTACGACAGCACCGCCGAGCTCGATGCCTGCGGCATCGGTTTCGTCGCGGACGCGCGCGGACGAGCGAGCCGTGAGATTCTCGATTTCGCGCTCGAGGCGCTTCGCCGCGTTCGCCATCGAGGAGCCGTCGCCGCTGATCGCCGGACGGGGGACGGAGCGGGAGTTCTCCTCCCCATCCCGTCGAGCCTTCTGCCCGGGCCTTGGTGCGGGCTCGCGATGGTCTTCCTGCGCGACGAGGCTGCCCGCAATCGCATCGAAGAGGCGTGCGCGGCCGAGGGCATCGAGTCGCTCGGGTGGCGGCCGGTTCCCGTCCAGCCGTTTGCACTGGGTGAAGGTGCGCGGAGAAGCGCCCCGCGGATCGAGCAGCTCGTGCTCCGCCGCCCGTTTGGCGCGAGCCTCGAGGACGCGGAGCGACGCGCCTGGCGAGCCCGCAAGCGGGCGGAGGGAACCAGGGGCGCGTACATCTGCTCACTGTCCTTTCGAACAGTCACGTACAAGGCGCTTTGCGCCGCCGACCAGCTCGCCGCGTTTTATCCCGACCTACACGACCCCGCCCTCGCGGTCCCGTTCGCAATCTTCCACCAGCGCTTTTCGACCAACACCACTCCATCCTGGGAGCGCGCTCAGCCGTTCCGCCTCCTCTGCCACAACGGCGAGATCAACACGATCGCGGGGAACGTCAACTGGATGCGGGCACGTGAAGCGAAGCTCGGCGCGGCGGACGACGGCTTGCTCGCCCCGGTAATCGACGAGTCGGGGTCGGATTCGGCGATGCTCGACAACGCGCTCGAGCTGCTTGTGCGGAACGGCCGCGATGTGCGCCATGCAGCGGCGATGCTCGTTCCCGAGGCCTGGGAAGGAAACCCCGAGCTCGCGGAGGACGTCCGTTCGTTCTACCGCTACCAAGCGTGCCTGATGGAACCGTGGGACGGGCCCGCGGGCCTCGTGTTCACCGACGGTTGCGTGGTCGGCGCGGCACTCGACCGAAACGGACTGCGTCCGCTCCGGGTCGCGGTGCAGGACGACGGACTCGTCGTCTGCTCCTCGGAGGCGGGCACCGTTGACTTCCTTGAGGGCCGACGCGTCCGCCGAGGGAAGCTCGGCCCCGGGGAGATGCTCGCGGTCGACCCCTCGGGAGCGGGCGTCGACACCAACGCGCAGATCAAGCGCCGGCTCGCCTCGAGGCGCCCGTACGGCCGCTGGCTCAGGCGTCACCTCGAGCGGGTCGAGCCCGGCGATCCCGTCGCTGCGCCGATCGACGACATCACTCCGCGACAGGTAGCCGGCGGTTACACCAGGGAGGAGGTGGCGGCGGTGCTGCGACCGGCGGCAGGGAGCGGACACGAGCCCGTCTCGTCGATGGGCGACGACACGGCCCTCCCGCCGTTGGCCGGAAGGGCGCGACCGCTCTTCTCCTATTTCCGCCAGCGTTTCGCGCAGGTTACGAACCCTCCGATCGACCACCTGCGCGAGCGAAG
>Ga0190265_10002871_pt1 | contig 11670 bp, 7 predicted proteins | sample Popmic124T_FD_133135 | JGI IMG/M metagenome (GOLD analysis project Ga0190265, IMG submission 133135) | Populus adjacent soil microbial communities from riparian zone of Indian Creek, Utah, USA - 124 T | ecosystem: Environmental > Terrestrial > Soil > Riparian zone | place: USA: Utah | collected...
ACGACGGTCGCGTCGACCGCGGCCGCAGGGGGCATTACTCGGCGACCTCTGCGGCGCTGTGCTCGAGGAGCAGGGAGCGGAACTCCTCGTCACTCGCGTGGGCCGGCTCGCTGGCGTCGACGAACGTCTCGAAGGCCTCGATGAACGCGGCCGGCGCGTCGGTGGGGAGGAAGTGGCCCACGCCGGGGAGCACCACGAGCGTGCTGCCCGGGATGAGCTCGTGAGCGGCGTAGCCGTGCTCGACCGGGATGATGCGGTCGCGGTCGCCCCACATGATGAGGGTGGGCACCTCGCCGGCGAGGTACAGGCGGTCCCGGGCGCTCACACGCTGGCCGAGTGGATCGATCACCGACCGCACGGTGTGGATGAAGGCCAGACGCCCCCCGGTCTCGGACAGGCCGGAGTAGCTCCGCCACACCTCCTTGCCGGTGGCGCCGAGGCGCAGGCCCCGGCGGGCGAACCAGCCGCTGACCGCGGCGAGCACGGCGTGCATCTGGCCGCTCAGCAGGACCGGCATCACCAGCTCGCTGCCCGGGAGGCTCACGGCCCGCAGGAGCGGGTTGACCTCCTTGCCGAGCCCACCGCTGGCGACGAGCACGAGCCGCTCGCACCGCTCAGGGAACTGGTAGGCGAGCTGGAGCGCCACGCCACCGCCCAGGGAGTGGCCGACGAACGTGGCCCGGTCGATCCCGAGCGCCACCATGAGGTCGCGCAGGCCGCTGGCGTAGGCGCCGAGCGAGTAGTCGCCGCGGGGCTTGGCCGACTCGCCGTGGCCGAGCAGGTCGGGCGCGAGCACCGTGTAGCGGTCGGCCAGCGCCGGCATCACCTCGTGCCAGGTGGTGGAGCTCCCGGCCAGGCCGTGCACGAAGACGACAGCCGGGCCCTGTCCTGCCATCCGGTAGCCCACCTCGTGCCCGTGGATGCGGATGTGGCGGAGTCGGAGGTCGTGAGGGTGGCTCGGCACGCCGCAACTGTGCCAGGAGCGCACCTCCCCGGGCACGTCGGCGGGACGGGCAAATTCGCAGGCGCCATGCGAGGATTCGCGCATGGCTCGCTGGACCACCGCCGACATCCCTGACCAGACCGATCGCACCGTGCTCATCACGGGCGCCAACAGCGGGCTCGGCCTGCGCTCGGCCGAGGCCCTGGCCGGAGCGGGGGCCCGCGTGCTGATGGCCTGCCGCAACGCGCAGAAGGCGGCTGAGGCCCGCACGTCCGTCGCCGCCGCCGCCACCGGTCCCGAGCCCGAGGTGGTGGCGCTCGACCTGTCCGACCTCGCCTCGGTGGAGGCCTGCGCCGACAAGCTCTCCGGCGAGCTCCACCACATCGACGTCCTGATGAACAACGCCGGCGTGATGGCCGTGCCCCTCAGCCGCACGCCTCAGGGCTTCGAGATGCAGCTCGGCACGAACCACCTCGGCCACTTCGCGCTGACAGGACGCCTGCTGCCGCTGCTGCGCCAGGCGCCCGCAGCGCGGGTCATCAGCATCTCCTCGTTCGGGCACAAGCCCGGCCGGATCCGGTGGGACGACCCGAACTGGGAGAGCGGCCGCTACCACGCGTGGCCGGCCTACTTCCAGACCAAGCTCGCCAACCTGCTCTTCACCGCGGAGCTCGAGCGGCAGGCGCGCGACGCGGGGTCGAGGGTGCTCGCCGCCGCCGCCCATCCCGGCTACGCCGCCACGAACCTCAGCGCCTCCGGCCCCGGGTCCACCAGCAGCTTCATGCACTGGGGCGCCGAGCTGACCGACAAGCTCCTCGGCCAACCCGACCACAAGGGCGCCCTCCCACAGATCTACGCGGCCACCATGCTCGACGTCGCCGGCAACGACTACTGGGGTCCCGACGGCTTCCTCGAGCAGCGCGGCTACCCGGAGAAGGTCGGCCGGACGCGCCGGGCCTCCGACGCCGACGCGGCCCGCCGGCTCTGGGAGCTCAGCGAGGACCTCACCGGCGTCACGTACGACTGGGGCTGAGCCGGACGGTGCCGGTGGTGGGGTCGACCTCGACCTCGTCCCCGTGGCCGATGTTCGTCAGCGCATCCGACACCCCGATCACCGCGGGCAGGTCCAGCTCGCGGGCGAGCACGGCGGCGTGCGACAGGGCACCGCCCTCCTCCGTGATGAGGCCGCCGGCGATGGACAGCACCGCGTTGTAGGCGGGCGTGGTGAACGGCACCACCAGCACGTCGCCGGGGGCGAGGTTGGCCAGCGCCTCCTCCGGGTCATGGGCCACGCAGGCGGGACCGGCGTAGGCCTCGGTCCCGACGCCCAGCCCGCGGTGGGGGGCGTCGACCGACCCCGGCGCGTGCGCCTCGCGCTCGAGCAGGCGCACCGCCGTCATCGCCATGTCGGTGACGCGCGCGAGGGGTCGGGGGAAGGCGGACAGGTCGGGCGGTGGAGCCTCCGCACCGAGCGTCGCAGGCGGGATGACCTTCGACGCGGCAGCGCGCGCCGCGGCCCGCTGAGCCACCACGGCGGCGCCTGGCCCGGGCCCGCCGCGGAGCATCGCCCGGGCCTCGTCGAGGGTGAGCTCCACGGCGTGCTCGGCGTCGACGAGTGCGCCGCGGGCAGCGGCCCGCCGGCCCACCTCGAGCAGCGATCGCCGCAGCAGCCCGACGGGCCACTCGGCCGTCATCGGACCGTTGTCGTCGCGCAGGTCGAGGGCGACGCGGGCCTCGGCCAGCGCCTCGTCGAAGCGACCGCGCTCGGCCTCGGGCACCCGCTCCCGCAGGGCCGCCCCCGCCGCCGCGCCCGTCGCGGCGGTGCCCGAGGATCCGTCGGCCGGGAGGGACAGCACGTTGCTGACGAGGATCTCAGGCATCTCGCCTACGGTCTTGGCGTCGATGTCATAGCCGGTGACGACTCGCCAGCCGTACTCGTCGAGGTACTCGTCGAGCGCCGCGGCGACGCTCGGCCCCAGCGCCCGGAGGCCGTCGATCGTCGTCGGCGCGGTGGCGTGCGGCCCGGTCGCGGCGACGGCCACCGCGACCTTCCGCAGGGCCTCGACCGCGGCCATCGTGCTCGGCGAGTGTCCGGTGAGCGCCGCGATGCCGTCACCCGGAGCGATGCCCCAGTCCCGGCAGCCCGCCAGGAACAGGCCGAGCGGGCCCATGTCGTCCCCGTGGAGGTCGAAGTGCAGGAGGTGGCCCTCGACGACGTGGGTGTGGACGCGATCGACGTGATCGGCGAGCCCGGCATCGTCGAGTCGTGCGATGTCCTCGGCCTGGAACGCGAGGTTCTTCTCGCGCAGGGCTGGTCGCAACGTGGCGCGCCACTCCTCCGTGCGAGCGCGCCAGACGCGCCCGTCGAGGGCGGCCGCGGCCCTCCTCGTCCGCCGTCGGAACTCCGGATGCAGCCGGGTGGCCAGCCACAGGAGCGGCTTGGGCGGCGGGGCCGCCCCAGCCTTGCCGACGAGTGGCTGCAGGGATGCGAACAGCCGGCCGTTGACCATCGCCTCGTCCATCGTGTGCAGCGGCACGCCGTAGCGCTCGAACATCCGGCCGATGGACGTGGGCAGCGTGTGCAGGTGGACGGCGCCGTAGATCGGCGTGGGCACGCCCGGGATGTGCGAGCCCTGCCACTCCCAGAACCCGGGTCCGGGTGCCTCCCAGGTGAGCTCGTCGACGCTGGTCATCGCGCTCCTTACTCCGCTCCGATGCCGCCCATGATCCCGAGGGTGGGACCGCCGGGACCGTAGGCCTTCTCGGGGGCGGCCCGCACGGCCTCGTCGAGCTCGCGGGCGTCGTCGCCCACGAGGATCCGCCAGCGTCCGGCCCGCACGCCGTCGAGGATCACGGTCGCCGCCTGGGCCGCCGTCATCGGCGCGTTGTCGCGGAACATCGCGCCGAGCATCTCAACCATCTTCAGCAGCTCGTCGTCGGACATCCCGTCGACCGGCATGCCCCGCTTCTGCATGGTGTCGCGGATGGCCGCGGCCGTGTCGCTCACCACCCCCGAGCCGGGCTCGTTGCGGCTGTGGATGCGCTGGCTGTTGATCACGATGTCCGTGCCGATGTGGCCCGGCATGACGACCGACACCCCGACGTGCGGTGCGTTCACGCGGAAGTCCTCCAGCAGGGCCTCGGAGAAGCCCTTCACCGCGAACTTGGCCGCGCTGTAGGCCGTGTGGGGCACCCCGGGCCCGAGGCTGGCCCAGAAGCCGTTGACGCTGCTCGTGTTGATCAGGTGGCCGGCGTCGCTGGCGACGAGGAGCGGCACGAAGGCGCGGGCGCAGTTGTAGACGCCGCCCCAGCACACGCCGAACGTGCGGTCCCACTCGACGCGGTCACTCGTGAGGAAGCTGCCGCCCCCGCCGATGCCGGCGTTGTTGAACAGGAGGTTGATGTGGTCGGTCTCGTGCTGCTCGAGCACCGCGTCCCGGAAGGCGAGCACCTGCACCTCGTCGGACACGTCGCACGGGTGGGTGGTGATCCGCGTGCTCGTCCCCGCCCGCTCCGCCGTCTCGGCCATCGCCTCGGGGTTGAGGTCGCACATCGCGACGGACGCCCCCGCGGCCGCCAGCTGAGCCACCAGCTCCCGCCCCATCCCGGTGCCCCCACCGGTCACCACTGCCAACCGCCCCTCGAACGATTCCACCGCGTCTCCCCCTCACGTTCCGGTCGCCGGACCCTAGGTCACCCGATCCGCCCCCCAGACTCCAAACCTGCGACAGCCGGTAGCGGTCTTGTCGACTGGGTGTCGCAAGTTTTGCGAGATAGGGAGGTGCCGGGCCACGGACTCCAAATCTGCGACAGCCGGTAGCGGTCTTGTCGACTGGCTGTCGCAAGTTTGGGGTCTACGGTCTCCGGCGATGGTCACCGAGGAGCGGGACGTCGTCGTCATCGGGAGCGGGTTCGGTGGGAGCACGACCGCGCTGCGGCTCACCGAGAAGGGCTACCGGGTCGGGGTGCTCGAGGCCGGGCGGCGCTTCGACGAGTCCACGCTGCCGAAGACGTCGTGGCGGGTGCGCTCCTTCCTGTGGGCGCCGCGCCTCGGCTGCTACGGCATCCAGCGGATCTCGCTCCTCAAGGACGTGATGATCCTGTCGGGCGCGGGGGTGGGCGGCGGATCGCTCAACTACGCCAACACGCTCTACGAGCCGCTGCCGCCGTTCTACAGCGACGCCCAGTGGGGGCACATCACCGACTGGCGGGACGAGCTGGCCCCGTTCTACGACCAGGCCAAGCGCATGCTCGGCGTGGTGCCGAACCCGACGATCACGCCGTCCGACGAGGTCATGCGCGAGGTGGCCGAGCAGATGGGCGTGGGCGACACGTTCGGGCCGACGCCCGTCGGCGTGTTCTTCGGCGCCCCCGGCGTGGAGGTGGACGATCCCTACTTCGGCGGAGCGGGACCGAACCGCCGCGGCTGCATCCAGTGCGGCGAGTGCATGACCGGCTGCCGGCACGGCGCCAAGAACACCCTCCTGCAGAACTACCTCCACCTCGCCGAGCGGGGCGGCGCCGAGGTGCGGCCGCTCACGACGGTGACCGCCATCCGCACGCTGCCCGACGGCCGCTACGCGGTCGACACCGTCCGCACCGGGTCCTGGGTGCGGCGCGGGAGACGCACGTTCGTCGCGCGCGACGTGGTGCTCGCGGCCGGCACGCTCGGCACGCAGAAGCTCCTGCACCGGATGCGCGACGAGGGCCACCTCCCCCACCTGTCGGCGCGCCTCGGCCAGCTCACCCGCACCAACTCCGAGGCCATCCTCGGTGCCCGTACGTTCCGCCGCGACGCGGACTTCACCCGCGGCGTGGCGATCACGTCGTCGTTCCACCCTGACGACCACACCCACATCGAGCCCGTCCGGTACGGCAAGGGCAGCAACATGATGGGGCTGCTCACCACCGCGCTGGCCGACGGCGGGGGCCGGGCCCGGACGCTCACCTGGCTCGGTCAGGTCCTCCGGCACCCCGTGATGTTCCTGCGCAACCTCAGCATGCGGCGGTGGTCGGAGCAGACGATCATCGCCCTGGTGATGCAGACGCGCGACAACTCGATCACCTGCACCACCAAGCGCGGCCTCTTCCGCCGCAAGCTGACCTCCACCCAGGGGCACGGTGAGCCCAACCCCACCTGGATCCCCGCGGGCCACGACGCGGTGCGGAGGATCTCCGACAAGATCGGCGGCTTCCCGGGCGGGGGCTGGAACGACGTCTTCAACATCCCGATGACCGCGCACTTCCTCGGGGGCGCGGCGATCGGCGACGGGGCGGACGCCGGCGTCATCGACCCGTACCACCGCGTCTACGGCCACCCGGGCCTCCACGTGGTGGACGGCGCAGCCGTGTCGGCCAACCTCGGCGTGAACCCCTCGCTCACGATCACCGCGCAGGCCGAGCGAGCCATGTCGCTGTGGCCCAACCGCGGTGACGCCGATCCTCGGCCGCCCCTCGGGTCGGCCTACGAGCGCCTCACCCCGGTGGCGCCGCGCTCGCCCGTGGTGCCGGCCGGGGCCGTCGGCGAGCTCCGGCTGACGATCCGCTAGCGGCCCGGCTATCCGACGGCGAGGGCGGGCCCGGCGGCGAAGATCTGGCCGAGCCGGGCAACCTGCTCGAGGTCGCCAGTGAGCTGGATGCGCCCGTTCATGACGCCCTCGATCGCGTCGAGCTGGCCGAGGGCCAGGCGCAGCAGGTCGATGCCGGCGATGCGCAGCACGAGGTCGGCCTCCCGGTCGTCCTCGTGGACGACGGCGCCCAAGGCCTCCTCCTCCGACACGAGGACGAGCCGGTGGACGTCGTCGCCGTCGAGCACCTCGAAGGCCACGGACAGGTCCCCCACTACCGCGGGATCGATCCCCGACCGCAGGGTGTCGAGGATCGCCCGCGCCAGCTCCCTGGCGCCGCCGGCGCCGATGAGGAAGGCCTCGAGCTCCTCGTCGGTCTCGCCGATCACCTTGCCGGCAAGGGCTGCGGTGGCGGCGGACGCGTTCGACGCCTCGCCGTCGGTGTTGGCGTCGAGCGTGTGGTTCGAGGCGCCGAGCGCGCCGCTCTTCAGGTCGGCGATCAGCTGGCGCACGAGGGGCTCGTCGTCGATGTCCGCCGCGGCTCGCTCGACCTCGGCCCGCTCGACGTCCGCCTCGTCGACCGGCGGCGCGTAGGTGGCGGCGATGCGAGCCTCGACCTCGGGACCGGCCGCCCACAGCCGCGCGTAGGCGCCATCCTTGCGGCGCTTGAGCGTCGCCGGCGCTCCCATCTCGACGACCGCGCCGTCGGCCACCACCACCACGAGCTCGGCGGACTGTGCGACCGGCAGGCGGTGCGTGATCATGATCGTCGTGCAGTCCATCGCCTTGGTCGCGGCGAGGACGTGCTGCTCGGTGGTCGGGTCGAGGCTCGACGTGGCCTCGTCGAGGATGAGCAGATCAGGTGTGGTCAGCCAGGCGCGGGCGAGGGCGATGAGCTGCACCTGCGCGGCAGTGAGGTTGCGGCCCTCCTCCTCGACGCGGGCGTCGAGGCCGCCGACGAGGCCGAGCACGGCTTCGAGCGCGCCGACCGCGGCGGCTGCGGCCTCGATGTCGGCGCGAGGAGCGTCGGGGCGGCCGTAGGCGATGTTCTCCGCCACGGTGCCACGGAAGCAGAAGCCGTCCTGGGGCACGATGCCGATGCGCTGGCGGTAGCTCGTCAGGTCCCAGGTTCGGATGTCCGTGCCGCCGACGGTGACCCGGCCCTCGTCGGGGTCGTAGACGCGGGCCACGAGCTTGGCGACGCTCGATTTGCCGGCGCCGGTCGGCCCGACGACCGCCACCGTGGCCCCCGCCGGGACGATGAGGTCCACGCCGTGCAGGATCCGCCGCTCCGTCCCCGGGTAGGCGAACGACACGCCCTCGAGCACGACCTCGCCGGTCGCGTCGGTGCACGGCGTGACCGCCACCTGCTCCACGGGCAGGACGGGGGCTTCGAACGGCTCGGCGAGCGTGCGGAAGCTCGCCCTCGCCGCGAGGTAGTTCTGCAGCACGGTCGAGAGGAGCGGGATCGGGGCCAGCGCGGCGATGAGGAACAGCTGCATCGCGACGAGCCCGCCGACGGAGAGCTCGCCGTCGAACACGGCGTCGGCGGCCCGGTCGATGAGCGCGGCGCCGGCCAGCGCGGCGATCCAGCTCATGACCTCGATGTAGGTGTTCGCGATCGTCTGCGCCCGCTTGCGGGCCTGGCGGAGTACGAACGCCTGGCGCACGAAGACGTTCCGGCTCTCCTCCTCGGCACCGGCCGCCTCGATCACGTGACGCCCCGCGAAGTCCTCCTGGAGGCGCTCGACCACCGCGCCGAGGGCGATCCGCTGGTCCCTGTAGGCACGGGCCGCCGGGCGCATCTGCGCGACCGTGAGGATGGCCAGGAGCGGGACCACGCCCGCCACCGACATCGCCACGGACGGCTCCCACACCGTGATCACGGTGAAGCTGAGGACGAGCAGGGTGATCGCAGAGGCGATGTCGTAGATACCGGTCTCGAGGAAGATCCCGATCTGGTTGAGGTCGTGCACGACGCGCGCGGCGACGCGGCCGGGCAGCTCGCGGTCGTAGAAGTCGACGCCGAGGCGCATGAGGCGGGCGAAGGCCCGGCGGCGCAGCACGTAGCCCACGCCCTCCTCGACCTTCTTCGCCTCGACGCGGAACGCGTAGGTGAGGAAGGCCACGATCACGGCGGCCACGAGCGTCACGACACCGGCGATGAAGCCCTGGCCGGCGTCCTCCGCGCCCACGGCGTCCAGCGCGACCTGGGTCATCCACGTGGGCACCAGGCCCACGAAGGTGAAGCCGAGCAGGAGCGCGCCGGCCGTCCACACGTGCTTGCGGAGGGGACGGAGGAGGCCGCGGACCCTCGGGACCTCGTCGGCCTCGGCCTCGGGACCGGTGGTCAGCGGCTCGTCGCGATCGGCCGGCAGCTGGGCCACGATCCCGGCGAGCAGCAGGTCGTACGGCGCGTCTGTGGCGAGCGTGCCGGTGGCCCGCGGTCGCTTCGGAGCGCCGGCGGCGGGAGGCGGCAGCTCGACCACGCGGACGGCGACGGTGGCCGCGCTCGGGCGCCGCGTGATCGCGATGACGGCGGTGCGCGGGGCGTGCTGCGGGAGGCGCCGGAGGATCTCGACCTCGAGCGCAGGATCGACCGCCGACAGCGCGTCGTCGAGGACGAGCACGCGCGGCGGGGTCACGAGGGCGCACGCCAGCGCGAGGCGCTGGCGCTGGCCGCCCGACACGGTGAGCCCGCGGTCGCCCAGGATGGTGTCCAGGCCCTTCGGGAGCTCCTCCACGACCTGCCGCGCGCCGGCCGCGTCGAGCGCGGCCCAGAGCATCGGTTCGGTGGTGCCGCTCGGGGCGCCGAGGAGGAGGTTCTCCCGCACGCTCCGGCCGAACAGGAACGGGTCCTCGACCACCACCCGCACGGCCCGGCGCAGCGCCACCGGATCGGCCTCGGCGATGTCGACCCCGTCGAGGGTGACCGACCCGCCATCGGCGCGGCGACCGCCGGCCACGAGGCGGGCAAAGGTGGTCTTCCCGGAGCGGGGAGGACCGGCGACGACGACGACCTCGCCCGGAGCGGCGTGCGTGCTGAGCGGACCGAGGACGGGGTGGTCGTTGATGCGGATCACCGCGTCCCGCAGCACGAGGCCCTCGCCCTCCTCGGGCAACGGCAACCCGCCGGCGAGGTCGGCCGGCTTCGCGTAGGCGATGAGCTCGAAGATCCGGCCGGCGCCCGTCTTGGCGAACTGCCACGCGGACTGCACCGCCCCGAAGTACCGGGCGAAGTTGGCGAAGGTGAGGGCGAAGACGAAGAAGAGGAGGAGGTCGCCGACGGACATCCGCCCGTTCACCCCCTCCCAGGCGCCGAGCCAGGTGAGGAGCGCCATGACCATACCCGGCGTCGCCGCGAGGAGGATGTCGTACCTGGCGACCAGGCGGGCACGGGTCATCGCCGCGCCGTAGGCCGTGCCGGCCACCTCGGCGAGGCGAGCCCGCTCGTGCTGTTCCCGGCCGAACGCCTTGACCACCCGGGCGCCGCGGACGGACTCGTCGATGGCGGTCGTGACCCGGGCCCGCCGGTCGAGCGTGACCCAGGACATGCCCCACAGGCGGCGTCGGATGCGCATCGCGATGACGACGTTGGCGGGGACGACGGTGACGGCCACGATGGCCAGCGGCAAGTGGATGGTCGCCATCAGCACGAACACCGCGAGCAGGGACAGGCCCACGATCCCGATGGCCGGCACGATCAGGATGACCAGCTGCAGCAGCAGGAGGTCGGTCATGGCTCGGGTGACCATCTGACCGGTGGCCAGCCCGTCGAGGCGCTCGGGGTCGGTGGACTGGAGCCGCTCGTACAGCCAGACCCGCAGCTCGAACTCGAGGTGGTACGTGAGGCGGGCGATCACCTGCCGGAAGGCGATGCCGCTGACCAACCCCAGGAAGGCCAGGGCGACGAGGAGGTCGACGTAGTCCCCGACAGGCTTGGACCGCTCGACCACGCCCTTGTCGACGAGCTTCTGGAGGGTGTCGGCCATCCCGATCTGGCTGAGAACCCACCCGGAGGCCGTGATGAACAGCCACACGACCCACTTCTTCTGCCGGGCCAGCAGGGAGTACATGATCGTCTGCTTGAAGTCGGCCCAGCCCCGTCGAACCCTCCTGAGCCAACCCATCGTCGCAACCTATCCCATCGTGTTCAATCGCACAGTTCCGGTCACGCAGTCTACTTGCCCTGATGAAACCGATTTCTTCGCTCCGTCAGGCCCCTGCGTGAACCGAGCTACAGGTTCGGCGCGACAGGCCCGGTGTGACAAGTGAAGACTGTCCCCGGAGGTAGTGGTCGTGGTGGTGCGGACCGACCAGCAGCTGCTCATCGCGGTGGCCGATGGCGACCGCGGCGCCCTCCGCGAGCTGCACGAGCGCCACGTCGTCTGGGTGACGGCTCGACTCCGGCGTCGCTGTGGGGACGGCGACGCTGTGGCCGAGGCCGTGCAGGACACCTTCGTCGCGGTGTGGAAGGGAGCCGGTCGCTGGGACGGGCGCGGGGAGCCCGCCGCCTGGATCTGGGGCATCGCCATCCGCCGGCTCATCGGCGTCCTCCGGACCCGCGGTCGCTGGAGCCGATCCATGGAGTCGGCCCTGGGAACCGAGCCCGATGTCGTGGTCGCCGCCGAGGAGCAGGTGCTGCTGGGCGTCGAGCACGGCGACCTGGCCGGCGCCCTGCGTGGTCTCTCCCCCCAGCTCCGGGCCGTCGTCCAGGCGACCGTGCTCGACGGGCTGACAACCCGTGAAGCCGCCCACCTGCTCGGCATCCCCGCCGGCACCGTCAAGACCCGGATGATGCGGGCCCGCACCGAGCTCCGAGGAGCCCTCGCATGACGAACACCGACTGGCACGCCCCGCCCGACCTGCTCGCCCGGTTCGCCGACGACCCGGGCGCTCTCGACGACATGACGGCGTCCTCGATCGAGGCCCACCTCGTCACGTGCGCCGACTGTCGCCGGGTGCTCGGCAACACCGTCGACCCGGCCCTCACCTCCGCCAGCTGGGATGCCATCTCGGACCACATCGACCGACCCCACACCACCGTCGGCGAACGGTTCCTGCGCCGCCTCGGCGTCGCCGGGGGGCTCGCCCGCATCCTCGCGGCGACCCCCGCCCTCCGGGCCGCCGGAGCGCTGTCGATCGCGACCCTCGCAATCG
>Ga0190265_10002872_pt1 | contig 11669 bp, 7 predicted proteins | sample Popmic124T_FD_133135 | JGI IMG/M metagenome (GOLD analysis project Ga0190265, IMG submission 133135) | Populus adjacent soil microbial communities from riparian zone of Indian Creek, Utah, USA - 124 T | ecosystem: Environmental > Terrestrial > Soil > Riparian zone | place: USA: Utah | collected...
CGAGGTACCGACCGGTACACGCAGGACCAGTACAACGACCTGCTGAAGCGGATGGGCGCCGACTCGAACGCCTTCACCTCGGACGACGAGACGGTCTACCACATCGTCGGCCCGGCGAGCGAGCTCGCCGGCATGATGGACATGGAGTCGGACCGCTTCAAGAACCTGAAGTACACCGAGGAGGCCTTCCGCACCGAGGCCCTGGCCGTGCTCGGCGAGTACAACAAGAACGCCTCGAACCCCTTCCAGCCGATGTTCGAGAAGGTGCGCGACCTGGCCTTCGAGAAACACACCTACAAGCACACCACGATGGGCTTCATCGCCGACATCAAGGCCATGCCGGGCTACTACGACTACAGCCTCCAGTTCTTCAGCCGCTTCTACCGCCCGGAGAACATCACACTGCTGGTGGTGGGCGACGCCCAGCCGCAGAAGGTCTTCGAGATGGCCGCCAAGTACTACGGCGACTGGAAGGCGGGCTACAAGGCTCCCGCGGTTGAGGCGGAGAAGCCGCAGACGGCGAAGAAGGAGGGGCACATCGACTGGCCCAACCCGATCCGCCCGCACATCATGGTGGCCTACCGCACCCCCGGGTTCTCGACCGCGAACGTCGATTCGGCGGCTCTCGAGCTGATCGGGCAGCTGCTGTTCAGCGAGTCCGCCCCGCTCTACCAGGAGCTGGTGGTCGACAAGCAGTGGGTGGACTTCGTGGGCGGCGGCGCCGGCAACAACCGCGACCCCTACCTCTTCACGGCGGTGGCGCGGGTCAAGTCCGAAGACCTGGTCCCCAAGGTGAAGGAGACGATCGACCGCTACATGGCGGAGCTCGCGGCCAAGCCGGTCGATCAGGATCGCCTGGAGCGCATCAAGTCGCACCTGCGCTACGGCTTCGCCCTCGGGCTCGACACGCCGGGCAACGTGGCCGCGCAGGCCGCCACCGCCATCACGCTGACGGGTGACGTCAACTCGCTCAACCAGCAGTTCGCGCAGTACCAGAAGGTGACCCCGGCCGACGTGCAGAGGCTCGCCAAGAACACCTTCAAGCAGCAGAACGAGACCGTCGTCACCCTCGCGCACAAGGCGGCGGACCAGCCGGCGGCGGGCGCTTCCAAGGGAGGTGCCCAATGAGGAATCAGGCCATCGCCGCCGGGGCCCTCCTGTCGCTGACGCTCGGCCTCGGAGCGGCTCCCGCCCTGGCGCAGGGAGGATCCGCCATCGAAACCGTCACGCTGCCGAGCGCCAGCTCGCCGCTGGTCTCCATCCGCCTCCAGTTGAACGTCGGCTCGATCCACGATCCGGCCGGCAAAGAGGGGCTCGCCGCCTTGACCGCCCTGATGATCGGGCAGTCCGGCACCCAGAAGCGCTCCTACTCCGACCTGCTCGAGGCGCTCTACCCGATGGCGGCCGGGATCGACACCAACACCGACCGCGAGGTGACGCTGATCGCCGGCACGGTCCACCGCGACAAGCTCGCCGAGTACACTGGCCTGCTCCAGGAGGCCCTGCTGCAGCCGGCCTTCGCGGAGAGCGACTTCAGCCGCAACAAGGAGCAACTCGTCTCCGCACTCACCAACAGCCTGAGGAGCAGCGATGAGCAACTCGGCCTGGAGCTGGTGCAGCAGGAGATCTTCTCCGGGCACCCCTACGGGCACTCGCCCGCGGGCACGGTCGACGAGGGGAAGAAGTTCGACGAGGACCACTACACCCAGGCGAACCTCATGCTGGGGGTCGCCGGCGGCTACCCGCAGGACTACGTCGGCCAGTTGCAGAGCGGCCTGGCGGCGTTGCCCAACGCTCAAAAGGGGCGTGTCGAGCTGCCCGCCGCGCCCACGGTCCAGGGCCGCAACTTCACCCTGGTCGAAAAGCAGACCGGCGCGGTCGGCATCAACTTCGGCTACCCGCTGCCGATCAACCGGGCCGATGCGGACTTCTACCCGCTGATGGTGGCCAACAGCTTCCTCGGCGAGCACCGCACCTTCCACGGCCGGCTGATGCAGCAGCTCCGCGGCCAGCGCGGCTTGAACTACGGCGACTACTCCTACATCGAGTACTGGGCCAACGCGCCGTTCACCTCGAACCCCAGCCCGAACGTGCCGCGGCGGCAGCAGTACTTCTCCGTCTGGGTGCGCCCGGTGGTGCCGGCGGACGCGCAGTTCGCCCTCCGCGCCGCGCTCTACGAGGTCCAGAGGCTGCGCGACCGCGGCATGACCCAGGCGGAGTTCGACCTGACCCGCGACTTCCTCAACAACTACACCAAGCTCTGGGCGCAGAGCCAGGACGACCGCCTGGGCTTCCACATGGACAGCAAGTTCTACGGGATGCCCTACTACATCGACGAGGTCGACAAGCGGTTGAAGACGATGACGCTGGCCGAGGTCAACGCCGCGGCCAAGAAGTACCTGCGGACGGACGCCTTCGACGCCGTCGTCGTCACCTCCAACGCCCAGCAGCTCAAGGACACCCTGCAGAAGGACGAGCCGAGCCCGAAGACCTACAGCAGCCAGGTCGCCCCGGACGTGCTCGAAGCCGACAAGACCATCCAGGCGATCAAGGTCCAGCCGACCAAGATCGACATCCTGCCGGTCGACCAGGTTTTCCAGAAGTAGGTATCGTCAGCCTGAACAGGCGACTGGGCGGCTCTCTCGGGGGCCGCCCTTTTCTTTTTGCGCTTACAGGCGGAAGTACCGCGGCGACGAGGTGACCTCCACCTCCGCGTCGTCCGGAACCGGCAGCTCCTCGCCGTCGCGGCCGGTGACCTGCTCGGCGGGGCGGGGGAGGGTGGCGCGCGTGGGGCCGGCGGCGCTCCAACCCACCACCACGTCTTCTCCCGAAGGGCGCCGGAAGCGGTAGAGCCGGGCCGGCTCGGGCGCGGGGAGGACGGCATCCAGGCGGGCGCTTTCCAGCTCGCGGAGCAGGGTCTTCATGGCGAGGAAGCTCGGCCGGCGGCGGGGATCCGCCGGATCGGCGGGGTCGACCAATCCGTAGCCGCGCGCCACCATCTGCCACCAGAAGACGCGCTCGACCAGCCCTGAGCCCAGGGCGAGCAGGTAGTAGCGCACGAGGTAGTCGGCCTGCGGGCCCTCCTCGACCGAGACCGCCTTGCCGGCCGGCGAGTGCGGCCCCTCCCAGAGCGGCCAGTTCACCTCGGTGATCCAGCAGCGGCCGGAGGCGTTCCTGGCGGTGTCGGCGATCGCCTTGAGCAGCACGATCTTGTCCAGTGTGTCGAAGCCGGCCTGCCGGTTCTCGGGGGCGCCGCGGCGGTCGACGTAGAGGAGCGAGGAGACGGCGTCGAAACGGACGCCGGCCCGCCGGAGGTTGAGCACGGCGGCGGTGACGTGGTACTCGAAGTCGATCACCGCCGGCCCCAGGATCTCGACACCCGGCCGGCGCCGCAGGACCTCCTCGGCGATGCGCGCCAGCGCCATGTACTCGCGGACGTTCCAGATTCCCCACTTGCTGCGGTTGATCGCCTGCCCCACCTGGAAGCGCGGGCCCAGGGGCGCGAAGCGGTCCGCGATCTCCTCCAGCGACCGCCGCCAGCGGGCGGGGTCCTTCACCAGCTCACGGTTCTGCGGCAGGGCGAAGGTCAGCTCGTAGCCCCGGGCGTGGAGCTCCCTCGCCAGCTCCTCCTCGGCCGTGTGGTCGTCCTCCCAGGGGTGGAGGCGCAGCAAAACGTGACGGGCGCCGAGCTCCTCGACCATCCCGAGCAGCGCTTCCGGCGCCTCCGGCCAGGGGCGCAGGCAGACGCCGGCTCCTTGCCAGTCGACCGGCGAGGCGTGGAGGCCCCGGCGCAGCTCGCGGTAGCGCGACCAGATGCGGGGCAGCGCTGCCGCCACCGCCGCGGCCTCCTCGGCGTGGGCGCCGGTGTCTGCGAGGCGCACCCGCAGCTTGTCGAGGCGTCCGGCGTGCTGGTGCGGCTGGTCCGAGAGACGGTCCCAGACGGCCTTGTCGCGCGCTGAGGCGTCCGCCGGCGCGTCGGGGATGTGGGCGTGGGCCGTGCGCGGGCCGAGCAGCCCCTTGAGCATGGCCGTGCCGGCGCGCACCCTCCCCTTGGCGCGGTTCTTGAGCAGGAAGCCGTGGTGGTAGGTGAGATAGAGGCTGCGTCGTAGCGGCCGCCCCGCCGTGCCTTCCCCCCAGTAGCTCGCCAGGAGCATCGCCTGGTGCTCGGGCCGGAAGAGGGCGAGGCGCGACAGGTCGCGCGTGCGCTCCGAGAGGCTCGGGGGGCTGCCCATCCGGGTGCGGTTGAGGTCGAGCAGGTAGAGCTCCGTGGGTTTCCGGTCGGGGCCGAAGCGGAGCAGGATGTTGCCGCCCGACATGTCGCGGTGCCAGAAGCCGGCGTCGTGCAGCCGCCGGAGGGTGCGGCCCAGCTCGCCGACGAAAGCGGGGAAGTCGACGCCGGGGAACTGCTCCGTCTCGCTGCCTGCTGCTGCGGCACGGAAGAGGTAGCGCGCCTCGACCAGGTCCGGCAGGTAGCGGCAGACGTAGAAGGCCGCGCCTCCGCCGTCGGCGGCCTCGGCGAGGAGCACGGGGTCCGGGGTGAGGATGCCGGCCTCCAGCAGGGCCTGGGCCGTGCGCCAGCTCCTGGCCGCCTTGCTGCCCCGCAGTCGGCGGCGGAGGCGGTCGCGGGCGTCGCGGTCGCGGAACTGCTTGACCACCACCTCGACCGGCCCGGCGGCGGTCTCCAGGCGGGAGACGTAGAGGTAGTTGCGCCCCCAGTGGAGAGTCTTGACGGCGGCCGCCGGATCGGTCAGCCGGGCGACGGCGGCGGCAAGGTCGAGCGGGCGATAGGCGGCGGCGAGCTCGCCGGTCCACCCGGGAGTGGAGAAGGGCTCGAAGTCCAGTCAGACCTCCACGACGTCGAAACGCTCGTGGTGGAGCTCGGGGTCGCTCTGCAGGAGGAGGCGCACGCCGAGCGAGCGCTCCAGCTCGTCGAGGATGTCCCGCTCCTCCTGCTGCAGGGCGCGCGCAACCTCGGGGTGGACGCGCAGAAGCAGCTCGGCGTCGCCGCCCAGGCGGCCCCGCTGGTGGAGCAGCTCCTTGCGGAGGTTGAGGCAGATCGTGGCGACCGACTTGATGCGGCCCCGGCCGCTGCAGTAGGGGCAGGGCTGGGTGAGCAGCCGCTCGAGGTTCGCCCGGCTGCGCTTGCGGGTGATCTCGACCAGGCCGAACTCGGAGATGTTGAGCACCTTGGTCTTGGCGCGGTCCTTCCGGATCTCGCTCTCGAGGCTGGCGAACACCCGCTCGCGGTGCGCCGCCTCCACCATGTCGATCAGGTCGATGACGATGATGCCGCCCAGGTCGCGCAGGCGGATCTGGCGGACGATCTCCTGGATCGCTTCGAGGTTGGTCTGGAGGACGGTGTCCTCGAGGTTGCTGCGGCCGACGAAGCGGCCGGTGTTGACGTCGATGGCGACCAGGGCCTCGGTCGGGTTGATGACGATGTAGCCGCCGGACTTCAACCAGACCTTGCTCTTGAGCGCCGCCTCGATCTGTTCCTCGATACCGAACTGCTCGAAGAGGGTAGCCCCCTGGCGGAACAGCTTCACCTTGCCGACGAGGGAGGGCTGCACCTGGTCCAAGAACTCGACGATCCGCTCGTAGGTCTCCTCGCCGTCCACCCAGAGCACGGAGAAGTCGTGCCGCAGGAGGTCGCGCACCACGCGTAGCGCGAGGTCCAGGTCCTGGTGCAGCAGGGTCGGCGCCGAGACCTTGCCGGCGCGCTGGCGGATCTTCTCCCAGAGGCGCGAGAGGTAGGCGAGGTCGGTCTCGAACTCCTCGCTCCCCTTGCCCTCGCCCACCGTGCGCACGATCAGTCCCCCGCCGGCGAGCGGCAGCTGGTGGAGGATGCCGAGCAGGCGCTCGCGCTCGGCGTCGTCCTCGATGCGGCGGGAGACCCCGAAGTGGCGGACGGTGGGGAGCAGCACCAGGTAGCGGCCCGGCAGCGTGACATGGGTGCTGATGCGGGCGCCCTTGTTCGGCAGCGGGTCCTTGACGACCTGGACGATGATCTCCTGGCCGGGTTTCAGCAGGTCGTCGATGGAGGGCGACGACCCGTGGTGGTTCGGCGGCTCGTCGGAGCGCGCGGAATCCTCGAGCTCCAGCTCCTCCATGGCCTCGACGTCCGAGGCCACGTCGCTCACGTAGAGGAAGGCGTCGCGCTCCAGGCCCACGTCGACGAAAGCGGCCTGCATGCCCGGCAGCACCCGGGTCACCCGCCCCTTGTAGACGTTGCCCACCATGCCCCGGTGGCGGTGGCGTTCGACGAAGATCTCGGTGAGCCGGTCGTCCTCCAGCACGGCGATCCGCGTCTGGTGGGGATCGCTCTCAATGAGCATCTTCGAGGTCATGGCGCCGGATAGAGTATCCCATCCGGAAGACCGCGCCTCGCTAGCGGTTCACGTAGCGCCGCAGATCGACCCCCAGGATGATGCCGGTGGCGAGGAAGTTCACCAGGGTGAACGAGCCGCCATAGGAGAGGAACGGCAGGGGGATGCCGGTGATGGGCACGAAGCCCACCACCATGGCGGAGTTGTAGAGCACGTGAAAGCAGATGACCGAGAGGAGGCCGACCACGACGAGGATGCCCGCCCGGTCCCTCGCCCGCATGGCGATGTTGGCGGCGCTGGTGATGAAGAAGGCGTAGAGCGCGAGCACGGTGATCACCCCGAAGAAGCCCCACTCCTCGGCGAGCACGGCGAGGATGAAGTCCGTGTGGCGCGCCGGCAGGAAGCGGAGCTGGCTCTGGGTGCCCTGCATGTAGCCCTTGCCGAGCATCTCGCCTGAGCCCACCGCGATCTTGCTCTGGCGCACCTGGTAGCCCGCTCCCAGCGGATCGGTCTCGGGGGCGAGGAAGGTCAGCACCCGCTGGCGCTGGTAGCCCTTCATGCCGAAGGTCCAGACCCCGGCGCCGAGCACCAGCAGGAGCAGGCCTGCCGTCACCAGCAGGCGCATCCGCACCCCGGCGACCAGCAGCATGCCGGCGAGGAGGGGCGCGAACATGGCGGCGCCCCCCATGTCCGGTTCGATCGCGACCAGCACCAAGGGCAGGGCGACGATGCCGACCGCGACCAGGATCTGCCGGACGTCGAGCACGCGGCGGTTCAGGCCGGCGAGATAGCGGGCGAGGAACAGGCAGGTGGCGAGCTTCGCGAACTCCGAGGGTTGGAACTGGAAGGGGCCGATCTGCAGCCAGTTGGCGGCCCCCCCTCGTTCGACGCCGGCGAAGAGCACGACGACGAGCGACACCAGCCCCAGCCCGTAGAGCACGACGGAGAGGTCGAGCAGCACGTGGTAGTCGACGCTCATCACCACCACCAGCAGCACGAGCCCGATGGCGACCCAGGCGGCCTGGCGTGGCAGGTAGTCGACCGGCAGCTCGGAGCTGGCGCTGTGCACGGTCGCGAGACCGATGGCGGCGAGCAGGAGGGCCGACAGCATCAGCCCTCCGTCGATGGAGGAGAGCTGCTTCAACGGCGGCTTCTCGTCAGTGAGCGACGGGAGGTTGCTGATCGGGCGCGAAAAACTTTGCATAGAGTGCCTGCGCGATGGGCGCCGCCGACCGGGATCCCGAACCGCCGTGCTCGGCGAACACCACCACCACCAGGCGGGGCTTGTCGAGAGGGGCGAACGAGGTGAACCAGGCGTGGTCGCGGAATTTGAAGGGGAGTGCCGAGGCTTCGGTACGGACTTTCTGGGCGATCACCTGGACGGTGCCGGTCTTGCCGGCGATGTCGGCGCCGTCGACGCGCGCCGAGCCGTAGGCGGTGCCGCCCGGCTCGTTGACCACCGCCCACATCCCCTCGCGGACGATGCGCAGGGCTTCCTCGTCCAGCGGCTCGTGCCGGGGCGGCGGAACCTTCGCGTCGCGGTACAGGTGAGGCGTGACCTGGTAGCCGCCGTTGGCCACCAAGGCGGTCATCGTGGCCATCTGGAGCGGCGTCATCAGCACCGGGCCCTGGCCGATCGACACCGAGATCGTCTCGCCCGGGTACCACTGGTGCTTGCGCACCTTGAGGCTCCACGCCATGTCCGGCACCAGGCCGCCCTTCTCGCCCTGGACGTCGATGCCGGTCGTCGCGCCGAGCCCGAAGATGCGCGAGTAGCGGGCGATGCGTTCGACGCCGAGCCGCTGGCCCAGGGTATAGAAGTAGACGTCGCAGGAGTGCTTCATCGCCAGGTGGGCATCGACCGAGCCATGCCCGCCCTTGCGCCAGCAGCGGAAGCTGCGGCCGTAGAACGACTTGGCGCCGGCGCAGGAGACCCGCGAGCCCTCGTCCACCAGCCCCTCGGTCAGCCCGGCCGTCGCCATGATGATCTTGAAGGTCGAGCCGGGGGAGTAGGTGTTCTGGATCGCCCGGTTCTGCAGCGGGTTGTGCGGCGCCTCGATCAGCGCCTTCCAGTCGTCCTTCTGCAGGCGGCGGGCGAAGATGTTCGGGTTGTACGACGGCGAGGAGACCAGGGCGAGCAGGGAGCCGTCGCGCGGGTCCATGGCGATGATGGCCCCCACCTTCTCGGGTCCTTCGAGCCAGCGCGCGGCCTCCTGCTGCAGCTCGAGGTCGAGGGTGAGCGTCAGGTTCTTGCCGGGCACCGCGGTCTTGCGGCCGTACTCCTCGAGCAGCTCGCCGCGGCTGTCGACGACCACCACCCGTTCGCCGTCCCGGCCGCGCAGGATGGCGTCGTAGGTCTGCTCCATCCCCTTTTTGCCGACGAGGTCGCCGGCCGACAGGGTGCCGCCCGACTTCTCCACCTCGTCCTGGGCCACCTCGCCCAGGTAGCCGAGCACGTGCGCCGTCTGCTCGCGGTGGCGGTAGAGGCGCAGGTGCTGAACCTCGACCTCGAACTCGGGGTACTCCAGTCCTTCGACGCCAATGCGGGCCACCTGGGACAGCGACAGGTTCTCGGCCAGCAGCACCGGCTTGAACTCGGGGACGGTCGCGTAGCTTTCGAGCAGCGCCCGCACTTCCGGGGCCGGCCGCTCCAGCACGGTGGCGGCGAAGCCCAGGCTCTTCTCCAGGTTCGCGGCCCGGCTGCGGTCGAGCATCAGGTTGTAGCTGGGGACGTTCTCGACCAGCAGGCGGCCGTTGCGGTCGAAGATCAGGCCGCGCGGCGCCTTGATCGGCAGCTTGCGCAGCCGGTTGTTCTCGGCGAGCTCCCGGTAGTAGTCCCCTCGTACGAGCTGGACGAACCAGAAGCCGGCGGCGATCGCCACCAAGAGGCCGGTGACCACCGCGCTCAACACCCGGACCCGGTTGACGAGATCGTCTCGATGCTCGCGGACTACCTGCATGACTTCCTAACCGAGCCGGAGGCGGCTCATCTTGCCGCGGCGGCGCACCTCCGCGTTGCGCCGCCAGTGATTCGTGGCGATGTAGACCGCCGTGCCGAGCAGGCCGCTGACGCCGGCCCGGATCAGGGCGATCCAGAACGGCTCGGGGAGCGCCGGGTCGGGGAGCAGCAGGAAGAGCAGGCCCACCACGATGGCCTGCTGGAGGGCCGCGGCGAAGCTCACCACCGCGAGCACGCCGGTCGGCCGCTGGATCACCAGCCGCTGCGCCAGCCTCGCCGTTCCGTAGCCGACGATGGTATCAGCGAACCCGAAAAGGCCGAAGGGCCCATTGGTGATCGTGTCGTGCAGGAGGCCGACCAGCAGGCCGGTGAGCAGGGCGGAGAGCGAGCTCGCCTCCAGCGAGTGGAGCACCACGACGACCAGGAAGACGTCGATAAAGCGGGCGAAGTTGGGGGTGAGCTGCATGCCCACGAAGTGGACCAGCACGGCCGCGGCGATCCAGGCGAAGAGCTTAAGGGCGCTCACCGGAGAGGTCCTCCTTGAAACCTTGGGGCACCGTGTCGAAGTCGAGCAGGTAGACCTGGTCGAGGACTCCGAAGTCGACCGCCGGCGCCACCTGGATGCGGTGGAAGAGCTGGCCGCCGGCCTCGACGGAGACCACGGTGCCGATGGGGATACCGCGCGGGAAGACGCCGTCGATCCCGGCGGTCAGCACGCGGTCGCCGGGCCGTACGTCCGCCTGGAGCGGCACGTAGTCGAGCTCCAGGCCGCCGCTGCCCCGGCTGCCGCCGCGCACCACCCCCTGCCGGCGCGTGCGCAGCACCATGCCGCCGACGCTCGCGGCGCGGTCGGTGACGAGCTGCACCTTGGCGTAGGGCCCCGCCACCGCGATCACCCGTCCGACGAGGCCGTCGGGCGAGAGCACCGGCTGGTTGACCCAGGCCTCCTGGTCGCCCGAGTAGAGCACCAGGGTGCGCAGCCAGGAGGCGTGGTCGACGTAGACGATGTCCACGGCGCGGATGCGGCCCGCCGGCGGGGTAGTGTAGCGCACGGCCGAGCCCAGCCGCCGCATCTCGCCCTCGACGTCGGTCAGGCGCAGCAGCTTGAGGCGCAGGTCCTCGGCCTCGCGGCGCAGCCGGCGGTTCTCTTCGAGGATGGTGCCGCGCAGCTTGGCGCCCTCGCGGGCGTCCGAGAGGTTGGTGGGGATTCCGGCGATCGTCCGCGCCGCCGGCCCCAACAGGCGCAGGCCGACGGTTTCCAGGCGGGTCTGGGAGCCCGCGTCCCGCGCCCCCTGGACGGCGAGGTACACGAGCTGCCCCACCAGCACGAAGATCAGCACCCAGCCGGTGCGCCGCTCGTCCACGCTGCAGCCACCCCGGAGCTACCGGATGGAGACCTTGCGCAGGAGATCGATGTCGGAGAGCACGCGGCCGGTGCCCAGCACCACCGACGCGAGGGGGTCTTCGGCGAGCACCACGGGGAGCCCGGTTTCGTCGCGCAGCCGCTGGTCGAGATTGCGCAGCAGCGCGCCGCCGCCGGAGAGCACGATGCCCTTGTCCATGATGTCGGCCGAAAGCTCCGGCGGAGTGCGCTCGAGCGCCATGCGGACGGCCTCGACGATGGTCGCGACAGGCTCGGCGAGCGACTCGCGGATCTCTTCGTCCGAGATGAGCAGGGTCTTGGGCACGCCCTCGACCAGGTCGCGTCCCTTGATCTCCATCTTGAGCTCCTCCTTGAGGGGGTAGGCGGAGCCCAGCTGGATCTTGATCTGCTCGGCCGTGCGCTCGCCGATGAGCAGGTTGTACTTGCGCTTCAGGTACTGAATGATCCCGACGTCCATCTCATTGCCCGCGATGCGCACCGACCGGCTGTAGACGGTGCCGGCGAGCGAGATCACCGCCACGTCCGTGGTGCCGCCGCCGATGTCCACGATCATGTTGCCCGACGGCTCGGTGATCGGCAGCCCGGCGCCGATCGCGGCCATCATCGCCTGCTCGACCAGGAAGACCTCCGAGGCCCCCGCCCGCATCGCCGAGTCGCGGACCGCCCGCTTCTCCACCTGCGTGATCTCCGACGGCACGCCGATGACGATCCGCGGGTGGACGTACATCTTGCGGCCGTGCGCCTTCTTGATGAAGTACTCGAGCATCCGCTCGGTGACTTCGAAGTCGGCGATCACGCCGTCCTTCATCGGACGGATGGACTCGATGTTGCCCGGCGTGCGGCCGAGCATCTCCTTGGCCTCGCTGCCCACGGCCTCGATGCGGTTGGTGATCTTGTTGATGACGACGACGGAGGGCTCGCGCACCACGATTCCCTGGCCCTTGGCGAACACCAGGGTGTTTGCGGTTCCGAGGTCGATGGCGAGGTCTTTTGAAAAGTA